>Ga0194132_10009408_pt1 | contig 13469 bp, 13 predicted proteins | sample TA2KigOf80mmetaG_FD_148612 | JGI IMG/M metagenome (GOLD analysis project Ga0194132, IMG submission 148612) | Freshwater microbial communities from Lake Tanganyika, Tanzania - TA2015054 Kigoma Offshore 80m | ecosystem: Environmental > Aquatic > Freshwater > Lake | place: Tanzania: Lake... | reverse complement strand
TTTTGCCGATTTAATTCGTTGTGGGAAAAAGTCAATAGAATTTCATTGTTGTGATTTGTTTTCTTTAGATGGTGATTACCAAAAAACTAAAAAATATGATTTAAATTATTGGGAAAGTTTCTACAAAGATGTATCAAGATTTGGCTTAAAAAACTACATCAATATTCACAAGGGCAATAGTTTAAATATATTGTCTACTTTTCCAGATAAGTATTTTGATTTCATTTACATTGATGGAGATCACCGTTGTGAGCCTGTATTTGCAGACGTGTTAATGTCGTTAAAGAAGCTACGAAGTGGTGGTATTTTAGCTGGGCACGATGAATCTTGGAAATCGGTTAGATGTGGGTTAAGGAAGGCCAATTTGTGTTGGAATAAATTCCCCGGAAATGTATGGGAAGCTTTAACAAAAAAAACTTTTATTTGAGTTGCAAAAATTCAAAATATAATTGGGAAAATATCGAAAGTTTAAGACAAATATGTTTTACGTAGGACCGGGGATCGACAATTTCACTTTTGGTTCAAGTTTTTCTACTGGCCCGCCACATATCCAGAAGCGTGCTTTTCTCTTGTAATCAAAGGTGCATTTTTTTAGGTATCGGATGGAATAGTGATGACTAACGCACTTCCTCTTTTTCGCAATTTAATGGATTTGCTTGTCCTACGAAGTTTATAGTTCATGCGTTTTGTGCAATCATTTTTATCTTTTTCAATATATCCAAAGTCAATCAATTTATTGAGTGCGCTGAAGTAGTAGTCCATTGATCCCAAAATATGTTTGTATTTTTTAGCAGTTTCACATCCGCTGACCCAACTTTTGTCAATGACGAGATTGCAAATTGTTTTTTTTGCAGTATCGTAGGTAATACGAGATTCCTCTCTATCTTTAAGAGATTGTCGAGTGGCAGTAAAAACAATAAATCTTGCAGCGGGACTTCTATAAACAACATTTTTTCCATTTTCATCTACAGCAGCAAATAAATGCCCTAGTTTACGAAACCCATCACTAAGGACTTTACAAGCACCGACTCGTATATTTTCTTCTGCATTAGTTTCCTTATGATTCGCAAGTATTGATTTGGTATGGAGTTGCGACAAAGAAATATATTTGCTATCTTGTAAATCATCAATGATTGCTTCTTTGGCATATCCTTTTTGTATGCTTCGTTCGCAGAGCAAACCTCTAAGTGTGATATACTTAGCGAGTTCGATATAGATCGGACAAATTTTGTCAACTCTGTTCTTTTCTAATTTTTCAATAGATTGTTGCAATAATTCTTGCATCAATTCAACAGTATCTTTATCTTGCGCAGTGTAATAGGGTTGAGTCCAATCGTTCATGGGAATCTCCAAAAAAAATAGGGGATGACGCACGCACGCATCATCCCCTCTAGGCTAATGATTATTTTTTGCGGAACTTGTTGATTCGCTTGATATTGCCGAAGACCTTATCCCATCGTTCTTCGATGGAATCCAAGGCTGTACCGGAGTCGCCTCCACCAAAAATAATTTTGGCAAGAAGTTCATCATCATAGGTTTTGAACAACTTTTCAAACCCATAAATGGCCGAAATTGTTTTCTGCTCAGGCCCACGCTCTGTTGTTGTCCCTCTCGGTAGAGTTTTAACAGTCGATGCAACGAATTTCTCAACCAACTTTTGGCGTTGAGCATCATTTTCCAACTGCTTCATGTTGGCGAGGAACTTCTTTAGAGATTCAGCGGTAGCTTCGCCATTACAATTGGCTGCAATGCAAGCGGCAGCAACTTTGGCGACGTAAGCCTTTCCGCCGCTGTCATTCTCTAATTGATCCAACACAGCACAATGGGCGTCGGTTAGTTTATCAATGCCAGATACGTCGTGACGCTTCAAATTGGTTTTAACCTTCTTGGCACGAAGACGATCATTGAAGGTATTCTCTCCAATAACGGCAGTCGTGTCGAAGGATTTAAGCCATTTGGGGGTGCTGATCTTTTCACCCGGATGTTCATCTTGGTATCGCTCATATTCCCACAAGCATCGAGAGAGTTCTTCTTCTTTGCTTGGGCGTTTGCCACTTCTGGCATTGAAGTTAATTGCACGCAAGTTGTGATATGATACACGATATAGCCCACGAATGCCATCAAACTGTTTTTTTTGGGCGCCCATCAAGCGGCGAAAGCCTTCAAGGAGGACCAATTCCTTTTTCTTTGGGCAAATGCCAAAGAAGGGGCTAGGGAACATATTGAAGGGAGCTTCACCATTGTGAAATTTCTCCATAGCAAGGCCGTAAAGATCGGCGTCTTCTTGGCAAGTTTTCATGCCAATGGTTCGTTGATAATTACAGACACTGTAATCCCAATCAAAATCGGAAAATAGAAGCACTTCATCAAAGTGGGCGTATTGGGGATCGTTTACTGGATCGTCAGGGTTGTAGTCTTTGGCCTCAACCCGTCGTATCCCCAAGGCTTCGAGAGCCAAAATTTGGGATTGCCATTGGTCAAAAGTCTTAATCAGTTTCAAATTTTTAGTCATTTCAGACTCCGTTAGGTCAAGTGAAAGGCGGTTTTATTGCCTGAAGCTTCAATAATAGCCAAAAACGAAAGTGAGTCAAGAGCATGAAACTGATAACGACAAAATTTTTTGATGAGATGCGGTTAAACGCCGAAAAAAGGAATATCCCTTTCCTTGTAACTATGGACGATTTGATAGAGGCTTTTGAAAGGCAATCCGGCAAATCAGTTTTTACCGGGAAAAAACTCGAATTCAATAGCCAAGGCTATCGGGGCACAGCTTCCCTTGATCGCAAACATAACTTTATTCGTGCCTACACGCCAGAAAACATTCAATGGATCGAAGATTATCTAAATCAAATGAAAAGGGGATTTGCTCAGAGCTTCTACTTCGACGCTTGCTTGGAAGTGGCAAATGGACCATGTTGCCTTTTAAGGCAACAGACTTGAATATGGTTAACTTTATCTAAATCCTTTGGGGAAAAGACTTAAATCACGAACATTTTCCCTTCGAGCGTTACAAAAACAAAATCGATACAATTTTCGTGCCATTTTGTCTTTGTCTTCGTCTTCTCTAGAGGCTACACCTGATGCAATTATTTAGGTATTTTGCTCAATTTTTGGTCGTCACCAAATCTTTGGTGAGCACAATCGCTTCGGCTGGCACGCCCGCTTGGACGAGTTCCGTCTGGAGATTTTGCCATGCAGTGACTCGTGCCGAATCACTGCGGAGAATACGCACCTGAAGCCCATCCTCATTCGGTTTGGTATAATGATGAATATGTTTATTTACATCTTTTCTAATTTACATTTCTTATTTTTTACAAATATATAATATTATGAATATTTGTATTGTAGTAGCGAGATATAATGAAGATGTAGAATGGACTAAAAATTTTTTAAATGTAATTGTTTATAACAAAGGAAACCCGTTAAGTGATGATTTTAATCAAAAATATTTGAACAATGTTGGTAGAGAAGGTCATACATATTATAAACATATTTATGATAATTATGATAATTTAGCAGATTACACTATTTTTTTACAAGGAAAGCCATTTAACCATTCACCAAATATAATATCTAATTTAAATAAATATGTTAATAATACAAATTTGAGTATTGATTTTGAATTTTTAAGCGAACGGATTATAGATTGTAATTTAACTGGTTGTCATTATCATTCTGGATTACCATTGATAGATACTTATGAAAAAATATTTGGTGAAAGGAAGGAATGCATGAAATTTAAATTTGGAGCAGGTGCTCAGTTTATAGTGTCCAAAAAAAAAATATTACAAAGACCAAAAGATTTTTACCTAAAAATTGTTGAAATGTTAGAAAATGACGTAAATCCAATTGAAGGATTTGTCATTGAAAGATTTCATAAATTAATATTTAATTAGACATTATTAAATAAAAATGGGCATTTTAAATGAGAAAATGTGTAAAGAAATGATGTGTATTTTGCTCAATTTTTGGTCGTCACCAAATCTTTGGTGAGCACAATCGCTTTGGCTGGCACGCCCGCTTGGACAAGCTCGGACTGGAGATTTTGCCATGCAGTGACTCGTGCCGAATCACTGCGGAGAATACGCACCTGAAGCCCATCCTCATTCGGTTTGGTGTCGAGCGCACGCTGCACCAATTCCTTCAGATTCGCAGGAAAATAGCCGTTACTTTTGTCCGAGCTACGCCACACGGCATAGTCCCGGCCATCGACCAGAATCGTCAGCACATCGTCGAGCGGTTCCGGAACATTAGAATAAGTCAATACATCTGGGTTTGCTATCACTTCTGGTTTGAAATTCTGTTGGAGCCATTCCATATCATTTTGAGGAACAGTGCCTGAATCTTGAACGGCATCAACGGCTGTTGAAGCTATAACATCTTTTCCTTGAGTAAACACATTGCTGCCAGACCCACTGCCCCCGCTAATCCCTACTCCAACTGCTGCACCAATTACTGTACCAATTACTGCACCTACGGCCATTAAAAATGCAACTTTAGCAATTGCCAATTTATTTTTTTTTGCAAACTGCGATAATTCCGAAAAAGAACTTTTAATCAAATTAGATATGTTAGCTGAATATTTTGCGGTCTTACCAGAAACGTAACCAGCACCTTTGCCTATGGCCCCGCCAAGTCGATTGAATTTATCGCCCAACCAACTTTCTTCATACATTTCAACCTCTGCCAAATACTCTCTAAACCCCATTCCAAGATTTAAGTTCCATGCCAATTGAGGTTGTTGTTGAGGTTGAGGTTGTTGCCAGTCCATTTTTTGTACGCCTGCATCAAATGCCTTACCCGCAATTTTATTGACCGGCTTTTTAACAAAATACATTAAGGCGGCAAATGGTATAGCTGTTGGTCCTCCGACGATTCCAGCAGCTACAATGACTGTAGCAAGTGGCAACGGAATGCCAACTTTCTTAGAGTATTTTTGAGCAATGCTTGCGGCTTGTTGAATAGCCGGGATAGCTTTTTTAGCATACTTTTGCAAATCTTGTTCATTTTCCTGCGACCCTCTAGCTTGGTCATATTTTGATTGAAACCCTTGTTTCAAAGAATCAAAAAACCCTTCGTCTATTTGTTGCGAATAATCACTCAATGTGTAATTTAATGTCATTTTATCCTTCTTTTTCTTATCTCTGTCAGAAGGGACTGCACCTGATGCAATTATTTAGGTGTTTTGCTCAATTTTTGGTCGTCACCACAAATAGTTGTCTGAGGATAACTATCTACAGGAACTCGGAACCATATAATGAAGACATTTTCTGAATGTAGAAAACAGGCAACTAACCATGACCTCGACCAAGTATAAAGGGAGTCATGCTTGTTGACATTCGACTCCCTTTTTTATTTATGTGGATTTTCAATGAAGGCTCATTTTGTCATTACAATAAGCGCAATGTCTAAAATGGAAAGCAAGCAGAAATTTTGATACATTCTATCAAAAAAGCTGGTCGTTGCGAAGATTCATTTTTTACAATCATGACACATGAGCCAAGGAAAATATCTAATTCTTATCTCAAGGATCATCAAATAGTAGGCTATAAAACCGATGCAAATTTGAAGCAACCTTGGAGCGTGTGTCCTAGATGGAATGTCACGCCAGAAGCAGACTTGGTTATTAGCTTAGATTCAGATGTGATTGCTTTAAGAGATTTGAATCCTTTATTAGATCAGTTTCAAGAAAAAAGAGGAATCTTTGGAACGATTGCTTGTAATGATAATTATTCTTTTGAAAAATGGGAAGAGTTATTTCGCTTGGCGTCGATGAAATATCCACAAAAAACATATAACACTCTAATTGGTCGCTCAAGGTCTATGTCCTCAAGGGTGTCCTCAAGGGCACCTTATTATGTAAATAATGGCGTTGTTTGTTTGTCTTCTGAATATGTGTCAGAAATGAGGGCGAACACAAAGAAGATGATTGGTTTATTAAACAAAGTATCCTATCACGACTTTTTCATAACACAGAGAGCGACTACGTTAGCGGCATATGCTTGTAATTTGCCATTGCATGTTATGCCAAAAGAATTCAATCATCTTGAAATATGCTGTGGCCAACCGAATAAGAACACCTATTTTTTTCACTATAATTTATCAAAAAACAAAAAGTTTTTTGATCCTTCTGTTTTTTTATTCAAAATGATATAAGAGGCAATATGAATACGTTTAATGCACCGCTGACAAGCTATTTGTCTTTATCTGATATTTATCAATCTAATAAGCCTAATCATATTTCCATTCAAGATATGTTTGACAATTCTTTCATCAATGCACTTGAAAAGGAATTTGACAAAAGGCTTGAAGACAAAAATAATTGGAAAGACCCCAATCGAGGATTCTTAGAAAGACAGTTGGAATTAGAGCAAGCAAATGAATTTCAGTCTCATGAGAAATACAAAGCAGGATATAATCCATCAAAGAATAGAATTTGTGATAGACTCCAAACCAGCTTGGATAATTTTCCTGCAATTAGTCGTTTGTTGGAAGAGTTAAACTCGGAGGATTTTTTGGATTTCTTAACCAATTTGACAGGCATAAATGGTTTGATCGCTGATCTAGGGAGACGATCTGCTGGATTGCACGCTGGCTTCAAAGATGGATATTTAGACATCCACACAGATCAAACTTGGAACCCTTACATAGACGCATTTTCTTGTATCAATGTAATTATTTATTTGAACAGCGATTGGGAAGATGAGTGGGGCGGCAAATTGGAGTTTTTGGATGAAAATTGTGAGCAAAAACTGTTTGAATACAACTGCGTTCAGAACAGAACTATGATATGGACAAATTCAGAGAATGTCTGGCATGGGTATCCAAGTCCTCTCAAATGTCCAGAAGGCAAGGTCAGAAAATGTTTTACTGCATTTTATCATACAAAATATCAGATGTTTAATGTTACAAAAAAGACCTCGGCAGTTTGGAGAGGTTAAATGTTGACGTGTTTTTCTTTTGTTGCACTCATTTAGTGTTGATAGGAACATCACATTGAAGTGAGGGTTTTCATGAAAAATATATCTCTAGTCAAAGAAGAAATAAATAGGAACGGCTGGTCCAAGTTGAATATTGCTTTATCTGAAGAAACTTTGGCATATTTTAGATCAGAAGTAGTTAATCGCAAGCAACAAGAAGTTGAGGCTTTTGGAAAAGATACTTTAAGGTCGATGTCTTATTTGGATATTTTGAAGTGTGGCTTTAGATTTAAACAGCCATACATTGATTTGCTTGAGTCCATTTGGATGAATGAAGTGGTTGATGAGTTGTTGACTCCTGCTTCGATCTTGTATGACTTTTTCTTTTTATTGAACAATGATGGCGAAGACCCGAATCACAATAGGAATAACTTTCATAGAGATCAGGCTTATTTTGGAGCCGCACGTTGCTCTCTGATGTTTTTAATTCCTCTTGTGGACTTCACCGATGAAATAGGACCAACAGAAATCATTCCGGGTTCTCATCTTCTTGAAGCTAAGCCGAGTGATGAGTTTTGTGAAGCTCATTTGATGAAGATTATCGCTCGTGCAGGAGAGGTAATCATTTTTGACCCATCAGTGTGGCATAGAGCCGGTACTAATACCACAAAACAATGGAGGCCAGCGATCATTGCTAGATTTCAGCTTCCTTTTTTGAAGCGACCGATTGATTTAGCTTCTGTTTATCACACGGAAGCGGAATTTGCTTCTGTTGTTTTGAGAAAAAGACTTGGATTTGATTGTCAAGAATCTGACTCGTTACAAGATAATCTGTTTCATGGAAAAACCTTTGCGAAAGGCCAATATGACAATCTTAGAAACATCTACTACAAATAATGTAGTCGTATGCCCTTGTACTCATTATCAAATTGATTTTATTGAGTTCTTGAAAATTAAAAATCATTTTGTGATTGGGATAAATCCAGTAGAAACTGCGGCAACTAAGTTGTGTGATCTTCACATCAAAATGGACATCTTTTCTACTGATGAAATAGTCAAGCTGCTTCCTCCCATCAAAGCAGTGTTCACCGATCAATCAGATATTGCTGTTATCCCTTGTCAAAAGATAGCAGAGGCCGTTAATGTGAAATGCAATTCCATCGAGTCAATCAGGAAGTTTTCCTGTGATAAAATTGGAATGTATAATCATGCCAAAAGTCAAAATATTGATGTGTTGGATTTTGAATTTGTTCGTTCTGAGCAAGAGATTCAAATGCCATTCCCTTATATTTTGAAGCCGTCTGATTCAACGAATAGTAGAGGCGTTTTTCTTGTTACGAATCAAGAAGAGGCTTCTGATTTGTTTGCTAAAAGTTTAGCTTTTTCAAAGAATAAAGTCATTATAGCTCAAAAGTACGGTGACTCTAAATTTCAAATTACCGTAGAAGGAATTTGTGTTGGTGGCAAGCATCATTGTTTGGCGGCATCTTATAAGGGCGACTATTGGACGCCATCAATGTGTTCTTCTCTAAGGTGGCCTTTAGAAGATAGGTTGAACGATCAGAAACTGTCTGAAATTTATTCGATTGTAGACAAGTTTGTTGCTTCAACTAATATTGATTTTTGCATTACACATGCTGAATTGATTTTGGTGGGAGATCGTGTTTATCTAAATGAAATTGGTTGTAGAGGAGGTGGGTTCAGCATATCTTCTAAGATAGCCCCGTGGGTGTGCGGAGTAAATTTTTATGAAGTCATTTATCAATATCTGATGAATGGCATCTTATTTTCCCCTGGCGAAATTAAGCGAAGGGCTGCTTTGTTGAAGTTCTTTACAGCAAATGAGTCTGTTGCCAATCATCCTCATATATTAGACTCTAACAGAATTGAAAACATCGAGTACGTTCCTAACCCCTCCGGCGTCAGAAAGGGCTATCTGATTGCTGTTGCTGAATCTTCTCAGGACATCAATGAAGACGATTATTTCTGTTGATTTCGATGCACGATTTCAAAATCGTCCACCTTGGAGTTCTTTTGGAAAAAGTCAGTTTGACGTTTCTCCTATCGTTAATTTTGTTGAGCGGTTTCAGCAGCCAGTAACGGTTTTTGCCAGAGAAGATATTGAAACGATTCGAGATTTTGGAACGAATCACTTTTATGATCTTGTCAATTCAATCAGAAGTTTGGCTCCAATTGAAATTGGTTGGCACCCGCATGTTTTTGATGGCCAAAATGCAATTAAAGAAGAAGACGTTTTATTATCTGAGTTGATAAAAATATATAACCAGAGTCAATTTGTTCAACAGTGCAAATTGGTTAGGATTGGAGCTTGTCAAAGTGGCAATTTGATAATGAGGTTTCTGGCTGATAATTTTGACATCGACTCATCAGCTATGAGTCGATGTACAAGAAAAGACTCTCTTCGTTGGTATGACTGGTCTGAAACACAGGGCAACATATACTATCCATCTGTGTTTGATTACAAAATTCTTGGTGATGTATCGCATGACATTTTAGAAATCCCCATTACGACTCTTGATGTTTTTGCCCCTTACGATGAGTTTCCAAAAAGAAGGATTCTCAATCCATCTATCAGGGCCTCAATTTTTCAAAAGTCTGTGGCAGATTCCAAGGAATCTTTATCTTCACTTGACTGTCTTGTTGTTGCTTGTCATGCAGAAGAATTAGAGCCAGGATATTTCAATGATCTTTACTTTTATGGATTGGATAATTTTTTCGATAACTTGATCTTTTTAGAAGCTACATTTGATTGTAAATACACAAGTTTTCACAATATGCACAATTCTTTTTGACCTAGAAATGTACATATTCGTGGTATTTTGCCGGTGTGTCCGCTCTAACTATTTCAGAGGTCAAAATAATGAAATTAAGCTTGGATACCATTGAAGATTTTCCGACTCAGATGAGTGAATCTAATTTGAATTCGGCCATTTCTTTTCTAAGAAATAAATTGCCTCGTGGAAATGTTAAAAGAATACTTTTGATAAACCCGCCAGATGGCGATGTGACCATGTTTAGGTTAAATGTGGCCAAGAGGGGAAGATACAATAATAATCCTCCATATGGGCTTGGCGTTCTTGCTACAATTGCCCGATCTATGGGTATAGAAGTCAAAATGTGCAACTTGAATCATTTCATATTAAAGTCAACAAAAGACTCAAAGGGCGATTTTGATTTTGATGCCATTTGGAAGCAAGAAGTGGATAGGTTAATTGAAAAGTTTGAGCCAGACATTGTAGGAGTCACATGCCTTTTTACCATGACTCATGAATCCTTCAAGAAGGTTGTCAATCATATCAATGGCTTTGGCATTCCAGTAATTGCTGGTGGTGTTCACATTACGAATGATGTAGATGTAGTCATTAAAGATGTTCCAGCAATAGACGTTGTTATTCTTAGAGAAGGCGAAATTGCTTTTCGATCTTTGCTAGAGCGTCTTAATGACAAAAGTTCTACAGCAATTATGGGGCAAGTTGTTTTCAACCAAAAAACAATATTGAAGTTCTTGAACGAAGTACGACCAGAAGTTGAGGACTTTGATGTTCATCCGGCAATGGACCTCATGCAGGTTTCAGAATTGTCTGATGTGGGTTGTGTTGGCGCTTATCATTATTTGAAGCCAATCAATACAAAAATATCAACCATATTGTCTAATCGTGGTTGTCGTGGGAAATGTACGTTTTGTTGTGTCTCTAAGTTTAATGGCAGAGGAGTAAGACAGAGAAGCGTAGTTTCTGTTGTTGATGAGATGGAGAAACTTCGTGACGATCATGGCATTACCCACATCACTTGGTTAGACGATGATTTACTCGCCAATCGGCAGCGAACGATGAATCTTTTTGAAGAGATTTCTAAAAGGAATTTAGGCGTTACTTGGGACGCCAGTAATGGTTTGATTGCTGCGTTTTGTACAGATGAAATTATTCATGCAGCGGCAGATAGTGGCTGTATTGGTTTGGTCATCGGTGTTGAATCTGGCAATCCTGAAATATTGAAGCAGATTAAAAAGCCAGGAACGGTAGAGAATTTTAGAAAGGCGGCTGATGTCATCAGAAAGTATCCTCAAATTTATGCAAATGCGTTTTTGATGATTGGCTTTCCTAATGAGACAATATCGCAAATTCAAGAGACTATCAATTTGGCTTTTGAGTTAGACCTCGATTGGTACAAGATCAACACTTTACAGCCATTGCCTAACACGCCTATTTATGATGCGATGTTAGGCAATGGAATTTTGGAGCAAACTTCTATTACGAAGATTCACTTCGATAAACAAGGTGGGTTTGGAAAAGTAGAAGATATTGAATCCAACAAGCAAGCTATCAGAGATACTGTAGAAAAGATATTTCTTGTTAACTCTTCAGACTATGTGCCAAACTCTGAGGAGCTAACAGACATTTGGCTTTACATGGTTTATCATCTTAATTTTGAGCGACTTCAAAAATTGCGTTGTGAACAAAAGGCTCATCAACACTACATGCACTTAAATCATATTTCAACCAAAGTAATGCCCGACCATGCTTTTGCTCTTTACTATATGGGAGTCATCGACTCATTTTTGAATCGTAGCGTAAATGAAAGCACAGTTAGCCGCCTGACTAAGCAGCTTTCTGAATCTAACTATTGGTTGAATCGTTTTTTTGAAGTTGGTATTTCTAATTACCTGCATCCGGTTTGGAATAAGGATTTAGCTCGAATTTTACAGGTGAACAAATGAAGTTTTTTCAATCTTTAATGTCGGACGAAATACTTGCCGATCCTTTTGTTCTACATTCTGCAAAAGTGACCTATTGTGTTTCTGATTTAGGTGAAAGTTCTGAAGACGAGATCAGAGATTTTTATGGGACGATGGCTGGAAAAGCCGGGTCTTTTGTGAGGCGAAATGAAGATCACAAAAATGGTAATGTCGTTGGCCATAATGATGAATGGATTGATATTGTCTTTGAAGAAGATAAAAAGAAGGAGTCCTTTAGATTTTCAGATGTCTACCAGCCGCTCCACACAGATGGAGCTTATGTGGACCACCAGTTAGACTTGAGCTTCTTGTGTTGTGTTCAACAAGCTGAAATTGGTGGCGACACTATTTTTGTAGACGCAGATGATGTGTTTTTCATTTTGAAAAAATATGAAAGTGATCTTTTGTCGAGTCTTTGTTCGTTGGATGTTTTGTTCGACAAAGGCGAGCAGCAAAGCAAAAGATCAAAGATCATTTCTTTAGTTGAAGATGAAGTCATTCTGAATTGGAATTACTACAGAGTAAGCAAGTTCAACACTGAAGATGCAATCAAGCTCTGTGAGGCTTTTCATCTTTTTTTGGAACAGAAAATTGTGAGAGGCGGACTTTGCAAGGCAATAAAGATCAACAAAGGGGATGCGGCGTTCTTTTTCGACCAGAAAGTTTTACATGGTAGAAATTCATTCTTTGGTCAACGCAAACTCATTAAGGGAGGTTTGTCTTTACAATAGCTTAATTTGTTATAACTTAAATCCGGTTTCATGTGATCGTAAACAGCCAGTCCACCATTTGTTTTTAATATGCGTTCGGCACCAATCAGAGTTGTCACAGTTGAATTTTATGATTGATTTGAGTGGCCTTGGAAATTCCCAAACAGATTCATTTACAAAGAAAGTCAAAGGTCCAAGTTGCTTGTCGATCAAATGCTCATAGTTTGTTTGATAATTAAATCTATTTTTGTCGAGTTTTTTGTAAATTTCAATTTTATTTTCCATTTTTCCACATTTGTCTTTGTGCTTCTTGGCGGATAAGCTGGAAATAACTGAGCTTAATTTACGATGATGAAGAATGGTAACATCAGGACGAAACGATTCAATGTGTTGATCTATGGTAAACATTTCTGAAATTGTTGCTTTGACGACAATATCGAATTTTTTACTTTCTTCGTCTAAACATGGAGCAACTTGGTCGCAAAATAAATCTAACACACCTATGGTGTTATCTCTCTGAGACATCAGAAAAGCCAGAGATGTTGCTCCACTAGATTGCAGTCCATAGATTAAAATCTTCATAGTGCCCCTATTTTGTTTTATTTATGTATCTAAATGGTGTGAGTTTAACTACTTTTTTTCAAGGAGAGCGATATGAACCCGTATAAAATAGTCCGAGATTTTGAACAATATATGGCCGAATTTGTAGGCAGCAAATATGCTGTTGCTGTGGACAATTGTACGAATGCGTTGTTTTTGTGTTGCTTTTACTTAAAAGTAAGAGAAGTGACAATTCCGGCAAAGACGTATGTTTCTGTGCCAAGTGCAATAATTCATGCAGGAGGCACTGTTCGATTCGAGCAAACGGAATGGACAGGCAGCTATCAATTAAAGCCATATCCGATATACGATACAGCTTGTCAGCTTTCTAAGGGCATGTATCAACCCGGCACTTTTCAGTGTGTTTCTTTTAGTGCCAACAAGCCACTTAGAATAGGTAAAGGCGGCATGATATTTACCGATAATGATGATGCAAACAAGTGGTTTCGGTTGGCCCGATATGAAGGAAGAAATGAAAAGCCA
>Ga0194132_10009407_pt1 | contig 13469 bp, 9 predicted proteins | sample TA2KigOf80mmetaG_FD_148612 | JGI IMG/M metagenome (GOLD analysis project Ga0194132, IMG submission 148612) | Freshwater microbial communities from Lake Tanganyika, Tanzania - TA2015054 Kigoma Offshore 80m | ecosystem: Environmental > Aquatic > Freshwater > Lake | place: Tanzania: Lake Tanganyika... | reverse complement strand
GCACCTTGCCGCGTTCATGCGCGCGTGGAATCGCAATCCGACACCGTTCGCTTGGACCAAGCCCGCACAGGCTATCATCCGTTCTCATCGCAAAATGCTTGATCGCATCTCAACAGCGGTGCACTAGTGCACCGTAGGCCACATTGAATCAGTTGGACCAGAGGGCGTCCAGGGTGCGATGGGTCAGGCCTTGGAGATCGCTCTCTCGCCGAAGCAGCGCCGCGAGCTGCAGAGTCTCGTGGCGCGCGCTTCTGAATCGGCTGGTGTGGTGAGGCGTGCGCACGTCGTGCTGTGGAGCGCGGACGGAGTCTCGGGTCAGGAGATCGCGCAGCGCCTGAGCTTGACCGTGGAAGCCGTCTCGCGAATTCGAGGACAGTTCGTCGAGTCGGGTGTCGCGGGCTGCAGACGCGACCGAAGGCGGGGCGAAGGGATCATGCCGTGCCTCCCGCGACGGTCGAGCGCGTGATCGAGCTCGCAATGTTGCCGCCACCCGCCGGTCGTACACGATGGACGACGCGCCCTTTGGGCAAGGAAGTCGGCCTTAGCGCAGGCTGCGTCTCGGACATTCTGCGGCGCAACGATCTCAAGCCGCATCTCACGAGGACGTACAAGGTCAGCCGGGATCCTGCCTTCGTCGCCAAGGTCCAGGACGTGGTCGGGCTGTACCTGAATCCCCCGCAGCATCCGGTCGTGCTCAGCGTCGACGAGAAGACGTCGATCCAGGCTCTGGAGCGCACGCAGCAACCGCTTTCCCTTGCGCTCTGGTCGCGCCGCGCGCCACACGCACGACGACAAGCGCCACGGCGTCGTCGATCTCGACACTGCGCTGGACGTGGACGCCGTCGCGCATGATCCGCTGGGCCGATGCGATCGGCCCGGAGAAGGCACTCACCCGTTCGCTTCCGCGAACTCGGGGACAGCTACGTCCGTTGCGTCGAGAGTCGATTTCAATCGACCCCAGGGCTACCCGCGCGAAAGGGGCCGCCAGAACTCAAAGAGAGGAGCCGCGTTCGCGACCCCTCTCTTTGAGGGTCCTCCAAACCTCGATCAGTCCGCTTTCCAAGCGATGCGATAACGAGTGCAGGAAGACGGCCCGCCAACGAGAGTCATCACGTAGATGCCTGGCGCTGTCTGCTCAGGCATCGAGCGAGACCCGATCTGGCCATAGTAAACGTAATTCCCGCTCGCCGAGTGGCCGGTTCCACCACGCGGGCGAAGCGGCAGATCCACTGCATCGACGTGGACGTTCAGGGCTCCGCAATCCTGGTCGCTGACGTCGTACCACGAGAACGTGATCTGTTTGGGGTGGTAATTGACCAACGGCGCCATGATCGGCGCGCAGAACCGCTTGGTGGCGCCGTTGGGAACATCCACGGTCAACCCGTACCAAATATCGGTTTTCGAGGCGCTTTCCGTCAAGTAACCGTCGGGGCACAACTCCGGGTCGCCCGGCGGCGTCCCGATGGGCGTTGCCGTAGGCCTCGGAGTCGGCGTGGCCACCGGGTTGCCCGAAACCAATTCTTCCAGCGGGGCGCAGTTGTCGATGTGCCACACGAAGCGGCGCTCGCTCGCTGCTCTCGGTTCGACGGACAAGTACATCTCGCCGCACGGAGTATCGCCGATCATCAAGCTCCCCGGAAAGCGCAACTTGAGGTCGGGCGTGGGTGTCGGCGTCTGCGCGGTCACCAGAGCAGGTGCCAGCGCCATCGTGAGAAACGAAACGGTCCGCACCAGCAGCGTCCTGCTTCGCAGCAGCAGCAGCAGCATCATCAGCATCCTCCTTGCCTGGGCGGCTTCGCTTTGAGTTCTTACTTGCGTCTAGGCCGGCTGTCAACTCGGCAGCGGGGGTATTCGAACCCGCTTCGTGGATGGCCCGGCCGGTGGCAGGTCGAAGCAAGCGCCCGGCCATCATCCAACATGCGGAAACGGGTCGCTATTCCGCCAAGGACTTCCGCTGCAGCAACCAAAACGTAACGCACCGGCGAAACGATGCCGTTCGTGACGCTTCTCGCGTCTGGAATCGCTCTGCGCGAACCGTTATGCCCTCCGAACCGGCAGCGGAGGAGGGACACGATGAGGACCGGAGGGCAGCTCGTTCTTGGCGCTGCAGCACTGATCTTTGCATGGCAGATGCCGCGGCTCAGCGGAGGCGCCGACCAGGCTCCTGTCGTCGAGGTTGGCGATCTCCGTGTTGTCGCGTCGGAACTGACGGCCGAGTTCGCGTATCTTCCGCCACCGCTGCTCCAGCGACTGAAGGCCGACGACAATTCTGCGCGGATCTTTGCCGTCGATTGGTACTCGCGAGTTCTGTTCGCGAAGGCGGCACAGGACGACGGCTTCCTGGCGCAGAATCCGGGCCTCGGAGCTGCGGCCGCCGCTCGGGAGCGCGACATGATCGCTGCGCACTACATCCACAAGACCGCGACGGAACAGTTTCACGTCACGGACGAGGAGGTGGACCAGTACCGGCGGATGAATGCCGATTTCTGCCGTGCACCGGCCCGTTACCGCATCGCTCGTGTCGGCGTGGTCATTGGAAGGAATGCGTCGCCCGGAGAGATCGACCTGGCGAATCAGCGTTTCGCTGAGATCGAGAAGCGCTTGGCCGCAGGAGACGACTTTGCCCAGGTGGCCGACGAGAGGTCCGACTACACGGCTAAGGCCAAGGGCGGCGACATGGGATGGCTCGAGGTCACCAGGATTCTCGAATCGCCGCACGGCGAGGTGATCGCGAAGCTCTCCGTGGGTGAGCGTACGCCCGCGATCGATACCGGCCAGGGAAAGGTCGTCTACAAAATGATCGAGCGTGAGGAGGCACGCGATATTCCATCCGCCGAGTGCCGGGGCAAGGTCGAGCAGGTCCTGAACGAGAAGTACCGCAAGGAGATTTTCCTCCGGCGGGTAGACGAGCTCGCGGCCCGTTTCAAGTCCTCGATGAACATCGACGCCTTCATCAAAGCCGTGCGCGCGGTGCCGCTCGCCGAAGGTTGGGAGCGTACGTGGCGTCCGGAGGATGCCTTGTGACCGAAGCCGCGTTGGCGGTACACGGCACATCTGCCTTGGTCGTGCGTGATCTCGGCAAGCACTACGCACTGCCGAAGTCGCACTTCCGACGCCTCGTTCGGCAGCTATCCGTTCGGGGGGCGCCACCTCGGACCGGCGGGCTTTGGGCGGTCCGCAATGTCGCTTTCTCGCTCGATCGGGGGCAATCGCTCGGCGTGATTGGTTCGAACGGGGCCGGCAAGTCGACGCTCCTCCGGTTGATCGCCGGAATTGCGCGGCCGTCCGAGGGCTCGGTCGAGCGCCGGGCCTCCGTCGCGTCGCTGCTCGATCTCGGGGTCGGCTTCCATCCCCTGGAAACGGGGCGCGAGAACGCGGAAGCCGCGCTGGTCCTTCAGGCCGGGATGAGCCGGCGCGAGGCGCGCGCCAGGTTGGCCGAGGTCGCCGCTTTCGCGGACATCGGCCAGTTCTTCGATCGCCCCATCAGGATCTACTCGGAGGGAATGCGTCTCAGACTCGGGTTTGCGGTGGCGACGCTTCTCGAGCCCGATGTACTGGTGACCGACGAGATCTTGTCCGTGGGGGATGAAGGATTTCAACGCCGATGCGACCGATGGCTGGATCGGTTCATGAGCTCGGGTGGCACTCTCGTTCTCTGCTCGCACGATCTTTCCCAGGTGCAGCGGCTCTGTGCCCGTACGTTGTGGATCGATCACGGGCGACCGCGAGACATGGGCGAGTCACGTGCAGTCATCCGCGCGTATCGCGACTCGCTCGGCGGCGATGGCCGCGGAACGGAGGCCGAAGGGGTCGCGGGTAGATCCCACGCCCCAGGGGAGCGCACGCATCTTCCCTTCGAGGTGGTCGCGCTGCGCCTCCAGGACGAGGCGGGTGTGGACACCACGAGCCTGCCGAAAGGCGCGACCGTGCTCGTCACGGTCGACTTGCATGCGCCGGCCGGCGTGCCTCAGCTCTTCGTCGGGATCACGCGCCACGACCTCACGCCCGTCTACGGCCTTGCGAGCGACATGGATGGCGCCCCGGCGGAGCGCATCGACGAGGAACACTACCGCTACCGGATCTGGTTCTCCGACCTGCCGCTCGCCCCGGAGCGCTACAGGCTTCGGGCCCACGCGCTGGATGAGACCGGCACCCGGTTGTATGACACCGTGGAGATTTTCTTCGAAGTGGTTGGCGGCCGAGACGATGGGGGATTGGTCCACCCTGTCGTGCACTGGCAGCCTGCGTCGTCAGCGGAGCCCTGTCCGCCATGACAGACGCTCCCGCACCAGGGAACGTGCGGCGCGCGCGGCCGGCCCGGTGACGGTCGATCTCGTGGAGTGGCTCCAGCCTGGTGCCGTGGTCGTGCTAGCGGCGTTCATCGCGCGCTGGTGGCCGTCCGCGGTGTTCCCACTCGTGCTCTTTCTGGTTCCGCTCCGCGTTCCGTTGTTTCCGGAGGTCGAGCTGGCGACGCTCATATTCGTCGGCGTCGTACTGGGACGTGCACGACAGGTCGTCACGACGCTGTCGGAGGAGCCGTGGCTTGTCCTGGCAACCCTCGCACTACCGTGCTGGTTCGCCGCCTCGGCGGCGTGGGCCAGGCAGCCGGTGTTCGTTCTGCCTGCGGCAGGCAAGTGGCTGATCGTTTGGCTTGCGATGGCGCTCGTGATCGCGGACGACACGCTGCGGCCGCGGCGCGTCGTGGTGAGCGGGCTCGCAGCGATGGTACCCATGGCGCTCTGGGGAGCGGCAGAGCGGCTGCGCATCATTGCGCCGCTCGGGGATCCGGAGATCCTGCGGAACCGGGCGATCGACTTGGTGTCCATGGTACGCGGTCGAGCCCTGTTCTGGCATCCCAACCGTCTTGCGGAGTTCGTTGAGCAGATCGGCCTCCTGCTCGTCGGCTGCGCTGCCAATCGCGTTCTTCCCAAGGCATGTCTGTTCGGAGTCGGCGTCGCGTGTCTCGGAGTCTGGGGGACCGACTCGAAGGCGGGGCTCGCCACGATGGTTGGCGGGGGTATCGTCGTAGCTGCGTGGCTCTCGATCTCGGCGACGACGCGCCGTCGGGCCGCATGGGTGCTCGCCGGTGGGCTATGTGCCGGTGCGGTCGTCGCGACATGGGCGTTCATCGCCCATGGGGGGATCGGAACGCGCACTCTCATCTACGACTACGCATGGTCGCTGCTGGAGGAACGCCCTCTGCTCGGCGTCGGTGGAGGAAACTGGGCGCTTGCCGTGGGCATGGCACCACTCTCCGTCAGCCGGTTCTGGTTTAGGTCACACGCACACTCGCTCCCCCTGCAGCTGGCTGTCGAAGTGGGACTGATCGGCCTTCTTCTCGGGGTGGTGTTTTTCGCTGAGCCGCTGTGGATGGCGTGGCGCCGACTCCCCAACGCCACACCCGAGTGGCGCGGGGTTACCTGCGGCGCCATGGCCGGCGTCCTCGGTCTGCTGGCGCACAACCTCGTGCACTACTTCCTGCGCGATCCGGTGGACGGGATCACCACAGGGCTTCTGCTCGGTCTTGCCCTGCGCGGCGTGCGACCGGACTCTAGCGCGCAAGGCGTGGACGCCCACTCGTCGGCAGGATCGGCGCCGGCATGACACCGCCGTCCTCGACGTCATGCGAGACCTCCGGTAGGAGAGACGTCTGATGCGAGATCCTGTGTGGCGTCGTTGGTGTGCTCGTCCCGTCGCGGTTGTACTCGTCGAGGCCTCCGTGTTGGCCTTTATTCTGTTCGTGCGAGCGCCGTCGCCGGCGCTGGGCAGCGAGCCCGGGAAGCCAGCGCGCGCGGTCGTTGAGCGGACCGCGATCGACCTCGGAATCCGTGGCAAGGGCGACGGGGCGGTCGCGAACTTCGTCGTTCGGAACGCGGGCGCGGAGCCGCTGGAGATCGAGGTGGGACAGGTCACTCCTAGCACACCGGCGGTGCGCACCGAGGTGCACGGAGCACCGGTGGCGCCAGGAAAGGACGCGACCATCGTAGCTTCCATCGACACCGATGCGATCACCGGGAGTGCGACGTTCCGCATCCCCGTCACGACGAACGACCCCCAGGCTGCCGACCTGTCGCTGCGACTCTCCGTCAACGTGCGGCCCGCTCTGATCGCCAGTCCACCGGCCGTGCGCTACGCGCTGCTCGAAGGGGACCCGGCGCAGACGGTCGTCTTGACCGTCTCGACGTCAGACGGTGCGAGTTTTCGCGTGCTTCGAATCGATCCCACGACTACGGGGGTTGAAGCCACGTTCGCCGAAGCCAAGCCCGAGGAACGGCGAGAGGGTGTGTCCGGAAGCCAGTGGCGAATCGTCGCGACCCTTCCCTCGACCGCGGCGAAGGCGGGCAGCGGAAAGCTGCTGGTTGTCACCGATCACCCGAAGCAGAAGGAGCTTGCCGTCCCGGTGAACGGATTCATGACGCCACTGCTGTCATCGCTGCCCGCAGCTGCCATACTCTCGCCTGATCCGGCAGGGCAGATCACGCCGTTCACGATCCACCTCATGAGTGTTCGAGACGTGACGATCCAACGCGTAGAGACTACGGTTCCGGGCCTCGCCGTCGACCTCGCTTCGACGAAACCGGCGCGGTCTTTCAAGCTGCGGGTCTCCTCAAAGGAGCCTCTTGGTAATGGTCCTCTCGACGGGACGATCGACGTGACGACCGACGGCGAACACCCCATTACGTTCCGAATCCCGGTACAACGCGTGGCGCCGCCTCCGCCGGGGAGCGACCTTCCGGGACTCTGATCGTCACGGCTGGTGGGCGACCACTTCGCTCGATCCGTCCCCGGAGACATCGGCCAGAGAGCAGGACTCGCCGGCCAAGCAGACGTCGTAGCGAGGTGCTCCCGCGTGAAACGCGGTTGCCGCCGACCACGCGATACGAACGACGCCGTCCCTTCGTGCAAAGCCGATGACGTCGGCGCGACCGTCTGCGTTCAAGTCGCCGACGTCGAAAGTGTCCGAGCCGGCGAGCGCGTCGCTGGTCAAGGACGTGTCGGCTACGAAGCCGAAACCGGTCGAGCGGGCCACCTGGATGCGGTTCTCGACCGTGTCGAGGATCACGACATCGGCACGCGAATCTCCGTCGACGTCACCGAGTTCGCAGGTCTCCTCGGATGAGCAGGCCAGTGGGTGCCAGAGAACCGGATCGGAAAAGCTCCTGCCGGTCGAACGGGCTACCCACACGCCGCGAGCCTTGCGTCGCTTGGGAAACGCGACCAGGTCTGCTCGGCCGTCGCCATCGACGTCGCCCAAGTGGCAGCTCCACTCGTTGGTGCAAAGGAGATCGTGCCAGGGCACCGCCGGCTGGAACCGGCGGCCGTCCGAGAGTGCAACGAACACGTCACCTAGCGATTCGCGGTCGGTGCAGCCGGAGGTTCGCGCAGTGCAGGCGCGCCCGCCACGCAGTGCGACCAGATCGCTTTTGCCGTCGCCGCTCACGTCGCCCAGCAGAAAGACCCGGGCGCGCGGTGCGATGTCCTCGCTCCATGCCTCTGCCCCCGGATTTGGCGTGAATCCTATGCCATCCGAAAGGACGGCCCACGCGCGATGCGGTCTCGTCATGTCGACCGCGATCAAGTCGTCGCGCGCGTCGCCATCGACGTCACCCGTGAGGCAATTTTGATGAGCGAGGCAGAATACCTTGTGCGCGCGCGATCGCCCATCGTCCGGCTCCTTGGCGCTTGAAGCCGGCCCGTCGAGTGACGCGATCCAGACGGGTGAACGATACAGCAGGTGGACGGCGGCGGCGTCGCCCTCTGAAAGTCGACTCGTTCGTGCCCACGCCGAGCCGTCGTGGCGCGTGATCGTTGGCCGCTCCGTGTCGAACACGTAAGACGGGTCGCGGATGAACGACGGGTAGATCATGATCGAGTCGAAGTCGAAGGGCCCGAGATCGATTCCGTCCGCCGCCATCTGCCGGTACGTGGTAAAGTTGAACTCCATACCGGGTCGCAGGTTGTCCCAGTGAATCCGGATGTACTCGTCCCGGTCGACGCGGCTCTGCTCGTGCCAGAGCCCGATCGCGTGGCCGATCTCGTGCACCACGTTCGCCGTCGCGCAGCCGAGGGCGAGCTTGATCGGTTGACTGCCGCCCTGTCGACCAACGGCCGAGGTGCATCCCGGGCCAGTCGTGAACTCGACGAAGTCGCCGATCGCGAGAAGCTTCTCCTGCGCGGTGATGGCTCGAAAGCGGACGCGCGTGTTCGCCTCCCAATGCCGGATCGCATCACCAACTCGCTCGGGCCACGGGAGGCGCCGATCGATCCAGTAGGGAATGGTCATGGCCGGCCACCGTGCGTCGCTGATGGTGCGAACAGCGCCCTGGGTGGTCGCCGTGACGAAGCTTCCGGACGGCGGTGGCACGACGGACCGGGCGACGATGTCGCCCTCGAAGATCGCATCACCATCGAGAAGCGCCACCTTGCTGACGATCTTCCCCGAAGGCGTGTCCACGATCCGGAGCACGGGCTCCAGGTCCCTCAGTGGCTGTGGCTCGAAGCCGTCGACACTGCAGCCGGAGCGCGTACGCAGGGCGCGGATCGCGTCGTCCGCACGGCGCTGACACGCGTGCTCACACTGCTGAAGCTGAGGCGAAGCGGACTGTGCACAGCCAAGGAGGCACGATTGCAGCAGGTCCTCCTGTTGCGCGGAGCGATCGAGACATCGATCTGAGTCCCATCCGTTGCTCGAGCCGATGGCCATCGCCGGAGCAATCAAAGACAAATGGAAAATCGTTATGGCGAACGCTGCGAACGTGGAGACTGCGATCGTGCGATTCTTGGTCTGCATCGAGGCTCACCCCAAAAGATCAAGTCGGGATGCAGCAACGCCCGTGCCGAAGCTGCTCGGTAAGTCCGAACCGGCGTCGTCGAGTTCGCTCACCGTCCGTCTTGCAGCACTGCAGGATCTGGCACTGCTGTTCCCGCGCCGATCGCGTCTACAACAAGGCGCATGGTACTCTCGATCTGCGTCGCGTGATGCCGGCAGATCGCTTCGCAAGCGGTGTGTCGCAGTCGGGCGTGCGCACATGATGCCTTCTTTTGTTGTATGGCGAAGCAGGGACGCCGCTGTGGAGTTGTCGCCGGCCAGCCGACTACGATTCTCGTGCAGCTTGCGACTCCGTCGGCGTCGCAGCCGTCGAGGTGGTTCTTCGTGTAGACGTCCGCGCACGGCGATCAGAGGCTGAACGGGCGATGCGACTCGCGATCGTCGGCCCGATACACCCGCTCCGAGGCGGGATTGCACAGCACACGTCCGAGATGACGCTCGCCGCCCGCTCGCGCGGCCACGAGGTGCGCGTGCTGTCGTACGCGCGTCTCTACCCGTCGATCGCCTTCCCGGGTCGCACCCAGCTCGACCCGGATCCGGAGCCGGCCGCGTTGCGCGGCATCGAGCGCAGCGCGCGCATCGATTCGTGCCTGCCGTGGAGCTGGCTGCGGGCTGCCGGCTGGCTCGCATCGTGGCGGCCCGACGTGGTCGTGCTGCAGCGCTGGCACCCGTTCTTCGCTCCGGCGCTGGCGACGGTGGCGCGCGTGCTCCGGCGACGCGGCTCGCGCGTCGTCTGGATGGTGCACAACGCGCTGCCGCACGAGGGCAGTCCGCTGCTCTGGCGGCCGCTCGCGAAGCTCGGCTACGCGGCCGAAGACCTATGCTTGACCCACGCGGGGAGCGAACGGGACGCCCTCGCGGCGCTCGGGGTGCCGTCCGCGATTCGTCACGTGCCGCATCCCGCTCCGGCCGCAACGACGGTGTCGCGTGCGGCGGAAGCCGAGGCGCGCGCGTCGCTCGGGCTCGCCGACGGAGAGCTGCTGTTTCTCTTCGTGGGCTACGTGCGCGAGTACAAGGGCGTGGACGTGCTGCTCGCGGCGCTCGCACGACTCGGCGCGGTCGGGGCCCCATGGCGCGCCGTGATCGCCGGCGAGTGGTACGTCGATCGCGACGCGGCGGATCGCTCGATTGCGTCGCCGCCGCTCGCCGGCCGCGTGCGCATCGACGACCGCTATCTGCCGGCGGAAGACGTCGCGCGCTACATGGCGGCCGCGACCGCGGTCGTGCTGCCGTACCGCTCGGGGACGCAGTCGGGCGTCGTCCCGCTCGCCTACGCGCACGGCCGCGGCGTGGTGACGACGCGCGTCGGCGGGCTTCCCGAGGCGGTGCGCGAGGGCGAGACGGGGTTGCTGGTCGCTCCCGACGACGTGTCGGGGCTCGTGGCCGCGCTCGAGCGGATCCGGCAGGGCCAGCGCTTCGACCCCGCCGCGATCGACGCGATGTGCGCGCGCGCCCGCTGGGATGCGTTCGTGCGGACGCTCGAGGTCGCCGTCGGCGGTCGGTCGCCCGACGCTTGACGGGTCCATCCAGCCCCACGTTGGCCGCATCGGCGGGGTTCGCTACAAGGCGCCGTCGTGCGCATCGCCGTCGTCGTGCACGGATACCCGCCGGTCGAGACGGCCGGCGTCGAGCTGGTCGCGAAGGAGCAGGCGGAAGCCCTGGCGGCGCGCGGCCACGCGGTCGCGGTATTCGCGCGCGCGCTGGACCCGTCGCGGGAGGACGGCGCGACCTCGGACGAGCAGGTCGGTGGCATCCCGGTGCGGCGCGTGGTGAGCAACTTCGGCCCGCGCGCGTCCTTCCTCGAGTACGAGGACACGCACCGCTTCGACGACGCCTTCCGGGACTTTCTCGCCGCGCACCGTCCGGACGTCGTGCACGTCCAGCACACGATCCTGCTGTCGCCGAACCTGATGCGCGTCGCGCGCGACGCCGGCTGTGCGGTCGTGCTGTCCCTGCACGACGCGTTCCACCTCTGCAATCGCATCTTCCTCCTCGACCGCGAGGGCCGCCGATGCTCCGGTCCGGACCTTGGCGCGCGCTGCGAGCCTTGCCTCGCGGATCGTGCGCCTGCCGGCGAGCCCCGCGCACGCTTCGAGTTCATGGCGCGTGCGCTCGACGTCGCGCACGCCGTGGTCGCGCCGTCGCGCGCGCTCGCCGCGCGCCACGTCGAGGCGATGCCGTTCCTCGAGGGACGCATCGACGTCGTCGAGCCCGGGATCCGCCGCGGCACGGCGACGGAGACTGCGAGACGACGGCGAGCGCAGCGTCGCGCCGATGATCGCCTGCGCCTGCTGTTCGTCGGCACGTGGCTGCCGCACAAGGGGCTCGATCTGCTGATCGATGCGCTGCGGGCCCTGGGGCCGTCCGGATGGGAGCTGTCGATCCGCGGCGGCGGCGTCGCCGGCCACGAGGACTACGTTCGCGACCTGCAGGCGCGAACGCACGACCTGCCGGCGCGATGGGACGGCGCGTTCCCGCCGGACGACCTCGGCGCGATCCTCGACGAGGCCGACGTGCTGGTGCTGCCCTCGCGCTGCGACGAGTCCTACTCGCGCGTCGTGCGCGAGGCGCGCGCTGCCGGCCTCGCGGTCGTCGCGCCCGCGACGGGCGGACCCGCCGAAGGGCTGGTGCACGAGCGCGACGCGTTGCTGGTGGCACCCGACGACGGCGCCGCGCTGCGCTCTGCGCTCGAGCGGCTGTGCGCGCAGCCCGAGCTGGTCGCGAAGCTCGCAGCGGCGCCGGCGTGCTTTCCCGACGTCGACGCGGGCGTCGCGCGGCTCGAGGAGGTCTTCGCGCGGGCACGCCGGCGCGCGGACGAGGCGCACGGCGTTCCCACGGTGAGCGTCGCGTACGTGACCAAGAACGGCGCCGCCTGGCTCGACGGCTCGCTGCGCGCAGTACGCGCGCAGGCGGGGCCGTTCACGCTCGCCGAGATCCTCGCCGTCGACTCGGGCTCGACCGACGGCACGCTCGAGATCCTCGCGCGTCACCACGTGCGCACGCGACGGATCGCGCCCGCCGATTTCGCGCACGGTCGCACGCGCAACCTCGCGGCCCGCGAGGCGAAGGGGGACGTGATCGTGTTCCTCACGCAGGACGCGACGCCGGCCGGCGACCACTGGCTCGCGCCGCTCGTCGCGGCGCTGATGGACGATCCGCTGCTCGCGGGCGTGTGGAGCCGGCACGCGCCGCGTCCGGACTGCCACCCGATGGAGTGGCGCACGCTCGCCGAGTTCCCGCTGTTCCACGACCTGTCGGCGGAGTCCCCGCCGCTGGTCTGCGCGGCGCGCGGCAACCCCGACTGGGCCGCGCACCCCGAGCGCTTCTACTGGTTCTCGAACAACAGCTCGGCCTTTCGGCGCGAGGTTCTCCTGCGACGGCCGTTTCCCGAGGTGGCGTTCGCCGAGGATCAGGCGTGGGCACGCGGCGTCCTCGAGGCGGGCTTCCGCACGGCGCTGGTGCCGGCGTCCCTGATCCTGCACTCGCACGCGTACCCCGCGTGGACGAACCTGCAGCGCCACTTCGATCACGCGCGCGCGATGCACGAGGACCTCGGACAGGAGGACGACCTGACGCTCGTCGGCGCCGTCGAGGCCGCGTGGCGGGAGACGCGGCGCGACGTGTCCTTCTGGGCACGGCTGCGGGGCCGCTCGCGCGCGCGCGTCGCGCTCCGCTGGGGAGCGCGGGCGCTCGCGTATCATCTCGCGGCGTTCGGCGGTCGCTGGCTCGGCGGCCGCGCGCGCCGGCTGCCGCCAGCGCTGCTGGAGCGCCTGTCGTTGCACGAGCGGGTGCGCGCGGGTGGCTGAGACCCCGCGCGAAGTGCGCGAGGTGCGCGCGACCATCGTCGTTCCCAGCTTCAACCACGCCGCGTGGGTGGAGGAGGCGGTGTCGAGCGCGCTCGCCCAGACCGAGCGCGACATCGAGGTGGTCGTCATCGACGACGGCTCGACCGACGACAGTCTCGCCCGCCTCGCGCGGATCTCCGACCCGAGGCTCGAGATCGTCGCCCAGGCCAACGCCGGACTGTCGAGCACGCTGAACCGCGGGCTCGCGCGCGCTCGCGGACGCTGGGTGCGCTTTCTGCCGTCGGACGACGCGCTCGAGCCGGACTGCCTCGCGCGACAGCTCGCCGCCGCGGACGCGGCGCCCGGTGCGCGGCTCGTGTTCGCGCTGCCGACCGTGGTGGACGCGCAGGGTGCGCCGTATCCCGATCCCGCGCCGCAGGCGTGGTTCGACCACGTGCCCGAGGGCCGTGACGAGATCCTGCGCGATCTCCTCGAGCGGAACTTCCTGTGCGCGCCGGGCGTCCTGTTCGACCGCGACCTCGCGCGCGTCGTCGGCGGCTTCGACCCCGCGCTGCGCATCGCGCAGGACTACGACCTCTGGCTGCGGATGCTGCCGTGGGCGCCCGCGGCCTTCGTGCGCGAACGGCTGGTGCGCGTGCGCTGGCACGGTGCGAACCAGAGCGGCGTCGTGACGCCGCAGAGCGAGGGCGAACGGGCGCGCGTCGTGCGCGGCGCGCTCGCGCGCTTCGGGCTCGCGCGCTGGGTCGAGCTGTTCCGCGCGCGCGCCGCCGACGGCTCGCTCACGGGGGCGAGTGCGGCGCTCGCCGACGCGCTCGCCCGTTCGGGTCTGCACG
>Ga0194132_10009405_pt1 | contig 13472 bp, 17 predicted proteins | sample TA2KigOf80mmetaG_FD_148612 | JGI IMG/M metagenome (GOLD analysis project Ga0194132, IMG submission 148612) | Freshwater microbial communities from Lake Tanganyika, Tanzania - TA2015054 Kigoma Offshore 80m | ecosystem: Environmental > Aquatic > Freshwater > Lake | place: Tanzania: Lake... | reverse complement strand
ACAACATTCAACAATGGATTCGCCTCGTGTGGCGGCCCCAACAACAGCTCGCTCCGGTTGCCGCTCGAGCGGCCTAGGGAGAAGTGTGTCTGGTTGCCGGTCAAGCCCCGAAAAGGGGGCCCAACGGGGGCCAGGGAAGTGAACAACATGCTCTGAACCTTTCACAATCCAATTCGACCTGACCGGTTTTCAACAAAAACCGGTCGAAACGAAAGTTCCCGTGCCGGAAAATCGATTTGTTCACAGCTTCACGCGCAGGCCTGGAGCGTTGCCGAAGTGCTGCGGGCCATCCAGAAGCTGCGCTCAGCACGGGCGAGAGTCTCTGCAGAGCGACTCCCTTAACCCCCGGTGTTGCCCGTCGGCAGTCTATTCCTTTCGGGACTTTTTTCCCGTGGCAGCTTTGCGGGCAAGGTCGACGCAGTTGTACAGCCCGAGTTTGAAGGCGGCATTGAGATGGTGCGCCAAGCGCTGATCCATTGCGGTTATAATGAGGCTGAGGTTCTGCGGCTGGTCGATTCTCTCAGGAAAGATCTTTACCTCGAACCGGTGTAGGCTCGCCACGGGAACGGCGGCCATGCGGCGGGGGTGAGGCTGCGCCAGAGCGCTGCGCCCGCCGTGCGCAGTTCGATGGATGGATCTGGGTTGCGGGACTGTTAATACTCCGGCAGTCCGGTTGCCGGGACTGGAATTTCAGGCGGGCTCGGCGGGGGCGGCTTCCAAGGTGGTCGTTCGATGCGAATTCTAATTGCAGGCGGCGGGCAATCGGCGGCGCTGGTGGCGGCCCGGCTCATCCGTGAAGGCAACCAGCTCGTGCTGGTCGAAGAAGACCCCCAGCGCTGTCTGGAGTTGGAGGAGATGCTCGACGCCAAGATCGTTCGCGGAAACGCAGCCAGCATCAGCGTGCTCCGGGAAGCGGGCATCCGGGATGCCGAGATGCTGATTGCGCTCACCAGTGTCGACCAGATCAACATCCTGGTCTGCCTCATCGCGCACGTCGAGTCGAACGTCCGGGTCAAGGTCGCCCGCCTGCGAACCCACGAAGTGGGGCATTGGCGCCGGATTTGCCAGGAAGCCGGTCTGAAGATCGACCTGATCATCCACCCTGAAACTGACATCTCCGACCGGATTCTGCGGGTTGTCCGCGTGCCAGGAGTGACGGAGATTCTCGATTTCGCCGAGGGCAAGGTGAAACTGTTCGGCATGAACATCGATCACAAGAGCCCCCGGGCCGGCAAGACCGTCGAGGACCTCGACCGCGCCGGACCGCCGTCGAATTCCTTGATCGCCATGATCTTTCGAGGCCATGAGGTCATCATCCCGCACGGCGCGGAAGTGCTGCTGCCGGACGACCAGGTATATATCGTGACCACTGCCGCAAATCTGGAAGCCAACTTCCGGTTCATGGGATTGCAAAGCCAGGAATCGCTCGAGCGGGTTTTCATTCTGGGCGGGAAGCAGGCAGGCATCCGTGTGGCCGAGGCATTGGAGCCCCTGGGGGTAAGTGTGAAGATCTTCGAGCGAGACCTGGCGCGTTGCGAGAAGCTCTCTCAGATCTTGAAAAAGGCGGTGGTCATTCACGCGGACGGAACAGACGAAGATGTGCTGGCCGAAGAGAACATCTCCGGCGTCGAGGCTTTTCTAGCGATGACGGGACATGACGAAGACAACATCATTGCGTCGCTGCTGGCCCGACGCCTGGGTGCCAAGAAAGTTATCGCGCTGATCAACCGCCTCAACTACCTGCCGATGGCGCAGCGGCTCGGTATTAGCACGACCGTTAGCCCCAGGCTGTCCGCCGTCGACCGCGTCCTGCAATTTGTCCGCAAAGGTCGGGTGATCTCTGTCACCACCTTCCGCGAGGAGGAAGCCGAGGCGATCGAAATGATCGCCGCCGCCGGCTCCAAGTACATTGGGAAACGGCTCAAGGATTTGCGTTTTCCACGGGGCGCCATCGTTGGCGCCATTGCCCGTTCGAACGGTGATGTGCTGGTCCCCAGGGGCGAGGCCGCCATCCAGGAAGGGGATCGGGTGCTGATTTTCTCCCTCGAAAGCACCGTTCCCTTGCTGGAATCGGGCTTCCTGAATCAATCGCGGAGGGACCTCCGTTGATCCGTGTCGGCGCGCTGGCCTACATCCTGGGGCAGTTCCTGATCGTCCTGTCCGCTTGCATGCTGGTTCCACTGGCCTTTTCACTCTGGTACCAGACAGACCTCCGGCCCCTTGGGTTCTCCTTTCTCCTCACCGGTGCGTTGGGCGGCGCCTGCCTATTAGCCACCCGCCGCCCCGCCACAGACTTGAACCAACGTGAAGGCCTGTTGTTTGTCGTCATTGTCTGGGTGGCAACCAGTGCTTGTGGCGCGCTGCCGTTCTATTTTTCCGCCCACTTTCCCTCGTTCACAGATGCCTTCTTCGAATCAGTCTCCGGCTTCACAACCACGGGTGCAACCGTCCTGCCACAGGTCGAAGTTTTGCCTCACGACCTGCAGTTCTGGCGGTGCTTTTCCCACTGGCTGGGCGGCATGGGGATTGTGTTGCTGGCGATCGCAATCCTTCCGCTGCTTGTGACCGGGGGCATGCGGCTGTACCGTGCCGAGTTCTCGGGGGCTCGATCCGAGAAGCTGAAACCCCGAATCACTGAAACTGCCCTGGCGCTTTGGAAGATCTACTTCGCTCTAACGTTGGCTGAGGTTCTGGCTCTGCGCCTGGCAGGCATGGGAACTTTCGACGCCGTGTGCCACACGTTCTCGACTCTAGGCACGGGAGGATTCTCGACGCGCACAGCCAGCATCGCCGCCTTCGACAGCCCGGCGATTGAGGCGATCGTGATCGTGTTCATGCTGCTGTCGGGCATGAGCTTCACCCAACACTACCGGCTCTGGATCGAACGGCGGCCCCGCGTCTTTTTCAGCGACCGGGAACTCTGGCTTTACCTGCTTGTAGCACTGGGAGCGAGTGTCATCATCTTCCTCAACCTGAGCCTGCGGGACCGCGTCCCGTCCGGCACTGCGCTGCGAAACAGCGTGTTCCAGGTTGTCTCGATCATGACAACGACCGGTTTTGTCACCGACGATTTCGAAAAGTGGCTGCCGCTGCCTCAACTGATCCTGCTGGCGCTCATGTTCTTTGGAGGCTGCACCGGATCGACGGCGGGTGGCTTGAAGTCCGCCCGGATCCTGTTGCTGGCTCGCGTCGTGAACCGAGAGTTCAAGCGAATGGTGGAGCGGCGCGGCGTGTTTGCAGTCCGCCTCGGCGACCAGGTGATGCCGGAGAACAGTATTCAAAGTCTGCTTAACCTGGTCTATCTGGCGTTTCTGGTCAATTTCGTAGCCGCCCTGTTGCTCGCCGCAGATGGCGTGGACGTGCTGACCTCAATCTCTGCGGTCGCCGCCACGATGTTCAACGTCGGCCCTGGTCTGGGTTCTGTGGGCGCGGCCGAGCACTATGGCCACTTGCCCGCCTTCACCAAGTGGGTGCTCAGCGGCTGCATGCTGGCCGGGCGGCTGGAGTTCTACACGATCCTGGTCATCCTGGCGCCTGCGTTTTGGCGGAAGTGAAGCGGCGCCGGCCGGCGACGCGCTGGTGCTGGCCCGATCCCAGAATCTGCACACCTGACAAAGCGCGCACGAAGCTGTGATTCGACCCGAGAATCCGTTCAGGCTGTGCCTTCGTCCTCAAGGGTAGAACCTCCGTCCGTATCGCCTTGAGGATTGACGCCCAGGATCGCGGTCCCTGCAAACATCCCCGAGTTCCTCCGTTCAATCGGGAGAGCTTGAAATGCCTTGGAGCCTTCTGTCATTACCTTTCTGGTCGGGCAAGAGTTCGCCTCTTCTCGGTCAACGCCACCTGGCACTGCTCGACTCCGCGGCTTGCCACCTCTGTGACTTGAAACTGGACGCCGTCATAGAGGACGACATCTCCCACAACCGGTGGACGACCCAGAATCGTCAGGATGAGCCCGCTGACCGTGTCTACTTCCTCGTGTTCCAGGACGTGATTCAGTCGTTCGCCCAATTCTTCAATCCGAACTGTTCCAGCCACCCGAAGCGTTCCGCTTGCATCATGGTCCATCTCCGAATGGCGCACGGGCTTCTCGTCAACCTCTCCGATCACTTCTTCGAACAAGTCTTCGATCGTCAGCAATCCGGCAGTTCCGCCATGCTCGTCCATGACGACCACCATCTGAGTCCGGGCCTGTTGCATGACATCGAGGAGCCTATCCAATGTCATTGTTGCGGGAACCAACGGCAGCTCTCGAGGTTGGGCAGAAAGGGCCTCGTCCTGTGCTACAAGACTACGCAGAATGTCCTTAATGTGAATCATCCCGGCAATGTGGTCTAGATCGCGAGGAAGCCACGGAAAGCCTGACTGACGAGCAGTACATCCGCAATGTCGTGGATGTGCTGTATCGAGTACGCTAGGCGTTTCGTTTTTGCGAAAGCGGGCACCGTGCGCCTCCAGGCGCCTTGGGTCAAAGGCGCGGGAGTCCGGCTCGACATGGAATCTCACCGCAAAACCACGAAGGATTGAGCGGCTGGCAACTCAAGGGAGGGGTGAAAGGAGCTAGGCATGACGCGTCCAACAAGACTCACGCGCAGGGAGTTTGCAAAGCTCGTTTCAGCAGGACCCGTCTTCAGCGGTATTGCCGTTTTGCCGAGGGAAACAGGTGGTAGAACCACCAACCCTGGACCGGATTCCCACAAGACAGGAATGCGGGTGACCGCGTTCGCGAGGAAGCTTTCGGAAGATCATCTGAGATACATCAAACAAATTGGGGCTGACGACATTCGCCTGTCGGCGCCCCTGGTGCCAGGCTATGAACGAAGCGGTTACCTCGAGTTAGACAACCTGTTGGCGGTCAAGCGAAAGGTGGAGGAACTCGGGCTTCGCCTCTCAACGCTTTACTTGAGCCAACTCGACTTGGCAAATCTCCTTCTCGATAAGCCTGGTTGGGAAAAGGCGCTGGACAACGTTTGCCGGACGATCGAGTGCTTAGGCAAAGCCTCCGTACCCGTGTTGGCCTTTAGCCTTCTGGCGTCCCGAGCCATTCGAAGCACCACCGGGAAGCCGATCCCGGGATACTGGTTGAACCCGAACGGCCGGGGTGGCGCGGTCCTCCATAGCTTCGACGAAGAGCGAGCGAGGCAGGCAACCGAGCAGCCGGCTGGATTGGTTTCAGCCGATCAGATGTGGGAACGCATCACCCGTTTCCAGAAGCGTTGTGTGCCGGTAGCTCACGAAGCGCAAGTCCACCTGGCGTGCCATCCCGACGATCCACCGATTGCCCGGCACTGGGGAGTGTCTCAGGTACTCAACAGCAAAGCGGGCCTGAACCGGTTGATCGAGATTGTTCCCAGCCCATACAACGGCCTGTTGCTCTGTCTGGGGACCATGCAGGAATCTGGCGCCGATGTGCTCGACCTGATTCGCCACTTTGGCGGAATGAAGAAGATTTTTGACATCGATTTCCGCGCGGTCCACGGAACCGTTCCCAAATACGATGAAGTGTTCTTAGATCAAAGCGACCTCGACATGTGGAAGGTCGTCCGGACGCTGAAGGAGGTCGGCTACGAGTGGACGTTAGAACCCGATCACGTGCCTGGGATCATTGGGGACACGCCCGAAACTTCCATTTCTTATGCGTGGGCAGTCGGCTATATCAAGGGACTGCTTGCTGGGGTCAACGGACCTGCCGGCTAGGCTAAGCAGGCGCAGCAAACAACCTCATCGTTCACGCGAGCGTCGCTGCATTCCCGCCTCGGCAACAAAGATCAGGCTCTCCATTGGCTCCAAAATGCCTTCGAAGAACGTAGCGAAAAACTGGTCGTCCTGAAGATCGACCAGAACTTCGATGCGCTGCGGCTCGACCGAAGGTTCAAGGAGATGCTTGGGCGCGTCGGTCTCGATTGAGCGCTCCCATTCGTCATTGCGCCACCGTATCCTGGCATCGCGCAAGTGCGGTCATGCCCCACCAGAGCCACGTCCCCGCAAAAGTGCCGGCTGAGAATCCAGAGGCACTCTTGATTCCCGTAGAAGCCGCACTGGATCGGGCTCCTACCTGCTGATGCATCGTGAGGGCCTACTTTTTCGTTCGTGGTGGCGTCGATGGCGCCGGGAGTCCGGCAACCACTTGGTCAAAGAGCGACTTCACCGTGTCTTTCTTTTTCCCTCCCTTGCCTTGCCGGTAGTTGTGCTCGTTGCCGCAGGTCTGGCAGCGCACCTTTCGAACTTCAGCCTCAACCAGGCTCACGACGTAATGATTCATGAGCAGTTTGCAGCGGCTGCAGTAGTCGTCGATTGTGTCTCCCAGCTTCAATGGGTCCGGCATTTCCGCTCCCTTCTGCCGTCAGACCTGGCCGGTCTGATCAGCACGAATGCGCCTTATTGCAGATGGCGCTCCCAACTCTTTTCCAGTGCGGTGGCTTCCTGGCTGCCGCTTTGCGGGCATCCGCTTCCTGGAGACGATCGAGGTGCTTCGTGCCGACCTTACCGTTGCGACAAGATCACCGATTCGGCAGAGTTCTCGATCCGGTGGATGCTATTGCGGGCAAACCCTGAGTTTTGAAACATGGTCTGGTACTCAGCGAACGTGTAGGCATCGCCCTCCTCGGTGGTGCCAAGCATCATGAGTGAAAACGTAGCCGAATCCGGTGGAGTCACACGGTCGTCGTTTGGCACGAACTCAAGCGTCACAGCCGTGCCTTCTGGTTGTAAGGCTCCGTGCACCTTGCGCATCAAGGTCTCGATCGTGGCCGGCGAGAAGTGATGGTGGAAGTTGGTGATGAGTGCAACGTCATAGCCAGTTCCAAACTCCACCTCGAATGCGCTGCCCTCGATGGCATGCCAGCGATCGGCCACTCCCGCCGCCGTGGCGTGTTCGCGAGCAATCTCGAGCACGGGCGCCCAGTCCACAGCATGGATCTCCGCTTTCGGATTGTGCCGGGCCAACGTAATCCCGAAGATCCCGTGGCCGGCCGCCAGATCCAGGACTTTCATGGGCAAGCCTTCACGTGCCTTGAGGATCCCAGAAATGGCCTCGGCGGCGGGAACCATGAGGGGAACCATGCTGCGCGCGAAGTCCTTCCAAATCGGATGCTCGTGTGCCATTGTGCCGCCCGGAAACAGGGTTCCACCCTTGCGAACGACCTCCGTGAGATTGTCGAACGCTTGCGTCATCTGCGGCAGGAGCAAAAACCCTACCGTAGCTCCCAAGTAGCACGGAGAACTCTTGTCGAGGAACATCGCCGCCTCTCCAGTGAGCCCGTAACGGCCATCCTCTTTCGTCAGAAACTGCTGGATCGTCAAATAGTCGCACAAGATCCTGATCCCCTTCGCAGAAACGTGGCAGCGGGCAGCAAGCGCTTCAGCGGTATCGCAACCTGCGCCAATCGCTGTGAACACACCCAATTCAACGGACGCCTTGATTGCTGCCGACTGCTGGTAGGCGTTTACGGTGTGAAAGAACCGTACAGGGGTCGGCTGAGACATAGTGGTAACTCCGCAAATGAGTTGATGGAAATGCGATCAGCGCAGCACTCTAGCGCATCCTATTCGGGACGGCAACTAGGCAGGACTTGTGGAATGGCTTCACGCGACACGGCGGGCTTCGGCTACTGGCTGAACGCTTCCGCCCGGCGGGCGTCGTGTTGGCGGACAAAAACCCAGTAGTTGGCGAAGAGACAGAGGAGTGCCCAACACTGCAGGCATGCGCGGTGTGAGGTGAGAAAGAAACTGTAGGGTGCGTCGCGCTTTCCGACGCACCCTACGATAGGAATCGGAGCAGGTTGTGGTGCGTTCAAGAAGCGAACGCACCCTACGAGTTGGCTTCATGGAATCAAAGGAGTTACCTGGTCATTTTCTTAGTTAGCGACTGCGACTGGTAGGCAGGCGAAATACCCATCTGGGTTGGCCATTCCCGATTGCGCACTGAAAGATCACGGCGCAAGACGTAAATGCAACCATTCACCGCAACGGGTACCAGGACGATGGCCAGCCATCAGAGCGTTCTCTTCATCGGCAATCCTGTTAATCATGTCGAAATACGGAAGCGACGATTCTTCTCGCCCGTTGCTTGACGACCCCAGGTCGAGGCCCAGCCTCTTCGGGATCCGCGAAGACTGGCGTTCTACACATACTGATCCCCCTCCACCACTTTCAGCGTGTTATGGCGGCTCAAGAGCGCGAGCGCTTGCTTCATGTCGAAAGACGCGTCCGACTGATGTAACACCAGCACGAAGCGGTCGTCCGTCACTCCCTCGAACACTTGTTTCTTGCTGAACAACCACATGCGGTTTCGAGCCAACAGCACGCTGATGGCGATCAGACCGGAGAAGAGGGCCGTGAGTTCAAACGCAACAGGGATGAACAGTGGAAAAGAATCGAAGGGCTTCCCTCCCACGTTCAAAGGCCAGTCGTACGCCGAGGTCCAAATCTGTAGCGCCAATCCAAAGCCCAGTCCCAGCAGACCCGCAGCAAAAGCGATCCAGGTCAGGCGCGATCGTGCCAGCCCCACGGCCTCGTCCATCCCATGGACTGGGAACGGAGTGAATACATCAACCACCTCGAAACCGGAGTTGCGAGCTTCGCCCGCAGCGCTCAGCAGCTCTTCCTCCAGCGCAAGCCTGCTGGCTCTTGTCAGGAGGGGAGCGGATGCCGACCGGCAGCACGTTTGCATTCTTCAGACCGCTATGCTAATAAAGCTTTGAAGGCTCAACGACCTATTCGAGGGAGAACATGCCGTATCCGCGAAATCTGACTGCCGTGCTGGCGACTGCCCTGGTTCTGGCTGGCGGGTTGTTTCTTATCGCCGCTCCCGCCGAGCAAGCTCCTGCGCTTGGAAACCCAGACGACCCGAACTTCGATTTCAGCGTTTTCTTTACGGGCAACGTTCGAGGAAACCTTGAACCTTGTGGCTGACCGCGCAACCCAGCGGGCGGTCTTGCCCGCCGCGCACAGGCTTTGGAGGAGGTCCGAGCGAAGTTCCCGGACAAGCTTCGGTTTCACGTCGAGATTGGGAATTACATGCAGGGCTTGGGTGAGGATCGCGGCGTCAAGAATCGGTGGCTGTGGAAGGGAATGCAGCGGCTGGGCATCGAGGTGCTGAACGTCGCTGAAGACGACATCGGCGAACTTCAAATCTTGGGCGTCGATCTGCAGGACGGCGACCGGTTTATTTCCGCCAACTTGATTTCGACTAAGACACAGGCTCCGCTGCTGAAGCCTTACACCGTAAAGCAGATTCCTCTGAAGGGCAGCAGCCAGAAGTACCGGATCGGGTTTCTGGGACTTTCAGGCCGGGAAAGCTTCCTGAAGACTGAGGCGGCAGGCTACACGTGGGCTGATCCATCTGCGAGCGCTCGCAAGTGGCTGCCTGAGTTGCGGAAGGAGTGCGATTTCCTGATTGTGCTGGCCTGCCTGCCAGCAAGCCAGGCAGTCCAGCTGGCCGTTGACAACAGCAACATCGACATGATCGTCTCTGGCTCCAAACACCAAATGAGCGGCTTTCCTGCCAAGATCAACCAGTCGACGATTCTGTATGCAGAAGACGAAGGAAAGGCGCTGGGCGAACTGCGATTTTCCGTTGCGCGTGGGCAGAAGGTCGACGTCCAGCCCTTGAACCATGTCTTGACGCGTAATGTCAAGGATGAGCCGGAGATGGCCGCGCTGATCGCCCAGGCCAAGGCAGACATCTCCCAGGGGCAATTGGCTCTGGTGAAGCAGAGTACCAACACAACCAGCCTTTCTGGAACCCTATCCTTCGCGACTTCAGCTCGCTGTGCCCCATGCCACGCCGCTGCGTTCGAGGCTTGGCAAAACAGCCGTCACTCCCATGCCATCGACATCCTGAAGAAAGAGCGTAAGGAATTCGACGCGGCGTGTGTCGGCTGCCATGTGACCGGGAACGGCAGGCCTGGCGGGTTCGTGAATTTGAGCCAGACCCCTGAACTGGCTAATGTTCAGTGCGAAGCCTGTCATGGTTCTGGGGTTCAGCATGCAGAGCGGCCTGCGCAGGCTAAGATGGCGCGGCTAACGGCAACTGCCTGCGTTGCCTGCCACACGAAGTCCAACAGTCCTGAGTTCGAGTTCGCCACCTACTGGCCCAAGATCAAGCACTGACAAGCCCTCGTGAACGACCTCTCCTCGTTGCTGCCAGGTTTCCTGCGCCAGTTGCACTTCAGCGACGAACTCACCGGTGAGTTCGTCATGGCGCTCTGGGAGCAGGCGGTCGGAGAGGCTGTGGCTCGGAACGCCCGGCCGCAGTGGATGCGCAACTCGATTCTGGTTCTGACCGTCTCATCGGAAGCCTGGAAGAAAGAACTGTTTTCCTTGCGATTCGAGATCTTGAGGAAGCTCGAGAGGCTGTTCGGAACCTCGAAGATCGCTCGTCTGGAATTCCGCGTGGATCCTTGGATGACGACCGCTGGTGCCTCAGCACCGGAGCCGCCACTCGCTGGGCCGGAGGAAGAGCCTGCCAGTTTGTTGTTGGATTCGATCGACGATCCGGAGCTGCAGCGTCGCCTGGCCGCGGCGGCGTCTAGCTATTTTGGCAGGGAAACCAAGCCCGGCTAGATTCGATCGCAGGCTTGGCGAAGACAGCTGCTGCGTTTGGCGGCGAACGACGCTGAGTGGCGCAGTTAGAGTTGGCCTCCATCAGCGTAACCATTGAAGCTCCGCCAAGGAGACTCCATGATCATCGGCCCTAAGGAAGTCGAGTACGTGGGCAAGCTGGCCCAGCTCGCGATCACCGAAGACGAGAAGCAACTGTTCATTGGACAACTGAACTCGATCCTCGAATTCGTTGAGCAGCTCAACCGACTGGACACGTCGAACGTTGAACCAACGGCGCACGTGGTGCTCGCCGCAGACCAGAGCGCCGCTCTGAGGCCAGATGAACCCATCATGACGTTCACGCAGGAGCAGTCTCTGGCGAACGGACCCGAAACCGGCGCAGGCCACTTCAAGGTTCCGAAAGTCATCTCGGATCGGTAGCGATTCCGGGCTGCAGAGTCGGGTTTGCGATCTCGATGGCTTGCGAGAACCTTCCGACGAAGAGAACAGGAATGATTGAATGCTCGGTTACGCTGCCCGTATCTGCGGCCTTCTTTGGGCACAGTAGAAGAACGCAAGCTCGAGCAGCCAGGCAGGAGCTTTGCCCCTCCCCCTGCCAGCCGCCGTTAGGGCGCGCCGCCCGCGAGATTAAGCAGCTCAAGGAGCACTGTGGACCCTAGAGAACTCACGATTGACCAAGTCAGGCTGTTGCTGGATCGCGGGGAGGCGTCGGCAGTGGAGATCTGCCAGGCGCACCTCGATTGCATTGCGCAAAGGAACCCGGAAACCAGAGCCTTGCTCCACCAGGACGCAGCAGCTGCACTGGAACAAGCCGCCCAGATCGACCGGTTGAGAAAGGCCGGCCAGCCTCTGCCGCCACTGGCAGGCGTGCCCCTCGTCATCAAAGACAACATTTCCATTCGCGGCCAGCGGTGTACTTGCGGTTCGAAGATCCTGGAGAATTACCAGGCGCTCTACGACGCTACCGTCATTGCGCGATTGAGGGCTGCCGGCAGCCTGTTTGTCGGCAAGGCCAACATGGACGAATTCGCCATGGGATCGTCCACCGAGAACTCCGCATTCTTCCCAACTCGGAACCCCCACGCTCTCGATTACGTTCCCGGCGGATCGAGCGGAGGATCGGCTGCTGCGGTCGCCGCCGGGATGGCAGTCGGGGCGCTGGGTTCAGACACGGGTGGCTCCATTCGCCAGCCAGCATCGTTTTGCGGTGTCGTCGGGGTGAAGCCGACGTATGGCCGTGTGTCTCGCTACGGCTTGGTGGCGTTTGGGTCGTCGCTCGACCAGATCGGACCGCTCGCACGAACCGTCAAAGATGCGGCTCGGTTGCTGGGCGCCATTGCGGGACGAGACACGCACGACGCGACGTCGGCTACGCTGGCGGTGCCCGATTATGTCGCCGCGATCGAGAACCCCGTGAAGGGTCTCAAAGTCGGACTGCCCCGGCAGTATTTCAAAGCGGGCATCGCTCCCGAAGTGACCGCCAGGATTCAGGCCGGGCTGAAGTTGCTCGAGCAGCTGGGATGCGAGCTGGTAGAGGTGGATCTGCCGCACACCGAATACGCCATTGCTTGCTACTACGTCGTCGCCATGGCTGAAGCGAGTTCCAATCTCTCGCGGTTTGATGGAGTGCGCTACGGCCTCAGAGTCCATGGCGAGGGGACGCTGACTGGCATGTATCGAGAAACCCGCGACGCCGGCTTTGGGAACGAGGTGAAGCGGCGCATTATTCTCGGGACATTCGTACTCAGTTCGGGCTACTACGATGCCTACTATCTCAAGGCGCAAAAGGTTCGGACGCTCATTAAGCAGGATTTCGAGAAAGCGCTTGCAAAGGCCGATGTAATCGCCTCGCCGACGTCGCCGACACCTCCTTTCCGGCTGGGTGAAAAAAGCAGTGACCCGCTCGCCATGTATCTGTCGGACATTTTCACGATTACCGCCAATCTGGCTGGAATTCCCGGCATTTCCCTTCCCTGCGGCCGCACGTCCAGCGGGCTTCCCATTGGTCTGCAACTTCTCGGCAAGCACTTCGACGAATGCACATTACTTCGCCTCGGCCACGCGTTCGAAATTGCGGGAGGTTTCGCGCTGAATTGAGATCCGCGGACGATGGCAGCACATGCTCGTTCTCTGGCCCGGTGCATTCATCATTGACCGGATGGCGGTGGGACAACCGTGAATGCGAACCGCTAAGGGGCCGTTGTCAGACTGAACGAAACTAACTCATCTTCTCTTCGCTCTCTGTTTCTGCCTCTTGCGCCGTCATGGAATTCACCGCGCTCAGGCTCTTCGGATTCGCCATCGGCGCTGCTCTGCAGTTTTCCCTGCTGACTCTCATCCGGCGCAGCCGCAAACTCGAGAAACTCGAGATTCTGTTTCTCGGACTGATCGCCTGCCTGTTCTGTTGGAACTTCGCCAACTTTCTGCTGCTGCTTTTTCAGAGGGTGTTTAAAAATCCGATGATAGATTGGAAATCCGCTGGACAAGTGAGATTCGATGCATTAAAAGAACATGGGAACCCAGACCAACAGCGAGGTCTCCCCTGTCGACTCCGATTGAAACGCAGCGCAAGAGCTACCCCAGTGACCTCAACGAGGCTCAGTGGGGCTTGATTGAATCGATGATTCCTAAGCCGAAGCGCGTTGGGCGGCCCGTCCAATATCCGCGGCGGGAGATTGTTAATGCCATTGTTTACCTGTTGCGGACCGGCTGCTCGTGGCGGCAATTGCCGCATGACCTGCCTCCCTGGTTGCTGGTCTATCTCTATTTTCGAGCCTGGCGCCGGGACGGCACCTGGGACCGGATCCATGACAGACTCCGCGGCGACCTGCGGGTGGCCGAGGGCAAGCCACGTCAACCCAGTGCCGGCATCCTCGACAGCCAGTCGGTGAAAACGACGGAAAAAG
>Ga0194132_10009400_pt1 | contig 13480 bp, 14 predicted proteins | sample TA2KigOf80mmetaG_FD_148612 | JGI IMG/M metagenome (GOLD analysis project Ga0194132, IMG submission 148612) | Freshwater microbial communities from Lake Tanganyika, Tanzania - TA2015054 Kigoma Offshore 80m | ecosystem: Environmental > Aquatic > Freshwater > Lake | place: Tanzania: Lake... | reverse complement strand
CCAACTTGTTCCCAGCTCGGCAGAGGGAGCTGATGCGCCGCCTGGAGAACGAGCCTCAGGTCTCCGGGGTCACGTTTGCAATGTCTGAGCCAGGTGACGAGCACGGCGCCGGGATTGAGACCCAAATCGGCGTGGGGCGGATTCACGAGGTCCGGTTCAACCGGGTGGACCCCGGTTTCTTCCGGACCTTCGAGGTGCCGGTCTTGGCGGGCCGCGGACTCGATCCGCCGGATACGGGTGCAGCAACGGTTGTGGTGAACCAGCCGCTGGCGCAGCGGCTATTCGGAGGCAACGCCCTTGGACAGCGGATCCGTTATGTAGGGGATGGCGATTCCGCGCCTTGGTATGAAGTCGCCGGTATTGTGAGTGACTTTCCGGCCGGTGTGAGTCCCAATATGAAAGACAGCGAGCTCAAGGTGTACCACGTTCTGCCGGCCGGACAGGTACAGCCTGTGTCGGTCCTGCTGCGAACACGTGGTGCTCCATCCAGCTTCAGCCAGAGATTGCGGGAGATCGCGGTGTCGGTCGATCCCGAGCTCTATCTGCGGGACATCCGCAGCCTTGAAGAAGCGTTGCGCAAGGAGCAATGGATCAGCCGGCTGGAGGCATCCGTATTCGTGGGAGTCACCCTCAGCGTGTTGATTCTCTCGGCCGCCGGGATCTACGCGCTTATGTCGTTTACCGTCTCCCAGCGCCACAAAGAGATCGGGATTCGCATGGCCCTGGGCGCCAGCCGGAAGCGCATTGTCGCGGACATCTTTTCGCGCGCGGTGGTCCAGGTCTCCGCAGGCGCCCTGCTCGGCGCGGCCACGTGCGCCGGCTTCATGAATGCCAGCGGTGGCGGGCCGATGCGGGGGGGGATCAGTGGCCGTGATGGCGGGTGTCGCATTGGCGATGGTTGTGGCCGGATTCCTGGCCGCTCTGGGCCCAGCCAGGCGGAGCCTTCGGATCCAGCCGGTGGAAGCGTTGCGGGAGCAGTAGACTTAAAGCGGCCGCGCCTGGACGCCGATCACTAGTTGGTGAGCCGGCTCGCGCCCCTGCTAATCCTTGCGTCGCTGCTGGGATTGTGGGCCAACTCCCCTGGGAACCTGATCGCCGGGGCCCAAAACGATTTTCTTGCGTTCTACTGCGGGGGAACGCTGTCCGGATCCGGCCGCCTCTACGATGCCGCCGCCACCTACGAGCTGCATCAGAGACTGATCGGCGAGAAGATCCCGGCGCTGCTGTTCATCCGGCTGCCGTACTACGCATTCCTGTTGAAACCGCTCGCCTGGTTTCCCTATTTGACCGCGTTCTGGATCTGGACCGCTGCCAGCTTCTCAGCCTTGGCTTATGCGGTGTGGAAACTTGCGCCGCGCGCGCCGGACCTGCCCTACCTGTGCGCTTTCTCACTGCCGCTGCTGTGCGGAATCGCCAACGGGCAGGATGTCCCGTTCCTGATGGCGTTGATCGTTTTCGCATGGACCCGGCTAGAGCGTGGCCAGGATCTGACCGCTGGGCTGGCGCTCGCTCTGGGCTCGATCAAGCTGCATCTCTTCTTGCCTGTGTACGCCGCGCTGTGGGTGGCCCGCCGCCATCGCGCTGTAGCCGGGATCGCGTTGGGTGGACTGCTGCTGGTGGCACTAAGCTTTGCGTCCGAGGGCTTCGGTTGGCCCTGGGACTACCTGGCGATGATCAACCGCCCCGTGGTTCACCAGGATCCGGCGGCGATGGGCAACTTCGTCGGGCTGCTGGCAACGTTGGGGTGGACGGGCAGGGGCTGGGACGGGCTCCTTCACATCCTCGGTCTGGGCGGGCTGGTGATGCTCGGCAAGGAAGACCTCAGGATCCTGTTCCCGGCGGCCATCGCCACTGGACTGCTGAGCGGGCGCCATTCCTACCTTGCCGACTTCGCACTGCTGCTTCCCGCCTATGCCATCTTGGTCCCGGCGGTCCGGCACGTAGGCGCCCGTGTGGCGCTGCAGTTCTGTACGGCACCGTTCCTCTACTTCGCTCTGCTCAGTGGGCCGCCGTGGACAGCCGCCCTGCCGGTGGCGCTGTTGGTGCTCCTGTGGACCCCCACGGTCTGGAAGCACCCTAACGCTGTTCCAGCCGCCGTCCGATAGTATAGATTCATGGAGCCCCGTCTCGGCAGAATCGTGCTTTTGGTATTCGCCGCCATCACGGCCTTCGCCGGAGTCGTTGGGCTGCTTCTCATGTTTTTTCCTGAACCACGCCAGAACACCGACTACCTGGTGGTGGGGACGTTGGCGACTTTCGCCTCTTTGCTCGCGATTTTCGTGCTGGTTGTGGCGGGAGTGCTGCGTTCGAGCGACGGGCTGTTTTTCCGCCGTAAAAACGGGTAGTTCCGGCCCGTCTACTTGACTTCGATCCGGATCAACTCGAGCGGCAGGGGGGCCTCGTTGTAACGGGGAGGAGAACCGGCGCGCAAAGCCGTGATCGCGCCGGATCCGAGTTGCACGTCGACAGCCTGTGCCTGATTGTCAGGACATGAGGCGCGCGACGGGCATGCAAGGCGGCTGATCCGCAGCTTGGCGGTGTCAAGCAGCACCTGATCGCCCTTGGCGGACACGAGCTGCTTTTGTTCGCTGATCTCCAGTCCACGCACTTCCACCCGCACATGCGGATTCGTGTCGAGCGTGGCGCCAACGGCGACCGAGCCGTCCTGCAGGTTCACCGATACCACGCCCATCGCGTCGTTACGCTCGGGAGCCATGGTGTTGATGCGGGTCACACGGAAGCCGCCTTCTTCCGTCTCGATCTTGTAGGGATCGGGCGGTTCCTTCGAGGGATCCCCAGCGACCTGCAGATTCGGACGGGCGGCGCGGAGCGCGGCGAATCCCTTGGCGGTAACGCCTGTGTCCTTGAGCTCGACCCATTTGAGCGCGGGCATGGCGGCCAGGTGCGTGACGACGTCGTCATTGATGCGGCGGCAGGAGAGCAGGTTGAGGCGTTCGAGCTGATTGAGTCCCTTCAGCTTCTCGACCCCACGCGCGGAAACAGGCGTGCCGGACACGTTGAGGACGCGCAGTGCGGCAAGCGTGGCGACGGGGTCGAGACCGATGTCGGTGAGTCCGACAAACCAAAGTCCGGAGTCCGTGCGTTGCTTGCCACTGATGTCCAGATGCGTGATCTGAGGCATCGAGCGCAGCACCTGAAGTCCGACCTCGGTCATTTTGTTTCCACCGAAGGCAAGCTCGCGGAGGTTGGGATAGCGGGGCAGGTTCTGGAGTCCTGAGTCGGTGACTTCGGCATAGCCGATGTCCAGCGCGGCGATTGATTCCTTACCGGCGAGGAGTGCGAGCGTATTATCGGTGACCTTGGTGCCGCGCAGGTTGAGCCGTTGAATCCGGGGCCAGTTCCGCATCGCCGCCAGACCCTCGTCAGTGACCAGCTCGGCGAAGAACAGGTTGATCTCGCGAACGTTCTTCAAGTCCTTGAGGCGGAGCAGGCCAAGATCGGTGACACGCGTCAGCGACAGGTCGAGCCGCTCGAGCTGGGGCATGGCGGCGATGTGAGTCAGATCGGCGTCGGCGACATGGGTTCCGCGCAAATGGACCGCAACCGGCTCCTTGCGGGCGTTGGTTTCGACGCGTCCACCGAGGTCTTCAACCCAACTGGTTCCGATAGCGGCGGCCAGAAGCAGCAGCATGATCAGCTCCCCCTTCGATTCGGCAGGGCGGAGTCACGGTCGAATACGATTCGGGTGTCCGGCATCGCTTGTTGCAGCTTCCGGAATCCGGCTTCGGTGATGAGCGTGTGATAGAGGTTGAGCCACCGAAGGCCCTTCATCCCGGCGAGCGTGTCGAGACCCTTGTCGGTGACGGCGCCGGTGTCGAGGCTGAGGTCAGTTAACGCCGGAAGCGTCTTGAGAATCGCCAGGCCCTGGTCGGTCACCTGCGTGTAGTTGAGGTTCAGGGCCTTGAGCTTGGGAAGCTTGGCGAGATGCGGGAGTCCCTTGTCGGAGACGCGCGTGCGATTCATTTCGAGCCGTTCGAGATTGACGAGCGGTTCCAGGTGCTTGAGGCCTTCGTCAGTGTAGCGGCCATAGGCGAGATTCAGCTCGGTGAGGCTCGTGAGCGGGGCGAGGGAAGCCAAGCCCTTGTCGTCGACGTCATTGGAGCCGAGGTCGAACACCTGGAGGCGTTGCAGCGATTTCAGTGGACCGAGGCCCGCGCTGGTGAAATCGGTGTGGCTCAAGCGGAGCCGGACGAGCGAGGTGGCCTTGGCGATTTCAGGAATCGAGTCGTCGACAACGGGCGCGCCGGAGAGTTCGAGATCTTGAAGCTGAGTGAAGCGCGGCAAGGCGTAGCCGCGGACGCTGGTCTGGTTGAGCACCAGCCGCCGGATGCCAGTGGGCAGCGATTCGAGTCCGCGGTCGGTGACGAGCGTGTGGCTCAGGTTCAGGTCCTCGAGTGCGGTGAGCGGGGAGAGGGCACGAAGTCCGACATCGCCCGCTTCGGTCGCCGAAAGGTTGAGCTTGCGGAGGCTGCTGGCTCCGGCGAGATTCGACAGCAGTCCGTCGGTGATCGCCGAAGTGGCGAGGTCCGTTTCGACCAGTTTGCCGCTTGCGAGCACGGCATTGCCGCCGAGCCCCTGGATCCAGGCGGCGATGGCCGCATCGCCGGAGCCCTTCGGAGGCGCGGCGGTGATCGCGCGGGCAGGAGCCGAATCGAGGAAGTTGACACGCAGGCCAGGGATCGCCTTCACCAGCCCGTCGATCCCGGACCGCGTCACGCGCGAATAGCGGAGATCGAGCGAGGTGAGGCGCTTCAGGTGCTTGAGCTTTTCGAGTCCGGCGTTGGTGACCGAGGAGCGGTACAGATTGAGCGCTTCGAGTCCGCTCATCCCGGCAAGTGCGTCGAGACCGTCGTCGGTGATGCGGGCGCCGAGCAGGTTGAGGTTGCGGAGCTTGGTGAGTTTGCGCAGGGCGAGCAGTCCGGTATCGGTTACCCGGCAACCATACAGGTCGAGGTTCTTGAGGTTGACCAGTTCCGCCAAATGGACGACTCCCGCGTCGGTCACGAGCGTGTCCTTCACGACCAGGTGTTCGAGCTTGACCTTGTCCTTGAGCGCTTCCATGCCGCCGTCGTCAAACAGCGTGTAGCTAAAGTCGACCGCTCGCAGGTTCATGAACGGCGTCAGCGTGCGGCCCTTGACGCGGCTCTGCTGGACCCGGATCTCGCGAAGGTTTTCCAGCGGGCGGATGAGCGCCAGACCCTTGTCCTGGATGTTCATCGTGGTGAGGAAGTGGACGCTCGTCTGGATCTTTTCGAGGGTCTTGAGCCCACTCAAGTATTCGAACGCTTCGTTGGAGTCGCGGCGGGATCCGGCGCCTTCGTTCCACATCGGAGCCGGTAGGTACAGCTCGCGGATGGCGGTCAGGTGGCGCAGCCGCTTGAGATCGTCGGGAGTGATCAGCGATCCGGTGAAGTCGATGGTCTGCAGGCGCAGGTCGCCGGGCGGGAGCTGATCGATTTCGCGGACCGGCGTGGAGCCGCCGGTGGGGATCACGCCTCCGCCTGAGCGGATGACCCACTCGGCGATGGTCCGTTCGGATTCCTGCGCGGCGAGCGCGAGTGCGGTGACAAGAACGGACAGTGTGCGCATCAGTGGTCCGCTACGCCTCCGTCCGAGAAGACATTTTGGGGCCGGGTGACGGGCTTATAGGGATGTTGGGCGGCGACCTTCTCGTCGAGGTCGACTCCAAGGCCCACGCGGACGGGGAGTTCGGCATGGCCATCCTTGACCACCACGGCGCCGCCGTAGAAGAGATCCTGCACCCAGGCCGTGCGGTTCGGATTGTATTCCTGTATCGTGCACGCGGGCGTGGTGGCGTCGACATGGAGCGAGGCAAGCGTGCTCACTTCGCTCTGCGGGTTGTGCGGCGCCATCTCGATCCGGTAGGTCTCGGCGATCGTGCCGATCTTCTTCATCTCGAGGATCCCGCCGGCGTGGCAGACATCGGGCTGGACGATGTTCACCAGGTGGCGCGAGCAGAAGTCGGCGAATCCGTACTTGGTGAACGAGCGCTCACCGGTGGCCAGCGGAACCTTGGTCTTCGAACGGAGCAGCTCGAGCTCGCCGAGATCCTCAAGCTGGGTGGGCTCTTCGACAAAAAACGGGCGCAGCTCCTCGATCCGTGTGCAAAAGTCGACCGCCATGACGGTGGTGAGCTGGCCGTGCGCGTCGATACAGATGTCGAAGTCGTCACCCACGGCCTTGCGGACCTCGGCGAGCCGCTTGTGCGCCTCCCGGACCGCGAAGGCGGGACGCACGAGCTCGTTCTCGATTCGGATGAATCCGGACTTGGCCGCCGTGTAGCCCTCTTCCTTGGCCTTGAGGAACGCGTCCACCGTGGACCCAACGTCCTTATACAGCCGGATGCGCTTGCGGGCCGCGCCTCCGAGCAGCCGGTAGATGGGCTGTCCGAGTGCTTTTCCGAGGATGTCGCAGAGCGCGATCTCGACCGCGCTGATAGCGCTGTTCAGGATCGGGCCGCCGCGCCAGCGGGGATAGCGGAACATCGCCTGCCAGTGCAGCTCGATCTCGGTGGGATCCTTGCCCATCAGGTAACGCTCGTGTTCCATGATGGCGGCGGCGAGCGTGGCCTCCTTGCTGGTGATGGAGCCTTCGCCGAGTCCGGTGAGCCCTTGGTTGGTGTAGACCTTGCAGAAGACCCAGTTGACGCTGCCGACGTTGACGGTGAAGGTTTTGAGTCCGGTGATCTTCAGGTTGAGCGGCTTGGCCTTTTCGACGGCGGCGCGCAGGGAGGGGAGAGAGGCGAGTGCGGCGGCGGAGCGGAGGAAGTCGCGGCGGAGCATGGGCAACCGCTCCCTATTGTATCGGCTGGCGGACCGGTTTGGAATGGTACACTCGTGGGCGAAGGGTGAATTATGCCGCAGACACTTGCCGAACCTCTTGAAGTTGTGGGGATGGATGAAGAGATCCGGCGGCGCATCGCGGATCTGGTGACGGTAACCGACGATCCCGTGGACAATCCTTTCTCTGAAAAGCAGCAGAGGCTGTCAATGTCCTCTGTGCATCACTCCTGGACCCCGCTCCCGTTGCCGGGCGAGGAAGGGAAGAAGCGCACTTTTTGGGCGGCTTCAAACGTTGGAATATTCGAGTCGGTGGAGGAACCGCCGCTCGCCCCGGATGGGTTTATTTCGGAAGACGTGGTGGCGCCGCTTGGCGATGACAACCGCGCGTACTTCTTCTGGGATCACGGAAAGATGCCGGAGGTGGTGCTCGAAATCGTGTCGAACAAGCACGGCGGAGAGCTGACGGTGAAGAAGTCGCGGTATCAGAAATGGAAGATCCGCTACTACATCGTGCACGACCCGTTCGGCAAGCTGACGAAGGAGCCGCTGCAGGTGTTCGAGCTGGTGAACGGCAGGTACCGGAAGCGGAAGTCGCACTTTTTCGAGGACCTCAACATCGGCGTGACGCTCTGGACCGGAGAGTTCGAAGGCGTTTGGGGAACCTTCATGCGCTGGTGCGACCGGGATGGCCGTGTGCTGCCCACTCCGTATGAGGCGGCGGCCATGGCGAAGCAAGAGGCGGAGAGAGCGCAGGCTCAGTCGGAGCAGGCCCAAGCTCAGGTGGAGCAGGCCCAAGCTCAGGTGGAACAGGCCCAAGCTCAGGCGGAGCAGGCTCACGCCCAGGTGGAACAGGCCCAGGCCCAGGTGGAGCAGGCTCACGCCCAGGTGGAGCAAGCCCAGGCTCAGGTCGAGCAGGCCCAAACCCGCGCGGAGGAGGCGGAGGCCCTTGCGGAGCAAGAGACCGCGCGCCGCAAGGAACTCGAACGCCTGGTTCAGGAACTGATGTCCAAGCTGGACGGGCGTTGATTCTTTCCACACCGGCTTGCGATTCTCCCGCCGGATCCGCTATTTTGGCTGGAAGCCCGTGATTTGAAACCTGCCGGGCCGGGGCCGCGTCCCCCATGATGTTATGGCAGGCGCGATGGCAGTTGCGACAACGATCCCGCTGACCGATGCGGGACGGAAGGTTAGGGCCCAAGCGCGAGTGGACTACAAATCAACCGATGAAGCCGCTCTGGTCCGCCGCGTTCAGAATGGGGACGAGATTGCGTTCCGGGAGGTCGTCGACCGGTATCAGGCGAAGGTCTTCTCGATCATCCACGGGATCCTGCGCAACCACAACGACGCCGAGGACATCGCCCAGCAGGTGTTTTCGAAGATCTACTTTTCGATCGGCAACTTTGACTTCCGGTCGAGCCTGCTGACCTGGATTTACAAAATCACGGTCAACGAGTGCTACGACTACCTGCGCAAGAAAAAGGTCCGGAAGCTGGTCTACGAAAGCGACTTCAGCGAGGAAGAGGCCCAGCGGATCGAGCGTACCGAGCCGGGCAGCGAGAATCAACTGTCGATGGACGAGCGGCTCGCGCAGCGCGACTTCGTCCTGAAGCTGCTCGAGAAGGTTTCGAGCGAGGACCGGCAATTGCTGATGCTCAAGGAAGTGGAGGGGCACTCGGTGGAAGAGTTGGCCTCCATGACCGGAATGAACGAGAATACGGTGAAGGTGAAGCTGTTCCGGGCTCGCCAAAAGTTGGTGAAGGCGGCGCAGAGATTGATGCCCAAGTTCAGCCCCGCCCTGTTCGGGTGATAGTATATTGTGTGTGAAGCGGACGCTCAGATCCGCGTGATGTAGCGGTTGTTGAGAGGGAAGGTAAACCATGGACCGGCGAATCGAGGACAACCTGGAACGATATCTTCACGGCTCGCTCGACCCCCGGGCGCGCACGGAGTTCGATGGTGTTCTGGCTATGGACGATGAAACACGGCGTTTGGTGGAGCAATTCGAGCAGCACGCAAAGCTGATCCGTTCGGCCTTGCGCCCCGAAGCTGAAACCGATCCCGCTCCCGGCTTCTATGCCCGGGTGATGGACCGGATCGAGGCCCAGCGCGGCAACTCCTTCTGGAGCCTGTTCCTGGAGCCGGTGTTTTTCCGGCGCCTGGCGGTGGCTTCAGCGGCACTGCTTGTGCTGTTGGGAGTTCTGCTCGTGAGCCCGCCCGCCGAACAGGCGGTGATGGCTGGAATCGAGCAAGTGCTGGCACAGCCCGATTCCGACGACGCCCAGTGGAGCGTGGACGAGCATCAGGACCGCAATCGCGACGCGCTTCTGGTGAATCTCACCACCTACGGAGAGTAACGCCATGGCGGGATCCCCCTGGCGAAATACGCGGATCCTGTCACTCCTACTCCTGGTGTTCCTTACGGGCTCAGCGGCGGGCGCGCTCGGTTTCCGCTTCGTGAACCGGCAGCCCGCCAAGCCCGGACCCTCATGGAAGGAAGGCGGCAAGGAGATTTCCCTTCAGCGTCTGCGCAAGGACCTCGATCTCACCGGCGACCAGACCAAAGAAGTCGAGGTGGTTCTCGACGACTTCATGATGTACTACCAAACTTTGCAGGCGCAGATGGACGAAGTCCGCGCTAACGGCAAGGAGCGCATCCTGCGGATTCTCGATCCGGCGCAGCGCGAGAAGTTCAAATCGATGATGAGTGATTTTCAGCGCCAGATCCGCTGAGCCTGGGGCCGCTACAATAGAAGTCGCGACATGATAGCGAAGGTCCGGAAGGCGGTTTTCCCCGCCGCCGGGTTGGGTACCCGGTTTCTCCCCGCCACCAAGGCGATGCCGAAAGAGATGCTCCCGCTGGTGGATAAGCCTCTCATTCAATATGGCGTTGAAGAGGCGATCCAGTCCGGCGTCCAGAACATCATCATCGTAACTGGACGGGGAAAGTCGGCGATCGAAGACCATTTCGACGTCAGCTTTGAGCTCGAAGACCTCCTCGAGCGCAAGCAAAAGGCCGACCTCCTTCGCCAGGTGCGCGGGGTCAGCGACATGATCGAGGTCGCCTACATCCGGCAAAAGGAGGCGCTTGGACTGGGCCATGCCGTGCTTCGGGCGCGCAACCTCGTGGGACCCGAACCGTTTGCCGTGGTGCTGTCGGACGACGTGATCGACGCTGAAGTCCCATGCTTGCACCAACTGTTGGACTGCTATGCGTACTTCGGCGCTTCGGTGGTTGCCCTGATGGAAGTTCCGCGCGAGCAGATCTCGGCTTACGGAGTCGTGGACGCCGAGCCCGTGGACCACAACGGGACGAAGAACCGGCTTTACCGGATCCGCAACATGGTGGAAAAGCCCAAGGCTGAGCATGCTCCCTCAAACCTGGCCATTATCGGACGCTACGTTCTGGTGCCGGAGATCTTCGAGTCCATTACGCAGATCCAGCCGGGCGCGGGCGGCGAGATCCAGTTGACGGACGCGCTGAAACACCTGCTGCGCAGCCGGCCGATTTACGGCTACCGGTTCGAAGGGCGGCGGTTTGACGCAGGTGATAAGCTGGGATTTCTGAAGGCCACGGTGGAATTCGCGCTGCGCCGCCCGGACCTCGGATCCAGCTTCAGGGAGTACCTCAAACAACTCGCGCTGTGACCTCTTCGATTCCCCTCCTTCTGCCGCTCAAGGCAAGTGAAGCAGCGTCATTGGCTGACTTGGTGTTCCAGCAGCTTGGTGGCAAGGCCATCACCGATGAGCAGCGCCACCGGCTGGGGCCGAGAGCAGCATCGCTTGGACTCACCAGTATCCGCCCATATTGGGGGTCGCTTCAGGCCGATCCCTTCCACGCGCAGACCTATTATCTGGCGGTCGACGCTGTCAGTCCGGCCGAGACCGTTCCGCTTCTGTTGCGAATGGCCTTATCCTCGGCGCCGGCGAGCGGACTTTTCCCCAACGCCATGCTCATCGGCCGGATGCGCCCGGGAGGGGGCCGGGAAGTGGTCGTCAATGCGATCCCGTTTGGTCCGCGTGACACGGGGGCTGTCATGACCTTCGCGAATTCGCTTGACCGCGCCGTGCTGCCCCGGCCGGCCGGGGCCCAACCGCTGCTCTGCGTTGCACCGGCGGATCCCGTGGTATCGCTGCCGGCTGCCTTCGAGGGATTCCGGGCGGCTTACAAGGCGACCGGGTTGAACTATGCCTCGATCGAAGTGGCGCCCGACAAGTTCACCGCAGTCGTGTGGGCGGCGATCCGGGCGGGCTGGAGGGAGGGATACACGGCCGGCGCTGGATGGCTGCATGTTGATCCCGCCGCGCCCGCCAGTATGGAGCTTGCGATTCACGACACGGCGGCGTTCTCCCGGTTCTCGCTCGATTTCTCCGCGTTCAGCGGGCTCGCGCAAGCAGTCGAGGCGTGCCAGCAGTTGTACGATTTCATTCGCCGCGAAAAGGCGATCAACAAGACGGGCCGCGCATTCGACCTCGAAGTCAATCCGGGTGGATTGCCGGTCGAAGAACTCTTGCAAAGGCTGCGTGCCGAGGGCCGCCCCGCCCACTTGGTCGCGGTTCCGGTGGATCGTGCGACCCCGGAGTTGGCACAAGCCTTGCGGCCGCTGGGTGCGATTCTCAGCGTCGCCGCCCCGGGCCGCTGGCACTGGCGGTATGCAGGCGACCTCACCGCGGACGAACTCGATTCCCTGCTGGGCCAACTCCGGGGATAATATCCGTTATGCAGCGGAGAACCTTCCTCGCCGCCACTGGAGCAGCCGCCATGCCAGCCGCCACCAAGCCGAAATTCGGCATCGACCTGTTCAGCATCCGGACCTCGGGCTGGACCCCATTCCAGTATCTGGACTATTGCGCCAAGTGGAAGGCGAACGTGGTCCACTTCTCCGAGATCCGGTTTCTCGGGAATCTGGAGCCGGACAACCTGAAGAAGGTCCGCGCGTATTCGGAGAAGCTAGGGATCGAGCTCGAGATCGGGATGCGGTCGATCTGCCCCAGCTCGAAGGCGTTCGATCCCAAGCAGGGCACGGCCGAAGAGCAGTTGACGCGGATGATCAGCGCCGCGAACACCGCTGGATCGCGGCTCGTGCGCGCGTTTCTCGGCACGATGGCGGACCGCACTGGCGAGGTGCCGGTCGAGGGCCACATCGAAAACACGGTGAAGGTGCTGCGGGCCGTGCGGACCCGCGCAATCGATGCCGGTGTGAAGATCGCGATCGAGAATCACGCGGGCGACATGCAAGGACGCGAGCTCAAGATGCTCATCGAGGGCGCGGGCACGGACTTCGTGGGCGCCTGCATCGATTCCGGGAATCCCGTGTGGACCATCGAGGATCCGCACGTGACGCTCGATCTGCTGGCGCCCTATGTGCTGACGAGCCACATCCGTGACTCGGCAGCGTGGCGCGTGCCCGAGGGAATCGCCGTGCGTTGGACCCGGATGGGCGAAGGCAACGTCGACATTGATGGCTATGTCCGGAAGTTCGTCGAACGGTGCCCGGGCAAGGCGCTGTCGCTGGAAATCATTGTCACTCCGCCGCGGACCTTCGCCATCTTCGACCCGAAATTCTGGGACGGCTACCGCAATGTCCCGGCCTGGCAGTTTGCCCGGTTCCTGGCCATCGCCGACAAGGGGCGGCCACTACCGGCACCGTCAAAGCCCGAGGATCCGGCGGCACGGGAGCGCGAAGATCTCGAGGCCAGCATCGTGTATACTCACAAACTGTTGAACCTATGAAAACCCTGACCCTTGCTTTCTTTTTCGCGGGCGCCGCGCTGGCCGATCTGGTGGCTGATGTCCGCGCGGATCTGGGACGGAAAGACTTCGCCGCGGCGGAAGCCCGGGTCGAGGAGTTCCGCAAGGCGAACGGCTGGAATCCGGAGGCGATTCTGGCGTATTCGTGGGTGGGGCGCGGCGCGCAGGCCAACAAGCTGTGGGACAAGGCCGAGGCTTATTCAGCACGGACACGCGATCTGTGCATGGAGGCGTTGAAGTCCCGCAAGCTCGATGATGAACCGAAGCTCCCGCTGGCGCTCGGCGCATCGATCGAGGTGTGGGGCCACACACTCGCTGGCAGGGGTGCGCGGACCGAGGCGGTGGCGTTCCTGCAGAACGAGCTCAAGGCGTGGCACGGCACGTCGATCCGCACCCGGACACAGAAGAATCTGCATCTGCTCAGTCTTGAGGGAAAGCCGGCTCCGGCGATCGAGATGAAGCAGCACTTGGGTCCCAAGCCGGTGCCGGTGGCCGAGCTGAAGGGCAAGCCGCTGATCCTGTTCTTCTGGGCTCACTGGTGCGGGGACTGCAAGAATCAGATCCCGGTGCTCGCCCGGTTCGAGAAGGAGCATGCCGCCAAGGGGCTCAAGGTGATCGGCCCGACCCAGCGTTACGGCTACGTGGCGGGAGGCGTCGAGGCGCCGCCGGACCAGGAACTGCGCTACATCGACCAGGTCCGGCAGCAGCACTACGGATCGCTGAGCGCGATGCCCGCGCCCGTGAGCGAAGAGAACTTTAAGGCGTGGGGATGTAGCACGACACCGACGCTCGTACTGGTGAATCGCAAGGGGATCGTGACGCTATACCATCCGGGCCAGATGCGTTATGAGCAACTGGCCCCGCATGTCGCCAAGATCGTAGCGGACTAGGCTAGAACCGGAACCGC
>Ga0194132_10009399_pt1 | contig 13481 bp, 10 predicted proteins | sample TA2KigOf80mmetaG_FD_148612 | JGI IMG/M metagenome (GOLD analysis project Ga0194132, IMG submission 148612) | Freshwater microbial communities from Lake Tanganyika, Tanzania - TA2015054 Kigoma Offshore 80m | ecosystem: Environmental > Aquatic > Freshwater > Lake | place: Tanzania: Lake... | reverse complement strand
ACCGGGCAACGGGCCACCGGGCAACGAGCCACCGGGCAACGAGCCACCGGGCAACGGACCGCTCGGCGATGGGGACGGCGGGACTCCCCTCGGGTTCCACACGCAAGGTCCATCGGGTGCGCCCGCCACAGGCGACACCGAACCAGCGGGTGGTTCCCGGCATCGTCTGGTGGCCACCGTCGCCGTCGGCGCGGTCGTGGTGCTCGCAGCCATCGGGCTCTTCGCCGTGACCCGACCTGATCCGCCGCCACCGACGACCACCACGACCACCACCGAGGCGACGACCACCACTGAGACCACGATCTCCCAGGACGTGGTCGTCGCTGCCGCCCGCCAGCCGACCATCCAGGTCACGTCGACCCCGCCAGTCAGCTGGGCCTCCGAGCCCAGTGCAATCCGCTACGGCCCACCGCCGCCTCCGTCGAGCGCAGAGGCCATTGCTGCCGCCGGCGACGCACCGGTCCCCCTCCCCAACGACGACTACCCGATCGACGGCCGTCGCACCACGCCGGTCGGGTGGATCTTCGCCAACCCCACCTCACTGGACAACCCATTCGTGATGATGGTCACCGAACGGCGGGGCGACCACCTGCAGGTGCAGGTTCCCGTCCGGCCAAACGGCACCGTCGGATACGTGCGAGCCGATGAGGTCGACCTCACGACGATTTCGCAACGACTCGAGCTCAGCCTGTCCGAACGGCGTCTGCGGTTCTACGACGCCGACGTCGTCGTCGCCGACACCGAGGTGGTGATCGGTAAGGACGCCACCAGGACGCCGACCGGCCGCTTCTACGTCACCGATCAGGTCCCGCAGGACAACCCGAGCGGGAGCTTCGGCCCGCTTGCTCTCGCCACCAGCGCCTACAGCGAGCAGATGGACGAGTTCGACGGCGGCGCCCCGGTCATTGCGTTCCATGGGACCAACCAACCGGAGTTGATCGGCTCCCAGGCGTCGAACGGCTGCGTCCGCATGCCCAACGACGTCGTGACTCTGATCGGTGACCGCCTGCGGATCGGCGCCCGAGTCGACATCACCGCCTGAGACGTCGTCCGGCTGAGCGGGCGTCGCCTCCCGGAGTCCGATCCGCTCAGACGTCCAGATCGAGGCAGGTCCGCCAGTCGGCTCGATGCCGCTGGTGGATCTCGTCGTGGGGAACGACGAGGACGTCCTCTGGTGCGGCATCAGCGATGCGCCGCAGGTCGGAGTAGTTGTGGGGGAGGTGGACCTCGTCGAACCATGACGGGCGAATCGCTGCGAGATCCGCAGACACCTCGTCGTCGAGGAACCCCCAGATCACCAGACCGACCCGAACGTCGTGGATGATCGGTGCCCGGCCGAGCAGACCCGAACGCTTGGTGGCGATCGCCGTGGCACCGGCGAGTGCGTCCTCCTCGTGCTCGCCGTCGAGCAGGGTGAGGGCGCCTTCGAAGTGCCGTGCCAATCGGAGTGCGTACCCCTGATCCGGTCCGGGAGTCCCGAGACGTTCGCCCTCGGGCTGGAGTCCCGGCAGTTCACCGGGTCGGTCTGCGAGCCACGACGACGGGCGGCGCGGAGGTGAGGTGTAGCTGCGGACCGGCAGCGTCGGACTCGTCGGAACGTAACGGGGAGCGGACATGGGAAACGCAGACTACCCGAGCGTCGGTTCGTCGCCGGCGTGGAGCAGACCGAACACCAGACCGTCGACGAGCGCCCGCCACGAGGCCTCGATGATGTTCGGTGAGACCCCGATCGTCGTCCAGGCTCGCTCGCCGTCGGAGAAGTCGACGAGTACGCGGACGACGGCGCCAGTGGCCGCCCGGCCGGTGCCGGTCGGGCCGTCGAGGACCCGGACCCGGTAGTCGGTCAGGTGGATGTGCTCCAGCGTCGGGAACCGATCGCCGAGCGCCGAGCGCAGGGCCTCGTCGAGGGCGTTCACGGGGCCGTTTCCCTCGCCGTCGGCCACGACGGGTTCTCCGTCGACGTGGAGGGCCACCGAGGCTCGGGTCGAACCCTCGGACCGGTCATCGATCTCACGGTGTTCGGATGCCACCCGGTAGGAATCGATCCGGAAGAAGTCCTGCGTCCAGCCGAGCGCACCCCGCACCAGCAGTTCGAGCGAGGCGTCGGCTGCCTCGAACACGTACCCATCGGCCTCGAGCTGCTTGAGTTGCTCAGTGAGAACCGCAGCGGCCCGATCGTCGAGATCGAGGCCGAACTCGGCAGCCTTCATCGCAGTGCCCGACCGTCCACCGAGATCAGAGACCAGCACCCGGGTCCGGTTACCGACCGCCGACGGGTCAACGTGTTCGTAGCTCGCATTCCCCGCTTTGCCGAGCGCCGAGGTGTGCAGGCCCCCCTTGTGGGCGAACGCCGAGGAGCCGACGTACGGATCCGCAGGGTGCGGTGGCAGGTTCACGAGCTCAGCGACGTGCCGGGACACCGAGGTGAGCAGTTCGAGCCGTCCTTCCGGCAGGGTGGCGACACCCAGCTTGAGGGTCAGGTCGGGGATGACCGTCATCAGGTTGGCGTTGCCGGTGCGCTCTCCGTAACCGTTGACGGTGCCCTGGACCTGCGTCGCCCCGGCGAGCACAGCAGCGATGGAGTTGGCCACGGCACAACCCGAGTCGTTCTGGGTGTGGATACCCACGGCCACGTCACCGAAGTGGCCGACGACGTCGGCGGTGAGCTGCTCGACCTGGTGCGGGAGCGAGCCCCCGTTGGTGTCACACAGGACGAGACAGGCTGCGCCGGCAGTCGCTGCGGCCTCCAACACCCGGTAGGCGAACTCGGGGTTGGTCCGAAGCCCGTCGAAGCAGTGCTCGGCGTCGAAGAACACCCGCAGACCCGCATCGGCGAGGAACCGCACCGAGTCGGCCACCATCGCAACGCCCTCATCGAGGGTGGTGCCGAGCGCCTCGTTCACGTGGAAGTCCCACGCCTTGCCAACGATGCAGACCGTGGAGGTGCCCGACTCGACGAGCGCCCGGAGCGTCGGGTCGTCATCGACCTTTCCAGCGGGACGGCGGGTCGAGCCGAACGCCACGAGTTGCGCCGTGTCGAGGTGCAACTCGCCGGACGTCGCCCGCCTGAAGAACTCCGCATCCCGCGGGTTGGCCTGCGGGTAACCGCCCTCGATCCACGCAACACCGAGGCGGTCGAGTTGCTCGGCCACCCGGAGCTTGTCCTCGACCGTCAGGGAGATGCCCTCGAACTGGGCTCCGTCACGCAGCGTGGTGTCGAAGATCTCGACCGATCCCGGCAGCGACGCCGGGCGGTCAGCAGCGGCGAAGGTGGTCACCGGACCAGCTCCACCCAGTGCTCGTACTTCGCCACCTGACCGCGCACGATCCGGGCGTACTCCGCCGCCACCTCCGACGTCACCGGCCCCGGACACGGGATGGAGCGATCGTCGACGGAATTGACCGCCGAGACCTCTGCTGCGGTGCCACACACGAACATCTCGTCGCAGGTGTAGAGATCCGACCGCGTCACGTCGGCCTCGACACACGGGACGTCCATGTCGCCCAGGATTGCGGCGACGGTGTCCTGCGTGATGCCCTCGAGTGCCCCCGCCGATTGCGGCGGCGTGACCACACGACCCTTCCGCAGTACGAAGATGTTCTCCCCGGTGCACTCCGAGACCATGCCCGCAGGATTCAACATGACGGCCTCGTCGTACCCGGCGCGCAACGCCTCCACCTTGGCCAGTGAGGAGTTCACGTAGTTGCCGGTGGTCTTGGACGCCGGCGGCATGGCGTTGTGGTCGTGGCGCAACCAGGTGCTGATCTTCATGCGGACACCCTTGGTCACTGCGTCGTCGCCGAGATAGGCGCCCCAGGGCCAACACGCAATGGCCACGTCCACCTCGCAGGGGAGGGTGTTGAGACCCATCTCGCCGTAGCCGAAGTACGCGATCGGTCGGATGTAGCAACTCGGCAGGCCGGAGTCGCGCACGACGGCCTTGGTCGCATCGACGAGTTCGGCCACCGAGTACGGCAGCTCCATCCCCATGATCTTCGCCGAGTTGTGCAGGCGGGCGATGTGCTCGGTCAGCCGGAACACGCCCGGCCCCTCGGTTGTCTCGTAGGCGCGGATACCCTCGAACACGCCCATGCCGTAGTGGAGCGTGTGGGTGAGGATGTGGACATTGGCCTGGTCCCAGGGCACGAGCGTCCCGTTCATCCAGATGTTCTGCGTCGGTTGGATGGGCATCGTCGTCCTCGTGGTGTTCGGGTCGGTCGTTTCTCAGTTCGCAGCGACCAGAGACGCCACGGAGTCGCCGATCTCGGTCGTGGTTCCGCTGTGGCGTTCCGGCTGGGCGCACGCCGTCACGATCGCAGCGGCCGCATCGACCTCACCGAGGAATTCACACATCAGCCCGGCCGAGACGATTGCTGCGATCGGGTTGGCCTGTCCGGTGCCGACGATGTCGGGGGCGGTTCCGTGCACCGGTTCGAACATGGACGGCCCGGTACGAGCGGGATTGAGGTTGGCCGAGGCGGCGAAGCCCACTCCCCCGGCCACCGCACCGCCGAGGTCGGTGAGGATGTCACCGAAGAGGTTGTCGGTGACGATGACGTCGTAGCGCTCGGGACGTTCGACGAAGTGGATGCACGCCGCATCGATGTGGTCGTAACCAGTCGCCACATCCGGGTACTCCTCGGCGACCTCGTCGAAGGTGCGCTGCCAGAGGTCTCCGGCGAAGGTGAGCACGTTCTTCTTGTGGATCAGATGCAACTGCCGACGCTCGGAACGCATCGCCCGGTCGAACGCATAGCGGATGCAGCGTTCGACTCCGAGACGGGTGTTGACCGACCCCTGGGTGGCGATCTCGTTGGGCGTACCCCGACGAAGAAATCCACCCTCGCCGGCGTAGGTGCCCTCGGTGTTCTCCCGAATGACCTCGAAGTCGCATCGGGGCGGAAGCCGGAACGGGCGGAAGTTGATGTACTGGTCCAGATCGAATCGCATGCGCAGCAGGATTCCCCGCTCGACGAGCCCGGGAGGTGCGGCCACACCGGGCGCCGGGTCACCAACGGCTCCGAGCAGGAGCGCATCGAGCCCACGCCACTCCTCGAGCACCTCGTCCGGCAGCACCGTGCCGTCAGCGAGGTAGCGGTGGGCGCCGAGGTCGTAGTCGATCCGTTCGTAGGTGACGCCGGCGGCGTCGACCACCTTGAGTGCCTCGGCGAGCACCTCGGGGCCGATGCCATCGCCACCGATCACGCCGATCCTGTGGGTCATCTCCAAACCTGTTCTGCTCGTTCGGGTGGGGCGCCGGCGGAACCACCAAGTGCTCCGGCCCCCGACACGACAACACCGCCCACGAGGTGGGTGTTGGTGGCGCACGCCGGGGAGGGCGTGCGCTAGGGAATGCTCACCGGGCGAGCCGACCTGGACTGCGAGCGGGGCTCGCCGATCAGCTGGGCTTCGGTGACGTTCACCATGAGCCAACCCTACCGTCTGGGTCTTATCCAGCGACATCTGACGGGTCGACTGCGACCGGAGCGCCTACGATTTCCCGCCATGCCCGCAGAGGAACACATCACGCAGGCCACGTACGACCGGTTGAGCGCCGAGCTTCTCGACCTGCGCACACGTGGCCGCATCGACCTCGCCGACCGCATCGAGCGCGCTCGTGAGCACGGTGACCTGAAGGAAAATGCGGAGTACCACGCAGCCAAGGACGACAAGGCGAAGATGGAGCAGCGCATCGTCCGCCTCGCCACGCTGCTCGAGCGTGCGGTGATCCTCCCGGATGACGCCAGCTCCAGCGACACGGTCGTGACCGGCAGCACCGTCACGATCCGTTACGTTGGCGACGATCCCGACGAGGTCGAGCAGTACCTGATCGGTTCCATCGAGGAACGACACGGCGACGTCAACGTCGTCTCCCCCACTGCACCGCTCGGGGAGGCGCTGATCGGCGCCGCCGTCGGCGACACCGTTACCTACGCAGCACCTCGGGGTGAGCTCCAGGTCGAGGTCGTGGCGATCGACTGACCGCCGCAGGCGGGCGACCGGCGATCAGGACACTCCGCCGGCAGCGGCGGACGCGCTGACGACAGTCACCTCGACAGCAGCGCCGATCAGATCGGCGAGGTATCCGGACCGCTCCGCTCCCGTGGCCAACTCCACTTCGATCTGAGCGCCGGGTTCGGGAACGACCATGATCCGAACCACCTCGCCGTCGTCGACGACAGCGATGTCGGACACGCTGGCGTCGTGGTTGCGGTCGAGACCGATGGCGATCCGCAACAACGAAGCGAGCACGCTGACGACCCGCTGGTCATCAACGGTGAGGGCAGCGAACTCCGGGTGCTTCTCGACCGAGGGGACGCTGCGCCGGTGGTAGCGCGCCACCTGAGCGATCAACTCGATCTCTCGATCGGTGAACCCCATCATGTGTTCGGAGTTCCGGATCACGTAGTAGCTGTGCTTGTGGTGTCTCGAATGCGAGATGAACAACCCGACGTTGGCGAGGAGTGCAGCAGCCTCGAGGAGTTCACGCTCGGCATCGCCGATCCCGAGCCGTCCGGCGAGACCGTCGTGGAGGATAAGCGCCAGCCGTGCCACCTGCAGGGCGTGGTCCGGATCGTCGTCGCAGAGCTCGACGAGGTGGAACACCGAGGCACGCCGCAGCTCGGAGAGATGGTGGGTCGAACCGCCACGCATCCGGTGCAGTCCATCGAGCAGCACCCCCTCCCGGAGCGCATACTCCGAGATCTGGAACTCCTTCACACCGAGGAGGTCGGCGATCTGCTCGAGCAGGACCGCCCCGCCGACGAGGATGTCGGCGCGGGCAGCGTCGATGCCGGGAAGCTCGCGGCGCTCTTCCGGCGACGGAGCTGATGCAAGTTGGTCGACGAGCCAGCCGAGGTCGGCAGCGGGCAACCGGAAGCCGTTGAGCGACTGAGGTGACATCCCGTGTCGGATCGCCACCATGGCCGCCAGGGACTCTGCAGTGCCCGACGAGGCGACGGCAACGTCGAACGGCAGGCCCTCGGTCTCCCGGGCAAGCGTGGCGAGCCTCGCCCGGACCTGATCCCGACAGCGGCGGATCGAGCCCTCCTCCACGACGCCCCCGGGGAAGAACTCCCGGGTCAGCCGGAGTGAGCCGAGCTTGACGGAGCGGGCGTAACGGACCTCGCTGCCACGGCCGAAGAGGACCTCGGTCGAGCCGCCGCCCACGTCGACGAGGAGGAGGTCGGTGTCGTAGACGGGCAAGGCCTGGAGCACACCGAGTTGGATCAGACGAGCCTCTTCCCGGCCTGAGATCACCGACACCTCGACACCGGCCTCATCTCGGGCCCGTTCGATGAACTCGGCGGCATTGCGCGCCTCGCGCACCGCCGAGGTGGCGACGGCGAACGTCGGCGCGCCCCAAGCGTCGGCCAGCGTCCGGCAGCGGCGGAGAGCCTCGACCCCACGATCGATGGCCGCATCGTCGAGGTGCTTCATCTCGGGCAGACCGGAGCCGAGACGAACCATCTCCTTCTCCCGGGTGATGACCTCGAACCGGTCATTCGCAGCGATACGGGCCACGACCATATGAATGGAGTTGGTCCCGATGTCGATTGCGGCGATCGTGTCGGGCTCCGACATCGGAGCGGTGCGTTCTGTGGACTCGAGTCGCTCGAATGCAGCGGCCAGTCCATGCACGGCGGTCACGTCGTGGAGTGTAAGCCCGCTCCCGAATCGAGTTGTGACAGGCAGCGGATCGCTCCGAGTGCGTGGCAGCATCGTGTCACCGATGGAGATGATCACGCATCCACCAGCCTGGGACGACGAGTGGACCCGGGTGTGGTCAGCAGAGCGGTCCAACGACCGACTCCAGCCGGCGCGTGTGGTGCGCATCGACAAGGGCGGCATCCAGGTGGCACACGAACCGGGTGACGATCACCACGTCGTGGCCGCCAAGGCCGTGCGCCGTGTCGTCGTCGGCGATGTCGTCGGAGTCGACGTCGACGCCGGGCGAATCGAGACGATTCTCGACCGACGGACGGTCTTCGAGCGCCGCTCCCCCGGGGTCCAACGGGACGAACTGCGACTCGACGCCCGAGCACTCGCTGCCAACATGGATCATGTCCTGGTGCTGCAACCACTCGACGGCGGCGTCAATCCGGCCCGTCTGTGCCGGGAACTCGTCCTGGCGTGGCAGAGCGGAGCGACGCCGATCGTGGTGTTGACCAAGGCCGACCTTGCGGACCCGGCGATCGTCGCCGAGCAGCGGGCCCGAGCGGAACTGCACGCCCCCGGCGTTCCCGTCGTGACGATCTCGACCCGAGCGGGAACAGGGCTCGAGTCGCTGCGCCGGACCGTCGGAGGGGAGGACGACACGACGCCACGAGTCCTGGCGCTGCTCGGGGCATCCGGGGCGGGCAAGTCCACCCTGGCCAACTCACTGGCCGGCCGAGCGGTGGCCCTCACCGCCGAGGTCCGTGACCACGACCGCCGGGGTCGCCACACCACGACCGCCGGGCAGATGATCGAACTCGACGCCTCGACGTGGCTGATCGACACGCCGGGGATCCGGGGTGTCGGGCTGTGGGCAAGCGACGATGGACTCGAATCCGCGTTCGTCGACCTGGTGCCATTTGCCCAGGACTGCAGGTTCGACGACTGCACCCACCGACACGAACCCGGTTGTGCGCTGATCGCTGCGGTCGACAGCGGAGCGGTTCCGACGGAGCGGCTCGACCTGTGGCGCCAGCTCGCCGACGAGATCGACGACCTCGAAGCCGACCTCGAGGTCCGAGACCGGGCCGTCGGGCGAGAGGAGAACCAGCGAGCCCGACGTCGAGCGGCTCGACGCGGGATCCCTCAGGATCCCGGGGAGACCGGCGATCAGTTGTAGGAACGCCAGGCCTGCTCGACGGGCGCCGTACCGACGCCGGGTTTGGAGTAGTCGCAGACGCCGTCGGGGAACACGGCCCGGAGCCGGTCCACCTGAGTTGCGCTCAGCCGGTCGGCGATGTCGAGCTGCTCGAGCGGCTGGAGCTCGCAGCGGGCTGCGAGTGCGTCGAGCGGCTGGCCGGCGGCGCGGCGGGGATCCCCGGCCAGCGGGTAGGCCGTGCTGCACGGCGTGCCGTCGTCGTAGACATCCGGTCCGGTCAGTTCCATTCCGTCGGGGAGCACGCAGCGATCCGCTGCTGTTGTCGGCCGGGTTCGGGCCAGGGCCTCGAGCCGGTCCTCGTCGGAGGTGGAGGAGCCGGCGCCGTCGAGCGCTGCAAGCCACTCGGCCACGGCGTCGAGAGCTCGGTTGCGCTCGCTGGAGTCACCGCCGAGAGCGGAGCCCACCAGGTTGCCCCCGGGCGTGGTCCACACCGCCAACCCGCTCGCCTCGCCGCCGAGGAATCGCTCGTAGCGGTCCCGCACCGAGAAGATCCGCCAGCGATCATGGATGTCGCCGGTCGGGTCGCCGTAGGTGTTGACCGCCACGACCGGGACCCTCGTGGCATCGCCGGCGCCCTGCAGCACCCGACCGGTCCGGGCGAGGAGCTCGAGGTCACCAGCATCGCCCAGGCTCCGGCCGGGTTGGATGCGACCGTCGATGTCGTAGCTTCCGACACCCTCGTTGAGCGCAGTGAGCTGCTCGCCGTCGATCACCCCGGCCCGGATCGCCTCGAGCCCGTAGACGACTCCGGTGTTGTCGAGCGGCCGACGGGCGAATCCGGTGGCCGGATCCACGCCGAACAGGTTGACCGCCGAGTCCTGGAGCGTGCAGCGAGCCCCGTCCGGCCGGAGGGCGGGGTCGTACACGAGGTCCTCGGGGAGGTCGCAGCCGACGGTCGGATCGACCACCTGCAGGAACGTCGAAGCCCAGGATTCGCACGTCTCGTCGGTGGCGTGCCCGTTGATGGCCGTGCGCTGGGACGCGTTCAGGGCCGAGCCGGCAGGGCTGCGGTAGTAGTCGAGGAGGAGCCCGCAGTCGGTGACGCCGGGCGCCATCGACATGGCGTCGGGGAACGGTGCGCCGATCACCGACGCATCGAGGATCCCCGGGTAGTTCTGGGAGATGAGGAACTGCTGGATCGCCCCGCCGGAACCGCCCTCGCCGATCGTGTGTCGGGGGACGCCGTACGCCTCGACGAAGTGCTCCTTGGTCATGGATGCGGCCTCGGCGGAGACCACGTCGTTGCAGTGCACCTGAAACGTGTTGAGCGTGTTGGTGGCCACGGCGTAGCCCCGTGAGAGGAGCGACTCATCGAGCGTCGGCGGTACGCCGGGTTCGCTCTGGAGCAGCGGTGAGCCCTGGGTGTAGCTCGTACCGCAGCCGCCGCCGAAGCGGTACACGAGGTCGCTGTTCCACCCCGAGGACGCAGCGTCCCACGGCCCGAGCGCTGCGGCAGCGCCGGCGAGCGCGCCCGGGTCGGGCACGCTGATCCACGACACGCCCCGGTCGATCGTCAGGATCTCGGTCCGAGCCACGGCCGGTACCGGACCGATCGCAGTGTCGATCGTGCTCACGTCGGTCGGCGCCGGCTGTCCGGGTTGGTAGGGCCGCCACTGACCTGCGGTGTCGAGGTAGTGCCACACACGGCGAGGGACGATGCTGCAGTCACCGTCCACGGGCGCACCCAGCCCGAGTTCCTCGGTCGTGCACTCGAACGGCTCCTGTGCCGGTCCGGAGAACATCGGCCCGGTGATCGGGTGACTCGTGACCTCGAGCGAACCGGACAGCCCGCCCCAGTCGACGGTGATCGTCGACGGTCCGTCCGGGAGGTCTGCAACGATGCCGCTCCAGGCCCGTGGGTCATCGTCCTCCTCAGCGACGAGTACGCCCGGACGTTCGGTCCCGTCGACTGAGAGAACCGGCAGGCTGTTCCGGTCCGACTCGACGCCGTCCGGCAACCGCACCTCCACGAGCACGTCGCCACCACTGACGAACTCGGCTCGACTCGATAGGGCGGACAGAGTGAGGGGCGGCGTGGCGCCTGACCCGGCCGGCTCGGCATCAGAGGTGCAGCCGGCAGCGACCAGCAGCACCAGGACCCCGACGACGAGTGCGATCCGGTCCACAACGTGCCGGCGCCTGCGTGCTGAGCGTCTCTGCGCCGCACCGGCCCGCAACACCGGTGGTCGACGTGGGGGACGTTCACAGATCAGGCCAGCAGGTCGGATCGAGTTGGAGTGGGAACGTCGACCGGGCCGATGTTGCTGCATCGGAGCAACGTACCGCCGGGGGATGGAGCGAGCGACGGCCGCCCCGGGACCGGTCGGTCCGGATGTCGCTGTCACAGGGTGGTGGTTGGATAGAACACATGTTCGATCAGAGGCCGTCCGAACCGGAGTCGTGCGAACCGGAGTCGTGCGAACCGGAGTCGTGCGAACCCGGCTTGTCCGACGTCGCGCTGTCCGAGGCCGGGCTGTTCAAGACGCTCCGTGACACAGCGGTCGCCGCCGCCGAGTTCGACGTGACCAGCTGCGAAGCCGAGGAGCTCACCGACGCGTTCGCCGCGCTCGAAGCCGCCCGCCGCGCGATCGACGCCACTCGCTCCCGGATCGCCGCGCACCTCGATGCCACCGGCGCCACCCTCACCGACGACGGTCTCCGCACCCACAACTGGCTCGCCTGGCACCACGGCCTCCCCCGCCACGACGCCACCACCCTCGTGCGTACCGGACAGTTCCTCCGCACCCACCCCGACGTCGCCGCCGCCCTCACCACCGGCACCATCACCCATGCCCACGTCGCGTTCCTCGACCGCTGCCGCACCCCCCGCATCGCCCACACCTTCGACGCCGTCGTCGACCACCTCGTCGACCTCGCCCACGGAGTCCGCTACGAGACCTGGACCCGCGACGTCCGCGCCCTGCTCACCCACGCCGACCCCGACGGCGGCCACCGCCCCACCATCGACGACAACCGACTCCACCTCACCACCGACTCCAACGGCACCATCCACCTCCGTGGCGAACTCGTCGGAGAATGGGCCACCGAACTCCGCGCCGCACTCGCCGCCGAGGCCGACCACCTCTTCCGCACCACCCAACGAGACGCCCACACCACCAACGACGCCACACCTCGCCCACCACGGGCCCAGCTCCTCGCCCTCGCCCTCGTCGACCTCATCCGTCGCGGACGAGCCTCCCGCCACACGGCCACCGCTCCCCTCAGCGACGTCACCATCGTCCTCACCACCCCACCCACGCTCCCCGACCCCGACCTGCTGCACCCCGAGCACCCCGAGCACCCCGAGCACCCCGACCCCGAGTGGCTGCAACGCATCACCGCCGCCTGCCTCGACGCCCACACCCTCGACGGCAACCCCCTCCACCCCTGCACCGCCGCACTCCTCACCTGCGACGCCAGCTACCGGATCCTCGTCGAGACCTTCACCGGCGAGACCCTCGCCCTCGGCCGAACCCAACGACTCGCCACCCCCGCCCAACGCCGAGCCGCCCTCCGCCGCTACGGCGGCTGCTGCTTCCCCGGCTGCGACACCCCACCCAACTGGGTCGAACTCCACCACACCCCCGCCTGGGACCACGGCGGCACCACCGACCTCCCCCACCTCGCGCCCCTCTGCCGCCACCACCACGGACTCATCCACCAACCCCACTGGCAACTCCAACCCCACCCCCACCACGGATTCACCATCACCACACCCACCGGCACCCGCCTGATCGCCCAGACCCACGGCCGCAGCCGCAGCCCGGACTCCGGGACCAACCCCAGGACCAACCCCGGGACGCTCAGGTCGTGACGGCAGTGTCGATGACTGCGCTGATCCGATCTGCGGCGTCGACCACCGGCGCCCCGTGCCGCCGTCCCGGCGCTCGGCCGAGGCGTTCGGCCGGCCCCGACACGCTCACGGCGGCCACCACCGATCCGTCGGCATCGACGACCGGCGCCGAGACCGACGCCACCCCGGGCTCCCGTTCGGCCACGGTCGCCACCCAACCGGCCCGGCCGAGCTCGCCCGAGAGCACACGTCCCGCCGATCCGCGGTCCATGGGCAGCGACGCCCCCACGGGGACGATCGTCCGGAGGCCGTGCGGAGATTCGAGAGCGGCTACGCACACCCGAAGGTCGCCGTCGGGCACGTAGAGCTGCACCGACTCGCCGGTTCGGTCACGCAGTTCGGTCATGGCCGGTGCTGCGGCCTCGGCGAGCGGGAACTGCTCGGTGGCCCGGCGGGCGAGCGCCACCAGGTGCAGTCCGAGCGCAAAGCGACCGTCAGCGGTCCGCCGGAGCATGCCGTGCGCCTCCAGGGCGACGGCCAGGCGATGGGCCGTGGCGCGACTCAATCCGGTGCGTTCCACCAACTCGCCGAGGGCGACCGGGTTCTGTTCCACGGCGGCCAGCACCAGGAACGACTTGTCGATGACTCCGACGGCGCTTACAGTATGTTTCATACATCGGGAAGTATATCTCATTATTTGAGATCAATGGATTCACGAGAGCGAGCGACACCCATGGCTGACCCAGCACCCCGGACCCTGGCCCAGAAGGTCTGGGACCGACACGTGGTCCGGTCCGCACCCGGCGAACCCG
>Ga0194132_10009398_pt1 | contig 13482 bp, 9 predicted proteins | sample TA2KigOf80mmetaG_FD_148612 | JGI IMG/M metagenome (GOLD analysis project Ga0194132, IMG submission 148612) | Freshwater microbial communities from Lake Tanganyika, Tanzania - TA2015054 Kigoma Offshore 80m | ecosystem: Environmental > Aquatic > Freshwater > Lake | place: Tanzania: Lake Tanganyika... | reverse complement strand
ACGCGAGGCAGGTGCGGCGGGCGGCTGACGCCGCCCGCCCCGCCGCGACCAGCGGGAGCGCCACCGATGCCAGCCCGGCGGCCGCTTGGCCTGGCCTTTGCCCCAGCCCGTTTTTCCGGCCAGGCGGCGGCCACAAACAAGCGGCGGGGCGGGCGCTGTCAAGGCCGCGGCAGCGCCGAGCGCAGCGAGGGGAGCCTTGACAGCAGGAGCCCGCCTAGCCGCTACACTCTTCTGCCGCCTGGCCGGGCGGGGTTGATCTTTGGGAGCCCCCTGGGGGGCGGACGGGAGGGCAGGCACCGCGCGCAGCCGGGCGGAAGCCGTCCCCGGCTGGAGCGCGAGCACGGCGACAGCGCGAGGGCGGGCGGGGGGACTACAACAGCGGCCTGGCCCCGCGCGCAGGGAGCGCAAGCCGCGTGGGGTGTGCGGCTGAAGCCCGAGCACGGGGCCGGGCGTACCGCTGGAGCGTAGCGACGGGGCAGGGGCTTGGGGGCGCCCAGCCCCCATGAGGAAGCAGAGGCCTGGCAGCCCGGCCGCGGCGGAATGGCAGCCCAGCGGCGAGGGGGTATCAGCCGCTGCGCTGCCATGAAGCTGAGAGCCGCGCCGACAGGCGTACCGCAGCCGCCCGTGCATGCTGAGAGTTGTCCCTGCGCATTAGGTTTCTTCCTTGGCTTGCGATACCATCAAGGGCGGCACGATGGTCCGGAGCACTCGAGGAGTCTCCAGAGTCCGGGCCTCTGCTGTGACTCTTTGCGCGTGATGGTACTGCACCTCAGAGTCTCACATGTTTCGAAAGCCCCCGCTCACAGGGGGGAAAGTGACACGCTGAACGCCAGGGCATGCTGTACACTGACGCCTCTCAGGCTTGTACCGGCCTCGTGCCCCATGGAGAGGAATCGCACATGGATGAGGACTTCCTCAAGGATCCCAGCGCTATCGAGCCCTGGGTGATGCTAGTCTATGCGCTCCATCCCGATCTCCGCATTGTGCGGCGTATCCTCCGCGAAGCGGCCCAGCAGGTAGACGTCATACAAGTCCCCCCCCAGCAGGCCCGGCCAGTGACCGGCAGGCCCTCGAAGGCGGGGCTCTCCCTCGGCGAGTTACTCCAGGTCAGCATTTTTGCGGTCTCAGAGCGGTGGGAGCGTGACCAGGAACGGGTCTTCAACAGCGCGTCCGCACAACGGCCTGAACTCAAACCCTGCTATCGCCCGAGCCCGCAGGTGATGGGCATGCGCTTTCTGAAACGGTTGGTGTATCAGACCTACCTCTTGTCGAGCTATCACCTCGCGCTGGCCTTAGGTTGCTGCTGCTACACCTATCAACCATCTGAAGTCGCCGACGTGACGGATCTCGGCTGGGACCCAAAGGATCCTACGCAACGGCGGCAGAATCTTCGCCGCTCCAAGTGGCGTACCCTGGCGTCCCTACACCAGCGTTTTGCTCCGGTGCTCACGTTCACAGCGGGGGGATTCCAGGACCGCTGTCCCACCGCCGAGGACCGGGCACTTGTCGATGAGGCCTTGCCGCTCCTCCGTCCCTGGGGGACAGCCCATTTTGCGGCGCATGCCCAGCCAGTGAGTGCGTTGCTCTCGGCCGACCTCCCGGAACGCCAGTGGCAACATGCGCTGCTCTGTACGACGTGCGCCGGATTTGCCCAACTGGTGCGCGACTGGAATGCCCTCCTGGCAAAGGAGAAACAGCTCGCGGCTCCGGAGACCACATTGAGGATACCCGTGTTTACATTACCTCCATCCCACGATCCTGGGTCTGGCCCCCATCCTCCTGGCCCTGACCTCTTCGATCCCGCGATCACCGATGACGACCTCGAAGACCTCCGCCTGGAAATGGTGGAGGCCTTGTCGGCGGCCTCGCAGCGGCGGCGGCGGCAGGCCTTCCACCGCTATCGGCTCTGTCTTGACGGGGACGAGCAGGCGCAGTGGACAGACGAGCCGTCCGTCTCCTTGACCTTCCGTCTGCCGCTCACAACCCTGCGGGTTGAAGTGCTGGGCGAGGATGACACCGGCGAGCTGGTGCTCAGTGTGTTGTACGTCCCCGCACTCGACCACGATCTTGCACCCGAGCTGCTCTACCATGTCAGTGAGGGGGGGGCGACCGTGCTCCTCCGCATCGCGCCAGCATCCCCTGGCGATGACGACAGCATGACCAGAGACGCTACGGTGGAGTTCTGGGCAGAGGAGGCACGGGTCCCCAAGAACCGCGCCTGGTATGAGGCGGCGCGGGCAACCGCTGCCCGCAGCCTAGACCTCGCCACAGTCACGGGGGATACGGTGGGGGCCGCGCGGCTCCGGAAACGTCTGGAAGCCTTGCAGCACGCTGAGGCGGGTACGCCGCTGGACACGGTATCGTCCCCGTGGGCACAGAGGCTCCGAAGGGGAATAGGCCAATTCACGGGGGCGAGACGCGCAGACGGCGGCTCCTCCTGGAGATACCCTGCTCTAGCCGCGCTGCTGCTGGTCTCGCTCGGTGTGCATATCTGGCTGGGTGTGCCTGGGCGTGGCCCCTCCCCTCAAGGCCTGCCGTCTCTCGTCAGGCCTAGCACAGTACCCGCCACACAGGACGTGATGCCTATTGCGAGATTTCAGGAGACGATCCGGTCGACGACCGGGTTAGGCCCCTTGGTGACGGCGCACTCCGCCCTCAACGCGGCCCCGAGCCTATTGGGGTTTACGCCACCAGCGCCCCGTACGCTGGCCTTTCGACTTGGGACCGGGTATGCCGAAGCGCTCGCCTATCTGCGTAGTGGAGACCTCCCACACGCAGCCCAGCATCTTGTCTTGCTCATGCCGGTTGTGGCGGCGCTTGAGACCTCCCCAACTGTGGCAGGATATCTGGAAGTAGTCCATACCCTCATCCAGCAGCACCAACAGACGCCCGAGGTGCTCACGGCCTTCCTGGCTCTCCTGGAGCCGGTCATCATGGAGGCCTATGCCCGAACACCAGATCGCCAGGGGTCGCTTTGGTTTCAGACCGGGGGCTGGTTAGTGAATCTCGCCATGGCGGCCGCCGCGGCGGATCGGACCGCCTTGCAGCAAGGCGCCATCCTGGGGGCAGTCTTGGGGGCGATCCCCCAGCGCGGGGTCCCCCAGCAGGTGCCCCCTCAGCTCGAGGCACTGCGTGCCCTGCTGGCGCGCCCCACGCTGACAGATGACGATCTCGCTGCGGTCCTGAGTCACGTGCAGGCCCTGCAGCAGTTGCTCGCCACTTAGCACGTGGTAGAGCCACCACGGCATGAGGAGACGACCATGGTCTTGATCCGTACCTGCATCGTTATCCTGGGCCTTGGCATGTGGCTGGGGGGGTGTATGCGGTCCCGGCCCCCCACCCCTACAGCGCCGGCTCCCGCTCTTGTCACATTCGGGCCGCTGCCGGGGCCGCGTGTCCCAGCGGCCGAGACGCCCCCGAGCACCTCCGCCGCCCAAGACTGTGCGGGGCAGGCGTGTATTCGGTGGTGGCAGGACAACTATAAGGCACATCTGGCCTCTGCCTCCCCGAAGTTCACGTGGGTGCAAGAGGTCTTCATCCGGGTGCGCGAAGTCACTGGGCTGTCATTTGGGATGCCCTCTGGGAGGCGGCCCGAGCTGTATATCACTGAGGACCCCGCCGTGTCGATTCCAGCGCTGGCACTCCAAGACGGGAGTATCGTCCTGTCGACGCGGGCATTGGAAATCTGTCGCGAGGTCCCAGAACTGCAGAAGGACCGTCTGGCCTTCGTGCTCGCTCACGAACTGGCCCATTTGCTCACCAGCGACTTCCGGCACCTCCGTCTCTTTGCCGCCCTGCACGCTGGGACGCCGGGCATCCTGCCAGCAGAGGCCTGGCAGCTTGAATACGATGCCGATGCGCGGGCAATCCTCACGCTCTCGCTGAGCGGCTTTCGTCCCCATGCGATTGTCGATGCCGATCGAAACGTGAATTTTTTTCGGGAGTGGGTGCAAGCCCTCGATCCACAGGCCGGCCACGGCCGACCGCTTCCCTCGCACCCAACGCCTGAGGACAGGGCTCGGGAGGTACTGAAGCGGCTCCGCCAGGTGAGCAACCATGTAGACGTGTTTCAGTTAGGGGTCCAATCGTACCAGGCGGGGGCTTCCCGCCGCGCCCTCGAGGCCTTTACCCAATTCAACGGGGTCTATCCAAGTCGTGAGGCCGCCTATAATGTCGCTGTGAGCCATCATCAGCTGGCGCTACTCACCTACCACCACTGGCAGCAGAAGCGCCCTCTCCCCTTTCACCTTCTGGTCTCCCTCGATCCCGAGACTCTGGCCTCACGTGAGGGGGGGCTGACACACCCTGCCGACGATTTTCGGGAGCACCTCGACCAGGCCCTGCGGTTTTACGCCCTGGCGCTGGACCGCGACCCTACCTATACGCCGGCCGTCCTCAGCCTCGCCGGAGCCTACTTGCTGCAAGGCGCCGTTTTCCAACGGACAGGCCCAGCCCATAAGGCGATCGGTTTACTCCAGGAGCTCTCCCAGGGACAGCAGTCCTGGAGGGTCCTGAACACGCTCGGCGTGGCCTGGTGGTATGCGGAGCCCCAGCGGCCCGAGCACGCCCGCGCCCTCCTCGTGCAGGCGCTGGATCTGGCGCGTCAGACGGGGGATCCTCTCGCCTCAGCCCCGGTCCTGGACAATCTCGGGGAACTCGCGCGCCAAACGGGCCGGCCAGACGAGGCGGCTGCCTACGGGCAGGCCGCGCGCCAGGTCCTCGGAGGCGACAAGAGCCCTGCGGCCCCCTGTCGTCACAGGGGCAGAGCCTGCGAGACGCTTGGGCAGATGCACGTTGGCATGTTGCCGCGGAGCGTGCCCCCCACCCTCCCACCGCCGCAGTATGTCCGTAGCGTCCAGCTCCCGGCGTCAAGATTTACCGTGGCGGAATACGACGCCGGCGTCCAGCGTGTCACCGACAGCCAGCAAGGCGACATCGTCTACCTCGCAACCCTGGAGAAGTTTACGGGCGCCAGCGCCCGCGGCATTCGTCTGGGGGACTCGAGCGCTAAAGTCTTAGACATCTATAAACACCCCACACGCATTGTGCCCCTGCCACAGGGCATGAGCTTGGTGTATGAGGATGCGCGGATTGCCTTTCAGGTACGTGCCGCGCAGGTGGTCTCCTGGCTCTTATTCTGAGCCCTCTCGCTTGGCATAGAAGGAGAATGCTGTGGAATGTCTTCGTCCTGTGCTGCTGCTGATACTCGGCCTGGTCCTCGCGGTGGGAGGCTGCTCGCGCGTCCCACCGGTGACGCCTGTCGCTGCTGGCGGCCAAGACAGTGTCGCCCTCCTGGCTCCGCCGGAGCCAATCCCAGCGACCGTGCAGGCGCGGCTTGCCCAAGCCCGCGGGTTCACCGCACGTCAGGCGTACGCCGAGGCCGTCGCAGAGCTGCGCCTAGCTGTCCAAGAAGCGCCTTTAGTGCTGGCAACGTACCAGGAGCTGGGTTGGAACCTCCTCTACATGCAGCAGTTCGTCGAAGCACGCCAGCCCTTCCACGCCGCGGCGGCCCTGGCGTCGGAGACGGCCCTGTGGGACGCACTGCTGGGGCACAGCTTCCTGCTCCGAGGGGACTCACGAACGGCGCATACCTACTATACAAAAGCATTGGCGACACTGGAGGGAGACTCGCCCCTCCCGAAGCAGCTTCTGGCGGATCTCGAGGGATTTATCACGCGGGGCTGGCAGGTGGAGGCTTGCCAACGCGCTCGGGAACACCTGCAGGTCGTAGGCACGTCGATGGCCTCCTGGCGGGCTCTGTACGCCTCACGCCCCGCGCTTGCCCAGCCTCCCCAGGAAGCGCTGCGGGTGGCAAGGGAGGCGGTACAGAAGGCACAAAGCACCTTCGGTGCCGAGGATCTGCGCGTCGCGCTGAGCGTGCAGGCCCTCGCCCGGCTCCTCCAGGCCCAACGGGTCTGGCCGGAGGCGGAGACCCACTCTCAGCACGCCCTCACGCTGCAAGAACACCTCTGGGGCCCTGACCATTTTGAGGTGGGCAACACGCTGGCGGAAGTCGCGACCCTGGCCGTGGCGCAGCACCACTATGCCAAGGCCGAGTCCCTGTTACAACGGGCGGTGCGCATTCTGAGCCAAGCCGTGGGGAGCGAGAGACACCCCCGGGTCGCGACCCTCCAGACCCTGCTGGCGACCGCCTTGCAAGCCCAAGGAGACTATGCCCAAGCGGAAGATCTCTCGCACACAGTCTTGGCGACCTGGCGACAACTCCTCGGTCGCAACCACCCCAATGTCGCTGCCGCGCTGACCAACCTGGCGAGCCTGGACCGTCTCTACCGGCGGTGGGACCTGGCTGAACGGCGCTACCAGGAGGCGTTACGCATCTTGGAAGCCGCCCCAGCGGCGGCCCCCCACGCGCGTGCGCGAATCCTAGGCAATCTCGCGAATCTCTACCAAGACCAGGCACGGCTTACGGAAGCTGCCCAGGCGTATCGCCGGGCCTTGGAGCTTTGGACCGCCCCCGGGCAGCCTCTGCCCTCCCGTGAGATTGCGCTCACCCGCACCAACCTGGCAACGCTCTACCGTACGCAACGGCGATATGAGGAAGCGCACACGCTGTATCAGGAAGCCCTCACGCTGCAGAAGCGCACGCTCGGACCGACCCATCCGGACATTGCGTTGACGCAGCATGGTCTGGCGACTCTCGCGAGTGACCAGGGGCAACATCGTCAGGCCCACGCACTGTATACGCAAGTTTTGGAGCGCTGGACGACGACGTTTGGCCCGCTGCATCCGCATGTGGCCACGACCTGGGACAATCTCGCCACCCTGCATGCCAATGAGGGCCAGTATGGGGCCGCTCTGCAGGCGATGCAGCAAGCCATCCAGGTGTATCGGCTGCGTACCCAGCGTGTCCGCCCGCAACGGCTCCACGAGGTCGAGAGTGAACACGCCGCAGCGCAAGCCTTCGTGGCCCGCTACATGACCCAGCTCACGCAGGCAGTAGCGTGCGCGGCCTCCGAGGCGGACCTCGCCAGATGCCCGCGTTCCTCGCGCGTGACCGAGCTCATGACAGACGCCTGGATCCAGGGCGTGCGTGCCGCCGCACTCGCGGGACGTGATACCGCCCTCAACGCCCGCCAGACCGCCCTCTGGGCAGACGCCTTGGAAGTGAGCCAACTGGCCCAGACCGGCCGTACGGCGACGGCCCTCGCACAGCTCGTGGCCCGCTTCGCCCGTGGCCACGATCCCTTAGCCCAGGCGGTACGCACGTACCAAGATGCCGTGGAGCAGTGGCGCACCGCGGCGGAGCAGCTGGAGCAGGCCCTCAGTCAGCCCCTTGAGCAGCAAGAGGCCAGGCGGCTCGCCGACCTACAGAGCAAGAGGGAGGCCTACGCTGAGCAGCTGCGCGCGCACCAGGCGAGCCTGGCACGCGACTTCCCCAAGTACGCCGAACTCGCCCTCCCGGCTCCCGTCACCCTCGCGGACCTGGGCACGCTCCTGCAGGCGGATGAAGCCCTGCTGAGCTATGTCGTCTGGCCGGAGGAGACCTTCCTCTTCGTCGTGCGTCCTCCCCAGATTCGCGTCTACCCTCTTGGAATCGGCGCGGCCGCTCTCCAGCGTCACGTCGATAGCCTCCGCACGGGGGTAGAACAACCAGCGGCGCTGTCTCCCAACGCCCTCGAACCGTTTCGCGTGCAGGAGGCCTACGAGTTATATACCACGGTGCTCGCTCCGGCCGTCCCGTTCTTGCAGGACGTCCGCCATCTCCTGGTCGTCCCGGACGGCGCCTTACAGCGCCTCCCCTTTCATGTGTTGGTCACGGCGCCCCCCACCGAGAGTGGTCGGGGCAACGTCACCGCCTACCGCCACATGGCCTGGCTGGACCAACGCTATGCCCTCACCGTCTTGCCGGCGCCGAGCGCACTACGCGCCCGCAGGATCTCCCCTGCCCCCGGAAAGCAGCCCGTGGTGGGGTTTGGCGATCCGGACTTCACTGGGGTGTCTGCGAGTCTCCCCCAGCGTGCTGGCGCTCCAGCGTGTCCCCAGGACCCGGCAGCCGTGCGCCACTTGCTACCCTTACCAGGGGCGGGGCGCGAATTGGATGCCGTCCAGAAGGCCTGGGGTGGAGATCCCCAGTACATCTACAAGCAACAGCAGGCGACGAAGCCCCGCCTCCTGGCGATGGATCTGAGCCCGTTTCGCCACCTCGTGTTTTCCACGCATGCTCTACGCGCCGGCTGCTATGGGCTGACGGAACCTGCCCTGGTGTTGACGCCGGGGCTCTCCGAGGATACGGGACTCCTGACCGCAAGTGAAATCGCTCACCAACTCCACCTGAATGCCGACTGGACGATTCTCGCCGCGTGCGATACGGCGATGCTGGAGGGAACACCAGGCGCCGCAGGGCTGGCCAGTCTAGCCCGGGCCTTCTTTTACGCCGGCACGCGTACCCTCTTGGTCTCCCACTGGGCGGTCAATGATGTGGCGACGGCCACGCTAGTGGAGGCGACGGTACGTCACGCGGCGCGCGCCCCGGAGCAGGGGCGGGCGGCAGCGCTCCAAGCCGCGATGCAGCAGCTCCGGGACGATCCTACTCATCCCTACTATGCCCATCCGCTCTTTTGGGCGCCGTTTGTTGTCATGGGGGACGGAGGCGCGCCCCTCGCGCAGCCTTGACGAGGGCGCTGGGGCCTGCCTCCCCGTGCCCCGCTCCTCGTGGGCACCAAGAGAACCTTCAGCATGCCTTACAAGGGTTCCCGTAGCAGGCGTACAAAAAACAACGCAACGATGATCGGTGGCCAAGATGTGGAGAAAAAGGTAGGGCTTCATCCACAGCTATCGTGGACAAAAATATCTTGTATTTTCAACGATTAGTGTGGAATTTAAGTTACAAAAAGCGTTTTCGTCCACGCCTGCTCGGGCGAGGCTCCCCGCTGAAACCACACGATGCACTCGCTGAACGCAGACAAGTAAAAACAAATACTTGTAAGAGAGCGTTGTTTTTTGTTCCGTTACTCCGGGAACCCCTTACAGCCTCCGGGAGCGCGATACCACCCTGGCAACGGTGGTCGGTGCCACAGTCCGCTCCCCACAGGCGCTGCTTCCGAACCTGGGGCACGATCTGAGGCGTCCTCTGCCCTTATCTGCTGCCTTTGGTAAAACGCCCCAGACCATGCCCGCCTCGCTCTTGGCCCTGTGCGTGTCACTTTGCACAGTGTCGGTACCACAATCTGACAGATTCGACACTGAGAGGGGCCGTATAGTCATCCCTAGGTACGAGCTGGGATGTGACCATCATCTGTACCCCGTCGCGTACCTTGCCATTCTAAAGATGGTCACATCCCTATTTTTGGTCCATGCCAAGAGGAGATGTCGCCATGGCAAAACGACTAATGTCACGGATTGGCCCCGGGCTGGCAGCCGGGCTACTGGCTTCCCTGGTGGCCATAGTCCCTGCCCATGCGGGGTCGAAGGTGGAAGGGGGCAAGATCGAGAACCGCACGAAACAGAAATCCACCTTGGCGGTTGGCGCGCTGAAGGGCAAAGCCACGCAAGGCTCGATCCTCGTGGAAAAGAGTAAGTTGAAAAACGTCACGGTGAGGAACTACGCCGAGATGGACCGTAGTCTTTGTGTTGGTGTCCTGAAGGGGACGTGTCACCAGGGAAGCGTTGTCATCCAGTAACATACAGCCCTCGCCTGCGGCGCTGCCTGGGCATGCCATCCCCCCCTCTGAGCGGTGGAGGCTCAGGCAGTCCCGAGGGCGTCACCCCAGGGCCCAGGCTCCTGCCTCTCCGGGAAATTGCTGGCATCTGGGGGTTTTTGTGGCTCATACCAGTGCTCCCAACCCGTTGTCGCAGGAGAACAAATGATGTCTACCCGACCTACCCCATGGATGTGCTTGCTGCTGCTCGCGATTCTCGTCATCGAGGTACTGGCGCTGGCGCCAGCCACGGCCCGCAGCTTGGACGATGGCATGCCCGCTGAAGACCTCAGTAGCGCCGATGACCTCACGAGAGACGTCAATACCGCCTTTATCGTCCGCAGCGCTCTGGCGAAAGGGACGTCTCACTCACGGCCCAGCAAGGCCGAGAGCCGTGGCACGGCCCAGCAAGGCGTCATTGACATCCACCCGGGCGCGAAGGTACGGGGACCCATCGTGTTGCAGGCAAAAATCGTGAAGAGCATCGCCATTGCGAAGAAACGCTGAAGGAGGGCCCTCATGCACCCCTGGCGGTCGCGCAAGGTGGGGCCCCGGCAGGACGCCTACCCGACCTACACACGGCGTCACGTGTGTCGGTTAGCGCTGGCTATGCTGCCGCTGGCCTCCTGTGCCATCCTGGAGCCACCAGTAGAGCTCCCGCCCCAAGTCATTGAGACGCACCTGACATCGTTTGGCGAGGCCTTGATGGGGTTGGGACGCATGTCGGAGATCTATGAGACGCCCCGCGTTGCCATTCAGATTGAGCCGGCCACCGATGAGACGGGGATCTCGACCTCGCCGTTAGGGCCTGAGGTGCAGAAAAACATCACGGAGATTGTGCTGTCCAGGGTCAATGCCATTGGTGGACGGGTGATCGCCGTATCCTACCCGCTCTATGAGGCGGTACCAGCGGTGCCAGCGGAGACCCTGCAGAGACCTGACAAGAGCATTCGGGGCGGGATCACCGAGCTCAATATCGAGTTTGTCAAAAGCCGCAGTACGGATCTCAGCATCGAAGGCAACGTCCACGGGCGTCCGCTCGGTCTGGATCTGCTCAACTCCTCGAAGGTCAGTCGGGCGACGATCGCCGTCGCTTTTACGCTGGTCGACTTTGCCTCACGGGCGGGGGTGCCCAGGGTGCAAACGATGCCGAAGATTCATGTCTCAAAAGGGGTAACCGAGCGCGAACTCGCGTTTACCTTGCTCTGGCCCACGGCCGGGCTGCGGGGGTCTGTCCTGCGCATCCAGGGCCGCCACGCGGGGGTCTCTCTCCTCGTCGAGGTGGCCGTGTTACAACTGATTGGCCGTTCGTTACGGCTGCCCTATTGGCGCTTGGTGCCCCAACTGGCAGCCCTCGATACGGACGGGCAAGACTACGTGCGGTCGGTGCTCCAGGCGGACTTTGCGCGGATGAGCCCCCGGCAACAACTGGCGGCCATGCAACGGTTGCTCGTGCTCCATGGCTTCCTGGACGTCATGCCGAGCGGGGTATGGGATACGCCGACCGCCGCCAGCCTCCAGACTTTTGCCTTCACGTCGCTGTGCCGGGAGCGCGCGTGCGTGAACTATGAGACCTTTTGGCAGCTCTATATCTCGGTGCCCTTGGAGAGGACGCCCCCGGCGGCCGCGGCCGCCGGGGAGGTGGTGCGTGTGCAAGCGCAGGTGCTACGTGCCTCCACCCTACACACATTCCTCTCAGGCGCCCAGCTCACGGCCCACGATCGCTATATGCTCACGTTTATCCCGCATCGGCACGCCTTTGTTTACGTCTTTCTGGTGCACTCGCAGGGGCCGTTGCACCGTCTCTTTGCGAGCGAGGACGGCACACCCGTCCAGCCGGGGACGGTCTACCGCCTCCCGACCGACAATGTCCGCGAGTGGCTGCGTCCACAGGGGGGACGCACCGAAATCGTCCTCCTGGCGTTTGTCGAGCCGCCCCCCGAGGGCGTGCTCTGGAAGGCGCTGGATGCCCAGGGGGGGCTGGTCCGCTCGGTGCTTCGCAAGACCCTGCCCGCCCCGCCGCAAGCCCCGGGGATACGCGATACATTAACCGCACCACCCTACGTCTGGCAGTTGACATTTACCATGTAAGGGGGCACCCCAACACGCCTGTCACGGCGGCAATACGGCGTAACCATGGACTAAGGCAAGAGGGCGTGGGGAAGAGGGCAAGAGGCGCCCCCCCTAGGCCAGACTCTCAGATGACCGTCTCACTCACTATCGTCTCATCCACGCGTTCTGGACGAAGAGAGCTGCGAGCAGCGGAGGCCGCCTCCCTGGGGTCAGCCCCCGCAGCGCTGCTGCACCACCAACATGGCGCGGATATTATCGAAAAGCCTATACGGTATATGACGCGAAGGGAAGAAAGGACGTGTGGCCATGTCTCTGGCGCAGCAAGGATGTAACACCCTCTTTCTTGGTTGGCGCGGTGTCGCCGTTTTCGTTTTGGGAGGACAGTCCCGTGCTGCAGAGTCTTGCAAGCCCCAAGGGGCATCCGTCACGCAAGCGCAGAAGCGGTCCGTGGCTCCTGGCAAAGCCCAAAAGCGCGGCGAGAGACTTCTAAGCCAGGCCCCGCCTAAGGCTCTCGCAGGTCCTCTGGGCGGAATGCAAAGTCCCGTTGGTACTATCCCCGCTTGGTGCGTCGTCGTGCCGGGATGGGGAACACGTGATATCACATGGACAGAAGCACGCCCTTCTGGGGCCATCGACACCTTCAGTTCAAAAGCCGCAGCCAATCCCCATCGATGGGAGTACGACCAATGAGGGTGAGCGGCAGCATGCCAGCGGCAAGGCGTCCTCAGACGGTTCACGCCCGGCTCTTCCCCTATGCGTGTCACTTTCCCTAGTGTGAGTGGGGGCTTTCGGAGCAAGGCGAGACTCCGGGGTGCAGTACCATCACGCGCAAATAGCAGAGGCAGAGGCCCGGACTCAGGACACCCCTCGAGAGCTCCGGACCATCGCGCGACCCTTAACGGTATCACAAGCCAAGGAGGAAGCCTAATGCGCAGGGACAACTCTCGGCACTTACGGGCGGCTGAGGCGTCGCCGGCGACCCGGTGTACTGTCCGGAGCTGCACCACGCTCTATGCCCTGCTCACCAGCCTGCAGGACGTGTGGGGAGACGACGATGCACGGGTCGTGGAGGAGGCGACCCAGGTCGTGCTGCACGGCCGGGCGGCCTTCCTCCATACCCGTGTGAGGGTGGCGTGGCCGCCCGCGCCGTCCCTTGGGGGGGGAGAGGCCGCGTGGCCCGCGGCGCGGCTCAGCACGCCCCCCGCGGGAGCGCGATAGGGAAACACTATGGAACACACCCTCATGGTCATCGTCATCGGTGGCGCCGCGGCACTGGCCTGTGTCGCGTTCAGCCTCGCCCTGGTTGTGGGCCTGCGCGCCCCACCGCCCCGCCGCGGTGGGGTGCCCCGCAGGCCGCCCACGGCAGCACGCGCCCACGGGGCCAAGGGGACGCCACCCACGCCCGCATGAGCAAGCCACTGAGCACCCTAGCAGCCAGCATGGAACACGTTTCCTCGCTTGCGCTAACGCGCTCAGCAAACGGCGATCCGCCACGCCACCTGAGGGGAACAGAGTTCTTCATCTAGGAGAGCATCCTATGCGATCGAGACACAGTTTTGGTAGTCAGTATTCCCATGACGCCGGAGTCTATTATCTCCAGCAACGGCGGGCCGCGACCGCTCGGCAAGGTCGCCCTCCAGCGGCCGCTGGCCCTGGCCTTCTGCCCTATGGTCACGCGGCCCTGGCCAGCCGTCCCGTGCCCTCCGCGGTCGGCCTACCCCGATACCATCCCCGAGCAGCCATGCCGTCG
>Ga0194132_10009395_pt1 | contig 13490 bp, 15 predicted proteins | sample TA2KigOf80mmetaG_FD_148612 | JGI IMG/M metagenome (GOLD analysis project Ga0194132, IMG submission 148612) | Freshwater microbial communities from Lake Tanganyika, Tanzania - TA2015054 Kigoma Offshore 80m | ecosystem: Environmental > Aquatic > Freshwater > Lake | place: Tanzania: Lake... | reverse complement strand
ACGGCTCACATCATCCCATGGGAGACCGGACATGGCGTCCAAGAAGATCGCAATCATTGGCGGCCTCGGCATTATTGGAAGGAACTTCCTTCATCACCTCGAGGATGTCGGCGGCTGGGAGATCGTCGCGCTCTCGCGCCGCAGCCCGGACTTCAAGACCAAGGCGGAGTTCATCTCCGTCAATCTGCGCGATCGCGCCGAGACTGAAAAGAGGCTCGGCGGCATCAAGGACCTGACGCACATCATGTATGCCGCCCTCGATGGTGGCATCGCGGCCGATAGTGTGGACGCCAATCTGGAGCTTCTGGTCAACCCGGTCAGCGTGCTCGAGGCGAGGAATCCGCGTCTTGAACGCATCGTGCTGCAGGAGGGCGGCAAATGCTATGGCCGCCACATCGGGCCGTTCAAGACGCCGGCCAAGGAAACCGATGCGCGCCACCTGCCGCCCAATTTCTATTATGACCAGGAGGATTTCCTCAGGAAGCTTCAGAAGGGCAAGCGCTGGACCTGGTCAGCATTGCGGCCGGAGCCGGTGATCGGCTTCGCGGTGGGGAACGCGATGAACCTCGCGACCCAGCTCGCGGTCTATGCCTGCGTGATGAAGAGCTATGGCCTGCCGCTCGACTTTCCCGGCAAGCCCGGCACCTGGACCGCCGTGAGCGAGATGACCGATGCCGATCTGCTCGCCCGCGCGACGCTCTTCGCCGCCACCTCGCCCAACGCCGCCAACCAGGCCTACAACGTGACCAACGGCACCTTCTTCCGCTGGTGCAATATTTGGACCGCGCTTGCCCGCTTCTTCGACATGGAGCCCGGCATCGTGCGCCCCATGCTGCTGACCAACTTCATGGCCGACAAGGCGCCCGTGTGGGATGCGATCGTCAAGCGCCACAAGCTGAAGCCCTATAAGTTGGCCGACCTCGCGGCCTGGCCCTTCATCGATTTCGTGATGCAGGCGGATTGGGACGTTGCGCTCGACAATTCGAAGCGCATTCAGCACGGCTGCACCGATGTGATCGACACGCAGGAGATGTACCTCAATCTCTTCGCCCGCTTCCGCCGCGAGAAGATCATTCCCTGAATCCTGTTTTCGAACCTTTCGTTCCAGCGTCATTCTCGGGCGGCGCTGCGCCGACCCGAGAATCCATTGCTCCGCGCACGCCGACCCATGGGTCCTCCGGTCGCACCGCAGCGCGCCGGAGAACGACGAACAACGGGCCGCGTCACGTTTCTGCTGTCGTCATGGCTCGGTCGAGGCCAAGCCGAGGACTGGGTCATGACGATTCGCTTTGTGGCGAGTCGGAACTCGATGTAGCTCGCGCCCAGTCTATGGCCGCCAATCGTCGCGGTTGATCGCGTAGATGACGGCTGGCTTGCCGTTCTTGATCGTCTCCTCGACCAAGCGAAGCCCCACGCGCTTCATCACCGCGATCGACGCGGTGTTGGGCGGGTCCGTGGCCGCGACCACTTGCGCGAAACCGAGCCGATCAAACGCGTCGCCGATCAGGGCACGCGAGGCCTCGGTGGCGAATCCGTGACCCCACACGCTCGGGTGCAACGCGTAAAGTAGCTGAAGCACCGGCGGATCGAAGAACTCCATGAAGCCGGCGACACCGCGGAGCGACGCGGCGCCCCGCTCGCGCGCGGCCCAAAGGCCCCAGCCATGAGCGGCGAAGTTCGCATCGGAGCCGGCGATCACCTCATCGGCCCATTCGCGCGGCATGATCTGGTCGTCGCACAGATAACGCCGGACGCCCGGCTCGATCATCAGGGTGTGGAACTCGGCGGCGTCGCCCGGCGCCAGTGGTGACAGGCGGAGCCGCGCGGTCTCGATCAATTGTGGCGTTGTCACGGCGCCTTTGGCACTGCGACCCCGATCATGCAGTCGCGGGTAACGAGCGCAGCGAGCGCGCCTTCGCTAAGGGACGTGGTGCCCGCTGGCCGCTCGGGCAGCACCAGATAGCGCATGTCCGCGGTCGAATCGTGGACACGCAACACGGTTGAATCGGGCAGGCGCAGGCCGAACTCGGCCAGCACGGCGCGCGGCTCGCGCACCATGCGCGAGCGGTAAGGGCGCGACTTGTACCAATCGGGCGGCGGGCCAAGCAGCATGCGCGGATAGCACGAGCAAAGCGTGCACACGACCGCGTTGTGGACACCGGGCGTGTTCTCGACCACCACCAGATGGGTCGGGCCCATCTCGATGCCGAGCGACTCACAAGCGGCCGTGCCATTCTTCAGAAGCGCGGCCTTGAACGCCGGATCGGTCCACGCCCGGGCAACGACCGCAGCACCCTTCGCCGGCGTGCGCGCCTGCATCGCCTCGACCTCGCGGCGCATGTCGTCCGCGGAGAAGATGCCCTTCTCGATCAGAAGCTCAGCCACCGCGAGCTGCATCGCCTCGTAATAGTCGAGGCGCACCGCGCCTTCGGGGTGATGGTGGTCGTGGTTGTGATCGGGCGGCTCAGCCATGGGCGGTCCCTCGCGTCAAATCGGCTCGAGCCAATGCTCGTAGAGCTCAATATCGACCGTGTCGTGCGCCGTGCCCCGATAGTCCGGCCAAAGCTCCTGCTGGGCGAAGCGCACACGATAGAGCGGCAGCTTTGGCTCACCACTGCGGCCATAGGCAAGCTCTTCGGGGTTGGCGAAGATGCCACACAGGCGCTCGACCACACCCCGCTTGCCGCGCGCGTAGTACGGCGTGCGCACATGACCCGGCTGAAACGCTCGGCGCACCCGCACCGTCATGCCTGGGGTAAAGCGCGCGGCGGTCATGTCGTGCCCTCGAAGCGCGCCTTGACCGCCTCCATGCGCCGGCCAAGCTCGTCATTCGTAATGACACCCTTCTCGATCAGGATCTGGGTGATCGAGGCGATCCAGCGCTCGTAATAGCTCAGGCGATCATAGGCGCCCGCACCCAGGCCCTCGATGCCACGGCGCAGCTCGTCCACAGTGATGACACGACGCGATTTGTTGATCAGCAACACCATGAGCGCGTCGACTTGCCGTTCCCACATCGCATAGTCGTGCTCATTTGGCTTGACCGGCCCGGCCGGCAGCCCGCCCATGTCGTGCACCCCGCGTCCGGGCTCGTTGGTCATGCCTGCCACCCCTTCGCCCAGGCCAATTCATTCGACGCTACCCTCAAGCTTCGTCCCTCGACATGCTCGGGATGAGGGCTCAGCATGAGGACATTAGAATAGAGCCTCATCCTCAGCCTGTCGAAGGATGAGGCGGCAAGCTCAACAAGAAATGTTCAGGAAGGCGGACAAGGATGGCGGATGCACACTATCGGATGTCGGCGACCGAGGCGGTGCAGCGGTTGCGCGCCGGCGAGGTCAAACCGAGCGAGCTGGTCGAGGCCGCGCTGGCCCGCATCGCTGCGACCGACAAGCACCTGAACGCCTTGCCGACCCTTTGTGCGGACCGTGCCCGCGCCCAGGCCCGCCGCATCGAGAGCAAGCGGAGGGATCAGCCACGCGCGCCCGGATGGCTCGGCGGTTTGCCGGTCTCGATCAAGGACCTGACCCCGGTCGCCGACGTGCGCACCACCTTCGGCTCGCCCATCTATGCGAACCATGTGCCCACTTCGTCCGACATTCTGGTGGAAACTCTCGAGGCCAATGGCGCGATCGTCATCGGCAAGTCGAACACGCCGGAGTTCGGCGCCGGCGCGAGCACCTTCAACGAGGTATTCGGCCGCACCCACAATCCCTGGAACGTGACCAAGTCCTGCGCCGGCTCCTCGGGCGGCGCGGCGGTGTCGGTCGCGGCGGGTCAGGTCTGGCTCGCGCACGGCTCGGACCTCGGCGGCAGCCTGCGCACGCCCGCGAGCTTCTGCGGCATTGTCGGCCTGCGCCCGAGCCCGGGCCGCGTGCCGCGCGGGCCGGTGCCGCTGCCGTTCTCGTCTCTCCTCGTAAACGGCCCGATGGCGCGGAGCGTCGCCGATGTCGCGCTCATGCTCGATGCCTTCGCGGCCGATCACCCGCGCGATCCGCTTGCCCTGCCGCCGCCTGCGCGCTCGTTCGGCACGGCGGTGCGCGAGGCTAAGGCACCGAAGCGCGTCGCCTACAGCCCCGATCTCGGGCTCTTCCCGGTCGAGCGCGAGGTCGCCACGATCTGCGCCAAGGCCGCGCGCCATTTCGAGGCGATGGGCGCCGTGGTCGAAGAGGCCACGCCCGATCTGCACGACGCGGTCGAGATCTTTCAAACCTTGCGTGCGGCCAAGTTCGCAACCGAGCGAGCCGAGCTGCTGCGCACGAAGCGCGACAAGCTCAAGCCCGAGGTGATCTGGAACATCGAGAAGGGCCTCAGGCTCGACGGCGAAGCCATCGGCAAGGCCGAGGTCGCGCGCGCCGCGCTCTATGACCGCGTGTGCCGCTTTTTCGAGCGCTATGACCTGCTCGTGTGCCCGACCGCGATCGTGCCGCCCTTCGAGGTCGAGCGCCGCTATGTCGAGGAGGTCGAGGGCGTCAAATTCGACAATTACGTCGCCTGGATCGGCATCACCTTCGCGCTGACCCTGACCGCCTGCCCGGTGCTCTCGGTGCCGGCGGGCTTCACCGCGAGCGGCCTTCCGGTCGGCGTGCAGATCACGGCGCCGCCGCGGGCCGACGCCGCGGCGCTCGCGGCCGGCGCCCTGTTTGAACAGGCGACCGGCCTCGCCAAGGGCCTGCCGATCGACCCGCTCGGATCGGACCGGAAGCCCCTGCCGCTCGGCTAGACGCACGCTCGATTGTCATCCCGGCCGCGTCTGCGGCCATCGGCGGCGTTCCAGACCGGCATGCCACTCGATGGTCTGAGCGCCCCCGATGGGAAAGAGGCGAGCCGGGAACCATCTGGCGCACAACTTCGGTGTGAACGGCCTAGCGTCTTTTCATTTCGTCATGGCCCGACTTGATCGGGCCATCCAGGGCCGGCGCGTGGTCAGCATTTGCGGCCCTGGATCCCCCGGCCAAGCCGGGGGATGACGAATTGAGTGGGCGGCTCTGGCCCGCGGATCGCAAGCGTCGCACCCGAGCCCTTCCGGTGCCCGGGCTCCGCTAGCGTCCGGGATGACGGTGGTTTGTGCGGCCAACAGATAGCGGCAGGATCACCCGCTGATCTTGGGCATGGGCTCATAGCCGCCCGGATAGCAGAACGTGCCGGCGGGCGTATAGAGGCCGGGCGCGGTGAGCTTGACCGGGTTTGCGGGCCTGAGCGCATAGATCGAGTGGTTGGGATCGAGGAACTCGAGCGAGATCACCTCGAGCCGCTCCGCCATCGGCATCACATAGGGGTAGCGGCCGTCATAGAAACTGCGCCCGACCTTGTTAATGTAGCGCAGCTGCCCGCGCGCGATCGTCATGGTCGCGCCGACCGCGACGGTCGAGCGAATGATCGGCTTGTTGTTGACATAGGTGGTGGCGACCAGCCGCCCGCGCTTCAGCTCAAGCGTGGTCTCGCCCGGCTTCGCCGGCACGCCGCGCTCCTTGACGTAGTTGCGCATCAGCGGGTTCGAGTTGAGGTAGTGCGTCCAGAACCGGCCCTGGGTCATCTTGTCGGCGTTGTAGCCGGCGAGCTCGGGCCCGATATAGGTGAGCGAATAGGAGCCGAAGCCCGAGGTCTGCTCCGGCTTGTCGACGACGTACTGGTTCAGGAAGATCGCCTTGTTGCGCGCTGGACGCAGCGGCGGCGGCAGGAGAGCAGCCACGGCGCGCGGATCGGCTGGCTCGTAGCACAGGATGAGCATGCGCGCGTTGGTGATCAGCTGAGGCGGAAGAATCTTGCCGGCCATGACGTCCCCCCGGAGTTCTGGTCGAACCGATTGTGCCGTGCGCAGCGGCACCGCGCAATGATGCGACTACTCCACGCTCGCTTTCGAGCAAAGCGCGTCCTGCGCGCGGCGGAGCGCCTGGGCTTCATCGACTGTCACGGAGGCGAAACGCAGGCGCTCGCCCGGGCGCGCCTGGGCGAGCTTCGAGAACGCCGCCGAGATCACCGTATAGGGATTGATGAAGCCGCCAAGCGTCAGCGCGTCGTTCATGAGGATGATCGGCGTCTGCCCGCCGAGGTTGATCGCGCCGATGGCATAGCCGTGATCGATGGTGTTGGACGGCTCTGAGCCGTTCTCCGGCGCCTTGTCATAGGCCTTGCGCGTGAAGGTCCAGGCCGGGCCGTCGAGCCGGTAGCCGACCCGGTTCGAGCGCGCCGAGAGCTTCCACTCGCTCGCGAAGAAGCGCGCCTGCCCGGCCTCGTCGATCCAATCGTCATTCGGGCCGACCACGACCTCGATGGTCCAGACGCCAGACCCGTCGATGACAGGGCGGCGGTCTGCGCGAACGCGACGACCGGCGATCGCGCCCGATGAATGCCCGAACGGCAACCGATCGCCTGCCTTGAGCGCACGCCCCTGGAAGCCGCCGACACCGGCAAGCGTGTAGGTTGCGCATGAACCCAGGAATTCGGGCACGTCGATCGCGCTCGCAATGGCGATGTAGCCGCGCGCTCCTGTCCGCGCCGGGCCGAGCGCAAGCACCTGCCCTGCCCTGACCGCCACGCTTTCCCACAGCGGCACCGCGACGCCATCGAGGGTCGCGCCCATGTCGGCGCCGGTCAGCGCCACGATCGCGTCCGCTTCGAAGCGCAGGCTCGGGCCGATGAACTGGCATTCGAGGCCGGCCGCGCCAGGCTCATTGCCGACCAGGAGATTGCCGAGACGAAGCGAAACGCCGTCAAGCGCGCCGCAGGGTGGGAAGCCGACCTTGTACCAGCCCTTGCGGCCCGGCCATTCCTGCACCGTGGTCTCGAGCCCACCCTTCAGCACCTCGATCATGGCGGTGGGCCTCCACTCAGGTTTGTGGCCCAAGCCTCATGCGCGGCAACCGAGAATTTCTGGTAGAAAATGATGTTGTAGACATAGCGGCCCTCGCGCACCTGGGCGTCGATCGCCTCGAACTCCTCGCGCCCGATCGCCTGGAACTTCACCCGGTCGCCGGCGCGCAACAGCACGACCTCGCCCTTGAACGCGGGATTGGCGAGCGTCGGGTTCCACAGCGGCACCGGCGTGCGCCCGATCAGCTGATAGCCGCCCGGCGAGCGCACCGTGTAGATCGAGGTCGAGACCCCGCCGAGGCCGAGCGCGCCCTGCGGCGTCCAGGTGCGCGGCGGGTTGTATTTCGGCGCGGTGATGGTGCAGCGCGGATCGAGCGGGCGCAGCAGCGGCAAGCCGGGAAACGAGCCAACCGTCACCGCCCAGTGCTCGGTCGCGGCATGGACGCGGCCAAGATGCGCGCCATCCTTCAGGCCGTTCTCACGCGCGACGAAATCGGGGTCGTAGGGCCGCTCCGCGATGTTCTTCCGATAGTCCGCGATGCACGCGGCGGTCCAGGGGTCGGCGTACATCGCCGGCAGATGCAGGAGCCGGCTCTCGATCACGAGCGCGCTCGTTGGCCCGAGCCCGGCGATCAGGCGCTGAAGCTCGGCCTTGAGGTCAGCGAAGCGGATCAGTTCGGCGTCGTACTCGACCAGCAGCGAGTTGTAGCAGGCGACGGTGTCGACGACTCCCTTGGTGCCGCTCGTCTGCAGCGCGGCGTCGAGCCCGAGCGCCATGAAGTTGAGCGCGAGCGAGGCGTCGTCGCCGAACTGCACCAGCAGATAGCGATCGCCCGAGGGCGCAAAGCGCGGCTCAGGGAAGATCATGAACCGCTAGCGCTCATACGCGGATGCCCTGGATGGCCCGCCGCCGCGGGCCATCCCGAAAGAACAAAGGCCCAGCGCGCCACACAGACACTCAGGTTGTTCACGGTCGATGCGGGTCGGCGAAATTGGCCCAGGTCTGGGTGTAGCCGTGTGAGCTGACCTCGACGATGTTGCCCCACGGGTCCTCGCAATAGCACACCTTGTAGGGCTTGTCGGGCCAGAGCGGCCAGATCTTGCTGCGCTGCTTGCCGCCGCTCTTGGCGATCCGCTTCACCAGACCCTCGATGTCGGGGTCAGTGACGCACAGATGGAAAATGCCGGTGCGGGCATAGTCGAAGTTCGGCTTCCGCCGCGTCGTCTTCGGCCGATAGAACTGGAACAGCTCGATGCCGATGCCCTCCGCGGTGCCGAGATGCGCCATGCGCATGCGCTTGAAGCCGGGCCCGAAGATGTCGCAGATGATGTTCGAGAAATGGCCGCCGTCCTCGTATGCGTCGATCGGCGGCATGATGACGTGGCAGCCCAGCACCTTCTCATACCACTTGGTCGCGGCTTCGATGTCGGTCACGGTGACGCCGACATGGTTGAACGCCTTCGGTGCGGTCATGGCTTCCCCCTGAGGTTTTTTCGCGGGACAATCGATACAGGCTTTGGCGCCATCGGGGAAGAAACAGGATTCGATGCATGAGCAATGACAAGACGATCGGTTGGATCGGCACCGGCCTGATGGGCGGGCCGATGTGCAGGAACCTGATCAAGGCGGGATTCACGCTCCACGCCTACAACCCGACAATCGCCAAGGTCGCGCCGCTCGAGGCCCTGGGAGCCAAGCGCGAGGCCAGTGTCGCGGCGCTCGCGGCCTCGGCGCCGATCGTGGTTTCCATGGTGCCGGACGACAAGGCGCTGCATACGGTCGCGCTCGGGTCGGGTGGCGTGCTGGCCAATGCCAAGCCCGGCGCGGTTTTCGTCGACATGAGCACGGTAACGCCGATCGCGTCCGAGGCGGTCGCGACCGAGGCCGAGGCGCGCAACATCGCCTATGTGCGGGCACCGGTCTCGGGCGGCGTCGCGCTGGCCGAGGCCGCGAAGTTGACCGTCATCGCCTCGGGGCCGAAGGACGCCTATGAGCGCGCCCTCCCCGCTTTCGCCGCGATGAGCGCCAAGCAGTTCTATCTCGGGCCGGCCGAGCAGGCGCGCTACCTCAAGCTCAGCCTCAACATGATGGTCGGCGCGATGGGCGCGCTCCTCGGCGAGGCGCTCGCCTTCGGGCGCAAGGGCGGGCTCGACTGGGCGACCATGCTCGACGTGTTCAACCAGAGCGCGATCGCCTCGCCCTTGATCGGCTACAAGTCCGGGCCGCTCAAGGCGCGCGACTTCACCGCCACCTTCACCTCGAAGATGATGGCGAAGGACTTCGACCTCCTGCTCTCGACCGCGAAGGAGACCAGCGTGCCGCTCCCCGTCTCGGCGCTCATCCGCCAACTCTATGCCACCTCGATCGCGCAGGGGCGCGGCGAGGACGATTTCTTCTCGCTCGCCGCCGTGATCGAGGCGCTGGCGGGCCTGAAGCCCGAAGCGCCGGTCAAGAGCTGAGCCGATGGTCGACGCGCTCAGGAGCTTCCTCTTCGTTCCGGCCAACCAGCCGAAGCGCATCCCCAAGGCGTTGGCGAGCGGCGCCGATGCCGTGATCCTCGACCTCGAGGACACGGTGCCGCCGCCCGAGAAGCCCGCGGCGCGGAACGAGGTGCGCGCGGCGCTCGGCCTGCCCCGCACCTGCAAGCTCTATGTGCGGGTCAACCCGGCCTCGACACCCTTCTGCTACGACGATTTGATTGGCTCACTCGGCAAAGGGCTCGACGGCGTGATGCTGCCGAAGGTCGACCGGCCGGGCGAGGCCGAGGCGGTCGACTGGGTGCTGACCCAGCTCGAGCGCCAGCACGGCATCTCCCCGAACGCGATCGACCTCCTGCCAATCATCGAGAGCGCGCTCGGCGTGGTGCATCTCGAAGCCATCGCGCGCTCGACGCCTCGCATCCGCCGCCTCACCTTCGGCGCGGGCGATCTCGGCCGCGATCTCGGCATGACGCAGACCATGGATGACGTTGCGACAGCCGATGTGCGCGCCCGCATCGTGCTCCACTCGCGCGCGCTCGAGCGCGAGCCGCCGATCGACACGGTGCACTTCGACGTGCGCGACCTGGAGGGTCTTGGCGTCGCCGCGCGCCGCGCGCGCGCCTTCGGCTTCCAGGGCAAGCTCTGCATTCACCCGGATCAGGTGGCGGTCGTCAACGCGGCCTTCACGCCCTCGCCCGAAGAAGTCGCGCGCGCCGAGAAGATCATCGCCGCGTTCGTCGAGGCCGAGGCCAAGGGCATCGCGTCCATCACGGTCGACGGCGCCTTCGTCGACTACCCGATCGTGGCGCAGGCGAGACGAACGCTGGCGTTGGCGAAGAGAGGATGAGGCGATTGCATGATGGGCCCACCAAACTAACCGTCACCCCGGCCGCGTCTGCGTCCATCGGCGGCGGTCCGGACCGGTGTGCCGCTCGGTGATCTGAGCGCCGCCGATGGGAAAGAGGCGAGCCGGGGTCCATCTAGAAACAGGGTTGGAGTCTGCGGCCCTGGATTCCGGGTCGCAAGGTTCGCCGCCGAACACTTCAGGTGTTCGGGCTCACCTAGCGCCCGGAATGACGAACTCAGATAAGGCCAAACGCTCTCGGTGATCTCAATTAATAAAACCGGTCGAAGTGCACCTGGTTGACCGGCACCTTGCGGGTGAGCACGAGCATCTTCTGGGTGGCGTCGCCCATGCCGGGCGGACCAGAGAAATAGATCTCGTGGTCGTTCAGCGTGTCGCCGAAAATTTCCTCCACGACCGCGTGAATGAAGCCGACCTTGCCGGCGTAGCCCGCGCGCGCCGCCGCCTCGGCATCCGACACCGCCGCGAGATGGCGGATGAGCGTGCCATAACCTGGCAACATGCTGATCTCGGCCTCGGCGCACAGATCGTCGGGCGTGCGGCCGCCATAGCAGAGCGTGATACGTCGTCCGTCGAAGCGTGCATCGCTCGCCGCCGCGCGCACGATCGCTAGCATGGGTGAGAGGCCCGAGCCGCCCGCAACGCACAAAATGTCGCGCGGCGCTGTGCGCAGGTAAGCCAGCCCATAGGGACCATCGAGCTCGAAGCGCGCGCCTGCCGTGGCGGCAAACAACGCTGCCGTGCCCTTGCCGTTCGGCACACGCTTGATGACAAAGCGCCACTCGCCTCGCTCGTTCGGCAGGTTCGACATCGAGTAGGCACGCGGGCCGATCTCCGGCCCGAACTCGATCAGCGCATATTGCCCCGCGACGAAGGACGCTGGCCCCTCGGCGCGGAACGTGAACTCGCGCATGTCGTGGGTCAATGCACGCGAGCCGATCAGCGTCGCCGGGCGCCGCTCCGGCCTCACCGGCGGCACATTGTCAGGCACGAGGCGCGTCTTGATCGTGCAGGGCGAGAGCGCTCGCGACTGGCAGGCGAGCCGCCGCCCGCGCGCTTGGTCGCGCTCGCTGATGCCGGGGGCGGCCGGCCACACGGTCTCGATCTCGCCCGCAACAAGCTCAACCCGGCAGGTGCCGCAACTGCCGACGCTGCATTCGTAGGAGAGCCCGAGGCTCGCGCGCAGCCCGGCGCGGAGGATGGTGTCGCCGTCGGCGCACTCGAACGATACGTCCGTGCCCGCGATCTCGATGCGCTGGCCGCTCATGAGGGCGCTCCCTTCGGCGCGGCAATGACGCCCTTGGCCTTGAGCGCCTCGATGCGGGTGGCGTCATAGCCGAGCGCTTGCAGCAGTGTCGCCGAGTGTTCGCCGAGCGCCGGCGCGCGCGGGTCGGCGCGGCCGGGCTCGTTCGCATATTTGACCGCGACGCCGAGCTGTTTGCCGCCGCCCTCATGTGGCACCAGCATCTCGCGCATCGCAGCCAGCGGGTGATCGAGCGCCTCGATCAAATCGAGCACCGGCGCGTAGCACAAATCGCGCCCCTGGAACCACGCATCCCACTCGTCGCGCGTCTTGGTCAGAAACGTCTCTTCAAGAAATCGATGGAGCGGTGCCTGCTCCGGTCCCGCCGGCTTCTTGCCGATCGCGATCAGGTCAGGGCGGCCAAGCGCGGTCAGCAGGGTCTCGACGAATTTGGGCTCGGAGCCGCCGAGCGTGAAGTGCTTGCCGTCCTTGGTGCGGTAGACCCGATAGAGCGCGGCCCCACCGAAGATGCGGTCGACACCGGCCTCCGGCGCCTTGCGCTCGGTCAACGCGCGGCCCAAGACCGGCGCGATGAAGGAGAGTGCGGCGTCATACATCGCGAGGTCGACGAAGTCGCCCTGGCCGGTGCGCGCCCGCCCGATCAACGCCATCAGCACGCCCGAGAGCCCGAGCAGCGCGGCGGCCATGTCGGTGGGCGGAAGTCCGGGCATTGAGGGCGTGCCATCGGCGCCCTTCGAGAACGCGACCGTGCCGGCGAGCGCGCCCACGCTCAAATCATGCGCCGGCCGCCCGCTCCATGGTCCCTTTTGTCCGAACGCGGAGATCGAGGCATAGACGATTCCGGGCTTGACCGCGCGCACGGCCTCGTAACCGACGCCCAGCCGGTCGGCGACGCCGGGCCGGAAGGTCTCGACCACGACGTCAGTAGATTTCGCCAGCTCAAGGAAGATCGCGCGCGCCTCCGGCGCCTTCAAGTCGAGCGCCAGGCTCTTCTTGCCCCGGTTGAGATTGCGGAAATAGACCGCGACGCCGTCCTCCCGCGCGCCAATCGAGCGGCTCGGATCGCCATGGGCGGTGTCCTCGACCTTGATCACCTCGGCGCCGTGATCCGCCATGATCATGGTGAGGTACGGTCCCGGCAGGAAGCGTGACAGGTCGAGCACGCGAATGCCGTCGAGTTTCATCGGTCCGTACTCCTCTCACCCCGTTCCCACGTCGGGGCGACTACATGCTAGATTTCCGAGCCGTCGACAAGCGGAGGGGAAATCGATGAGCGCGCGCGCCGCCAGGGCCAGGCCCAAGGCGAGTACCAACAGGCTGAATGTGTCGGAGGCCGAGTGGGCGTTACGCGTCAAGCTCGCGGCCTGCTACCGCATGTTCGTGCGCCGCGAGATGGACGACCTGATCTACACCCACCTGTCGGTGAAGCTGGACGATCAGCAGAATGCCTACCTCTTCATCGGCTTCGGCCAGCTGTTCGACGACGTGACCGCCTCCTCCCTGCTCAAGGTCGATATCGACGGCAAGAACATTGGTGCGACGCCGGGCGAGGTGAACCCGGCCGGCTGGGTGGTGCATTCGACCGTCTACCGCGCCCAGGCCCAGGCCAACAGCGTGATGCACCTGCACACGATCCCCGGCGTCGCGGTCTCGGCCCAGAAAGACGGGTTACGACCGGTTAACCAATTTGCCATCACCTATAGCGGCCAGATCGCCTACCACGACTATGACGGCCCGGGCTTCCGGCCAGCCGAACAACAAACGCTGATCGCGGACCTTGGCGACAAGAAGATGATGTTTCTGCGCAATCACGGCACCCTCAGCTGGGGCCGCAGCATCGCCGAGGCCTTCACCCTGATGCATTATCTCGAGCGCACCTGCGAGATTCAGATCGCGGTGCAGGGAGGCGGCGAGCTCGCCACGCCGTCCGACGAGGTGATAAAGCGCACGGTCGCGACCGGCCAGGGGACGGGCGACGCCAAGTGGGGCGAGATCGGTTTCGAGGCGTTGTTGCGCCGGCTTGACCGGCAAGATCCCTCTTATCGCGACTGATCGGGGCCCTCATGG
>Ga0194132_10009393_pt1 | contig 13491 bp, 5 predicted proteins | sample TA2KigOf80mmetaG_FD_148612 | JGI IMG/M metagenome (GOLD analysis project Ga0194132, IMG submission 148612) | Freshwater microbial communities from Lake Tanganyika, Tanzania - TA2015054 Kigoma Offshore 80m | ecosystem: Environmental > Aquatic > Freshwater > Lake | place: Tanzania: Lake Tanganyika... | reverse complement strand
TATAACAAATTTTATTGCTGCTGGTGGTGTTATTGTTATTATATTTGACGCAGTTGCTGTTACTGTTGCTATTGCTAATGAACCATTGGAGGAATCTATGTAAAAGTATTCGGTGGTTTTATTCTTTGTTGATCAATATATGATGGGTGTTAGGAATTGATGTTTAAAGCTCTTGGTTGTTATATTTAGAACTATTGTGGTCTTTGCTAAGCATCAATAAATTGCATAGGGGGTTATCTAAAAGGAATATTTTAAAAAGGAACAAAATTATTTTGCTTAAATTAAAAAGGGTTTTAATTTTAAAATCTTTATTAAAGATTTAGTTACTAAAAAAATGGAAGAGATTTTTGCTACATATCAATAAATTAATTATTAGGTTAATTAATATATTACAATTATGATGTTTACTGCATTTGCATATTATTCGGTCTTTGAATGATCTTTTCAGGGTTAATTAAAATTGCAACTTCACACTTGCCCTCTTTCTCTAATTTAGATTTTTTTTCATTCAAATTTTTATAAGCTTTTTTTGCATCTTCGAGTTTTTCATATTCTATTAAGTAATATAACTTTTGATTATTCGCTTAGTTGCCCTTTTTCTCTAAAATCTATCTGACATCCCCATATTTGGAGCAAATTCTTTTCATTTCAGATTCATTCATTTTTAGATCTGAAGTAGATCTATACCCCACGTAAAGAATTTTTTTTATATCTTGATCTGATTCATAACCGTAACCATCAGAGTCCCCAACTATGTCATATCTCCTTTAATGATCTGAAAAATAAATTTTCAATTATGTTGTATTTAATAACATTTAAATATTTTTTTAATTTATAAAAGCCTCTGAAGCTTCTTTTACCTTTTTGTACTTGACATATGCAAAATTTTATTGCTTTTGATATAAAGAAATATTTTCTATTTTACCGTATATTTCCATCGTTTTTTCAAGAGTTTTTTAATTTATTTCAGCTGTTAGGCCACCAATCCATAATTCTCTGACTAAAATTTATTGTTAGAGTAGCTCTGATTATTATTATTGCGTCTAGTATAAGTTTTAAAGTTCATCATTAGAAAGAGTCAATAAATTTGCTAATGTTGATGCATCCTCTTATTATGCAGATTAATTGTTTTATTCTGGCTTTTTGGTTTTTTCTAGATTTTCATTTACTTTCCTGTGGGATATTTGCCATGTATGATGTTTAAAGCTATTGACCACTCGATTTGTTTCCTCTAATGTTGACATATTTAGAAAAGCAAAACATGTGTTTTGTAATGGTTCTCCTTTACTATTATTCCTTATTATTTTGATGTTTTTACAAGTCCCATATTTTTTTAGTTCCTTTTCAATGTCTGATTCGGTGATATTAAGATGGAGATTTGCGATATGAAGACAATTCTTGGTAAAAGACGAGGAATGCTCCTTTGAGCGTGAACGAGAACGACGTTGATTATTATTTTGATAATTATTTTGATAATTTCTATTTTAATGGTGATGACTCATATAAAAAATATAATTTCTGAATTAAAAAAATTATATTTTATTTCGAAATAATTAAATTTAATCTATTTTTGTAACAATAACGTTATTTTTTTAAATAGCACTATATGATAATAAATAAGAATTAGTTTAGTGTCTAATTTAAGTTAAACATAAAGAGCTATTTTCTATTTTCATAATTCTATAAAACAAATTATTTAAAAATTAAGTATTTTAAAAACATATTTATTGTTACTGTTAGTGTTTATCTATAAAATAAATTAAAATGAAATAATAATATTGAGAAACATTTAAATTACACATTAAATTAATTGTTAAAATATAAAATTAATATTTCTTTTATAAAATTAATATTTCTTTATATAATTAATATTTTTAAGATTAAATTTATAAGGCAAATGAACAATCAAATATCATCATAACACTCATAACATAGCTATGATATCCAAACATATCTAAAAATACTTAAAAAGCCATCAAGATTAAGAACCTTATAAGATATAGAAATTATTCATTCTTTTTTTTTAAACATACCTTTTTTTTCAAATTTTTTAAAAAAGAATGAATAAAAATTGTTTGATTAATGTTGTAAATTTATGTGTTATTAATTTTCCCAAAAAAACAAATTTGTTTATAAATAGGGTGATATTGGTGATAAGTTCTATGTAATCTTAGAGGGATAAGTGTCAATAATGGTTAATACAACTTTTGGAAATTAAAAAATTTTAGAGCTTAAAAAAGGGGAGTTTTTTGGGGAATCTGTTGAATAAAAAAAAATTATTGACCTTAGAAATGGTGAGTCTTTTGGAGAGGTTTCTCTTATGACAAATTAGAAAAGAAATGCCTCTATATTTTGTGAAGAAGACTGTCACTTTGTGTATTTAGATAAAAATACTTTTAATCTTATAATGCGAGAATATTCAAATAAATAAATATCAAAGGAAATACAATACCTTTGTCAATTGCCTATTTTTAGTCAGGATTGGGAAGCTTCAGATATAAGGTATTAGGTGTATTAAAAATCTAGTAGAATGATATATAACTATGGTGATATAGTATATAAATAAAATGACCCTGTAAAACACGTGTATATAATAAAATAAGGAGAATTTAGTGCATTTTAGTATTTTAACATTGAAAAAGATGATAATTTTCTCCCACATTCAAAAAATATATAAGAAAAATAATTATAATTTAAAATTACATAAAAGTACATTGATAATTAAATATTTGGTGATGAAGAGTTGTACTACAACAAAAATATAAGGTAAAAAGGAATAAAATGCAATATCGGTGGCTCTCAGGTCTTAGCAGTACCAATTGAAGTTTATACTAATGTAATACTTAGAAAAGAGTATTCTAAAAATTTTACAAATCAAATGAAAAATGTAAAACAATAAACAAGAGAATAATAGATTAACAACATTACCAATGTCATAAATAACTATAAATAATATATGGTACAATCTAATAAATAATAGAATTTTAAAATCAAAGATTTAATTACTGAATAAATTAAATAAGCCAATCAAATTGCATCACAAGATATATAGATGAAATAACTAGAGAGTAGAATAATTGCAGACAATAACAGTCAATTATCAAAAAATTTTAATTCTAAATATGCATAATTCTTCTAAGATCTCAAAGACTAAAATTAGATGACATATCAATCAATATCAATCAAAAAAGAATAATTAAAAAGAAAAATGTTTAGTAAAATTGACGAAAATTTATATTAGGTCCACTTAACGGATAGATAAAAATCTTCCAGCAGTATCCAGCAAAATCAAGAAAAATGTAAGTACTAGCAAAAAGTCTAAAACAACTATATGTAATGTATAAAAGACACCCTTACAAAATATAATGTAGGACAAGAAAAAATGGACAGTATTAAATAAAATATGCCAAATTAAATATATATCAAAATGTTATAATACAAACGTCCTAAAAAAGAGAATTAATAGTTTTCAAGGGGTAATAGCCAATAGTCCCGATAATATCTTATTAAAAACCCAAATAATATAGAAAAAGTGAAGACCGAAACAAATAAAACGGATGTCTAAAGTTTCAATTAAAGTTTATCTACACATAGGAATTATAAACAAAACTCTCAAATTTCTGATTTGATAAAAAGTAAACAAACCTTTGAATATCATTCTCAAATGGTTTATGATAAAATATTAAATAAATTTTAAAAAAATACTTTCAATTTATATTTCTAAAATGGGCATGAATAGAGGAGTGATCCATATCAAAACTTCACTGAGTTTAACTATGAAAAGATTAAAAATTTGACAAAAAGTACATAAACTGATAAAAATTTTAACAAATCATAGAAATTAAACGGGATGCCTAGTCAGCAAAAATCCTACAAAATACCACCACTGTCAATCCCTAGTAGAAGTCTTAAAAAGTCCCAAGACTCGACCCCTCCTCTAGTGAGTAGCCCCAGAAATCCGCTATTACAAATATCAACAATTTAAATTGAAAATAATAAAATTTGAATTTTTTTTATTAATTTTCCATATATATGAAATCATTGTAATATATTAGTGAAATAATTGAAAATGAGTCTGAATACTAGGCTGTTATAAAACACCGTCTAAAGAACATAAAAAACTTCTCATCCCTAGGTCCTCCTGATATCTGCTACCTGACTAAGTAATTTTAAGGATCTTTACTCGGGAAAAAGAAAAATGAGAAAAATGGATTTTATCATTACTTGACCGGATTGGATTGTTCTACAGCTGCCAATGTGTCAGCTTATATTTATTCACTTCTTTAGAAGCAAGAAAAAGATTAAAATTGGATTTAAAAAGGCGAATATAAAATTTTGAAAGGATATATGTGCATTTTTGATTCATTCAGTAGAAATGATATCCATGTAGAAGTAAACATTCCAGGTAGTATGCGAATATTTGGCTACACAAATGAGAATAATCTAATCACAGTTAATGATAGATTATGGGAAAAAGCTTATGTTTCAAGTGTTCTAAGGAGCATGACTAAACAATCATATTCCTATGGTAAGATTTTTGAAGAATTGTAAAGACCATAGAAATTTATTGAATTTCTTGAAAGTTTATTTAATATTATACAAAGCGAAGATCTTCCTTTAGAAAAATAAGAGATTAATTATGTTTTCTAATATAATGGAAGCAAGGCTATGACGATTGTCATGAAATATTTATTTGAGCGGAAACGATATATTCTAGCATCGGATCTACTCATTAATTATGTAAAGATTTCTCCTAAATGCATTTTCTTTTTGGCTTAACTGTATTGGGAATTACAAAAATATGAAGATAGTCTTTAAATCTTTTCATTCTACATAATCAAGTACCCACAAGCTATAAACTTGTACTATTATTAAGCTAAGCAGCTCATTGATATCGAAAAATACTAAGAAGCATTTACCATTGCTAAATATCTACATACAATAGTACCTAATAATTTTGATACAAATATGCTTTTAAGCACAGTATTTTTGAAGGTAAAAAGTTATGGACTAGCACTAGTAGCACTCAATAACGCTTCTTTGCATATTCGTCCATCTATTTCTTAAAAAAATTTATATTCTAGAGAAATCAAGGTTTTCGAGACTGAGAATAGGGAAAAAACTTCCCCTAAATTAACTGGTATGTCAGATTAATTTATAGATTTAATCTTACAACCCATTCAAAATGTAGTTTTAGGTCTTAAAGACAAATAAAATGAAAATAAAGATGATTAAAAAATCCTTTTAGAATATGAATCTTTTAATATTAAATATGAAATAAGCCAGGATGAAATTAAAATTTTTCAATAGTTTACAATAATTATGAAAGATATTGGACTTTAAGAGTTGTGTACTTTAATGAGTGAAATATTTGTTTCTGATGATATGATAATAAGATAGGAGTTTATGTAATTTCCGGATATTATGATAGATGAATTAAAATTTTATTAATAAAAAAAAAATATTTAATAAGAAAAATAAGATGAGGAGGATTTTGACAATGAAGAAGAGTTTTCTCTCCCAGTATTTCTAAGAGATAATACATAGCATAAATTAGTCTAAGATCCCCAAACTATTGCAAAAAAAAAATTAGAATGGATGAAAAAAAAGAACACAAACACAACAATTTGGGAAAAGTAAAGTAATAATTAGCAAATAACAGAAAAAACAGACGAGAACCTTTCTAGTGACAGACCAAACCTTCATAAAATAACAGTTCAACAGGAAGAAAAAACTCAAGCTTAACTGAGCACTAAACTTCTTACCCTTTAACTTCAAGACTATTATCCAATTTCAAAAAGGATTATTAACAATAGTTTCAATAATTTATTTATATCCTTTTAAAAAATATAAACGGCATTATCTATTTTTTAATAAGAATTAGATTAAAGTTAATAGGAATATGACCATTCATATTAAGTCTATTTATTCAGAGCATTCATGTGTGATCTATGCAATAATAAAAAATTAGCAATTGATGCATATCATAAAATATTGTAAAAATGTTATTGCTTTTATGCATGGCATCGTCTGATACAACTTTATTTAAACGATTAAAATTATAAAGCTGTTATGATTTGTATTGCAGAATGTATGGACGAACTAGAAAAATGCGGTATAGCTGAGTTCAGTTATCTACCTGAATGGTTGGAGTTAGGTATGATAGAAATGGTGTCCAAGAAAAGTATAGAGTTTGTCCGAAAACTTCAATAAGATCTTAAATTTAACGACGTAACAGTGGCTAAGTGTTTAGAGAAAATACAGAGGTGGCAAACTCACGTAGATGCATAGACGGAGATGCATTGACAAATTACATCTTAATCATTTATTAAATTTAAATACAGTGTAATATCAATAAAAAAATCATTAATTAAAAAGTATATTTAACTTCTCTAAGTTCTCCTTGGCGGCTTTCTTTTATTTGTCTACCTCCTGGATAAGGAGTACCATATCTTGTTGAGCTTCTCGGTACTTTTTCTCTAAAGTCCTGACTTCCCCTTCCTTCTACTCCAGTTAAGCTTTAAAGAATTGTTCTTTTTCTTTAAGTTTGTTGTTAAAATCTTGACTTGACTTCTCGAACTCTTAAAGTTGACGGTCCTTCAACTTGAGAGTGTCCTTGCATTCATCTAAGAGGTCTAAGAGATCTATCATTTTCTATTCTTTATCTTTAAGATCCTGTTTTAGATTTCCTATATCTTTGTTTTATTTTTCCCTGACATCTTAGATTTCTTGCTCAAATAAAGAAATTATTTCTTTTTTTTCTTAAAGATCTTTTAATATTAAATCATTATCTGATTGGACTTATTACACTTAATCTTCCAAATCTTCAATTATCTAATTCTGTTTATCATACTTTTTTAAAAACTTATTATATTCATCGTTAAGGGATGCTTCATTTTTTTTCATTATATCCAAACTGACCCTTTACTCTTCTATTGTATTGTTTTGATCATCTAACATTTTATTTTTTGCATTTAAAGTAGTTTATATTTCTTCTAAATCTCCTTCTAAACATTCATAAATTTTCATCTTCTGCTTTAATCGCTCTAATTCTATGTGTTCACTAACGTTCTGTTCTTGAAAATCAGAGTATAACCTCTCTAACTTCATTTTCTCATGAAGATATTTATTTTTTTCTTCGTTAGAATGTTCAAGTTCGGTTGAAGTTTGTCTTATTTTATGTTCCAATTCCTTTTGTTTTATTTCCTTTTCATTTACGATATCTGAGACTTCTCTTTTTAATTTCAATAAAGTCTGTTACAATTCTTATTAGTTTTATTCGTATTCTTAATTTTTTTAAAGGGTAACTTTTAGCATTTGTTTATTGTCTGATTCAGAACGTGATTTTTCCTCAAAAGCAGACTTAAGTAATCGAAATTTTTCATTATTATCCATTAATACCTTTTTAAACTCGTTTTCTAACATATCCATATTATCTTTAAATTATAAATTATTTTACTCTATTTCCTTAGAATAGAATTCAGTTATTTCTCTTTACAATTTATCTTTATCCTATTCGAAGTTTTTTCTATCTGACTCTGATCTATAGTTAAATTCATCCATTTTTTTTTCATATTTAAATTCCCATTCCCTGCAAAGGTCCAAAAGTTCACTTACTCGTTATTTGAGATTAGAATTTTCTACTTATAAATTATGATTTTCTTCATAAATTGTCTCATATTTTTTTCTCATATCTTCATTTCTCAAAAGATTGTTGTTAGCTTATTCAAGGGCTTAGTTGTGAAAAGACTATAAAATTTTCTCGTTTTCTTTAAGTTGGCCTTTAAGCTCTGATATTCTTTTTTATTAATCTCTCTATTCTTGCAAATATTTTTATATTTCGTCTTATCTTTGAACTAATTCTCTATGATATTCCCCATTTTCTTTTAATAAATCAGTTAATCTTTATTGTAAATTTTCTACTAACTGTTCCTTTTTTTCATTTTTGTTTAAAAATTTATTATTTTATTGCTTCATTTCGGACATTTATTCATTCAATTGAACTATTTAGTTTTAGAGTTGCTTTATTTTACCTTATTTTTCTCTATTTTCAGCAGTTTGATTATTTAGTTCTTCGTTTATTTGTTCAAATTTATCTTACCAATATTTTTGATTTTCTTCAAATTTATTTATAAGCTCTTTTTGATCATTTTCTAACTCTTTTATTTTTTATTTATAAATTTCAGAATTTTAATCATATTTTAGAGGCTACTCTTATATTATATCATGACTAGGGCGAACATCTTCCAACTTTACTGGATTTTCTGGAATTTCATTTTTAATTTCTTAAATAGTTTTTTAATCGATTCGATCGAAAACATTTTCAAAATTCAATATAAAATTATAATATGCAATTTTATTTGTACAGACTGGATTAGAAAATTATTTACCCGTATTAAGAAGGATTTCTCTTAAAGAATTAATTTTATCAAGATTCGATAGTTCCTTTAAATTTTCTATTTTATTATTTCTCAAATCAACCCATTAAAGATTGTAAGCATCCCCTCTTAAATAGGTGAGTCCTGTCAATTAAGTTATTTTATTATGAGAAAGATTCAGTTTCTATAATTTTAAACAATTAGATAAGCAACCTCCTGATATAGCTCTTATTTTATTGCAAGATAAATTTAATATAGTAAGTTCTTAGGCATTTTATAAGCTTTCTATCCTTTCAATGCTGTTGGAAGATAAATTTATTTCTCTTAGATATGGAAAAATTTCTAATCCTTGCATAGAAAGTAGTTGATCTGAGTGCATAATACGAAGAGTTTTAAGATTTTATTATTATTATAGTTGATCTATTTCTTGGATGCTTTAAACTTTTATCCCATAAGCTGAAAATTCATCACTTGATTAATCTTTGAACATTTTCAAATTATTAATTTTTTTCAGTTAATTTATTATTTAAGCATAATTTGAAAAAAAAATTTTTTAATATATTTCGTTCAAAGTATTACTAAAATTAGATATTAATTTGTATTTATTAATATAATAAATTTTAAATTTTTTTGTTTAAAAAGTTTATTCCGCCAAAATTAGCGCCTTTTTTATTATCACAATAAAGATAATTAAATAACTAAATTAGTAGATTAATTATTTATATAGTAGCAAGTTAGCAAGTATTATAAATAAACAAATTATACAATGAATATAGGAAATTAACAAGATAGTAATGATTAATACAATTTTGTTTTGAAAGGACAGTACACGGCCTAAACTAAAAGGTAATTTGAAAGTTTATCAAAATTTGTTGATTCAAATATGCTTTTTTATATGATAGTAAATAAGTAAGGTTTGCATTTTATCTCCAAGTCAAAGGGAAATGTTACCTCAAATGTATTAAGATTAAACGTGGATTTCTTCGAGGAATTTAGCTACAAAGAAGAATAATTCAATACAGATAATGGAATAGTAATAAAAATGGACTGGCATGATTTTGACAATGCTTACTAATTACTAGAAACCGATAATATTTTTTGTATAAAAAGCGATTACAATGAATTAATAATGTAACAAAATTTTTTTTTAAACTATGAAATTGATAAAATAATGACAATCGCCCTTGTTCATTAAGATGAGGAAGAAATTTAAGGAATTTAGTAAATGTCTGTTCCAATCCAAAACATATTGGTCTTAGTCCATTTTGATGATGGCGAAGTATTTACGATTATAGATTAAGCCTTTCGGTATTTGAAACTTGAAAATATAGTAATTTGTTTTGATTTTACTAATGAACATGGAAAGGAAATACACATTTAGAATTAGGAACATGAAGGAGGACTTTTTAAAGTTACTCTGACTAATTTTACATATAGGAGAGGAGCAAAACAATTATTTCAGATAATGTACGATAACACATTATTTAGGCGAGCTTTAGCATTTATAAATTAACATACATCTGTCGAACTTAAAGTAGATAATAACTCGACATTATATATCATAAGTCAAGAGTATTTTATATCATTTATGTTGCAATAAGGGAGGCCAACAACACATATTCGGAGACCCTTATATCTGGAAAATATGAATGAATAATATAATATATTTATGTTTGTCCAATACCTCAATTTATTTTATAAATTTCAATTTTTTATGCAATCACAAATATATATCCTACAACTAGTACATTTAAAGTAAAATTTTTAATTTTACGAGCAATTTAAATGCCTATCAGTAATTGAAATTGCCTGAACATAATAACATAAATATTCTTAGCATATTGGACATTTAATTTAAGGGTCATAGTCTGTCTTATTATATAAAAGAGTTCCCTTGCATGTATCGCAATTTAGGTATCCATTACTTTAACATATATAACATTTTATCTTTCCTTAAATTGTCATTATAAAATAAAAAAATAAAAAAAAATATATATGTTTAATAAAATATATTGAGAAGAAATCAAAGCCTTATAAGCTATTGATTCTAACTTTTATATAAATATAAAATTCATTAAATATTTTGAATGGAAATTCCTTTTTTTCTAGCTCTTTTTTCTCCAGAAATTTTTATTTCTAGCTAAAAAAACATATCATTCTATGTTAGTGTCCCATTTACTAAATTGCAGAAATCTCCAATCAATAATTTAAGATCTTTTATATTATTTTAACAAGAATAATGAATAAGAGCCTCGGATAAGATTTTTTTTTATTATATGTTTAAAATATCATATTTTTTGTTATTTAAACTATCGATCAATATTTATGTTATGAAACTTACTTGATCTTTAAATAATAAACAAATATCAATAAAAATAAGGGCACAATTATGACTTAGAGATTTATTTATATCTGTGATTCTAATAATTATGCTATTGATGAGATAAGGCAGACACTTTAAGACTTAGTCGTTCGGATATTTTATAAAAGCATGAAAAAATCTAAAAATTTATTTTGCCATTTCAAATTCATTAATCGTAAGAAACGATTTTAAAACAAAGTTCATTATACTTTCGTAATTTGGGCATTAAAAAAAAATTATTGAATTAAATTAAAGTGTTTTATAAAGAATAAGTATATATTATCGAATAACATCAGGATCAGTTAACTGTGGATTCTCAAAGATTTATAGCATATAATTGTTAAAATCTATGAAATTCTAATTCATCCATTAAATAAAAATCTAATTCTCATTTCCTAAAGATTCTAAAAGTGTTTGAAATATGCTCAGAGCTTATACATTCTTAACAGGATCTAATTGAAGAATTTTGAGAGAAGTTTCAAGGAACAATATAAAATTCTAAGGCAAAGAATCGTCACAAGTTTTAATTATTAATTTAAATAGTTTTAAAAATTTCAGCATTATTTCTTGATTGATTGATCCATAATCTGCAAATATTTAATTCAGATAATTCATGTATTTTTGCATGAACTATGAACTGAGTTAGGTCACGAGTGGCTTAAAATCATCTTAAATTTGTAAGAGACCGTTCATTAAACTAATAAAAAGGCCTAATATCTATAAAAAATTATTTTAGCTTGTCTGAATCAGTAGGTTTACCCTAGTTTCTATTATTAAAAAGATATCATTCAAAGCCCTTTGCTGACTCTCTTAAGTTTCTAACTGAATTGCACATTAGATGGCAGTCTAAATAAGATTATCTAAGCAATTCTCGTCATTTATTGTTTAAAATTACTTTGCTAATTCATCTTGTAAGAATTAAAAATTTCTGACCATTATTCCTTTTACTTCTATTATTTCTTTGAGAGTCATGGTAGCCAGTCGACAAAGGTCCTGATTGTGCACTAGTCCTAGAAGAAGTTTTATGGTGGGGGTTTATAATTCTTGTGTGATTTTAATCTCTGCAACCCCATCATATAATATTTACATTGCAGTTATCAGAAGAACAGGCTAGAAAGGAAGTTAATTGCAAAGTATGAAATTAATAATTTTGTTGATGTATATGTTTGATTGTTTGTTTATTATGATTAGATCCATGATACTGTGAATGACGAAGAATGCTACATCTATGGAGCAGTGGAACAATTACTCGTTGTCGAAATTTTATCTGTTCATCAACTGAAAAACTATATTGAAAAAAAGATCTTGTCCGAGGTTTCCCCTGAATTGGGATAAAGTTTGGTATATTTCACTAATGACGTCTTATGCATAATTTCAATAGTCTCCTATACTCATATTAGTATCATCATTGTCGGAGAAATCAAAATTATCTATATTTCCTTCTGTTTCATTGAATTAATTCTGTTCTTTCTTAAGGATTAGTTGGTAATTTTGCTATTTTTTTCTTAATGTTAGTTTATTGAACCGACATTTTTCTAAGAATATTTTGAGAAGTTCTAGATAAGGTTCAAGAAGACAATCGATTTCCGGACTACGAATGTCTTAATAATAGTCTTTGAGGTTCTATTTAAATGATTTCCAAAAATCAAAAGTAATTACTGAAATCTTTCTATTTATGTGACTGGAGCATAGCAATAGAAGTTTTAAAAGGGCAAATGAATGCTCGCTTTTCTCTAATATAAATATAGGGAACTTTAATGCAATTTCTTTCACCAATTCTGTATAATGTTTGCAGTATTCAAATGAACCGGTTACTAATAACTATGTTTTGGAGAATAATTTTTCGAGGATTAATTTAATGTTTTATATTTCCGATTCACTTATTTATTTAATCTGCTAGGAGGTCTGTAAAATATCGGCAAAATTTGATGAGGATATTGATTCTTGTAAGATTTGACTTATTTTAAAATTGTGTTGATCTTAGTCTATTAGAAAAAGACAATTTTGAATCAATTAATTGTTATTTAGAATTTACAGCTTAACGTTTACGTCGGTCCAACTATGGATGGTTTTGAGACAATTCTTTGTTATATAATCATTATTAATTAATAGCAAGCTATTAAAAATATTGTAAATCTATTCCTATTTTTCGTGGAGGCGTGACTTAGTTCGAAGATAGAATTTCCGGTCTTGCACGATCTCGCTCATTTCACTGGCAATGCTTTCTAGAATGTCTAGACCATAAATTATATTTTTTTAAGAAATTTTCATGAATTACATAAGATCTTCTATCAGATTTGGCCAAACTGTGCATATTTGAAGGAGACCCATAATTGCGGCACAAATACATAATTATTTTGCTGTTTAGCTAGAAATTATTATTTAAGAATCATTCAGAGTCTAGAATACAAAACTACGTAGCTCAAGTTTCTATTCCTCACTTAAGGTAGAAAATTCGCTTTTTATTTTTTTCGATAGAATTGATGATCCGATAAATTAAATATCTTATTAGTTTTAACATGTAAAAATTAACTCACGAGCGACACTCCATGCCTCTCTAGTTTTTTAAAATTGATTTATATATTCATTTGCTTAATTTCGAATTTATTTTTCTTCAGAATGCTATAACTCAAAAAATTTTTGAATAAAAACATCCTTTGTAAACATTTAAAGATAATTAAAATTTATTATATATTTTTATAAATAAATATATTATATTATATTATTAAATATAATATATAAAATTTTTAT
>Ga0194132_10009392_pt1 | contig 13491 bp, 11 predicted proteins | sample TA2KigOf80mmetaG_FD_148612 | JGI IMG/M metagenome (GOLD analysis project Ga0194132, IMG submission 148612) | Freshwater microbial communities from Lake Tanganyika, Tanzania - TA2015054 Kigoma Offshore 80m | ecosystem: Environmental > Aquatic > Freshwater > Lake | place: Tanzania: Lake... | reverse complement strand
CTGATCGGCCTGCCGCGCTATCTCACATTTTATACATCAGCCAGTCTCTTTTTATCTTACAAGGCCGTTAGACCGAGATTCGCATGCTCGGAAATCGAATTAGTTGATGCAGGTGGGTCTGAGACCCGCCCCTACCGAAATGGTGTCGCCGGCCTCTGTCGTGACGGATATCGTGGCGTCCTGCGTGTTTCCTGGATCCATGTGTCCCAGCCCGTCTCACGTCAGAAGGAACAGGGTGACCTGGGTGGAGGCGTAAATGGCGACGAGTAGCCACGCCCCCAGTGACAGGCCGGCGATGCGCCGCGTGATAAGGCCGCGTAGAGGGGTGGTCCAGAGGGCGATGGCGCCATACATAAGGAGGACCCCAAGGACCGAGAAGACTTTGTGCGGAGACGCGTCCTCAAGGATCAGGCCCGGGGTGTACCAGAACTCGTCGAGGCCGAGAATTACCACGTTGAAGAGATTGCTGCCGAGGATATTCCCCAGCGCCAGGTCGGGAGCGCCCATTCGCACGGCGACAATTGTGACGACAACCTCCGGGAGCGACGTCGTGGCGGCGACGAAGAGCGAGCCGACGAAGGACTCGCCAAGGCCGGTCTCTTCGGCGAGCCTGCCGGCGACCATGGGCAGGAACACCGCGGCGGCCACAACGATCCCCGCATAGAGCGCGTATCGCAGCCTGACGGAGCGGGTCGCTTTTTCGGCGGGAGTCTCTACAGAGGCAGACTCCGCCTTTTCGGCCCTGAGCAGCATTCGGGTCCAGTCAGTCGGAATATTACGCGCCCGGCAGCCTGGCGCGCAAGAAGGCGATCTCTTCATCGCGGGAGCGCAAATGGCCGTCCAGCCGGGCGACATGCAACTCACGGAGCAGCCTGCCCACCATTGGCCCCTCTGGGACGCCCAGGGAAAGAAGGTCGTCGCCGGTCAGTGACGGGCGGATGGCGCGCAGCCTGCTGAGATAGTCCAGGAGCCTCCCCTGCACCAAAGCGTCCCCGGCGACGAGGGCGCAGACTTCGACGGCGGCGGGATCCATTCCGCGCAGGGCGAACACGAGGTCGCTCCCCTTGAGGGACGGCTCTGCAAGCTGCGGGTAACGCGACTTGACGGCATGCACGTCCCGGACCGCCTTGATTCCTTCGGCGTCCGGGCGCAGACGGTCCAGAAGCGCTTCCACCCTGCCCGGGGCCACCGCATAGGCCAGGAGCGCCAACATGCGCGCGTCCCGCTGGGGCCCCGGCTCCGCTGCGGCTTTGCCGGCAGACGCCAGCGTGGCCGCGTCAACAATCCATTCGGGAAGCACGGCGCGGAATGCTCCCCAGGCCTCCAGCATCGCCAGGATTTCGCTCACCTCCGGCTCACGGAAGATGCGAACCAGCTCGTGTCGGACGCGGTCTCCGCTGATGGCGCCAAGGTGATGCATGTCGCGCGCCAGCCACGCGGCGGTTGCACCGTCCAGCCTGAAGCCAAGTCGGCCGGCGTATCGCGCGGCGCGGAGGATGCGGGTTGCGTCGTCCGCGAAGCTCCTGCCGTGCAGGGCGCGCACCGTGCCGCTCTTAATGTCCTCGAACCCGTGGTGCGGGTCGAAGAGGTCACCCCACGTTCCTTGTGAGAGCGATACGGCGATTGCGTTGATGGAGAAGTCGCGGCGCGCCGCGTCCTCTTCCAGCGTGCCGGGAAAGACTTCCGGCAGCGCGCCGGGGTGAGGGTAGGTCTCCCTGCGCGCAATGGCAAGGTCCACCAGAAGGCCCTCGATTTCCAATTTCGCCGTGCCGAACTCCGTGCGCGCGGTTACGCTCCCGCCGGTACCTGCGGCGATGGCGTCCGGCAGGTCGGGGCCCCCGCCGTGATACATGACATCCAGGTCCAGGTGAGGCACGCCGAGAATGGCATCGCGCGACGCCCCGCCGACAAGGTAGGCGCGCGCGCCGTTTCGGCCGGCGGCGTCCGCGATGCGCCGGAGAATGGCGACGTGAGCGGGGTCGAAGTGAAGCTGGAGCTGGTGGGCGACGTTGGGCATGGGAATAGGGTAAAGGGTAAAGGGTGACGGGTAAAGGGGAAGAGGGTGTTGGGTGTTGGGTGTTGGGTGTTGGGTGTTGGGTGTTGGGAATGAGGATGGGGAGGCATGACTGTGGCGTCAATGGGCGGATTTTGTAGGGGCGCCCCGATGAATCGGGGCGCCCCTACGAAGACTGGACGGGCCCTAACCCTTGAGCGACTTTTCGGCGCGGGAGGCTTTCTCCAGGAAATTCTTTGCGCCGGACTCCACCCATGGGGTCCAGGGGACGGCGAAGAATTTTACCCCTTTCTTGATGTATGTCTCCACATTGGAATCGACAACGAGCGCGCCCGCGATGCGGCCGGCGTCCCGGATCATCTTGTATCCGCGGTCAGCCGCCGCGAGGACCTCCGGGTGGTTGTTCTGGCCGATGTAGCCCATACTCTGGGCCAGGTCGCCGTTAGCTATGAAAAAGACGTCGATGTTATCGACCTTCAGGATCTCCGGGAGGTTGTTGAGGCCGACGATATCCTCTATCAGGATACAGAGCAGTGTCTCGTCGTTCGCTTTCTGGAAGTAGTCCTTCACACCGAGACCCTGGCGGCTCGTGTACATGCCGCGCAGGCCGATTGGCTTGAACTTGGCGGCGTGGACGAAGTCCTTCGCCTCCTGGGCCGTGTTTACGTGGGGAATGACGATCGACTGCGCGCCCATGTCCAGCGTGCGGTAGACCCAGCCGTAGTCGTTCAGGTTCACGCGGACGACCGAGGAGATGCCCCACACGTCGCACGCGCGCGTCATGTTCTGGATGTCTTCGAAGCTGCCGGGGCCGTGCTCGGTCTCGATCCATGCCCCGTCGAATCCGAACTGGGCCAGGAACTCGATCAGCTCGGGGTTCATGTACCCCATCGCTATGAAGGCGCACTCACCGTTGTGGATCTTGTGCTTGGCGCGGTTCTTCCGAAGCTCAGCCATCAGGTGCTCTCCTCTTTGATAATTCGCACAGTGTCCGATATTTCCGGGCGCGCGTCCAGAGTGCGGTGGACAGGGCACCTGCGAGCGATCTCCTGGATGCGGGCGCGCTGCTCCTCGGTGAGATCACCCTTCAACTGGATGTCCAGGGCGATCGTCTCGCGGTTGGGCGGGACGGCCGGGTCTTGGGGGCGCGGCACAATCGGGATGCGCTCGTGTGTGGCGTGAACGGTCACCGCCTCGAGAGGCCAGCCCTTGCGGCGGGCGTACATCTGAATGGTGATGGAGGTGCAGGAAGCGAGCGCGGCGACAAGGAGCTCCGTGGGGCTGGAACCGGCGTCGTCGCCGCCCTTGTCCATCGGCTCATCAGCGACGAGCGTGTGGGACGAGGTTGTGACCTGCTGGCGGTAGTGGGTTGTACTGCGGACTGTAACCGATGCCATGGACCCGCCCTAGCCCTTGCCTTTAGCCATGACGCAGCTCTGGGGGAGCGACCGAAGGCGGACCAGGGCGAGGATGCCGATCACGGCCAGGACGCCAAGTGCGGAGAAGCCGAAGGCCCATCTGTCTTCTTCGTTAACCAGGTCCAGCAGGCCGCCGAACATGATGGGGCCGATGAAGCCGCTCATGACGCCGACGAAGGCCTGGAGGGCCATTGCGGAGCCGAGCTGCGTGGGGTTGGACACCTCCGTGATACCCGTGGAGTAGATGGCGGAATCGGCGGCGACCGACCACCCGAGGATGACCGCGACGCCGACGATCATGATCCACGGCATGCTGCCCAGCCAGCCGATGGCGAGGAAGCAGACGACGGAGAGCGAGAATATGGTCATGGCGGAGACGGCGCGACCGAACCTGTCGGATATGGCTCCGCCCATAAGCGGGCCAATGGAGCCGACCGTGAGGGCGAAGCCGCCGACCGTCGCGCCGGTTACGGCCGCCTCTGTAAGGGATGCGCCCCCGGCTATCTGAACGCCGGTCAGGAAGACGGGCAGCCATGCGCGCACTGTGTAAAGGTTGAGCGCGTGGATAGAGTAGCCCGCGATCAGGTAGCGAATGGAGGCCACCTTGAGCACCCCAACGTTAAGCAGGCCACGGGCGCCGCTGCCGTTGTGGGAAACGTTGGACCTTGACATGAGCACAATCGCGAGCGGGAGGCTGATAGCGGAGAGGACGGCTATGTAGAGGTAGGCGTCCCTCCATGCCATGCTGGCCATCAAGATGCCGGTTATCGCCAGCGATAGGCTATTGGCGGCGTACTGGAAGGTAACGTATAGCCCGACGGCCGACCCGCGGCCGCTGCCTTTGAAGCGCTCCGAAATGATCCTGAGGCCCGGCATGTAGACGCCGAGGAAGCCGATGCCTGTCAGGGCGCGGAGGATGATGGCGACGACGAAGTTGCCCGCGACGATGGGGAAGAGGACCTGGGTGGCGACGGAAAGGACCACAGCGCCGATGAGTATGCGCTTGGGGCCGAGCCGGTCACTCAGGGGGATGATGAACAGCGCGGCGACGGCGTACGCGGCGAGGTATGAGGAGAATACGGCGCCGGCCTGGGTGTTGGTGAGGCCCCACTCTTCCTTAATGAAGGGCGCGGCGGCGACGAAGCTGGAGATGGGCATGAGCATGGCGAACTGCATGAACGACATGGACACAAGCCACAGTGCGTCCTGCCTCCGGATGCCGCCGATGATCGGTAACTTTCTCACTTCCGCTTCCGAGCGCGCCAAATAGGCCTTCCTCGACCAGCCGGCCCCTGTCGCCGGGAAATAAATGTGTAATTATAGGCGCCGATTGCGGCAAGTCAATCAGTCCCACGATGCTGTGGGGGTGAAATGCGCCGCTCCCGGCCCGCGGCTACCTGGGCTCGGCCTGCTGGAGGGCGAGCAGGAGGCGGCGCGCGGCGGCGCGGGTCTCGTCGTCCCGGGCAAGGGCGATGACCTTCTCAAGGTCGAGGGCCGCCCGGGAACGGTCGCCGATGGCGGCGTACGCCTGTGCACGTTCGACGTAGTAGTCCGTGTTCTCCGGGTCCAGGGCGATGACCTCCGTAAGGTCGTCTATCGCCGCCTCGATGTCTCCCGCCCTTACGAAGAGTGTCGCCCTCCGGTAGTAAGCTTCCTTGAGGCGGGGGTCCAGCTCAATGGCCCTGGTTAAGTTCAGGAGGGCGCTCTGGTCGTTGGGCATCCCCTCATACGCCATTCCACGGTAACTGTAGGCGACGGCGAGGTCCGGCTTGAGCGCGATGGCCCGATTGAGGTCCAGGATGGCGCTTTGAAAGTTGTTGTGGACGTAGAAAATATAGCCGCGCCCGGCGTAGGCTTCAGCGTAGCCGGGGTCAAGGCGGACGGCGTCGGAGTAAGCGTCCCCGGCCGCGCGCATACTCCCCTGCCGCTGGAGCTCTGCACCGCGCAGGTAGCTCTCGACGGCCTGCTCTTCCGCCGTTGGGCCGCTCTTGCAACCCGTCGCGAAGAGCGCAAGAGACATCGCCACCAGGAGCAGAATGGCCTCCGGCCCGGACGAGGCAGCTTTCAGAAGTTTGCGACGATACATGGCGTCCAATGTTAAGTAAAGTGCAAGATAGTCCATTGTACGGCCATGGAGTGAACACATCAATCGCCCTCGCCCGCCGGACGGTGGCGCATTCGGGTCCGACTCCGATATCAGGGGCGGGTTACTACTCCCCTATTTGCTATATTGGGTGTAACATTTTTCACAATCCACAACAGATGCGAGACGAGAATGGCAATCCACCACGAAATTTCGGCGATAATCCGGCAGGCCCTGGACGAGGCGGTCAAGAAGGGCCTGTTGCCGGAAGCGCCCGTCGACCGGATCACGCTCGAGCGGCCCCAGAACGCCGAGCACGGGGACATTGCCACCAGCACGCCGATGAAGCTGGCAAAGCCGCTGCGCATGAACCCGATGAAGATCGCGGAAACTCTTGCGCCGCTTATAGGCACGGACGGCCCCGTGAGCAAGGCATGGGCGGCGCGCCCTGGGTTCCTCAACATGGCGCTCAATCCGGCGTGGACGGCATCCCAGGTGGACACCATCCGCGCGGCGGGCTCGGATTACGGCAGGGTAGACGCCGGCGCAGGGGTGAGGATGCAGGTGGAGTTTGTGAGCGGCAACCCGACCGGACCGCTGCACGTTGGCCACGCGCGGGGCGCTGTGTTCGGGAGCGCGCTCTGCAGCGTCATGGAGGCCGCTGGTTACGACATCCAGCGCGAGTACTACATCAACGACTCAGGCAACCAGTGGGAGCTGTTCATGAAGAGCCTGTGGGCGCGCTACCTGCAGGTGTGCGGGCGGGAGGCTGAAGTGCCGGAGAACGGGTACCGCGGGGGGTATGTCACGGAACTTGCGAGGGCGATTGGCGAAAAGCACGGCGAAGGGTTTCTCAGCATGCCCGAGGCGCAGGCGATGGAAAAGGTGGGGATGCTGGGGATGCAGATGAACATTGAGTCCATCCGGGCCGATCTGGACAGCCTTCGCGTGACGTTCGACAACTGGTTCAGCGAGCGGTCGCTCTACACCGGCGGCCAGTTCAAGAAGATCATGGCGGTGCTGGAGGAGCGCGGCTACCTATCCGAACACGACGGGGCGACCTGGTTCACCTCCCCCGCGCTGATGGACGAGGACAATAAGAATAAGGAGAACGTGCTGGTCCGCAACACGGGCCACCCAACCTATTTTGCATCCGACATCGCGTACCACTACAACAAGTTCTTTGAGCGCAAGTTCGAGAAGGTGATCGATATCTGGGGCGCCGACCACCACGGCCACGTACCGCGGGTGAAGGCTTCCGCGGCGGCGATCGGCGCGCCGAATAAGGCGCTCACCGTGCTCATAACGCAGCTGGTGACGCTCAAGCGCGGGAACGAGGTGGTGCGGGTGTCCAAGCGGACGGGCGACATGATCACCCTTCACGAACTCGTGGAAGAAGTGGGCGCGGACGCGTGCCGGTTCGTGTTCCTTTCGCGGTCGGCGGACAGCCAGATGGAGTTCGACCTGGAGCTTGCCAAGAAGCAGTCGGCAGAGAACCCAGTCTACTACGTGCAGTATGCCCACGCGAGAATTGCGGGCATTCTCCGCCTGGCCGCTGAGCGCGGCATAGACTACTCGGACGGCGACCTTTCCCTGCTGGCGCACGAGGCCGAGCAGGCCCTCATCAAGAAGATGCTCTCGCTGCCGGAGCTCATCGAGATGATGGCGCGGAACCTGGAGCCGCACCATTTGCCGCACTTCGCGATGGACCTGGCAACGGCGTTCCACTGGTTCTACCAGCAGTGCCGCGTCGTCTCAAGCGAGCCCGGGGACCTGCCGTACACGAAGGCGCGCCTGAAGCTCGTGGACGCCGCAAAGACAGTCCTGGCCCGCTGCCTGGGGCTCATGAGCATGAGCGCGCCGGAGGAAATGTAAGCCAGAACAGCACCTAACACCCTTCACTCGAGGTTTCCCTGCTTCTTGTAGCGCTTCGTTTTCTCTATGTAGCTTTCGCATGTGTGGCGGATGAGTTCCATGTGGCGATCTTCTACCTGCGACTTTACGCGGGCCGGGATGCCCACCACCATTGAGCGCGCCGGTATATCCATTCGCTCAATGACCATGGCGCCGGATGCAATAAGGCTGTCCGCGCCTATGACAACTCCGTCGTTGACGGTCGAGCCGCTGCCGATGAGCGTGCGGTCCCCTACCCTGGCGGCGTGGCAGAGCACGCGATGGCCAATTACGACCATGTCCCCGATAAGCACATCGGCGTCACCGTGGACAACCGAGTTGTCCTGGATACAGGTGAACTTGCCGATGGTAATCTTACCCATATCGGCGCGGATGACCGTCCCCGGCCATACGCTGGAGCCCTCGCCAATTTCAACGTCTCCTATCAGGTAGGCCGTCTCGCTAACGAACGCCGTGGGATGGACCCTCGGGCTTTTTCCTTCAAGGCTGCGCAGCATTGCACTCTCCCTCTCAGAGTAACCATTAACCGGATTCCGGCGTTGTGATATTCTACAGTCACGTTGCGGAACGTGGTGACCGCCCCCATTCGCGCGGAGGAATATGAAAGTTCAAGCCAGGCTCACCCTGCTCCCGGCGATTTTCGTCATCGCGCTGGCCTTTGTAGCGTGCACGTCGACGCCGGAGCCGACGCCCGAGCCACCCTCCCCCACCCCGACTCCCGAGGCGACGGCGACGCCCGAGGCAACCCCGACACCTTCCGAAACACCCGTTCCCACGCCGACGTCACGCCCTCCGGACGTTCTGTTCAACTTCACCCAGGGTGTCGCCCTGCTCCAGGCGGGCCAGTACAAGGAGTCGATCCCCCAGTTCGATATTGTTACGCGTGTTGAGCCGAACTTTGCGAACAGCTACTTCTACAGGGGAATCGCATACTACCACGAGAACATCAACGACCAGGCGATGGAGGACTTCGACGCCGCGATCGAGCTGAACCCGAAGTACGTAGAGGCCTACCACGGGCGCGGCCTGCTTTATTACAGGCTCAACAACCGGCAGAAGTCCCTGGAAGACTTCAACAAGGCGATCGAGCTTGACGCGGAGTTCGCCGACGCATACCGGAACCGAGGAGTGCTCTACCTCAATAGCGGGGTGACGGTGCCGGGGCTGGCCGACCTGGAGAAGGCGGCCCAGCTCTACGAGGCCAGCGGCGAATTCCAGCGCGCGCAGGAAGTGATGGCGATCATATCGGGGCCGCCCCAGGTGACGCCAACGCCTGTCCGGCCCGTCCTGCCATAGCGCCGGACGCGACGTATCCCCTGTAAAGATGAATCAGCCCCTGGGCCCGCCGGGCAGTCTTGACTTCGACGGGACCCAATCGCCGTTCCACAATTACCCTGGCCTCACGGGTGATCTCATTTTCCGCCGGCGCCGGGAAACCCCTGTATGCAGCGATGGCCTTGGCCTGCAGCCCGGCATCCCTCCGCAATGAGCCCATCGTGTGGGCGAAGGGCAATGCAACGTTTACGGCTGACTCTGCCGCCTTCCCTGCGCCTATCCAAGGCTCCGCCTGCAGTGAGGCGCGAACGGACGCTGGGGCGCCTGAGACGGCAGCCTGCAAAATCGTCTCTGCAAAGCCTGACTTGAATGACCGGTCTACCACGCACGCCACGCCCACCAGTCTTCTCGCCGGGTGGTTCGCCGGGCGTACGAGGAAGGTGTGCCACGCATCGTCGCGCATAGCCCTTGACCGAGGCAGGAAGGGCGCTATGCCGGCCAACCTTCGGACCAGGGAGGGGTCTTCGACCCGGTGCATAAGGCCGGCCGTTTTCAGGAGAAGCGATTGCGCCGCCAACAGTCGTGTCTCCGCCGGCTCCGCCGCCAAGGTGGACAGGAGACGATAGTTCGCTCTGGCTGAGAGGTCACCGAAGGCCTTGCGGTTTCCGGCGAATCCCATGCTGTCCATGAAAGCCGCGTAGGCAGCCTGGTCCTGACCGAGGCGCTCGATATCTCCTGCAAGGCCTTTGCTCCTGGCCAGGAAACGGGCGTCGCCCGCTGCGTCCAGAACGGCTGCCGGACCGCCTGCGACCGTGCCGGCGGGCGCCGGACCCGTCCCGGCGGGACCTATTGTTGTGAGGGATGAAATGAGTGCTACGGGCGCCGTGGTGCCTGAGCTGTGCGCGGTGGACGACCGGCGCGATTGGTGGAATACGAGGTGAAGAACGACGCCGTTGTATGAAGGGTCCCGGTGGTGACCGTGTCTCCGCCAGCCGTCCTCATCCAGGTGGACCTCCACATCGCCTTCGATTCTCTCACCGGCCTCATTCACAAGAACGCAGTCCCGGAAGTCCGGCCCCGCCTTGCTGCTTGGCCTGCCGGCATAGACAACCTTCAGTCGCGCGCCATCCTCGGTGACTATCCAGGCCGGCACCGAGCCGGCGTTGGCCCACAGCCGCGCGACCGCCTTCTCTTGCGGATCATGCCTTGCGCCGTTGCCGGTGACTACGCCTGTCAATTCGGATACTCCATGCTGATGCCTTTCCGCATCTTAGCACGCGGGCCGCCTGGTGAGAACAGGTGAGCCGCGCGTACCTTACCGCGAATGCATCGGGCAACTATGTGCAATTGACATTTGGACTGCACATTGATATGGTGCCGTCGTCTGTTTAGTTTCTTCCGTAGCCATTCTTACAATTGTACGGACATTTCGGCGAGATCAGGACTGGGCATGACGCCACCGGTGCGAAGAATGAGCGCCGGAACGGACCGTTCCGGCGCCTGTGGACGGTCCTCACCTTCGTTTTCGGAAATTGTGCTCCCTTCTGAAATCCGACTGGGTAGGACATCCGTAGTATCTGTACAGGCCACGCGGAAGCGGTGTGCTTGTACCCTTTCTACGCCCGGTACCGGTCCCCCAAATCGGGCTGCGAATACAGGGCCGCGCTACATGAGTGAACTACTGATTGGCCCAGAGTGTGCGAAAGGAGGCTAGCGCGCAGCAGAACCGTGGGCTTTAGCGTTAATTGGACCGCCTGAATGCAACTCAAGCAAGGAGATGACCCAATGTCGAGCAGACGAGTCCTGGTCCTCATGACCCTTGTCCTTTCCGCTTCCATGTTCGCGCTCATAGCATGCGCGGGCGATGAAGCGCAGGAGCCCCAGGCCCCCGCGCCCGCGGCCCCGGCCGCGACGGCAATTACGTCCAACGCTCCCACAACACCTCAGAAGCCCGCGGCGCCCCAGCCCGCTGCCCCGGCCATGCCCGCCGCTCAGCCCGCGGCGCCGGAACAGGCGCAGGCCGCGCCGGACGGCTTCTCGAAGCCCCCGCCGCAGCGCACCAAAGGCACCCAGCCCGCGGCGTCCGCGCCCGGCTTCAAGTACGTGGCCGCCCGCGCCACGCCCGACAGCGTGTTCGTGGACGCCGACTACTACCAGGGTCCAATCCCGACCCAGTTCAAGGAGTCCCCGATGTCCGCCGCCCTCGTGAAGGCGGGCAAGATCCTGCCCCTCGAGCAGCGCCTGCCCGTCCGCGAGGACGTGAAGATCTATCCTCCTTCGGATGAGATCGGCGTGTACGGCGGCGTCATGCGCTACACGGACACAGGCCTGATCGCAGTCGATGGTATTTTCAGCACTTCCGGCGGACTTAGCCTGGACCCGACGGGCCAGTACATGATCCCGAGCGCATTCAAGGACTTCCAAGCATCCGCCGACGGCCGCACCTATACCTTCACCCTCCGCAAGGGCGCAAGGTGGTCGGACGGCTATCCCGTCACAATGGAAAACCACAGGTTCGCCATCGAGGACCTGACACTAAACAAGGAGCTCATGCCCGGCCTGCCGGCGGACCTCCTCTCGCCGATCACGGGCAAGGACTTCAAGTTCAAGGTCATCGACGAGTGGAATTTTCAGATTTCGTTCGACGATCCCCAGTTCTCGTTCTCGCCTTCCTCGGCCGTGACGGTCTATTCCGGCCAGAGGGGCTGCCCGCGCTGCTTCATCTCGCCGTCGCACGTCTTCAAGCGCTACCACACCAAGTACAACGCCGCCGAGATCCCGGCGCTGCTGACAAAGCACAACCAGCCCGACTGGGTCCGCCTCTTCACCTTCGTCCGCAACGTTCGCGCCTTCTCCGGCATCCCCTCGACGACGATCCCGACGACGTACGACCCGAACTACATCTACAAAGGCGATCACTACATCCCCTGGCGCGGCTCATGGATCACAAAGTCCTATTCTCCCGGCCGCAACATCTTCGAGCGCAACCACTACTTCTTCGGGGTTGACCCCGAGGGCAACCAGCTCCCGTACCTGGACGGAGTTGAGCAATTCGTGGTCGAGAGCCGCGACGTGGCCGTCTTCAGGATGATGGCCGGCGAGGCGGACTTCAACCGCAACGCCCTCGACCTGTCCGAGCTGCCGCTGTACCTGGCGAACATGGACAAGGGCGACTACACGGTCATGAAGTACCCGGCCCTTGACGGCGGCGACACGATTATCGGCATCAGCCAGGAGGTCCAGAACGACATGGAGGTCGGCGCCCTGCTGAGGACGTACGACTTCCGCCTGGCGCTCTCAAAGGCCTGGAACCGCGTGAGCGCCAACGAGTCGCTTGCCGCCGGCCTTGCAGTGCCGCAGAACATCGCGCCGCATCCCAGCACGCCTTACGCGCCGGATGACAAGGTCCGGTACCTGAATATCCAGCGCGACGTGGCCGGCGCGAAGGCGCTCCTGGCCAAGCTGGGCTACAAGGACGCAAACGACGACGGCTACCTGGACCGCAAGGACGGCGGCGGACGCCTGCGCCTCCACATGGAGTCCTACGGCCCGTACCTGCCGTACATTCAGCTCCTGCAGGGCGACCTGAGGGAAGTCGGCATCGAGCTGACCTTTAAGGAAAACAGCACAACGTTTGCCTCACAAAACAGGATTATCAACCCCACGCTGTACTATGAGTGGTCCACCCACACAGAGGGCGGCGTGAACCCGTGGTCGTCCGGCAACCAGCGATTCATCCCGATCGCCACTCACCAGGGCTTCCCCGGCGCCGGAACGTACTTCAGCACCCGCGGCGAGCAGGGCGTAGCGCCCACCGGCCCCGACCCGAAGTGGAAGGACGCGTACGGGACCATGGCCCCCGCTGGCACGTACCCTGCGGACATCTCAGGCTATGCCAAGACGATGCAGAACATGTACGTCGAGGGACAGGTCATCGGCACATTCAGCCCGCGCAGGATCGAGCTCGGCAAGGCGCTGTTCCGCACCAACGCGGAGCTCCAGATGCATGTGAACGGCCTTGCGTACTCAGGCATCCTGCGCGCGCTGCGCACCAAGCGCAACAACCTGCGCAACGTGCCGAGGAACGGCACGACGGGCAACAGCCCGAGTCACGATATGCTGTACTTCGAGGACGGCATCGACAACCTGAACAACCCGGGCAACCGGTCCAAGAAGTACAAGAGCGTCAGCTTCCTTGACGCCGCATACTGGAACCCGGTCCTGGGCCAGTAAGCCACTGATGCAGGCGTTCAAGGGACGCCTTAGTTGATTGAAAGGCCCGCTTGGCGATTCCGCCGGGCGGGCCTTTTGTCTTCCCTGGCCAAGACTCATGCTGCCGCATATTTCACCTGAATAAAGCATGTGCGCCTGTTTTCGCTGTATTTCGCAATGAGCCTGACTGACTCCGTTGCCTGTATTGCATTCTTAGGCGCTTTTGTGATATAGAAGTAGTGCGCAATAAACTGACACCACTGTTCACTTGGTCAAAGAGGGCATAAACGGCAATCGGATGGCGACCCGCAGGGTAGACACACTCCCACACCACACTAGGAGTATAATACGATGCTGTTGAGAAGAAGCCTGTTCCTGGTCCTCGTACCGCTCGCATTATCCCTGGCGATGCTGATTGCCATCGCGTGCGGAGGCGCGAAGGACGAAGACGACACCGCCACGGCCGGCCCTCCAGGACAGCCCACGCCAACAGGGGTCGCACAAGCGGCGCCAACTTCCCCGGCGGCGGCGGCGCCAGGCAAGTACGTGGCCGCTCGGGCCACGACCGAATCCGT
>Ga0194132_10009390_pt1 | contig 13493 bp, 12 predicted proteins | sample TA2KigOf80mmetaG_FD_148612 | JGI IMG/M metagenome (GOLD analysis project Ga0194132, IMG submission 148612) | Freshwater microbial communities from Lake Tanganyika, Tanzania - TA2015054 Kigoma Offshore 80m | ecosystem: Environmental > Aquatic > Freshwater > Lake | place: Tanzania: Lake... | reverse complement strand
AGCCGCCGCGCGCGAGCGCATCGGACGAGCGGTCGTGGACGCGCCGCGAGGCGCTGCGGTCGTGGGCGTTCTGGCGGCTCACCCTGGCCTTCGGCCTGCACATGATGGCGCAACAGTCGGTGTCGCTCTACCGCTTCCCCCACTACGAGGACCAAGGCATCGCCCCGTCGATCGTCTCGTTCGCCGCGTCGATGGAGGGCGTCGCGTCCATCGCCGGCGCGCTGCTGGTGGGCCCGCTCATCGCGCGGCACGGCACGCAGCGGGTCACCTCGCTCGGCTTCATCTGCATGGCGGTCTCGCACATCCTCACCATCACCACCACCAGCGTGGCGCACGTCGTCGCCGCCATCGCGGTCTTCGGCCTCGGCGTGTCGTTCCTGGTGATGGGCCAAAACCTGCTCTATCCCCTGTTCTTCGGGCGGCGGCACATCGGCGCGATACGCGGCATCGGGCTCAGCTTCACGCTCGCCGTGGCCGGCCTGTCGGGCCCGGCGACGGGGTTCATCGCCGACCGCACCGGCAGCTTCAACTACATCTGGTGGCCGATGGTGACGATACTGGTGGTATCGAGCGCGCTGATCTTCACCGCGAAGGCGCCCACCTACCGCGACGCGGGCGCCGCGCCCGAGCGCGCCCAGGCCGGCTGAGACGCCGCCGCCACTCCGACCTGGCGTAAGAGCGGCCCGGCGCGGCGGCTGCCGGCACGTTGCCGTGGCAGCATCGGCATGCGAGCCATGCCAAGCGAGTCGAGCATCGGATACCATGCCAGGCATGGAGCGGAAGGGATCCCCTTGGAGAGGTTAGCCGCATCGAAGCCGGCTTCGGCGCCAGGGCGCTTGGCCGCCATCGGCCTCGTCATCGCCATCGCGGCGATGCTCGCCATCCAGGCGTTGCAGCAGCTGCCGGCGCTGGCCGATCTCGTCCGCTACAGCCCCGGCGCCATGGTCACGCGCGTCCACATGGCGCTGGCGGTGTCCACCGTCATCCTCGCCATGATGCGCGAGCAGCGGCGGCTCGGCCGCTTCCTGGTCGACGTGCTGCTGCTGCTTGCCTTTCTGTGGGCCATGTACGTGCTGCTGCGGTTCCACCTGCGCTTCGGCCCGCCGGCGCTGGCCGGCGACACGCCGACGTCGGTGGCGACGCTGGTGCTCATCGCCATCGTCCTCTACTACACCTATCGCTCGTTCGGCCTGTCGTTCAGCGTCCTTGGCGCCGTGTTCGTCTTTTACATCTTCTTCCCGCACTACTTCCCAGGGCCGCTGCGCGGGCCGGAAAACGACCTCTATTTCGTGTTCCGCCGCCTGAACCGTGCCATGTTCGGCGACCCCTTCGACCTCGCCGCCGAGTCGCTGTGGCTGCTGCTGTTCTGGGGGCAAATGCTCACCGCGCTGGGTGCCGGGCCGGCCGTCGCGTGGATCAGCCACCGGCTGGCGCGGAGCGCGGCCGGCGGGCCCGCGCTCGGAGCCGTCGTGAGCAGCGCGGTCGTCGGCTCGTTCACGGGCGCCGGGGCGCAGGGCGCGGCCATCACCGGCCCGATCATGATTCCGTCGATGCGGCGCGCAGGCTACTCGCCCGAGATGGCGGCGGCGGTGGAGGCCACGGCGGCGAACGGCGCGTCGATCACCCCGCCGGTGCTGGGCACCGTCGCCTTCATCATGGCGAACATCCTCAACATGTCCTACGTGTTGATCATCGTCATGGCGCTCATCCCCGCGCTGCTGTGGTACACATCGGTCGGCTTGCACCTCATCGGCCACGCCCGCATCCACCGGCTCACCGCGCCGGCCTCGCTGACGACCGAGACGGGCGAGCGCTACCCGCCGGGCCTGCTGATACGGTCGGCGGCGCTGGGCGTCGTGCCCATCGGCGCGCTCATCTACTTCATCGCCGCCAACCGCCCGCTGGACGTGGCAGTGTGGAACACGCTGCTCATGACCCTGGCGCTGTGGCTGGTGCTCATCGTCGGCTGGGCGAAGGTGACCGGCGGCAAGGTCGATCTCGGCGTCACGTGGGCATCGGCCCGCACCGCCGCCGTGGCGGCGGCTGCCGTGAGCCTGAGCCTGGCGATCCTGGCGATGGTGACGAGCGTGATGACCTTCACCGGCCTCGGCTTCTCGCTGGGGCGCCTGGTGAGCGAGGCGACAGGCGGCTATGCCATCGTCGCCCTGGGGCTGATGATCGTGGTCGGCACCGTGCTGGCCGGGCCGCTGCCACCCGTGGCGACCTATCTCATCATGGCGGTGACCTTCGCGCCCGTGCTCAGCCGCATGGGCGTGCCCTACGCCGCGTCGCACTTCATCGGCTTTTACATGGGCGCGCTGGCGACGATCGTGCCGCCCGTGGCGCAATCGACCCTCATGGCGTCCATTATCGCCGGGTCGAACTACGCGCGGACGAATTGGGCCGTGGTCAAGATCGCCTGGCCGTTGTTCATCATGCCCATCCTGTTCGTGGCGGCGCCGGAGCTGCTGCTGGTTGCCGGCGGCCCCACCACCCTCACGGTGATCCTATCGTCGGCGGGCCTCGCGCTCGTCGGCTATGCGTTCGGCGCGCTGGCGACGGCGGGCTGGCTGTTCGTGCCGATGGGCATGGTGGCGCGCCCCTTCGCCTGGGCCGTGCCGCTGCTGGCGTTCCTGGCGCTCTACAACGACAGCGCCACGCTGGGCATCGCCGCCGTGGCGGTGGCCGTCGCCGTCGTCGCCTGGCAATGGCTCGCCTACGTGGCCGTGGCGCGCGACCGCGGCGAGAACCCGTTCGCCAACGGCGCCATCGCCGGCGTGTCGGTGCGGGCCATGCGCGGCATCGGCACCGCGGCCGGGGCCGCCGCCGTCTTCCTCGTGTTCGCCTGGCTCGTGCTCGCCGTCAGCCCGCTGGCCCCCGCCAAGGCCTACCGCTACTTCTCTGGCATCGAGGGCCTAGCCTCCAGCATCAACCTCACGTTCGCGTGGGCCATCGCCGTCACGGCGGCCACCGCCGCCGCCTTCCTATCTCTGGCGCGACTCCGCAAGGGCCGAGCCTCGAGCAGCGAGACGCCCACCCGCCCGGACATTCCCGCCCGTCCCTAGCGCGCCGTCGCCACCGCATCACGCGGGGCGAAAAAGAGGCCCGCCGGTGGAGCGTATCCAGCCGGCGGGCCGGGAAGCAACCGAAACGGGGCTTGGCCGTCAGCCGCCGCCGCTGCCCGTGCGCGCCTCCTCCTTCGAGGCGGCCACGGCCGGCATGGCCTCGCGCTGGCTGAAGACCAGCGTCGAGAGCGCGACCGCCACGACGACGACGATCGCGGAGCCGAGCAGCCACAGGCTTTCGCGTTGGGGCATCAGCGCGAAACACAACACTAAGAAGTTGCCCCACAGCGCCAGCCGCTGCAAAATGTGCAGCCGGCGGATGAGCCACCCGCCCGTCGCGGCCTGCACGCCGATCATCACGATGAACGCGCTCACCACCACCGCCCATTGCACGAACTGGCTGTCGTCGTCGGGGAACAGCAACAGCTCCGGCGACAGGACGAACAACACCGGATAGACCATCAACGGCCAGGCCACCTTCGCCGTCTTCACGGCGGTCGGCCAGTATTTGGTCTGCGCCACGGCGGCGGCGACGAGACAGCTGGCCGCGACCGGCAGCGTGATGGAGCCGAGGTTGCCCATGTAGAACGAGACGTAGTGCGTGACCTCCGGCTGCACGCCCATGCGCTGCAACACCGGCGCGAAGGTCACGATCATGATGAAGTAGATCGGGATGGCCGGCAGTGGCCCGCCGAGGATGATGCCGATGAAGATCATGATGAACGCGGCGACCAGCAGGTTGCCGCGGGAGAGCGTCTCGATGATGTCGCCCAGCCGGCCGCCCAGGCCGGTGAACACGAGGGCGTCGGAGATGATGGCGACGATGATGAGGATGACGGTGAGCGAGCTGGCGTAGAAGGCCGCGTCGCGCATGCCGTCGGTCCAGGCCTTTAAGCGCGTCTCGACGCGGAGGAGGAGCGCGAGAATCACCGTGATGAGGAAGGCGAGCACGGCGCCCGTCTTCAGCGTGTAGCCCTGGACGACCAGGATCACGATGACGCTGACCGGAACCATAATGATGGTTAGCGAGCGGATGAAGAGGCTCGGCGTCACCGGCCGCTCGCCGGCGGCCATGGTGATGGGCCGGATGCGGTGCTTGTTGGCCTGCGCGTGCGAGACGATCCACGTGCCCACCGCGACGAACCACAGCATGCACGGGATCAGTGACATGATGATGATATCGACGTAGCTGACGCCCAACAGGTCGGCCATGATGAAGGCCACCGTGCCCAGGATGGGCGGCGTGATGGCGGAGGCGTTCGACGCCATCGCCTCGATGGAGCCGGCCTCCTCGGCGGAATAGCCCGCGCGCTTCATGGCGGGGATGGTGACCGGGCCGGTGATGGCAACGTTGCTCGCTCCGCCGCCCACGAACGAGCCGGTGATCGCGCTCGACACCAGCGAGCCCATGGCCGGACCGCCGGCGATGCCGCGCGACAGCCGGCGCGAGATCTCCAGCAGCGAAATGCCGCCGCCAACACCGCTCATCAGCAGGCCCCAGAAAATCAGCATCCACAGGAACTGCGCCGCGAGGATGACCACGTCGACGAAGGACTTGTGGACCATGCGCGTGAGGATCTGCTGCGTGTCCAGGTCGGGACCGCGCAGCGGGCCAGGCAGGCTGCCGGCGAAGAAGACGTATGCGATGAAGATGAGGCCCAGCACCGGAAAGACCGGCCCCCAATAAATCCAGGAGAGCACGAACGCCTGCACGATCACGATGAGGCCAAGGACGATGTCGGGGCCGGTGCCGTAGGAGCCGCGGAACTGCATGTTGAACGCATTCTGGAAGACGTAATAGGTGGGGACGGCGAAGCCGATGATCATGGCCCCGCCGATGAGCCACCGTGGCATGCTGTGCCGCTTGCGGGAGATGAACCAGATGCTGGTCATGATGCCCGCCGCGCCGACGTGCGCGGCCGGGTAGGAGAAGCTCTTGGGGTCCCACGCCGAGATCGGCTGGTCGAAGAAGGGCAGCAGGTGGATGGGCAACGTAAACTGGCGGAAATAGATCGCCAGTATCAGCACCAGCGACGCCCAGAACATGATGTCGATGATGCGGTCGGCGGTCGTGTACGGTGTCTTGCCCGCCGCGCCGGTGCCCATTTTCACAGCATCGGTCGTTTCAGCGTCCACGGTCATCCCTCCCTATTGGTTCGGTCGATTCGGGGGTCATCGCGGCGGGTCCTCGCGACGGGGTCGGCCCCCCCAAGGCGTCACTGTCCGGATGACCGTTTCCTTCCCCAATTCCCTCGATGGCACCGTTTCGCAGTCACGGGGTGCCGAATTTGGCGGTGATGATTGGCCTGTCGCATGCTGTATCGAATATATCCCGCGAGGCTAGCATTCGGCACATATGCTGTCAACAAGACTTCACACCCCAAGGTAGCGCCAGCCCGCGCGCGCCGCCGTCGCCGCGCGCGACGCATGGCCCGTTTGTCATGCTTTCCAGCGCATTGCGTTTTCATGGCCGTGGCCGCCCGCATGTCACCACGACGCGGAATTCGCCACCACAGGCCGTCGATTATCGAGACGATGGCAAGACCGGCCCGCCACGCCCCCGGCGGGCGTTGCCGGAGCCGCCACCGCGGACGCGCCGCCCGTTGCCTAGCCACGACGCGGTCTGCATAATGGCCTGGTCAGCCTCGAACGTCACTCCGGAGCGCCCACCGTGCATCCGTTCCAGTACCTCGCCCCCACTACTGTTAAGGAAGTCGTCTCCACGCTGAGCCGATACGGCGACCGCGCCCGCTGCCTCGCCGGCGGCACCGACGTGCTGGTGCAGCTGCGCGGCGGACGCTTCGAAATCGACGCGCTCGTTGACGTGAAGGGCGTGCCGGAGCTGATGGAGTTGCGACTGGGCGCCGACGGGCTGCACCTGGGCGCCGCCGTGCCCTGCTACCGCGTCTACGAGAGCCCGCGCGTGGCGAAGGCCTACCCCGGCATTGTCGATAGCGCGTCGATCATCGGCGGCATCCAAATCCAGTCGCGCGCCAGCATCGGCGGCAACCTCTGCAACGCCTCGCCCAGCGCCGACTCGATCTGCTCCCTCATCGTCCACGACGCCGTCGCGCGCATCGCCGGCCCGCGCGGCAACCGCGAGGTCGAGGTCGCCGGGTTTTGCGTCGGCCCCGGCAAGAACGTGCTGAGGAAGGGCGAGTTCCTGGTGAGCATCTTCGTGCCGAAGCCGGCCGCGCGCTTCGGCGCCGCCTACAAGCGATTCATCCCGCGCAACGAAATGGACATCGCCGTCGCCGGCGCCGGCGCCTCCGTGACGCTGAACGCCAAGGGCAAGATCGTCGCCGCGCGCATTGCGCTGGCCGCCGTGGGTCCCACGCCCATCGTCGCGTCGCGGGCGGCCGCCTCGCTGCTCGACCGGGAGCCGACGCCGGAGGCGTTCGCGCGGGCCGGCGACATCGCTGCCCTCGAAACGCATCCCATCGACGACATGCGCGGCACCGCCGACTACCGCGTCGAGCTGTCGCGCGTGCTGACGCGGCGGACGTTGGCAGTCGCGGCCGAACGAGCCAAGGGGGCTAAGTAGATGACGACCCAACCCAAGAAGGCGCGGGTGAGCACCACCGTGAACGGCCAGCCGGTGGATGTGCTCGTCGCGCCGTATCAGAGCCTGCTGGAGATGCTGCGCGAGGTGCTGGGCCTCACGGGCACAAAGGAAGGCTGCAACGACGGCAACTGCGGCGCGTGCACCGTCTCGCTCGACGGCCGCATCGTCGATTCGTGCCTGGTGCTGGGCGCCGAGGCCGACGGCAAGCGCGTGGACACCATCGAAGGCATGGCGCGCCCCGAGGGGCTGCACCCGTTGCAGCAGGCGTTCCTGGAGGAGGCGGCGCTCCAATGCGGCATCTGCACGCCCGGCTTCCTCGTCGCGGCGCGCGCGCTGCTGGAGCGCGAACCCCACCCCAGCGAGGAGCGCATCCGCCTTTGGCTGGCGGGCAACCTGTGCCGCTGCACGGGCTACGACAAGATCGTCGGCGCCGTGCGGAAGGCGGCGGCGCTCGACGGCGCCGGGAACGGGCGGGCCGCCGGTTGACAACACGGGCCGAGGCACCATGCCGCACGAAGGAGCACGGGTGATGACGATAACGGAAAAGCCGCAACAGCAATACAAGGTCATCGGCACGCGGCCCATCCGCCACGACGGCCTGGAGAAGGTGACCGGCCGCGCCGTGTACGGCGCCGACGTGAAGTTCCCCGGCCTGCTCTGGGGCGCGGTGCTCCGCAGCCCGCACGCGCACGCGCGCATCAAGAAGCTGGACGTGTCGAAAGCGGCCAAGATGCCGGGCGTGTTCGCCGTGATGACCGGCGCCGACCTCGTCGACCTGGAGAGCAAGCTGGTGGACATGGGCGAGGAGATCGACAACTTGGCCTACACCACCAAGAAGCTGATGGCCGACGACAAGGTGGTCTACAAGGGGCACCCCGTCGCGGCGGTCGCGGCGGTCGACCTGAACACCGCGCAAGAGGCGTTGAAGCTCATCGCCGTCGCCTACGAGCCGCTGCCGGTGGTGCTGACGGTGGAGGAAGCGATGGCGCCCGGCGCGCCGCTCGTGCTGGACGACCTCGTCGGCGAGCACCTGACGGGCGAGGCGCGGAACACCAACATCGCGAAGCACACCCGCTATGAGTTCGGCGACACCGCCAAGGGATTCGCCCGGGCGGCCGTGACGGTGGAGCGCACGTTCAAGCTGACGATGGTGCACCAAGGCTACATCGAGCCGCAAAACGCCACGGCCCAGTGGAACCAAGACGGCAAGCTGACCGTCTGGACGTCGACGCAAGGCGCGTTCAACGTCCGCGACGCGGTCGCCAGCATCCTCAAGATGCCGGAGTCCAACATTCGCGTGATCCCGCTGGAGATCGGCGGCGGCTTCGGCGGCAAGATCCCGATCTACCTGGAGCCGGTGGCCGCGGTGCTGGCGCGCAAGGCGGGCCGCCCCGTGAAGCTGGTGATGGACCGGAAGTCGGTGTTCGAGGCCACCGGCCCGACCCCCGGCGGCACCATCCGCGTGAAGGTCGGCGCCGACAGCGCGGGCAACATCACCGCCGCCGAGGCCGACTTGCGCTACGAGGCCGGCGCCTACCCCGGCTCGCCCGTGGGCGCGGGCGCCCAATGCATCTTCGCCCCCTACCGCCTGCCCAACTCGCGCATCGACGCCTACGACGTGGTGGTGAACAAGCCGAAAACGGCCGCCTACCGGGCGCCCGGCGCGACCCAGGCCGCGTTCGCGATGGAGTCCGTGGTGGACGAGGTCGCCGAGCGTCTCGGCATCGACCCGCTGGAATTCCGGCTCCGCAACGCATCCAGGGAGGGCGACCGCCGCGCCGATGGCCCCATCTTCCCGCGCATCGGCAACGTGCAGGTGCTGCAGGCGGCGAAGCGCTCCGCCCAATGGAACGCGCCGCTGGGCGCGCCCTCGGCCCCCCACAAGAAGCGCGGGCGCGGCGTCGCCAACGGCTTCTGGTTCAACGGCGGAATGAAGTCGTCGTGCAACCTGGCCGTGAACAAGGACGGCACCGTGGCGATGGTCGAGGGCTCGGTGGACATCGGCGGCACGCGCGCGTCCATCGCCATGCAGGCCGCCGAGGTGCTGGGCATCCCCGCCGAGGACGTGCACCCCACCGTGGGCGACACCGACACCGTGGGCCAGACGGATGTGACGGGCGGCAGCCGCACCACGTTCGCGACCGGCTACGCCGCGTACCTGGCCGCGACGAACGTGGTGAAGCAGATGATGGGCCGCGCCGCGAAGCTGTGGGAGATCGACGAGAGCGGCATCGAGTTCAAGGACGGCACGTTCTTCAGCAAGTCGGACCCGGAGCTGCGGCTCACCTTCAAGCAGGTGGCGGAGAAGCTCGACGAAACGGGCGGCCCGCTCTCCGCGACGGGCACCGTGAACATGCGCGGCGCGGGCGGCGCGTTCAGCACGCAAATCGCCGACGTGGAGGTCGACACCGAAACCGGCAAGGTGGATGTGCTGCGCTGGACTGTGGTGCAAGACGTGGGCAAGGCGATCCACCCCGCCTACGTGGAGGGGCAGATGCAGGGCGGCGCGGCGCAGGGCATCGGCTGGGCGCTCAACGAGGAATACTTCTGGGACGATAAGGGCAACATGCACAACTCGTCGTTCCTCGACTACCGCATGCCCACGGCGCTGGACCTGCCAAAGATCGAAACCGTGCTGGTCGAGGTGCCGAACCCCAACCACCCCTACGGCGTGCGTGGCGTGGGCGAGGCCCCCATCGTGGCGCCCGTCGCCGCCATCGCCAATGCCCTGCGCGACGCGCTCGGCACGCGCTTCACCGAAACGCCGATGAAGCCCTCTCGCGTGCTCGCGGCGATCAAGGGCGGAACGCTCGACGGCGCGGCGACGGCGGCGTCCAGCAATGGCGCCTCGCGGCGCGGCCGGCGCTAGGCCAAGGCCCCACCCGCGCGCGGGCGGCACGACGAAAGGGGCGGGTTTGAAACCCGCCCCTTTCGTCGCCTATCGTGGGAGCACACCATCCGACCGGAGCGCACTGTGCCAACCGTTTTCGTTCCCGTGCCCCTACGACGGCTCACCGGCGGCGAGCACCGAGTGACGGTGCCGGGCGCCACGCTGCGCGAGCTGGTGGCGAACCTCGACGCGCGCTACCCCGGCTTCGCCGCCCACGTCACGGAGGACGGCCGCCTGCGCCCCGGCATGGCTGCCATCGTCAACGGCGAGGCGACCGTCGACGGCCTGCGGACGCCACTCACCGAGGACGCCGAGGTACACTTCCTGCCCGCCGTAAGCGGCGGCTGACGCAGCCCAAAGCCACGGTGGACTTGCCGGATGGGCGTCGCGAGGTGACGGCGCGGGCCGCCGGCAAGGACGAGCGCGCCCGCCTGCTCGCCGCGCTGGCCGGGCCGTTCGGCGACTTCCACCGCTATGCCACGCTGCGGTCGCGCGAGACCCAGATCGTCATCCTCGCACCGCGCGCCGCGCCCAGCGAGGCCTCGCCCGCCTCGGATTGAACGGCTCGCGGTGTCGGCCGGGCCGTTTGACCGTCGCCAGTCGCCGTGGCTGTCCCCGCTGGCGCGCCGGCGCTATCATCCCCACCAACGTCGCACACCCGATAGGAGCAGCGCATGACCAGCCAGCCGATCACCAAGGAATCCACCGACCGGTTCGACGTCGTCGACGGCATCCGCATCCACTACAACGAGGCGGGCAGCGGGCCCGCGCTGCTGTGCTTCCACGGCGGCGGCTCGGGCGCCAACGCCTGGGGCAACACGCGCTTCAACATCGCCGAGCTCGCCAAGCACTTCACCGTCATCCTCGTCGACCTGCCGGGCTACGGCGAGTCCGCCAAGGACTTCCCGCTGGACCCCAACGAGTACCGCGACTCGTTCAACGCCCGCATCGTGAAGGGGCTGATGGACGTGAAGGGCATCCGAAAGGCGCACTTCTACGCATCGTCCATGGGCGGCTATGTCGGCATCCGCTTCGCCATCGACTACCCAGACCGCCTGGACAAGCTGGTGTTGCAGGCGGCGGGCCCCAACCGCGACCCGGTGCTGACGCCGCGGCCGTTGGAGGGCATCAAGGCGCTGGGCGAGTTCGTGCAGCACCCCGACCGCGCGCACATGGAAGCGATGATGAGGCTGTTCATCCCCGACGACGACCTCCGCACGCCGGAGCTGGTGGAGGAGCGTTGGCGGGCGGCGTCGCGCCCCGGCCACGTCGAGTTTCAGCGGCGCGTGCGCGGCATGAGGAGCAGCGTGCTGCTGGAGGACGCGCGCAACGTGAAGCACCCCGTGCTGGTGCTGTGGGGCGCGAACGACCGCATGGTGCCGCTCGACGAGTCGCTGGCGAACCTGTGGGTGTTCCCGAACGTGCGGCTGCACATCTGGGGCCACGCGGGCCACTTCATCCAGTACGAGAAGACGGACGAGTTCAACCGCACCGTCATCGACTTTCTGACGCATTGAGGCGACCAAGGCCGGACGCGGCGGGCGGGACGGCGACCGGCCCTTCCCCACGGACGATATGGCGCTGACGCACATCCTCGTCGTGCGCGACATCGAGCGCGTGCGCCGGTGGTACGTGAACGTGCTCGGGGCCGAGGTGTACCGCGAGTACGGCGGCAGCTCCGTCGTGCTGCGGTTCGCCGGCGCGTGGCTGCTGCTGGTCACCGGCGCGGGGCCGACGCCCGACAAGCCCACGGTGACCTTCGCCGTGTCCACCGACGCGACGCTCGTGAACCACGCGTTCACGATCCGCGTGCCGGACTGTCAGGCGGCCTACGAGACGCTGAAGGCGCGGGGAGCGACGTTCCTCACGCCGCCGTTCGACCGCGGCTCGGAGGTCCGCTGCTTCTTCCGCGACCCCGACGGGCACCTGTACGAGATCAGCGAGGCCCGGCCGCGCTGACGCGGCGACGTCGCCACGGCGCTCCGCGCCGCCACCACCACGACACGCCCGGCCCGCGCGATGCGGCGGTGATTTCGTCCGAAACCGCATTGCCTTCCCAGCGTATGTCCTGACAAAGTAGGCATCATTCCTCGGTCGTCGGTGCATGCCATGGTGGACCGGCCGGTGTTGCCACGAATCGGGCGCCTGCTCGACTTCGAGTCGATCGGCCTGGGCGCGGTGTGGTCGCTCGCCGCCGCGGCCGGGGCGGAGCTGCTGGGGATCTGGCCGGCGTTGGGTGTTCCCGCGGGCATCGCCATCGGCGCGGCCAGCGCGGTGGCGGCGCGGTGGCGCCACGCCGAGGCGCCGGGAGTGGTGGCCGTCGCTCTCGCGTGGACGGCGTTCAGCGCGCTGGTCGCCTTCACGCTGTTCACCTACGCCGTGTTCGTCCCCAGTCCCGTCACGCCGCTGGCCGCCGACCCCGGCGCGCTCGACGAGGCGTGCGGGTCCGCCTCGGGCACTTGCGACTTCGACCCGGCCATCGACACCGACGCGTAGGACCCGGGGTAGCGCGGCCACGCGTCCGTCCTGCGGCCGAATCGCTTGACGTACTCGCTCGCGGTGAGCGGCCCGCCGCCCCGCGTCCGGGCGCGGGACGGCCTCGGCTCGGCCAGGTGCGCCTGCTCCCACACGCGCGCCGCCAGCAAGGCCCACCCATCGCCGGTGACGGTCCAGGCGCGGATGAGCGGGCGGAACCGGCGGACGTGGTGCTGGAACGCGCGCCACTCCACGCCGGCGTCGTTCAGCGGGTCGCGCCAGCCGCACTCGCGCCATAGGTAGCGCGCGACCGTGGGCGGCTTGCCGCGGCGCAGGCCGCGCGCCACCTCCTCCGACAGCTCGGCCGCCTCCACGTCGCCGACCATCGCCACGATGGGGTCCGGAGTGTCCGGCATCATCCCGTGCCGCATCATCGTCCTCCTTGCGCGGGTTACGCTCCCCGGTACGGCGGGTGGTCTGAAAAGTCAGCATGCCTCGTGCATTCCGCCTGCCGCCTCGTGCAATCGTCGATGGCTCGCTGCCTTTCCCCGCCCCTTGCTCCTTCCCCCTCTCACACTCTCCCCTTGTCTCCATTCCCGCAGCTTTCGCCACGTTTCATGCCCCGGTAACCGGCTGCGGTGATGACTCGGGGAAGGTTCCGGAAGGGAGCGCGAGGGAAGGGTTAGCCGGAAGCAAGCGCCATGACGCGCCGCCGGCGGGTACTTGCGCTTCCAAGTGCAATGCCGCACGATAGTACGTGCTGGCTACACGTTTCTTGGTTGCAACGGCGGTGCTGCTCGCGCGCCTCGCCCGGTGGCTCGCGGGGTGGCGGGAATACGCCACGGGCGCCGCGCCGGCATGCGCGGCCCCATCGCGACGCCATGGCCGGGTGGACGAGCGCCCCGCGCCGCCCGCGCGAGGGTCCGGCGCGACGAGGCGGTCGCCCAAAAGTCCGAGGCCGCGGCCCCCTTTGGGGGCTGGCAGCCTGGCATGCCGCGTGGAAACATTGCGCCATGACGATCCATCCCCCGCGCGCCGCGACACGCCTGGTGCCGACGCCGCTGCGCCGTGCCGGCCGCCTGCTCGACTTCGAGTCGATCGGCCACGGCGTGCTGTGGGCCTTCTCCGGCAGCGCCGTCGCCGCGCTGCTGGGCATCTGGCCGCCCGCCGGCACGCTGCTGGGCTTGATGCTCGGCGCGGCCAGCGCCGTGCTCACCCGCTGGAAGCACGCGCTCCGGAACGAGGCCGTGGCCGTGCTGCTGGCATGGACCGCCGTGAGCGCCGCGCTGGCGGTGAGCCTCTTCGCGTTTGTCGCCGTCGCCCAGTAGCGCCCCCACGCCGCGCCGCCGTCCTCATGCGCGCCCCGCGGCGCGTCGCCGCCCCCATGCGCGACTCGCGGCAGGACGCTGCCCCTGTGCGCGCCTCGCGGCAGGACGCCGAAGCCCTCCGGCAACTGCTCGCGGCCTGTCGATGCCATCGCGCCCCGCATGCCCACGCC
>Ga0194132_10009388_pt1 | contig 13496 bp, 13 predicted proteins | sample TA2KigOf80mmetaG_FD_148612 | JGI IMG/M metagenome (GOLD analysis project Ga0194132, IMG submission 148612) | Freshwater microbial communities from Lake Tanganyika, Tanzania - TA2015054 Kigoma Offshore 80m | ecosystem: Environmental > Aquatic > Freshwater > Lake | place: Tanzania: Lake... | reverse complement strand
GCGGCTCAATCCGAGCCCATTCAGCATCATTCAGCCAATAAATCGTTCTCATCCGAGGCTCCCCAAAATCAGAGCCTTGAATCACCACCAACCCAAATCAGTAAGCCAAATTGAGTACAGACCCTAGCCGAGCGTGGTCGCGATCATGTAGGCGACGACCTTGGCGCCGTCGGTCACGCGGTCGACGGAGGCCATGTCGAGATCGGTGTGGGCGAACTCCTGCTCGCCGGCGCCGTAATTGGTGCACGGGATTCCGACGTGGTTGAGATAGCCCTGGTCGAAGGCCGAGGGCGAGTAGTAGGTCGGCGGGGTCATGCCGAGCATCGCCTGCGATGCGGTCGCGAGCGCCTTGACGATCGGCGAGTCCTCGGTGATCAGCGACGGGTACATGAACGGCCCGAGCTTGACCTCGACCCGCCACGGCTTGCCGGAGGCGGGGTCCTTCATGCCGTCGACCTCCATCGCGATCTTTCGGATCTCGTCGAATGCGGCATCGGGATCGTCGCCCGGCAACAGGCGGCGGTCGACGGTGATGTCGCAGCGGTCCTGGATAGTGTGGGTCGAATCGGGCTGGCTCCGGATGTGGTTGATCGCGAGCGTGGCGCGGCCGAGCTGCGGGTGGACGCGCGCGGGCTTGACGCGTTCGGTAAGGCGGCGGATGACCTCGATCGCACCGGTGATCGCGTTGCAGCCGGCGTCAGGCTTCGAGCTGTGCGACGGCGCGCCATGCACCTTGATGAAGACGTCGATGCGGCCGCGATTGCCGAGATTGACGGTGAGGCTCGTTCCGCCGAGGAGCGCCATCTCGGCCTTGACGCCTTGGCCCTCGACGACGCTTCGGATCGCGTCATGGCGCCCGGTCTCGCCCGAGGTGCAGCACAGGAAGACGAGCCGACCGTTGATCGGGAGCCCCGCGGCGATCACCGATTCTATGGCGTGGAGGACCGAGGCCATGTGGCCCTTCTGCTCGCTCGCGCCCTTGCCGAGGACCGCCTCGCCCGGAAGCCCGTGCGGGCGCGCGTCGATCACGTCGCCGGCATAGGCGTTCTTCATCGTGTTCTGCGGCTGGTTCATCGCATTGGTGATCAGCATCAGCGATCGGCCGCTTCTGTTGGCGCCGAACGACGCGATGAGGTTTCCCATCTCGTCGTAGCCGATGTCCTTCACCCCCATCGCGCGGAGCCGCGGCTCGACGGCGATCTCGATGAATTTCTTGAGGAGCGGCTCGGCCTCGAACAGATCGGTCTGCGGGCTCGGCACCTTGACGAGCTCGATCAGGATATCCTTCGCCCGTGCGCGCGAGATGTGGCGCTCGAGCGCCGTCTTGATCGCCTGGTCGGCCATGTCTCTCTCCTTCAGTCCTCGCCCTTCTGCGCCACACGCCGCTTGAACCCCGGCCACACGACCAGCGCCACCGCGAGACCGAGGATCACCGCCGACATCGGCCGCGTCAGGAAGATCGTGTAGTCGCGTCCGGAGATCATCAACGCCTGGTGGAACGACTTTTCGATCAGGTCGCCGAGAATGAGCCCGAGTACGAGACAGATCACGGGATAGCTGCGCCGCCGCGCGATATAGCCGATGATCCCGAAGGCGATCGCGACGAAGACATCGGCGAGGCTCTGGCTCGCGGCATAGGCGCCGGCGAGGCTGACCACGATGAGAAGCGGCGCCAGGATCTCGATCCGGATCACGGTGATCATCGCGAATAGCGGGATCATCGCGATGCAGAGGATCGCGGCCATGACGGTCCCGATCAGGAGGCCCGAGAAGAAGCCGTAGACGAGCTCCGGGTTCGACTGGAACAGGAGCGCGCCCGGCCGGAGCCCGTGAATCGTCACCGCGACGAGGAGGATCGCCGCCGACGCGCCGCCCGGAATGCCGAGCGTGAGCGCCGGGATGAAACTCGTCGGGATGCAGGAATTGTTCGAGGCCTCGGGCGCGATGACGCCTTCGGGTGCGCCTTTGCCAAAGCGCTCGGGCGTCTTCGAGATCGTCTGCGCGGCGCTATAGGCGAGGAAGTTCGCCGCCGTCGCGCCGACGCCCGGAATGATGCCGATCAGCGCCCCGATCGAGGTGCTCTGCAGCAGCACGAGCGGATAGCGGAGCGTGCCGATGAAGCCCTCCCACAGGCTGCCCTCGAGACGGCCGGCGCGCGAGATCGTGCCACCCTGGGTGATCAGGAACATCACCTCGGTGATCGCGAAGAGCCCGATCGTCACCGGCACGAAGCCGATGCCGGCCTCGAGATAGATCGAGCCATAGGTGAAGCGCGGGAAGCCGAGGACCGAATCGAGGCCGACGAAGCTCACCGAGAGCCCCAACGCGCCCATGATCAGGCCCTTCACCGTATTGCCGGCCGAGGCCGCGGCGACGATCGCGATCCCGAGCATGCCGAGCGCGAAATACTCGGCCGGCCCGAAGGTGAGCGCGGCCTTGGCGATCGGCTCCGACAAGCCGGCGAGGAGCATCACGCCGACGATCCCGGCGAACAGCGAGGCGCCGGTCGACAGCCCCATCGCAACGCGCGCACGCCCCTGTTGCGCCATCGGATAGCCGTCATAGGCCGTCGCGGCGGAGGACGCATCGCCCGGGATATTGAGGAGGATCGAGGTGATCGAGCCGCCGAATGCGCCCGCAACCGAGATCGAGGCGAGCATCAGGAGCGCGGCGAGCGGCTCCATCGTGAACGTGAACGGGATCAGGATCGCCATCGCCGCGGTCGCGCCGAGGCCGGGCAGGACGCCGATCCAGAGCCCGATCACCGTACCGATCGCGATGAAGAGAAGGTTGGTCGGGGTGCCCGCGGCGGCGAACCCTATGGCGAGGTTCTCGAGCATCGCTCAGCGCGCGTAGACGAACGCGTGGAGGAACCACTCGCCGAGCTCGCCGACCGGAAGCGGCACTTTGAGGAGGAGCGGAAAGGTCACGACATGCGCGGCGATCGTCCCGAGCGCCAGGAGCAAGAGCTTCAGCCGGTGCCGGTAGCCCATCAACCAGGGAATGGCGTAGACCGCGACCGCGGTCGCGATCCAGAACCCGACCAGCCAGAGGAGGAGCCCGAAGACCGGCGCGGCAAGGACGGCGAGCGCGAAGCGGGCCGGCCCGGCTCCTGCTTCCTCCGACGCCATGTCGGGCGTGGTGCCGGCCGCGGCGACATTGCGCCCCATCAGCGCAAGGATGGCGAGCGCGAGCGAAAGGACGAGCCCGCCGGTTCCGATGATGACGGGGAAGAGGCGTGCGTCGCGCGGATAGCCGAGCGCGGTCCCGACGACCACGGCGAAGACCGCGGCCAGCCCGAGCGCGATCGTGACCTCTGCGCGCGCGCCCCGCGCGACCATCCGCCGATCCCGGACCGCGACGTGCCGACCGCGCCGATCAGGACTCCTGCATCGCCTGCTTGTTCTCGGAGATCAGCCGGAAATGCTTGGCGACGTGCTGCTGGAGCTCGGCGCGGTTCATCAGGGTGATGAACTCGCCCGCCTTCTCCATGCGCTCGCGGAGCTCGGGCTTGGTGAACGCGCGGGCGAAGGCGTCTTCGAGGATCTTGAGGCGGTCGGCCGGCACCGCGGGCGTCGTGTGCGCGAACCAGATCTGGTCGGCGGAGGTGATGTTGAAGCCCTGGGACTGGATGGTCGGCACGTCGGGAAGCGCCTTCTCGGGACGAGTGAGGCCGAGGAAGTGGATGTTCTCGCGGTTGCGCGAACCCGAGCCGGGGCCCGAGACGAGGACATCGATGTGCCCGCCCATGACCGCCGGATAGCCCTTGCCCGAGCCGTCGAAATGCGCGACGTCGAAATTGATCCCGAGCTCCTTCTTGGTGAGCATCAGCTGGAAGTGGCTCGACCCGCCGCGGCCGATGGTGCCGACCACGACGCGGCGCTTCTTGGTCTCGTCGATGAAGTCCTTGAAGGTCCGTATCGGCGAGTCCTTCTTAACGCAGAACTGCCAGCCGACGATCGTCCAGCCATAGATCGGCTCGAAGGCGAGCGATTTGTACTCGGCGCCGCCCAGCACCTCGTCCATCACCGCGCCCGGCGAGGACTCGGTCATGATCGTGTAGCCGTCGGGCCGGGCGCGAAAGAGCCGGTTCCGCGCAATGCGCCCGCCGGCACCGACGGCGTAGTCGAGATTGGTCTTGATGCCCTGTTCGGCGACGAAGGGCTGGATCGCACGGCTCGTCACGTCGATCGAGCCGCCCGGCGCCTGGTAGATGAGCCAGGTGAGCTCGCGCTCCGGGAAGGTCTGGGCGAGCGCCTCGCGCACCGAGCTGCCGACGAGGGCGGCGGCGCCGACGCCAAGCGCGGCACGCGCCGAGCCGGTCAGGAAGTCGCGGCGGCCATAGCGGGACTTGGTCATCACGGTTCTCCGTTGGTTCAGGGCATGTGGGCTGCGGGCAACCAGGTGCCCATGCCCTTGGCGCGCGCCTTGGCATAGACGAAGTGGGCGAGCGCGATGTCTTGCGACACGATGCCGGTGGTGTGGACGAGAACGCGCTCGTCGTCGCGCTCGCGCCCCTTCTTCGCGCCGGCGACGACATCGTGGATCTCGCCGTGGAGCTGCTCGCGGGTGAACTGCCCGCTCTCGACCATCTTCTTGAACTCCTTCTGGAGCATATTGAAGACCCAGGAATCGATCACGACCTTGTCGAACTTGGCCCAGCCCGCCGGGTCCATCTCGCGCCGCGCGAGCGAGATGAAGGTGGCGCCCGGCTTCACCCAGGGCTCGCGGCTTATGATCTCCGACGATGTCGTGCCGCCGACGATGATGTCGGCGCCGCGCACGACCTCCTCGATCGTGTCCTTGCACACGACTCTCGTGCCGAGCTTCTTCGACCAGTCGGCAGCGAACGCCTCGCGCGTCTCGCGCCGGCGCGAGGTGATGCGGATCTCGTCGAACTTATACATGGTGTCGAGGCAGCGGAGCGAGTTGGTGCCCATCGTGCCGATGCCGACGAGGCCGAGCACCTTGGGCGCACGCGGCCCCATCCACTTGAGCGCGACGACGGCGGCCGCGGTCGAGCGGATGCCGTAGAGCCAGTGCTCGTCGACGATCGAAAGTGCCTGCCCGGTCTTGGGGTCGCTCAAGACGATGTAGCGGCAGCAGTCGAGATAGCCGACATTGTTGTAGTTGCCGTCATCGTAGTAGTTGTACAGACGGCATCCGGTCGCCGGGATGTCGTGCAGGAACGCGGCCTTGACGTGCCAGTGATTGTTGAACGTCGGCCCCGAATCCATCTTGAAGCTCGGCGGGTCCGACCACTGCACGCTGCCGCGCGCATGCATGCGATAGACTTCCTCGCAGGTGTCGAGCGCGTCCTTGACCGACAGAAGCTCCAAGGTGTCCTTGTAGGACACGAACAGCACCTCCTCGTTCGACACAGCCCTCTCCACCCGTCGTTTCGCCATCCGTGACCGTCCCGGCATGCGCTCGGAATCGACCGCAGAGTGCGTCGCGCCATTCCGCCTTGTCAATGCCGCGGATCGGCGCGAAGCTCCCCCGTCCGATATGAGAAGGCGAGGCATGGCACAGCAGCCGAAGTTCTTCCTGACGTCGATCGACAAGGCACCGACCCGGCCGCTCGCGCTCGGCCGCGGCACCTCGATCCGGATGGTCAACTCGAATACCGGGGCGCGCAACGCCGACGTCCACATCAATCTCATCAACCTCGATTCCGGGCCGGGCGAGGTGCATTTCCACCGCTATTCGGAAAACGTCTACGTCGTTCTCGAGGGCGAGGTCGAGGTGGTCATCGAGGGCGAACGCCACATCCTCAAGCCCAACGACGTCGGCTGGATCGCGCCGGGCGTCATCCATACCGCGGGCAATGCCGGGACCAAGGGCGTGGCGCGGGTGATCGAGATCTATGCACCGGCGCCGACCTTCGACGACTTCTTCGCCCTCGACGACTGGCCGCCGGAGATGAAGAAGAAGCTCGAGAGCCGCTGACCCCCTATTTCATTTCTCGTCGAGCACGAAGTCGAAATGGCGGCCCGACGGCGCATAGATCTCGAAGATCTCGAATACGCCGTCGCTGATATTGCTGAGCGAATGCTTCACGCCGGCCGGGATGTAGACGACGTCGTTCTCGCGGATCGTGTAGGTCGTGCCGTCGGCGATCAGCCGCCCTTCGCCGCGCTTGACGATATAGACGTTGTCCGCGTTGGTATGGTGATGGATCTTCCCGTTCGGGCCGCCGGGCACCAACCGGTTGAGATGGACGTCGACGTTCTCCGTGCCGAGCGCCGGGTTGACCATCTTGATCTGAACGCCCCGGCCGTTCTCCATCGGCGTGGTCGGGGTCTGGTCGAGATGGAAGATCTTGAACATCGCGGTTCCTCATGAACGGGCGGTTCAAACTAGGCGGTCGTGCATGAGCGCACAAGCCACGAGGCGGCGGCGATGAGCCGGGCGGCGGCGATCGAGCGCGCGACGGCCTATTTCGACGACGGCCGCTTCGCCGCCGACCTCGCGCGCCGCGTCGCCATCCCGAGCACGTGCCAGGAGCCCGATCGAGGGGCTGCGATCCGCGCCTATCTCGACGAGATCGCCGCTGCGCTCCGCGCGCTCGGCTGCACCGCCCGCGTCCTCGACAACCCGAGCGCCGGCGGCCCGCCTTTTCTCCTCGCCGAACGGATCGAGGACGACCGCGCGCCGACCGTCCTCACCTATGCCCACGGCGACACCATCCGCGGCCAGGACGGCGCCTGGTCGGCCGGCCGCTCGCCGTGGCGGCTCGAAATGGCGGGTGCGCGGCTCTACGGACGCGGCACCGCCGACAACAAGGGCCAGCACACGATCAACCTCGCGGCCCTCGCCGCCGTCGTCGCCGCGCGCGGCCGCCTCGGGTTCAACCTCCGCATCCTGTTCGAGATGGGCGAGGAGGTCGGCTCGACCGGGCTCGCCGAACTCTGTGCCGCGCATCGCGACGGTCTCCTCCGCGCCGAGATCCTGATCGCCTCGGACGGGCCGCGCATCGCGCCCGGCCGGCCGACCCTCTTTCTCGGCGCGCGCGGCGGCAAGATGATCGACCTCGTCGTCGATCTGCGTCCGGGCGGACATCATTCGGGCAATTGGGGCGGTCTCCTCGCCAATCCGGTGATCATCCTCGCCCAGGCGATCGCCACCATCACCGACGCCCGCGGCGCGATCCGGGTGCCGGAATGGCGGCCGAGCCTGCCCGAGTCCGTCCGCCGCGTGCTCGCCGGGCTCACCATCGATCCAGGCGAGACCGGCCCCGCGATCGATGCAGACTGGGGTGAGCCCGCTCTCGTGCCGGCGGAGCGGGTCTATGCCTGGAACAGCTTCGAGGTGCTCGCCTTCACCGCCGGCGATCCGGCGGCGCCGGTGAACGCCATCCCGGGCTCGGCGCGAGCCCACTGCCAGCTCCGCTACGTCGTCGGCACCGATCCGGCCGATATCATCCCGGCGCTCCGCCGTCATCTCGACCGCCACGGTTTCGCGATGGTCGCGCTCCGACCGTGGACCCACGGCGATTTCCGCGCGAGCCGGCTCGATCCCGACGATCCGTGGGTCGGCTGGGCCGCCGGCTCGATCGAGCGGACGACCGGCATGGCGCCTGCGATCCTGCCCAATATCGGCGGCTCGCTCCCGAACGATCTCTTCGTCGAGACGCTCGGCCTCAAGACTATCTGGGTGCCCCACTCCTACGCCGGATGCAGCCAGCACGCGCCCGACGAGCATCTCCTCGCCCCAGTCGCCCGCGAGGCGCTCGCGATCATGGCCGGGCTGTTCTGGGATCTCGGCGAGGCGGACGGACGCCCGCCGCGCGCGCGAAGGCCGCAATGACGACCGAGAAGCCGGCCGCCGGTCCGGGACCGTTCACCGCGCATGCGTACGGCGCGGCGTTCCTGCCGCGGCTGTTCCGGCTCGCCGGCGCGTACTGGAGTTCGCAGGAGCGCTGGAAGGTGCGCGCGCTCACCCTCGCGCTCGTTCTCTGCGTCCTGACGCAGGTCATGATCGCGATCTGGACCAATCTGTGGTTCGCCGATTTCTTCGATGCGCTCGAGTAGAAGAACGCGGAGCGGTTCGTCACCCAGATCGGCATGTTCGCCCTGATCGTCCTGTCGACGATGCTCGTGACGGCGGGCCACATCCACATCAAGCGCGCGCTTCAACTCGGCTGGCGGCGCTGGCTGGTCCGGCGCCTCACCGGCGAATGGATGGCCGAGACGCGTCACTATTATCTTAGCTATGTGCCCGGCCATCTCGACAACCCCGACGGGCGGATCGCCGACGACATCAGAAAGACCACCGAGGACGCGATCGAGCTCGCCAATTCGTTCCTCTATTGCGTCATGCTGCCGGTGAGCTTCATCGGGATCCTGTGGTCGCTGTCCGGCCCGTTCAATGTCCGGATCGGAGACACGACGATCCCGATCCCGGGCTATCTCGTGTGGATCTCGTTCGCTTATGCCGCGGTCGGGTCGTTGTTCGCGCTCCGCATCGGCAATCCGCTGGTCCGCGCCACCGACCGGTTCCAGTCGACCGAGCAGCGCTTCCGCTTCGGCCTCGTCCGGGCCCGCGAGAACACCGAGGCGATCGCGCTCTTGCGGGGCGAGAGCGACGAGCGGCTCCGCTTCGCCTCGCTGTTCCGCTCGATCGAGACTGCGTGGAAGCGCGTGACGCGGAAGCAAGGCTGGCTCTATTTCTTCTCCTCGGGCTACGGCACGCTCGCGACCGTTTTCCCGATCCTGATCACCGCGCCCCGCTACTTCACCGACATGATCTCGCTGGGCGGCATGATGCAGACCGCCCAGGCGTTCCAGCAGGTGACCTCGGCGCTGTCCTGGCCCGTCGACAACGCGCCCAAGATCGCCGAGTGGCGCGCCTCCGTGCAGCGCGTGCTCGCGCTCCACGATGCGCTGTCGGACATCCGCGAGGACCTCGCCCATGTCGACGACAACACGATCCGCGTCGCGCCGGCCAACGGCCCGTCGCTCGCCTTCCGCGGCGTCTCGGTCGCAAGCCCAGACGGCAAGGTCTTGTTCTCGGACATCGAGGCCGAGATCGAGCCCGGAGAGCGCGTCCTGATCGATGGCGATGCGTCGGCCGCGGCGACGCTGTTCAAGGTTGCCGCCGGGTTGTGGCCGTGGGGCCGCGGGCGGGTCGAGCTTCCCGACAACGCGTCGGTCTTCTTCATGCCGGAGCGCCCCTATTTCCCGATCGGCACGCTCCGCAACGCGCTCCGCTATCCGGCCGACGGCCACGCACAAAAGAGCGAGGAGATCGTCGGCGCGCTGCAACGGGTCGGCCTCGCCCATTTGATCGAACGCCTCGATCACACCGAGGCGTGGTACCATGCGCTGACCGCGGGCGAGCAACAGCGCCTCGGCTTCGCGCGCCTTCTCCTGCACCGGCCGAGCTGGATCTTCCTCGAGGAAGCGACCGATGCGCTCGATCCCGACGGCGAGCGCGAGATGATGGAGCTCCTCAGGCGCGAGTTCTCGACCGCGACGGTCCTCACGGTCGGCCATCACGACGCGCTTACCCCGTGCCACGAGCGTCGCCTCAGCCTCGAGCGCTCGAGTACGGGTGCGCTCATGCTGAAGCAGTCACGCGCACGCCGCGAGGCGGCCCGCCCGCCTGCCCCGCCGCCCTCCCCGTTCAAGCCGTCGAACGACGATGACTGATCCACGTCCCCAACCTGGGAGACCCGCCTGATGCGCCCGATCCGAGGCAGACCCGATCTTCCGCCGCCGCCCTCGCCCGACCCGGGGCGCAATTTCGTTCTCGATGCCAATCTCCGAGGTTTCCTCGAGACCAACAAGGACGTGGTGCGCGTCATCCGCAAGCCGGTCAACGTCAACCACGTCGGCGCCCTCGCCGCGCAGAGCGATCAGCCGCTGTTGTTTGAGAACATCGTCGGAAGGCCCGGTTTCCGCGTCCTCGATATCCTGGTCAAGAACCGAAACCTCCAGGCCCGCGCGCTCGGCGTCGGCGAGGACGAGGTAATGAAGACGCTCGCCTATCGGCTCCGCCAACCGCCGCGCGGCATCAAGCAGGTGCGGACCGGGCCGGTGAAGGAGGTCGTCATCAAGGGCGCCGATCTCGACGTGCGCACGCTCCCGATCCTCTTCCAGTCGGAGACCAACGCCGATCCGATGATGACGTGCATGAACTGGGTCAAGGACCCCGACAGCGGTCGCTACAACACGATGAACGCGCTCACGACCTTCACCGGGCCGACGAGCGGGTTCAGCCTGTTCGTGTCGCGCGACACCACGGTCATCTTCGAGAAGTACAAGGCGCGCGGGATTCGCGAGGTGCCGATCGCCTTCGTGATCGGCGTGCCGCCGGCCTACGAGATCATGGCGAACTACGCCGGGGTCCACATGGACTCCTGGGGCGAGGTCGAGATGTTCGGCACCATCATGAACCAGGACGTCGAGCTGGTGCCGTGCGAGACGATCGACCTGATGGTGCCGGCGGTCGCAGAGATCGTGGTCGAGGGTTATGTGCTCCTCGACCAGATCGAGATGCACGACTGCGGTCCCAGCCCGATGATGTACGGGATCCCGGCCAAGGCGCCGCAGCCGGCGGTGCGCTTCACCGCCGTCACGATGCGGAAGGATCGGCCGATCTACCGCGCCGTGCAGACCGTGCCCGAGACCGATCACCAGCCGTTGCCGCGGCTCTGCCACGAGGCGATCCTCTACAACCGCCTTGTCGAGATGGGCGTCGCGGTGAAGGACGTGATGTTCCCAACCTGGGGCGGCGCGATGTCGTGCATCCTGCAGATCGCGGGCGTACCGCGTGACGGCGTGATCGCGGACGCGCTGATGGCGCTGATGTCGACGCCCTACAACAACGCGAAGCTCGCGGTCGCCGTGTCGGCGGACACCGACATCGCCGATCCGGGCGCGGTCTATCACGCGATCACACTCCGCGCCGATCCGGGGCGCGACGTGTTCATCGTGCCGCGGACGCGCGGCCATCCCGGCGATCCGTCGGCGACCCCGATCCCGGGCGATCCGTTCAACCGCTTGGCCGGCAAGATGGCGATCGACGCGACGATCAAGAGCCGGCTCAACGTCGCCGATTTCGAGCGTGCCTGGCCGCGTGACTGGGGCAAGGTCGACCTCGCCGACTATCTCGACTGAACGCGGGGGAGGCCGCGGTCAAACGCGGCGTCTCGGGCCGCGATGCGGTCGTCACCGGTGGCGGCCCAGGGATCGGCCGCGGATCGCAACCTTGGCCGCCGCTCGGCGTCGCTTGACGCGGGCGACGGCGCTGCACACACTCGGCGCGCCAGGCCTTTCCTGTCATCGATGGCACCGCCGGCGAACGGCAACGCCGGCCTCTCCGGGATGTCCGCATGAGCTTCCAGCCCGCTTCGACCGCCCTCCAGCGCTTCACCGTGCTCGATCTGACGCGCGTGCGCTCGGGCCCGACCTGTGTCCGCCAGCTCGCCGACTGGGGCGCCAACGTCATCAAGATCGAGATGCCGGAGGCCGGCGAGGGCGGTAATCCGGCCGACTTCGCCGCCCGCCACGATCCCGACTTCCAGAATCTCCACCGCAACAAGCGGAGCATCACCCTCAATCTCAAGAGCCCGCGCGGGATCGAGGTCATGAAACGGCTGGTCGAACGCGCCGACGTGCTGGTCGAGAACTATCGCCCCGACGTCAAGACCCGGCTCGGAATCGATTACGACGCGCTCAAGACCGTGAACCCGCGTCTCGTCTACACCAGCATCTCGGGCTTCGGCCAGGACGGGCCCTATGTCGACCGGCCGGGCGTCGATCAGATCGCGCAGGGCCTCGGCGGGTTGATGTCGATCACCGGCGAGCCGGGACGCGGACCGATGCGGGTCGGCATCCCGATCGCCGACCTGACGGCCGGGCTGTTCGCCGCGATCGGCACGCTGACCGCTCTGCTCGAGCGCGAGCGATCGGGTGTCGGTCAGTGGGTCCACACCTCGCTCCTCGAGGCGCAGATCTTCATGCTCGACTTCCAGGCCGCGCGCTGGCTGATGAATCAGGATCTCCCCGCGCAGGTCGGCAACGACCATCCGACCGGCGTTCCGACCGGGCGCTTCAAGACCAAGGACGGCTACATCAACATCGCGCCGACGCCCGCGATGTGGAAGCGCTTCTGCACCGCGATGAAGCTCGACATCTTCGACCATCCCGATTTCGCGACGCCCCTCGCCCGGCGCGAGAACCGGGCCCGCATCAACGAGATCATCGAGGCGATCACGGTCGCGCGGACGAGCGCGGATTGGATCGATGTCCTCAACGAGGCGGGCATCCCGTGCGGGCCGATCTACTCGATCGACCAGACCTTCGCCGACCCGCAGGTCCGCCATCTCGGCATCGCCCGGACCGTGACCTCGGCCGCGCTCGGCCCGATCACCATCAACGGCCAGCCGGTCACGCTGTCGCGCACCGGAAGCAGCCTCGCCGTCGCTGCGCCCGAGATGGGCGAGCACTCCGACCAGATTCTCGCCTGGCTCGGCTATTCGCCGGCCGACATCGCCACGCTTCGTGCCGAGAAGACGCTCTGACCGACCGAGGACCAGGAACGCCATGACCGAAAAGATCCAGACCCGGCTCGACGGTGGCATCCGCTGGCTCGTCTACAATCAGCCGGAGAAGCGCAACGCCATCTCGCTCGACATGTCGGTCAAGGCCTATGAGATCGTCGATGCGTTCGCGCGGAGCGATACCGAGCGCGTCCTCGTGGTCACCGGCGCGGGCGACAAGGCCTTCGTCTCCGGCGCCGACATCTCCGAGTTCGAGGAGAAGCGCAACAGCGCCGCCGCGGCCAAGGAGTACCAGGACGTCTCGATGCGGATGTTCCAGATCATCCGCAACGTCCAGAAGCCGACGGTCGCGATGATCCACGGCTATTGCTTCGGCGGCGGCGTCGCGCTGGCGGCGTGCTGCGATCTCCGCTTCGCGGCCGACGATGCGCTGTTCTCGGTGCCTGCGGCGAAGCTCGGGATCGGTTATCGCGTCGACTTCACGCGCTATCTGGTCGAGCTCGTCGGCCCGGCCTTCGCCAAGGAATTCCTCTATACCGGCCGCCGCTTCGACGCGACGGAGGCCTGCCAGATGGGCTTCCTCAACAAGATGCTGCCCAAGGCCTCGCTCGAGGCGCATGTCAAGGCGACCGCCGAGACGATCGCCGAGAACGCGCCGCTCTCGGTCAAGGCCGCCAAGGTGATCGTGGGCGAGATCCTGAACGACCGTGCGCTGCGCGACGATGCGCTGTGCGAGCGGGTGATCGAGGCCTGCTCGGACAGCGAGGACTACCGGAACGCCCGCCGCGCCTTCATGGAGAAGAAGAAACCTGTCTTCCTCGGTCGCTGATCGGCGACGGCGCGACGATGGTGTCGGCGCGCTCGACCGCCGCCGCGATCATCGGCGTCCGCGACCACGTGGTCGCGATCCTCGCCCGATGCCGGCCTATTTGCGGGTGAGATCCGTGACGCCGTCCCAGCCGGGCGGCGGATCGCGGGCGAGGGCACG
>Ga0194132_10009387_pt1 | contig 13496 bp, 12 predicted proteins | sample TA2KigOf80mmetaG_FD_148612 | JGI IMG/M metagenome (GOLD analysis project Ga0194132, IMG submission 148612) | Freshwater microbial communities from Lake Tanganyika, Tanzania - TA2015054 Kigoma Offshore 80m | ecosystem: Environmental > Aquatic > Freshwater > Lake | place: Tanzania: Lake... | reverse complement strand
GAGCGCGGGCGTCACCGCCGGGTGCGGGCCCGGCGCGGCGGCGGGATCGCGCGGATCGGATCCTTGCGCGACATCGAGGAGGAGCGCGCAGTCGCCGGCCGAGCGCGCGAACCATCCGACATGGTCGAAGCTCCAGGCGAGCGGCGCGACGCCGGCACGCGGCACGCGCCCATAGGTCGGTTTGAGACCGAACGTGCCGCAGAGCGCGGCCGGCACGCGAACCGAGCCGTTGGTGTCCGAGCCGAGCGCGATCGGCACCGCGCCGGCGGCGACCGCCGCGGCCGAGCCGCCGGACGAGCCGCCCGAGACGCGCGCGAGGTCGTGCGGATTGCGCGTTGTGCCGTGATGGGCGTTCTCGGTGGTGAAGCCGAAGGCGAACTCGTCCATGTTGAGGACGCCGACGAGGACCGCACCCGCCGCCACGAGGCGCGCGATCGCGGTCGCGTCCGCGGTCGCGGGCGGCGCATCGAGCCGGATCTTGGAGCCGGCGTGCGTCGGGCGCCCGGCGACGTCGAACAGCGCCTTGACCGCGAACGGCACCCCGGCGAGCGGGCCCGGGTCGCGACCGGCGGCGACCGCACGGTCGACCGCGCGCGCGGCCGCACGCGCCTCCTCCGTCATGACCGCGTTGAACGCCGCGACCTTGGGCTCGACCGCCGCGATCCGCGCGAGCGCATTGGTCAACACCGCCTCGGCGGTTATGCGCCGTCCGCGCACCGCGGCGGCGATCGCGCGCGCGTCGTCGGTCATGGCCGGTAGACCGCGGCCGGGTCGTCGGGAAGCACCTCGCCCGGCCGGTCGACCGCCTCGGCGAGGCGGCGGAAATTGTCGAGATGGCGGACGACGCCCGGCCTCCACAACGGCTCGATCGCCAGGCCAAGGAGGCGCGCGGTCGCCTCGATATAGGGGGTGAGATCGGGCGGCGTGTCGGCCATGCGGTGCTCCAACCAGGGGGTCGGCTTGCCTCTCGGTGCCTTCTGCGCCAGAGTTTGCCGCATGCCGAAAGACGAGGCCATAGCCGCCGTCGAGACGATCCCGCTGCCGCTCGCGCCGGAACGCCGGCTGTGGGTCGAGTGCGCGCGTGCGGCGATCGACGAGGCGTGGATGATCGACCGGCTGCGCCGCATGGTCGAGACGCCGAGCCCCTATGGCGAGGAACGCGCGATGGCGGCGCTCGTGGCGCGGATCATGGCCGAATGCGGCTTCGAGGCCGCGGTGCAGGACATCGATGCGCAGTCGGCGAACGCGATCGGCCGGCTCGGCCGCGGCGATGGGCCGTCGCTCCTTCTCTTCGCGCCGCTCGACAGCCCGTTCTCGGGCCGGCCGGAGGACGAGCTGCCGTGGGTCGGCGACGCGATCCCGTCGCACATGCGCCCGGTCGCCGAGATCGGGCCGGGCACGCTCGTCGGGCTCTCCGCCGACAACCCCAAGGCGCACATCACCGCGCTGATCGCGGCCGTTCATGCGGTCGCGCGATCGGGCGCCAGGCTGACCGGGCCCGTCACGCTCGCCTTCGGCGCCGGCGGCGCGCCGGCCAAGGCGCCGGCCGGTTCGATCCGCCACAATATCGGCCACTGCGTCGGCTGCGAGTTCCTGCTGCGCCACGGCGTGCGGGGCGATTTCGCGGTGATCGCCAAGCCCGGCTACCGCATCGCCTGGGAGGAGGTCGGCCTCGCCTGGTTCCGCATTCGCGTACGCGGCACGCAAGCCTATGTCGGCCGCCGCCACGTGCTCCAGTACCGGAACCCGATCGTCGAGGCGGCGCCGGTCATCACCGCGCTCGAGCGTTGGTTCGGCGCGTATGCGCGCCGGCACACCGACGGGCTCGTCGCGCCGCAGGGCGCGATCGGCGCGATCCAGGGCGGCTGGCCGCACAAGCCCGCGTTCACACCGGCGGCGTGCGATCTTTATGTCGATCTCCGCATCAGCCCGCGCACCAGCCCGATGCAGGCCGAGCGCGAGCTCAACGCCGCGCTCCGCGCGATCGAGGCGGCGAATCCGGGGCTCGCACTCGACTGCGCGATGACGGTCGCGATCCCCGGCCAGACCACCGATCCGCGCAACTGGATCATCCAGTCCTGCATCCGCGGCTACGAGGACGCGGAGGGCGAGCGCCACCACCCGTTCCTCGAGACGAGCGGCCAGACCGAGGCGGTGATCCTGCGCGCCCACGGCATCCCGACCGCGCGCTTCGGCCTGCCGGCGCAAATGTCTCCCGAGGCCCTGCCGCCGGGCGACCGGCCGCGCCACGGCATGGGAACGGTCGAGATCGCCCGGATGCGACGCTATGCCCGTTCACTCGTGTATGCGATCATCGATACGTGTACGCGGGGGCTCGACGAGGTCGGACTGGCGTAGAGGCTACGACGATGGCTGAACCGGGGCGCGGCATCGACCGCTGGGAACGCTACTGCCAGGCGGCCGAGGGCTTCACCGAGTATTGGTATCCGGCGATGGCGTCGCCGAAGCTGGGATCGAAGCCTCAGGCCGTCCGCATCGCCGGCCGCGACATGGTGATGGTGCGGAGCGGCGGCCGCGCCTATGCGCTCGAGGATGTCTGCCCGCATCGGCGCATCCCGCTGTCCGAGGGGCGGTGCGAGTTTGAGCACACGATCTCCTGCGTCTATCACGGCTGGACGTTCGATCTCCGCTCGGGCGCGCTGGTCGCGGCGCTCACCGACGGTCCGGACTCGCCCATCGTCGGCAAGGTCTCGGTGCGGCGTTTCCCGGTCGAGGAGCGCGCCGGGCTGGTCTGGGTGTGGACCGGCGACGGCGAGCCGGTGCCGGTCGAGGACGACATCCCCGAGGAGCTCCTCCGCGCCGACGCGATCATCGTGCCGCTGTTGCGCAAGGTCGAGGGCAATTGGCGCTATGCGACCGAGAACGGCTTCGACGAATCGCACGGCAAGTTCCTGCATCGCACCGCATGGTGGGTGTTCTTCAAGCGCATGTCGGGCTGGAACGTCACCGAGATCGTCCGCTCGCCCGACGGCAAGTGGCTGACGCGGGCGCAAATGGAGGTGCACGCCGACGACGACTATCCCGGGCTCGGGCGCTGGCCGCGGTTCAACCTCTTCCAGCGCCGTGCCAAGTCGGTGGCGCAGGGATCGAACAAGCACCCGGTGTCGGTGCGCCTGCCCGGCACGCTCCGCGTCGTGCAGCCCGACAGCGCCGACTGGACCCATTACGAGTGGTACGTGCCCGCGACGCGCAACACCTACCGCTATCTCGTGCTCGCCGTGACCTGGGGCGGCGCGCTCAAGCGCGCCCTTTTCCATCTGCGCTACTGGACCTACATCCTGTGGGTCCATCACTACGGCTTCAACAACCAGGATCTCCGTGTCGTCAAGCTGATGCCCGACACGCATCCGGAGCGCCTGTTCCGCCCCGACGTCTCGATCACCGCGTGGCGCCGGATGTGCGAGGAGGAGGCGCGCCGGCTGCCGCCGAAGACCACCGGCACGATTCCCGCCGCGGCCGAATAGATCTGAGGCCGAATAGATCTCAGGCCAAATAGACCTCAGGAAGGAACCCGCCATGCTCGGACTCGGTATCGCCTCCTCGCACGCGCCGGCGCTGTTCTGCCCGCCCGAGGTGTGGCCGACCGTCTATGCCGCGATCCCGGACTACATGAAGGGCTCGCAGCCGCATACCGCCAAGAACGAGACGCCCGACGCGATCCGCCATCAGATCGACCGCTCCGAAAAGGCGTTCGCCACGCTCCGGCGCGAGCTCGAGGCGTTCAAGCCCGACGCGCTCGTCATCCTCGGCGACGACCAGGGCGACATGTTCGACGAGAGCAACATTCCTGCCTTCAGCGTCTTCACCGGCGATTCCGTGTGGGGCTCGACGGTGCCGACCTATTGCAACGAGCCGCCGGAGCGCTCGCGCGTCTCGATCCCGGTGCACACCGATCTCGCCAAGCACATCCTGCGCGGGCTGATCAAGCGCAATTTCGATCCGGCCTCGAACGCCAAGATGCGCCCGCTCGGCCGGCCCGACCGCGGCGTCAGCCACGCCGTGATCTATCCCGCGCCCAAGCTGATGCCCAACTACGACATCCCGATCGTGCCGATCTTCATGAACGAGTATTTTCCGCCGATGCCGTCGGCGGCGCGCTGCTACGACCTCGGGATCGCGCTCCGCGAGATCGTCGACGCGTTCCCCGGCCGGGTCGCGATCTATGCCTCGGGCGGGCTGTCGCATGATCCGATCGGGCCGCGCGCCGGCTGGATCGACGAGCCGCTCGACCGCTGGGTGCTCGAGCGGCTGGAGCGGAACGAGGCGGACGCGCTCAAGAACCTGTTCACCTTCGATTCCGACACCATGCGGAGCGGCACCGGCGAGATCCGCGCCTGGATCTCGGTCGCCGCGGCGTGCAACCGCGTGGCCAAGGTCGTCGAGTACTTCCCCTCGCACCACGCCAAGGTCGGGCTCGGCTGGGCCTATTGGCCGTGGCCGGCCGGCGGCGCGATGCGCCAGGCGGCGGAGTAGCCCGCGCCGCGGCTCAGCCGCGGCCGAGCAGGAAGTCCCCGCGCCGCGGCTCAGCCGCGGCCGAGTAGGAAATCAAGGTGGACGCGGTTGAACGTCGCCGCGTCCTCGAACTGCGGCCAGTGGCCGCAATCCTGCATGACGACGAAGCGGGCGCCCGGGATCATGTCGGCGAGCGCGCGGCCGACCTCGACCTTCGCCGTCGGGTCGTGCGAGGTCCACAAGACGAGCGTCGGCGCCGTGATCGAGCCCCACTGCGCCGGCGTCAGCGCGAAGCGCTGGCGCGCCTCGGGCACGTGCATCGAGACGATGCGGCGGATGCCGGTCCGCATCGCGGGGTCGCGGTAGATGCGGAGCCGGCTCGCGACCAGGTCGTCGTGGACGTCCGTGCCGTCGAACATCAGCCATTGCAGCCGCGCCTTGACCTTGTCCCAGTTCGCCTCGTCGACGGCGGCGAGCGTCGACTGGCGCACCTTCTCGAGCGCGACCGGGTCGATGCGGTCGCCGCCGGCCGTGTTGAGGACGAGCTGCTCGGTGCGGTCGCGATGGGTGACGGCGAAGTGCGAGGCGACCCAGCCGCCGAGCGATTCCCCCGACAGCGACGCGCGCGGGAGACCCATCGCGTCCATGAAGCCCGCGACGTGGCGCACATAGAGGGGGACGGTGTAGTCGTAGTCCGGCTTGTCGGTGTAGCCGTGGCCGAGCATGTCGATCGAGAAGGTGTCGAAGTGCAGGGCGTGCGCCGCGAGGTTCCGGCAATAGGCCTCGGCGTGGCCGCCGGTGCCGTGGAGGAAGATCAGCGCCGGGCGGCCGGGCGTGCCGGCGCGGAGATAGCGGGTGCGGATGCCCTCGACCGCGACATAGCCCTGGGTGAACGCGACGCCCTGGAGGTCGGACCAGACGCTGCCATGGGCACTCCGGTCGCGGGCCGTGCGCGGGATCGTCTCCATGGGCTCTGTCCTCTCGGCCATGATCGTCGTCGTCGTGGTCGTCGTCGTCGTGGTCGTCGTCGAAGCCGTTCGGGTCTCGAACGCGGGTTGAGGGTTCACGCGAGGACGGGTCAGGGCAGCCGGCGATAGACGATGCGCGAGCCATCGCGCCCGGCGAAGGCGAGCTGCGCCCAGGTCCCGTCCGCCGCGTCGTACCACACCTCGCGCTCGGTGCCGCCGGTGACGTGGAAGCGGCGGGCGCGGATGGTTCGGCCGCCGGCCTCGATCGCGTCCTCGCCGCGGTCCTCGATGCGGACGTCGAGGATCGCGCCGTCGCCGGCATCGATCAGCCGGCCCTGGCGCACGGTCGCCTCGGGCCACCAGCTGGCGAGAAGCGTGTCGGCCGCGACCATGGCGCGACCGGCCGGCCCTTCGACCGCGAGCCCGGCCTCGGTGCGCCGGACCGTCACCGTGGTGATCGTGCCGTTGTCGTCGGTGCGCCCGTCATAGGCGAGGAGGCGATCGGCCTTCCAGGTCTCGGTCCGCCGCTGGCTGTGCCGGTGGGCGGTGATGAAGAGCACCTTCACCTCGATGTCGATGCTGGTCTCGACGATCGTGGTGTCGCCATCGAGGCGGAACGCGAGGCGGTGGATGCCGATGCGGCTGTCGCCGCGCCAGATCGCGAAGGCGATCTCGTCGGGCTCCGACGCCCGCGCCGGCGCCAGCGCGGCAACAGTGGCGGCAACAGCGGCGGCGAGAGCGGCGGCGAGGAGGAGCGCGGCCGGGGCGGCGGCGCGTCTCATGTCATGCGGCCCCGCGCCGGAACTGCTTGCCGAGCGCGAGGCCCTGGCCCTGGTAGGACGAGCCGATGCCGCGGCCATAGAGCCGGTCGGGCACATCGGTCAGCCGCTCGTAGCGCAGCCGGCCGATGAGCTGGCCGTGCTCGAGCAGGAACGGCACCTCGTGCGAGCGCACCTCGAGGACGGCGCGGCTGCCCGCGCCGCCGCTCTCGGCGTGGCCGAAGCCGGGATCGAAGAAGCCCGCATAGTGGACGCGGAACTCGCCGACCAGAGTGTCGTAGGCGACCATCTCGGCGGCGTGGTCGGGCGGCACGGTGACGGCTTCGCGCGTCGCGAGGATGGTGAAATCGCCCGGGTTGAGGATGATGCCGCGCGGTGCCGGCGCCGCGATCGGTTCCCAGAACGCGGCCGGGTCGTAGTGGCCGACGCGGTCGATGTCGACGACGGCGGCGTGTCTCTTCGCCCGGAAACCGACGATGCCGGCGCCCGGCACGCCCTCGAGATCGAGGTGGAGCGCGAGGCTCGCGTGGTCGCGCACCTCCTGGCGATCGAGCGCGACGTCGACCAGCGGCGCGCGATCGTGGAGGCGTAGGAGTTGGTCGCCGGCCGCGCCCGCCGTGCCGCGCCGCAGCCGGAGCTGGTTGAGCCGCGAGCCCGCGCGCACCGCGACCGAGAAGGTCGAGGGCGAGATCTCGGCATAGAGCGGCCCCTCATAGCCGCGGCGCACGACGTCGAACTGTGTCGCCTGATCGGTTATCACGCGGGTGAAGACGTCGAGCCGGCCGGTCGAGCTCTTCGGGTTGGCCGTCGCGCCGATCGCGGGGCCGAGGCGGACCGATTCGAGGAGCGGCACGATGTAGACGCAGCCGCGCTCGAGCACGGCGCCGGCGGTGAGGTCGATCTGGTGCATCTCGAAGGCGTGGATCTTCGCCGCCACGGTCGCGTTGCGGCCGGGGAGGAAGCTCGCCTGCACCCGATAGGCCGTCGTGCCGAGGCGGAGGTCGAGGCTCGCGGGCTGGACCTGGTCGTCGGCGATCGGAACGGCCGCCGCGATCTCACCGGCGCGGATCAGTTCGCGTATCGTCTGCGACGGCAAAAGCCCGGTATAATGCCGGGCGTCGTCCCGGGCGGCACCCGCCGGGGATGCATCCGGCCGGCTCGCGGCAGCCATGAGCGATGACCTGCTCGTTCAGGGATCGGTAACCATGACGAGGGTAGCAGCGAATCGTGCCGGGCACCATCGGGCCGCTCCCCCCGGCCACCACGTCGCGATCCTCTACGGAGCCTCCGCCTGATGCGTTCGTTCCTTGCGCTCTTCGCCTTTGTCTCAACGCTCGGCGGGATCGCTCTGCCGCGTGCCGAGCCGCTCCAGGGCGCCGCCCCTCAGCTCATGAACGAGCGCTTCGTGCCGGAGCCGCGCAACCACACGGTGAAGACCTGGGTCGACGGGCTCGAGGCGCCGTGGTCGCTCGTGTTCCTGCCCGACGGACGCGCGCTGGTGAGCGAGCGGCCGGGCCGCATCCGGCTCATCGTCAACGGCCGGCTGATGCCGGAGACGGTGCTCCGGCTCGAGGTCGCGCGCGGCGGCGAGGGCGGGCTCCTCGGTCTCGCCGTCCACCCGCGCTTTCCCGCCGAGCCGTTCGTCTATGCGATGTACACAGTCGCCGAGCGCGGCGCGCGTCTCAACCGGGTCGCCCGCTTCCGTCTCGAGGGCAACCAGGCGAAGCTCGACCCCGTCCTCGTCAACGCGATCCCCGGCGCCGCCAACCACAATGGCGGGCGGATCGCCTTCGGCCCAGACGGTCTCCTCTATATCGGGACCGGCGCACCTGCGATGCCGGCATCGCGCAGGATGCGAAGAATCTCGGCGGCAAGATCCTCCGCATCAACGCCGAGGGCGGCATACCGCCGACCAACCTGTTCCCGGGCACGCCCGTCTACACGCTCGGCCATCGCAACGTGCAGAGCCTCGCCTGGCATCCCGAGACGCGCGAGCTGTTCGCCGCCGAGCACGGCCCGTCGGGCGAGTTCCTGCTGTTCGGTCACGACGAGGTCAACGTCATCCAGCCCGGGCGCAATTACGGCTGGCCGCTCGCGGTCGGCGCGCCCAAGGTGCAGCAATTCGTCGATCCGATCATCTCGTGGAACGACATCACGACGCCGCCGAGCGGGATGACGTTCTGGCGCGGCGCGCTCTATATCGCGACGCTCTCGAGCGAGGCATTGGTGCGGATCGAGTTCGAGCGCAACGGGCCCGAGTGGCGCGCCCGGGAGATCGAGCGCTGGTTCGCCGACGGCGGCACCGAGGGCCGCTATGGCCGCATCCGCGATGCGATCGTCGGACCCGATAGCGCGCTCTACGTGCTCACCTCGAACCGCGACGGCCGCGGCACCGTGCGCGAGGGCGACGACCGCATCCTCCGCATCGCGCCGGAGTGATCGCTTCCCTCACGACCGGTTGGGCGAGCCCTTGAAGCCGGCGCCGAAGCCTGCCTCGTGCGCGGCCCAGCCGCCGGCGACGCGGCCGGAGAAGATCGCGGGCCCCAGCATCGTGCCCTCGAGACCGGCGCGGCCGTTGATGTGCCCGCCCGCCATGCCCGCGACCTCGCCCGCGGCGTAGAGCCCGGGGATCGGCTCGAAGTGCTTGTCGAGCACGCGGCAGCGGAGGTCGGTCTTGACCCCGCCGAAATTCTTCCGCGCCAGCGGAAAGATCTGGATCGCGTAATAGGGCGCGGTGTCGAACGGCTTCGACGCGGCGAGCGGCTTGCCGAACGCGGGCTCGTTGCGGAGACCTGTCGCGAACGTGGCGTTGTAGCGCTCGATCTCGGCGAGGAAAACGGAGCGATCGACGCCGATCGCCTCGGCGAGCGCGGCGAGCGTCGCCGCCTTCCTGATGAAGGGCGAGTTGTCGAGAAGCTCCTCGACCTTGGCGCGGACCACCTTGTCGCCGTCGCGGTAATAGGGATCGGCGATCTCGAGGGTCGCGGTCATCGGCCGGTCGAGGATCGCCCAGGCGTGGCGCGGCGTCTGCGCGAGGAGCGCCGGGCTCGCCGAGTTGCCGCCCGACAGCGCCTCGTTGTGGAAGCGCCTTCCCTGCTGGTTGACCCAGATATAGCCCGGCGCCTGGCGGAACACGAGGCCGCGCCGCTGGCCCGGGTCGCGGTAGTCGGGCGTCGCGTAGACGTAGAACCAGACATGATCCATATGGGTGAGATAGCCGCCCGCCTCGCGCACCAGCCGATGGCCGATCCCGGTCGAGCCGCGGCCCGAGCCCTCCATGATGCGGTCGTTGCGGAGATCGGGCCGCACCTCGAGCACCATGTCGAGGTTCGAGTTGAAGCCGCCCGAGGCGACGAGGACGGTGCGCGCCGCGACCTCGAAGCGCTCGCCCGACTTGCGGTCGATGCCCTCGAGCCCGACCACGCGGTCATTGTCGCGGCGAAGCGCGGTGATCTCGGCCTCGAGCGCGAGCGCGCCGCCCTTGGCGCGGTAGGCCTCGATCAGCTTCGTCATCAGCCCGAGCCCGTTCCGCTCCGGGCGCGTCCAGCGCAGGACCGAGTTGCCCTCCTGCGGCTTCATGTCGACCCAGCGCACGCCGAGCCGCTCGGCCCAGAAATAGAGATCGTCGCGCGTGTGCTCGATGTAATAGCGCGCCCACACCGCATCCGCGGACGGGCCGCCCCAGTCCATCCAGTCCTTGAACGCGAGATCGGGCGTGTCGTGGATTCCCTGGCTCTTCTGCAACGGCGAGCCGACGATCAGGCAGCCGCCACCCGAGATGATCGCGGCGCCGCCCGGCGCGGCCGCCTGCTCGAAGGCGATCGTGCGGGCGCCCGCCTCGCGCGCCTCGATGCCGGCCGCCATGCCGGCGCCGCCCGCGCCGATGATCGCGATGTCGGTCTCCATCCTCTTGATGCCGGCCAAGTGCGGTCTCCCTCGTTCGGTCGGACGGAACACGGTCGCTACTATAGCCGCTCCGGCGCGCGGGTCGCGCCGTTTGACCGCATCCAGGAATTGGTTTAGACTTAAAATAATTTCGGACGAGACGATGATCGGGGTGGGCGACGATGAAGATCGACATCATCGGCGGTGGGCCGGCCGGGCTCTATTTCGCGCTCCTGATGAAGAAGGCCGATCCGCGCCGGTGCATCACCGTGTTCGAGCGCAACCGCCCCGACGACACGTTCGGCTTCGGCGTGGTGTTCTCGGCCGAGACGCTGGGTCATTGCCGCAACTACGACGCGCCGTCCTATGACGCGATCCGCGCCAATTTCGCCTACTGGGACGACATCGACATCCATTATCGCGGGACGGTGGTGCGCTCGAGCGGGCACGGGTTCTGCGGGCTGGCGCGGAAGACGCTTCTTCTCCTCCTCCAGGCGCGCTGCCGCGAGCTCGGCGTCGATCTCCGTTTCGAGACCGAAATCGCCGACATCGACCGCCACCGCGATGCCGATCTCGTGCTCGCCGCCGATGGCATCAACTCGGCGATCCGCGAGCGGTTCCGGTCTTCGTTCAAGCCGATGGTCGATGTCCGCCCCAACAAGTTCGTCTGGCTCGGCTCGACCAAGCCGTTGCCCGCGTTCACGTTCGTCTTCCGCGAGAACGCGCACGGCATCTGGAACGTGCATGCCTACCAGTACAACAAGGAGCACTCGAGCTGGATCTTCGAGACGACCGCCGAGGCGTGGGAGAAGGCGGGGCTCGCCGGCGCAAGCGAGGCCGAGACCGTCGCCTATCTCGAGACCCTGATCGCGCCCGAGCTCGAGCGTCATCGCCTGATCACCAACCGCTTGCTGTGGCGGAATTTCCCGACCATCCGCTGCAAGTCCTGGGTGCATGAGAACATCGTGCTGGTGGGCGATGCCGCGCACACGGCGCATTTCTCGATCGGGTCCGGCACCAAGCTCGCGATGGAGGATGCGATCGCGCTCTACGAGGCGTTCGAGGCCAAGGGCTCGGTCGCCGCCGCGCTCCATCACTATGACGCGACGCGCCACGACGAGGTCGAACGGATCCAGCACGCGGCCGAGGTCTCGCTCGCCTGGTTCGAGCATGTCGAGCGGTTCTGGAAGATGGAGCCGACGCAGTTCGCGTTCAGCCTCCTGTCGCGCTCGCGTCAGATCACCTACGAGAATCTCCGGCTCCGTGACGGCGCCTTCGTCGCCGGCGTCGACCGCTGGTTCGCCGGCCACGTCAAGGCGACCCAGGGCTTCGACCTCCCGACCGCATCGCCGCCGCCGCCGATGTTCACCCCCTTCCGGCTCCGCGACATGGTGGTTGCCAACCGCGTGGTCGTGTCGCCGATGTGCCAGTATTCGGCGACCGACGGCGTTCCCGACGACTGGCATCTCGTCCATTACGGAAGCCGCGCCATGGGCGGCGCCGGCCTCTTGTTCACCGAGATGACCGACGTCTCGGCCGAGGCCCGCATCACGCCCGGCTGCGCCGGCATGTATTCGGATGCGCACGAGGCGGCGTGGAAGCGGATCGTCGATTTCGTCCACGCCAATGCCGCGGCCAAGATGTGCCTCCAGCTCGGCCATGCCGGGCGCAAAGGCTCGACGCGGCTGATGTGGCAGGGGATCGACCAGCCGCTCGACGCCGGCAACTGGCCGATCCTATCGGCGTCGCCGCTGCCCTATTTCAAGCACTCGCAGTTGCCGCGGGAGATGACCGAGGCGGACATGGCGTGCGTGGTCGCGGACTATGTCCAGGCGACGGAGCGCGCGCACCGCGCCGGCTTCGACATGGTCGAGGTGCACGCCGCGCACGGCTATCTGCTCGCGAGCTTCCTGTCGCCGCTCACCAACAAGCGCACGGATTCCTATGGCGGCCCGCTCGCGAACCGGCTCCGCTTCCCGCTCCGCGTCATCGAGGCGGTGCGGCGAGCCTGGCCGGCGGCGAAGCCGCTCTCGGTCCGCATCTCGGCGACCGACTGGCTCGACGGCGGCACGACGGAGACCGACGCGGTCGAGATCGCGCGCGCGTTCGCGCGCTCGGGCGTCGATCTCATCGATGTCTCGACCGGCCAGACCGTGCCGGAGGGCAAACCCGCCTATGGCCGCATGTTCCAGACCCCGTTCGCGGAGGCCGTCCGCAACGAGGGCGGAATCGCGACCGTCGCGGTCGGCAACATCACGACCTGGGACCAGGTCAACACCATCGTCGCCTCGGGCCGCGCCGATCTCGTCGCGCTCGCCCGCCCGCATCTCTGGAACCCGTATTTCACCCAGCACGCGGCGGCGGCCTATGGCTACGAGGCGCAGGCCTGGCCCGACCAGTATCTGCCCGGCAAGGACCAGGCGTTCCGCACCTTCGAGCGCCAGCGTGCCGACGAGGAGGCGCTGCGTCGCGCGGCGAAGCCCGATGCCACCTACAAGGTCGCGGCGGAGTAGCGCGATGGGCCGCCACCAGCGTCTCGCCGCGATCGCCAGGCTTACGCTCACGCTCACGCTCGGGCTCACGCTCGCGCCGGCGACGGTCGCCGCCGCCGACCAGTGCGTGTTGCCGCAATCCATCCCGGCGGCGCGGTCGCAGTCGTTCGACTGGCGCAACACCGAGGCGAAGACCGACTACTACATGCTCGCGCTGTCGTGGTCGCCCGAGCACTGTGCCGAGAGCGGCACCGAGGCGCGGAGCCGCATCCAGTGCGGGCTCAACAAGTTCCGCTTCGTGGTGCATGGGCTGTGGCCGCAATCGGAAGGGGCGCGGACCAAGGAGGATCATCCGCGCAATTGCCGCCGCGCTGATCCGCTGCCGCCGGCGCTGGTGCGGAACCACCTCTGCACCGTGCCGGGCGTCGAGTTGATGCAGGGCCAGTGGCAGCGCCACGGAAGCTGCGCCTTCTCCTCGCCCGAGGCCTATTTCGCCAAGATCGAGGAGCTGTGGAAGGACTTCCGCCAGCCCGATCTCGCGGCCCTCGTCCGCCGCTCGCCGCGCCCGACCGCGGGCGAGGTGCGCGAGGCGGTTGTCGCCGCGAACGGACGCCTCGGGCTCCGGCGCGAGCATGTGATGGTCGACCGCACGCGCGAGGGCTGGCTCGAGGAGATCCGGCTCTGCTACGACCGCGGCTTCCGGCCCAAGCCCTGCGCGGTCCGGGGCGCTCCCGATCGGGCCGAGCTCCGCATCCGGCTCTGACCCGCCACCCGCGCTGCTGGAGAAGGGTTCCGACGCGACGTTGCTGCGCGAGATGATCGGCTTCGCCGCGACCCGGCTGATGGAGCTGGAGAGCGAGAGCCTGTGCGGCGCCGGACACGGCGAACGCAGCGACGCC
>Ga0194132_10009383_pt1 | contig 13500 bp, 7 predicted proteins | sample TA2KigOf80mmetaG_FD_148612 | JGI IMG/M metagenome (GOLD analysis project Ga0194132, IMG submission 148612) | Freshwater microbial communities from Lake Tanganyika, Tanzania - TA2015054 Kigoma Offshore 80m | ecosystem: Environmental > Aquatic > Freshwater > Lake | place: Tanzania: Lake Tanganyika... | reverse complement strand
CCGCTGGGCCTTCCACACTTATTCGACGCTGGATTCGCCACCGATTGTCGAACTCGTCGAAATCGAGGGGCACCGCTCGGTCAAGGTGCTGGAAGACAATGCCGCACTGCGCGAACGGATGAAGTCGATCATCACGCATCCCACGGAGTTCCTTCAATTGAAGATTGAAGGTGGTGTGACGGTGGACGCTTGGATGATCAAGCCCAAAAACTTCGACAAGACGAAAAAGTATCCCGTCTTCGTGTATGTGTATGGTGAGCCGTTCGCTCAGACGGTGCTGGATAGTTGGGGTACGGCTCAAATCGACTTTCATCGCGCCGTCGCCGACATGGGATATCTGGTTGTGTCGATCGACAACCGCGGCACGCCTGCGCCGAAGGGGGCGGCATGGCGACGTTCTATATTCGGCAGTCTCGGCCCATTATCCGCGGCGGAACAGGCGGCAGCCTTGAAGGAACTGGGACGGACTCGGCCCTACGTGGATATGGCCCGCGTCGGCATCTGGGGCTGGAGCGGCGGTGGTTCGAATACGCTCAATGCTCTGTTTCGGTATCCCGGGCTTTATCACCTCGGCATTGCCGTGGTCCCAAAGCCCCAACCCCATCTTTACAACGCCTGGTTTCAGGAAATCTACATGCGGACGAAAGACGTGAATCCGGACGGCTACAAGAAATCCGCGCCGATCAATTTCGCCGAAGGCCTGCGGGGCAAGTTGTTGATCATCACCGGCTCCGGCGAAACCAACACGCACATCCAAATCATCGAAGGACTGGTCGATCGGCTGATCGCGCTCGGCAAGCCGTTCGACTACATGGTCTATCCCAATCGCGATCACGGTCTGCGCGAAGGAATCGGTTCCGAAGTCCACGTGCGAATGCTGATGGTTCGGTATCTGCTGGAAAACCTCCCAAGCGGATCGCTGCCCGTCAGCAGCACGGCGAAATCGCGCAAAGGACAACAATGAACTGAACGGACATGAACCAGGCGTTTCGGCTTTTCGCCGTGACGAGGATTTTGCCGCGTTTCTTGAGGTCGATGATCGGCTCGAACTACAGGTGATACAGATGGTCCGATTTCTTGGCATGGTTGTTTTGTTGTTTTCGGTTGCTCCGGCATTTGCGGGTGAAAAAGCGAAACAAAAACCCAATATTATTCTCATCCTGGCCGACGATCTCGGCTACGAAACGATCGGGGCCAACGGCGGCACCAGTTACAAAACTCCTCACCTCGACCGCCTCGCAAAAGGCGGTGCACGCTTCACTCATGCTTTCGCTCAGCCTTTGTGCACACCTACCCGCGCGCAACTAATGACTGGAAAATCGAACATTCGCAACTATGTCCGCTTTGGCTATTTGGATCCCCGTTCGATCACTTTCGCCAACCTCCTTAAAAACCTGGGCTATGCAACTTGCGTCGTCGGAAAATGGCAACTCGGCCAAGACGTCGGTTTGCCTAAAACCTTCGGGTTCGATGAATCCTGCCTTTGGCAACATACCCGCCGACCCCCTCGCTACGCCAATCCCGGCCTCGAATACAACGGCATCGAAAAGAACTTCACCAAGGGAGAATACGGCCCCGATATTCTCAACGATTATGCGATCGAGTTCATCACCAAGAAAAAAAATGAGCCTTTCTTCCTCTACTATCCCATGACTCTCACTCACTCCCCTTACCAAGCGACCCCCGATAGCAAAGGTTGGGATCCGCTCGTGAAGGATGAGAAGAGCAACATCGCCCCCCGTTATTTCGGAGACATGGTGAGCTACATGGACAAGCTGGTCGGCAAAGTCGTCGCCAAACTCGACGAACTCGGCATTCGCAACAATACTCTAGTATTGTTTGTCGGCGACAACGGCACCGGAAAGGGGACCGTTTCGATGATGGGAGCGATGCAGCTCATCGGAGGCAAAGGGACGACGACATACGCGGGAATGCATGTGCCCTTGATCGCGTCTTGGCCTGGAAAAATTCCGGCGGAGCAGACTATCCGCGATTTGGTGGATACGACCGATTTTCTACCGACGATGATGGACGCGGCTGGAGGTAAGCTCACATCCAAAATTGACGGCCGAAGTTTTTGGCCTCAATTGATTGGTCAAAAAGGAGAGCCGAGACCTTGGCTTTATTCCTGGTATTCGCCCAGGCAGGGGGCCGACACCAAAGTGACGGAATTCGCGTTTACGCATCGTTACAAGTTGTATCGCACGGGAGAATTCTACAATCTCGAAAAGGATGTTAAGGAGAAGAATGCGATTGCGACGGCAAACTTGAGCGCGGAAGAGTCAGCCGGTTTACGAGTGCTTCAAGCAGCCCTCAATGAATTTCGAGACGCTCGCCCTAAAGAACTTGATAGCGTGAAGGAGAAGAAAAAAGGAAAGGCGAAAGCACACGAGTCTGGGAGCAGATATTAATGGCAACTTCAAAAACTGGCTCTCCCTCAAGTATGGTGATCTTAGTACCCTCTCCCGCTGCATTCAGGGGAAGAGGGCTAAGGAAAAGAAAAAGGGAAATTCATCGTTTCTAGTGACGATGCCTCGCTTCGCTGGTTATTTTGCGGCATGTCACGCACGGCACGAGCTTCGGTTGGCGGGGTTTGTTACCACTTCATCAATCGCGGGAACAATCGGGCCGAGGTCTTCCGCAAGGACGAGGACTTCGCCGCGTTTCTTCAGGCGATGATTGGCTCGAACGGGTGAACGCCGCCCTGACGCCCGCGGAACTCGAAGCCGGCCGCCGCAGCGTCAACCGAGGCGTCCCATTTGGCACGCCCACCTGGCAGACGAAGACAGCCGACCGCCTCGGCCTGGAATCCACCCTCACGCCCCGCGGCTGCCCGCGGAAGCAGACATAGAATAGACTATGTCGCCGTCTTCTTTTTCAGGACTCAGGCGTCCCGCGCGACCAGTTGGTGCGCGACGTGGTCTGGGCGTTATTGAACTCTTCCGAATTTCGCTTCGTTTATTGACGAGTTCCAACCATGCATGCGTTCGGCTGCTCTCTGTGTCCGCTCGCGATCTTGACTGTACTAGTTACAGCGTTGTTTCTGCCACTCCCCGGCGCCGCTCAGGAGCGCGTTACGCCGAAAGAATCGCGCGGCGGCAAGCCGCTTCAGGAACTCTGGGCCGACATTCCCGATGAGTTTCGCCATCTCAAGTTTCCCGAATGGAAACTACCGGACGATCTAAAGTCGTGGCGCCAGCGCGACCGGAAAGCTACGCGCGATCTGGTGCTGCGTTGCCTTGGTGATCTTCCGCCGCGACCAGCAAAACCGAAGGTAACCGTCATCGACAGAGAAGATCGTGGTGATTACCTGCTTGAGCGCATCGAGTTCCACAACGGCGTCGATGCCATCGTACCCGGCATGATCCTGATCCCGAAAAAGCGAGTTGGGCCAGTCCCCGCGATCGTGGGATTACATGGGCATGGCGGATCGAGCGAGACGATCTGCACGGACGAGAAGAACCCGCAATGCGTCGGCCCCATGCTGGCGCGCAAGGGATTCGTGGTTGCCGCCATCGACACCTATTTCTGCGGCGCTCGCGCGTCCAGGAGCAAGACGAAACATCGCGGCCTGGATGAAGGGACGCTGTTCAAGCTCTATCACCTTCAGGGCCGATCCTTGTGGGGCATGATGCTGCGTGACCAGCAGATCCTGCTCGACTACCTGGAAACGCGGCCCGAGGTGGACGCCAAACGCATCGGCGTCACCGGCATGAGCATGGGCGGCACGGGCACTTGGTGGCTGGCGGCCATCGACGATCGCGTGCAAGCAGCCGTCTGTGTCGCCGGCTTCACACGCTATCGTGAGCTATTCGCGCACGGCAATTTTCGCCTGCACGGCATGTATTACTGGGTGCCGGAGATTCTTCGTCACTTTGATACTGAAGCCATCTATAGCCTTATCGCCCCAAGACCCTTTCTTGCCCTCTCCGGCGACCGTGACGGCGGCCTACCCTTGACCGGCATCGAAGTGCTGGAGAGAAAACTCGCATCGGTATACGACCTGCACGGCGCAGGCGCCAACTTCCGTAGCATCGTCTATGCCAACACCGCTCACGAATACTTGCCCGAGATGCAGGCCGAGATGTTGGGATGGTTCGTGAAGCATCTGAGCAGCAAGAAATAGAACGAGGTTGTTCATGTCGAGTCGGCGATCCGTCGCAGTGGTTTTCTGGTTATCCTTGGTGGTTGGTCTATTGGTCGTCGCTTCTGCACGTGCCCAAGAGCGAGGTTTGCTCGCGGGTCAGGCGGTCGTCGACATCACGCCGCCGTTGGATGTTCAACCGGGCGGCGTCTTTGCCTTGCCTGACAAGCCGCGCAAGTATGCGGGGGTGCGTCAAGCAGCCGAGGCGCGCGTCATCGTGCTGCGCGTGAAGGACACCTCCGCGGTCATCGTGTCGCTGGACCTTCTTGCGGTGGGCAAAGAGTTCACGGCACGCGTGCAAGGGGAGATCGCCAAACGCACCAAGATCCCCGCCGGCCACGTGCGCGTTTGCGCCACGCACACGCATTCGATGCCCACGCTCAAATGGCTGCGATTTCATGGTGAGCTGCCCGAGAAGTACATGGCCCAGGTGGAAAAGAAGATTGTCGAGGCGGTGGTTCGCGCCGAGGCCGACCTGAGCCCTGCCGAGCTTTATGTGGGACGAGCCCGGGCCGCGGGGGCCAATTTCAATCGCACTTCCAAGACATGGAAGACAGACGCCGACTTCGGCACGGCCTCCAGCGACGCCGAGCGCTGGCTCGACACCACGGTGCACGTGCTCCATTTTCGCCGAAAGGCGCCAGAGAAGCCGAATCTTCTGTGGTACCACTTCTCGGCCCATCCGGTGGTCTATCGCGACGACCCGGGCGCCGGCCCCGATTGGCCTGGGCTCGTCAATCGCATGGTGCACGGCAAATTCAAAAGCGTCCCGTCCTTTTTGCAGGGCCACTGCGGCGATGTGAATCCCGGCGATGGCAAGACTTTCCTCGGCGATCCGGTACAGGTCGCCGAGCGGGTGTTCGACGCCATCGAAAAAGCGGTGAAGGATGCGCGACGTGTGCCGGTCAACGAATTGCGTCTGCACTCGGAATCGTTCGGGTTGCCACTCGACCTGGAGCGAATGCGCAAAGACGTCGCGAGCTTCGAGTCCGACCCCGAAAAGACGATCAAGGAACGCGGCTGGTTCAAGAACATGGCGTTTGCCAAAGACTGGCACGCCTGGGCCAAGAAGTGGGACGCGAAACAGACGACGTATCCCGTTCAGCTCTCAACTTTGTGTTTAGGCGACGTGGCCCTCGCGTTTCATCCGGGCGAACTGTACAGCTACTATGGCCTGGCAATCCGGCGTGATTCCCCGTTCCGCGACACGATCGTCGTGGGCTACGCGGACGATCTGGTCGGCTATGTCCCCGATCCCGCGGCCTACCCCGCGCAGGAGTACGCGGCAGTCACGGTGCCCAAGATCATCAATCTGCCCCCGTTCACGCCAACGGCAGGCCGTGAGCTGGCGCAGGCCCTCGTTCGCTTGCTCACCATGGTCAAGACGCCGGGCCTCAAAGACATGCTGCCGCGGCTCGATCCTCTGCCCCCCGCGGAGGCGCTCAAGGCGTTTCGCATCGAGAAGGGCTTTCGCGTCGAACTCGTGGCTTGTGAGCCGGACGTCGTCGATCCGATCGCCCTGGCTTTTGATGAGGCAGGCCGACTCTTCGTGGCGGAGGATATCGACTATCCGTTCCCGCCGAGACCCGGCGAAAAGACGCTCGGGCGTATTCGCATGCTCGTCGATAGGGACGGCGACGGCCGTTTTGAGACGAGCACCATCTTCGCGGACAATCTGCAATGGCCCAGCGGCATTGCCATTTACAAGGGGGGCATTTTCGTCGCGGCGCCGCCGCGCATCTGGTACCTCCAGGATACCGACGGCGACGGCAAGGCGGATGTGCGCCGCATCGTTTTCGATGGTTTCGGCACCGCGGCGGCCGAGGACATCATGAACAATCTCAAATGGGGTCTCGATAACCACATTTACGGCGCCAGTTCCTACAACGGTGGCGACGTGTTCCAAGCGAACAAGAAGGACGTCGTCTCCGTGCGCGGCCGCGATTTCCGCTTCGATCCGGCCACGGAAAAACTGGAGCCGCTCGCCGGCACGGGCGATTTCGGCAACTGTTTCGACGACTGGGGCAACCGCTTTGTCTCCAACGCCGGAATGTTGCTCATCCACAATGTGCTGCCGGGCAATTATCTCTCGCGCAATCCGCACCTGCTCGTCAAGGAAGTCAACTATCGCTCGGCAGCCTCCAAAAAGACGATGGCGTCGATCAGTCCTCCTGAGCCATGGCGCGTCGTGCGCAAGAGATTCTGGGACAAATGGGTCAACACGACTCCCGACATGCGGGCTTCGCGCTTCTCCGCGGCGGAGTTGGCCGAAGGCGGCTTGGTCACCGGTGGCGCCGGCTGCGAGATCTATCGCGGTGCGGCGTTCCCCGCCGAATACCATGGCAACAGCTTCACCGCCGAACCCGCGGGAAACGTCGTCATTCGCCTGAAGCTGAATCCCAACGGCCTGACGTTCGATGCCACTGCAATCGATGAAAAGCGCGAATTCCTGGCGTCGGCGGACAACTGGTTTCGCCCCGTGAATGTCGCCAATGGACCCGATGGTTGCCTGTATATTTGCGACATGTCGCGTGAGATCATCGAAGACCCCAGCGCCATCCCCGACGACATCCTGAAAATCGTCGATGTGACGCGCGGGCGCGATCGCGGACGGATCTACCGGATCGTGCCGGAAGGATTCAAGCGGCCAGCGTCGCCACAGCTCTCGAAGACCAGCACCAAAGACCTGGTGGCTCTGCTCGAACGGCCCAATGCGTGGTGGCGTGAGACGGCCCAGAGGCTGCTGCTGGAACGTCAGGACAAGTCCGCTGTCGAACCCCTGCGAGCGTTGATCCGCAATGCGAAGTTGTCCCAGGCCAGGTTGCACGCGCTCTGGACGCTGCATGGTCTAAGCTCCCTTGATGATGACCTGCTTATCTTCGCGCTGAGCGATGCCCATGCGGCGATTCGTGAACATGGCGTTCGCCTGTCCGAAGGGCGTCTGGCTGAGTCGCTGCGTGTGCGAAAACAATGCCTCTTGTTGGCCGCCGACAAGGAACCGCGGGTACGGCTACAGGTCGCTTTCAGCCTGGGCGCCATCGCTGAGCGCGAAGAAACGGCCGACGCCCTGGCAACGATACTGCTGCAAGACAGCAACGACAGATGGATGCGCTCGGCCGTGCTCAGTTCCGTCGGGGAACGGCCGATTGCGCTATATATGGAGCTGCTTCGTCGCACACCCGAGGGTACGCTCCTGGAAGCCCTGTTACCTCCGCTGGCGGAACAAGTTGCTGCACGCGAGCAAGGCGCGGACATACGGCGCGTGCTTGGATCCTTGACGGAGCCGGCCTTGCGAGCGAGGCCGAAGGTTACCGAAACCATCTTGCTTGCGCTGGCGGATCGCCTGGCTCTTTCCAGAATCCTGATCGCCGAGATGCTGAAGGATCCGACCCCGTTGACCGTGCGCCAGCTTTTCGAAGCGAGCCTGTCCCAGGCAGCCAAGACGGCAGGCAGCGATAAGAGTCCCATGCCCGAGCGGTTGCGTGCCATCCGCCTCTTACGGCATGCGCCGCTCGATCAGGTTGGTCCGGTCCTCGCATCCCTGATCAGCATCGAACATCCGCCAGAAATCCAGTTGGCCGGCGTCCAGGCGTTCGCTGGCAAGATCGATGGGAAAATCGCCGGATTGTTGCTGGAGCGCTGGCGCGGCAGCGGCCCACAGGTACATCCCGAAATCGTCGAAGTGCTCCTTGGTCAATCCGAAGGTGTCACTGGTCTTATCGAAGCGCTAGAAAAGAAGTCGATCGCTGCCGGCGAGTTGAGCCCGGTCCATCGCGACATCCTGTTGAAGAAGGCCGGTCCAGCCCTCCGTGAACGGGCCGCCAAGCTCTTCGCCGCCACCGCAACTTCGTCGCGCAAGCAGGTGCTCGACAAATACCAGGCTGCTCTCAAGCTGACGGGAGATACCGTTCGCGGCCAGAAGATCTTCACGATGAACTGCGCCACGTGTCATCGCCTGGGAGACGTGGGCAAAGCGGTCGGTCCCGATCTCCTGGCAACCAAGGACAAGACACCGGACTCGCTGCTGATTGCCATTCTCGATCCGAGCCGGGAAATGTCCGCCAACTTCGTCAACTACGTGGTCACGACGAAAAATGGCCGAGTCGTGACCGGCATGCTTGCGGGGGAAAGCCCGACCACAATTACCCTGCGTCGTGCCGAGGGGGCGGAAGACATCGTGGCCCGCGCGGATATCGAAGAGTTTGCCTCCACGCGTCTGTCGCTCATGCCGGACGGCCTTGAGGATCGCATCGACGTTCAGCAGATGGCGGACTTGCTACGGTTTCTCCTGGAACGGAAGTAGGCCCAGAAGTCACACGACAAGACCTGCCTGCCCGCCGGAGATTGTCTCCCTCCGAAGAAAAGAGAAAGACCGGCGTCCGTAGTGTGGCAGAGCGGAACCTTCTCGCGCGTTCTTGGTTGAATATGTCGGCTTGATCTGCATGAGACCCAGTGCGACAAGGTGGATCAACCGATCGCCGGACTGATTCAAGACCTGAAGCAACGCGGTCTCTTCGAGGACACCTTGCTGCTCTGGGCGACCGAGTTTGGTCGAACGGCCCAGTCGCAGGGGGCCGGTCGCGATCACAACGGGAACTGCTTCACGGTGTGGTTCGCGGGCGCCGGGGTGAAGGCGGGCTACTCGCACGGCCAGAGCGACGCGTTCGGCGCCAGGGCGGCCATCGACACGACCACCCACCACGATTACCACGCAACCGTCCTTCACCTGTTGGGGATCGATCACACCCGACTGACGTTCCTGCACAACGGCCTCAACCGCCGCTTGACCGACGTGCACGGTGAAGTGATCAGGGAGATCCTGGCGTAGAAGCCTGAGGCCCAAGAAACGGTGAAAGGTCGAGAACCACGCGGTGTGGATCGACAGCGATGAACTACCACAGGCATGTCATGAATATCCGACTCTTGCCACTGATGCTCCTCGTGTTGCTGCACCCTTCGCCGGTCGTTCGTGCCGGTTCGCCGGCCCCCTTTTCCAAGGAGGCACAGGGGGACTGGTACGTTCTCGCGGCCCATCGAGGGAACAAGAACATCGCGGCCGACAAGTGGACCGGCTCGCGGGTCAGCGTCACGGCCGAGCGCATCACCTGGCACGATGCCGAGAAGGCCGATGTGCCGCTGCTCAGCTCGATGTGCGAACGCGTCCCCGCCCCACCTGCCGCGAAGAAGCCGTTCGATCCCAACGAACTGATCGGCACTGTGCGCGGCAGCCTTTGCCCCATGCAAGACGTGAAGCTGTCCGCACGGTGGAAGATCACGGATAACGGTGTCCTGATCGTCTGGGTGCAGGTCGCCGAGTTCAAGGGGAATCGCAATGGAACCTACAGCGGCGCCTCGCCGGCTGATGTGTTGCTCACCTGCCAACGAAAACCGGTCCCCGCCATATCGGCTCCCGATCCGGTCAAGGACGCGGGTCGCTTCGTCGGCAAATGGGCAGTCCTCGCCGAGTTCGACGACGCCAATTCCGCACGCACCCGACCGCAAGGACATGTCGAATTCACGGCCAGCGATTTCTTCAAACGCACTTCTTTCAGCCCGAAGGGGAAACCAGAACAGGAAGGAAAATGGAAATTGCTACCGCCGCAGGAAACTCGTGGCCGCGTCGATTTCCATTTCAAGTACGGCATCGAAGGCAACCAGGGGCGTTCGCCGAGCCTGTACACGTTTTTCGGCAACGACCTCCTGATGGTCGTCTACCCCGAGGGCGGCTGGGCCAAGGATGCTGTCGAGAACCAGGAACGCCGCCAACCGCCCACCCATTTCGGCTCCGACGGCAGCCGCAACATGTGGATCTTGCGGCGTATGCCGACCACGCCAAAATAAAGAGGGCTGATAGACAAGCATCCGAGCGCACACGGGATTTCTTGAATATGCAGAAAATCACGCTTCGCCTCACCCTGCTGGCATGGCTTGCCTGGACTTGCGTCACAGCCCACGCTCAGCCGCCGGGAAAGCCGGACATCCGTCGGCCTCTACCAGGTGAGTATCAGCATCTCTGGCTGACCTTTGAAGCCGGCGAAGCGGCGCCTGCCTTCGTCGGCATGCGTAGTGGAAAGTCGACGGTAGCATGGTTCGTGGACGGCGTTATTCCCGGCGGGGTAAAGAAAGCCGGCGCTTATCGTGCCCTGGTCGATCACCATGACCTGGTCATCAAGGGTGATTCTCTCACCGGCAAGATCGTGCTCCGACAGGTGAGCATCTGGGCGCCGATGCAGGTTCTGGCACAAGTGACCTTGAGCATCGACGGCACACGCGGCAAGGAGGGTTTTTCCGGTACGTGGACGAGCGACGCTTCGGGAAAGAAAGCAAACGGCGCGGTGACCGCGAAGTTGACCGACGAAAAGTCGATTCGCGCCGCCCAGCCGTTTGCCGCTGGGGCCGATTGGCCGAGCTACCATGGTCCGCAATACGCCAATCGTGCGGCGGAGACGCCAACGCTCTTGATCGACGATCTCGCGAAGGCCCGGCCTCTCTGGCGTGCGGAAATGCCGACCTTGTCTGGTTGGGGGACCGGCGTCGATAGTCGTTACACGTGGCGGGCGCCTTACGGGACCATCTGCGGCGGCTCGGGCACGCCCATCGTGGCGGACGGTCGCGCGTACCTGTTCCATTATGTCCCCTCCGGCGAACCCGATGCCAAACTCCTGGAAAAGGTGCTGGCGGATTTCGAGAAACAAGCCAAACGCAAGCCAACGGACGTCGAGCGCGCAGCCCTGGTCGATTATTGCCGACCGTTCGCCGACACTATCATCACGTGCCTGGATGCCCAAACCGGGGCGGTTCTCTGGAGCATTCGCTTCCCGTTTCTCTCGGGCAATTTTCAGACGCACAAATGGCGCGGCCTCAATCCCACGGCGGCACTCATCCACGGCGTGTTGATTGCCAATGACTACGCCAACAATTGGGTCGCAGTTGATGCGATCAAAGGCGATGTGCTTTGGACCATACGCCGCAGCCAGAAAGTCCAGGGCAATCAGGCTGCGTTGGGCGCTGTTCGGGCGGGGGCGCTGGCCATCCTGCCGTCGATCGGCGCTGAGCCGTCAAAAGCGGTTGACCCCAAGACCGGCAAAGTTGTCTGGCAACAATCCGGCGGACAACAAGTGCTGAGCTGGGGAAAGGCCGGCGCCGAGCGCGTGCTCTTCCTCGGCGGCAAGGCGCCAACCTGTTACGAAGCCGCCACTGGCAAGCTTCTCTGGGCGATGGAAGAGAAGTTGGTGGGCGTTTCCGGTTCTGCGGCCCTCATTCAGGGCGACATTGTTATCGGCCACATCGTGCCCGATCCCAAGAAGCAGGGCGGATATTTTCAGGGCTACAAGCTCAGCGATGCCGGAGCCGCCAAGATCTGGCAAGATGATTTTTTGACCTACGACGAGAACCTCACCGTCTCTCTTGGGCAGGCCAAGGCTTACGTTGTTGGCCGAAGCGAAATTCGCACGCTGGACATCGCCACCGGCAAGTTGCTCGGCAAACAGCTCTTTGACGACAAGACCGAACCCATCGGCAGCAATCAATGGCTCGCGGTCGTCGGCGATCGCCTGCTCCTGTCGCCCGAAGGTCAGCACGGCAGCCAGCGTTTGCAGTGGCTCGACGCGCATACCCTCAAGCCACTCGGCCCGCGCTGGACGCCGCCCAACAACTCGACGACAGCCTACGCCGTGCATTCGCTTGGCTTCCCGGTCGTGGATGGCCGCCTGTTCGTGCGCGGCATGGACGGCATCTACTGTTACGACTTGCGGAAGCGCAAATAGCCTCGGAATCCCGAGGCATGTTGACAAACACGTTTCCCTGAAACCACTTTTGCTGACGATCTTCTTGGCTTCTCATGTCTGTTTCCGCGGTTTTTGCGCAGGTTGCCAGGACAGATCGCCGCCTAACATCCTCACCGAAGCGGGCGCACCACATGGTCTGCGTGGCCTGCTTCGGGAGGGCGAGGCTCCTGCCGAGCCGGAAGCGACAGGATACTCGTCCGAAATCGAGTATTTCGCGGGCTCGCGGCTCGGCAGGAGCCTCGCCCTCCCGTGCCGTTTGCAAACCATGTCGTGCACCCCACCGAAGCCGAGAAGAGAGAGGCCTTGACACAGCTCTTCGACGGCAAGAGCCTGACTTGGCCACTGTTCGGTGCGGAGCCAGGCAGCCCTGGGCCTCTTTCTCCTCGGTGGTCTTGATCGGGGTCTGGAATTTCTTGCCGGCAAAGCGGTATACGATGCGGTAACGTTCAGAACGCAATTCGAGCGACGCTATGACATTTGCCTCCGCGCTCGATCGTACCAGCGGCAAGCCGTGGTCGATAAGCGACGCAAAAGCAATGTAGGGTCGATGCCGTCCCCAATTTGTCCCCAAATCGCGGGGGACCAAAGAAAAAGGACTCGCATCGAATCGACGCAAGTCCTTTGTTCTCAAAGTGCCGAAGAGAGGACTCGAACCTCCACTCCCTAACGGGAACCAGCTCCTGAAGCTGGCGCGTCTGCCAGTTCCGCCACTTCGGCTTCACATTGCTTTGGCGTGAGTTTCACGCTTAAATCTCGATTGTCCCTCTGGTTACGGCGAAACCAATCCTGCAATGACATTGACTGGACGGACTGGTGACATCGCCAAGGTTGGTCACAATTTGGACACAAAAAGACGCGCCAGGTTCCTTCCCAGCACGATCATTTTACAACTCTCGTGCACTTTTCGCCAAGGTCCGCTGCCGCAATTTTATGGCGTTCTTCGCAGGTTTCGAAATCCAACTCCTTCTGCACGAACTCGGGAGGGAGCACGAGGAACGTCCTGCCCATCGCCGCCCTCCAGAATTGGCCCGGCCCAACGTGAAACACGCGCTGTATGGCTCGGATCTGTTCGCTCGTTAGGTGCTTGAGGAACAACTCCTTTGTGCTCGACTTGGCTTCTCCGACGAGGGCACGATCTTTGCCCAGGAGCTTTTTCATGCGCCGTCGTTGGTGGAATCGGCGGTTGTACAGGCTGTTCGATCTGAACAGGTACGTGATCCGGTTTCGATAGAAGAAGTCATCGACCTCCAGCGGCAACACCTGTGGGCCATTGCCCCAGTTTTTTGCTTTCGTCGCCGCCAGGCACTCGCCAATGCCGCCGATGGCAATGGCCTGCTCGTATTCGACTCGGACGGTCGGGCAACGAAGGACGCTTTCGACGGAATACTGGGGCAGCGCTGGATCCTCGACATAGGACCGCATGCATTTATTCTTTAGGCAGGCGGCTACTAATACCTCTGCAATCCGCGCGGCGCGTTCGGCACGCGATCGGAAGCTTGCCTCGCTCTCGCCGTCGAATCGAAGAGAATCAGGAATGGCCAAATGATAGCATGGTCGAACCGGCCGGCC
>Ga0194132_10009378_pt1 | contig 13507 bp, 14 predicted proteins | sample TA2KigOf80mmetaG_FD_148612 | JGI IMG/M metagenome (GOLD analysis project Ga0194132, IMG submission 148612) | Freshwater microbial communities from Lake Tanganyika, Tanzania - TA2015054 Kigoma Offshore 80m | ecosystem: Environmental > Aquatic > Freshwater > Lake | place: Tanzania: Lake... | reverse complement strand
CTGACCGAACGGCTCCTTGATTTCGCTGCCGAGACCGCGGAAGCGGATCGAGGTGTAGACGCGGCCCGGTTCCTGGACGCCCTGCTCGTTGAACTGAATGCCGGGCGTGAACTTGGCGAGTTCCACCAAATTGGAAGAGCCGATCTTTTCCATCTGCTGCGTCGTGAACGCGCTGATGGCGAGCGGAATATCGAGGAGATTTTCGGACCGCTTACGGGCCGTGACGACGATTTCCTCGATCTGCAGACCCTGCCCCCATGCGGGAGGAACCAGGCTGGTCGTCCCAAGAGCAACGGCAACCAAACTCAGCACAACAGGCTTACGAACCATGCAATCCCCCCCCCCGAGGTCTTATGCGACGAGATCAGTCAGGCCGACCAATGTCGGACAGTCCGGATATTTGCACACATTTCCCCTGTTTGTAAAACGGAATCGAGCCGGCAATTTCGGGTCGCGGAACGGATTAACCAATTCAACTGGGTCTGATATTTCGATGTCATGACGCAGTGCATTGGCATCGTGGTTGCAGCGGGTCGCGGAACTCGCTTTAGCAGTGCTGGTCCCAAGCAGTACGAGCGACTTGGCGGCAAGCCTCTCATCCGCATGGCGATCGAGGGGCTCTTGCGAGAGCCTCGGGTGCAGGCGGTCTTGCCGGTGATCCATCCAGACGACGCCGGCTCATTCACCGCCGCCACTTCCGGCTTGCAGTGTCTACCGCCGGTTCACGGCGGCGCCACGCGACAAGCTTCTGTTCGACATGCGCTAGAGGCACTCTCGGCCCGCGCCCCTGGCAGTGTCTTGGTCCATGACGCAGCGCGGCCTCTGGTCCCGACGTCCATGATCGCCCGCGTGATCGACGCCATCGCGCCTGGGACCGGCGTGGTACCGGGCCTTCCGATCGCCGACACCTTGAAGCGGGTCGATGGTGCCGGCGCCGTTCGCGAGACGGTATCGCGAGAGGGGTTGTTTCGCGTGCAAACGCCGCAGGGCTTCCGCTTCGATGAATTGCTGGCGGCGCATCGCATGGCAGCGCATCTGAGCTTGACCGACGACGCCGCTGTCTTCGAGCACGCCGGGCGCCGCGTCGTCACCGTTGCCGGCTCGCCCGAGGCGGAGAAGGTAACAACCGCGGAGGACCTTGCCCGTATGGCGAAGGCAAATCTTGAGTACCGCACCGGTCAAGGGTTCGACGCACATCGGCTGATTGCGGGGCCAGGTCTTATTCTCTGCGGCATCGCCATCGATCACTCGCATCGCCTGCTCGGCCACTCCGACGCCGATGTCGCATGGCACGCTGCGACCGACGCGATTCTCGGCGCCATCGGCGCCGGCGATATCGGGCACCATTTTCCGCCCAGCAATCCGGCTTTCAAGGATGCCGCTTCGGAGCGCTTCCTGCGGCACGCGATCGGCTTGCTGACAGAACGCGGAGGCGCGCTCGTCAATCTCGATGTGACGATCGTCTGCGAGCGTCCGAAGATCGCGCCCCATCGGACCGCCATGGTGACGCGAACCGCGGACGTCTGCGGGGTCGATTCGGATCGCATCAGCATAAAAGCGACAACCACGGAAGCTATGGGCTTCACCGGCCGCGGCGAGGGAATTGCCGCCCAAGCTGTCGCGACTATTACCCTACCCCGTTAGGCGTGCGGCCGGATCGATTGTCGATTCCCTCAGCCACGCGAGGTATGGCGCATCCGCCGCCGCCATCGGGTAGGCCACGATGCAGGGAACATCGTAGCTGTGCAGGCTCTTGATCTTGGCCGCGACCGGGTCGAAGGCGTCGCCGCGGATCTTGGCCACCAAAACGACTTCAGTCGCTTCCTCGACCTTGCCTTGCCAGCGATACACCGAGGTCGCATCGCCCAACACGTTGACGCAGGCCGCCAATTTGGCGTCGACCAGGCCCCGGGCGATGCCAAGCGCCTCAGCCTGATTGGCGGCCGTCACGTAAACCATGAGGAATTCGCTCATGTTCTTGCCCTTTCCCCGCCGCTCTTCCCCCGCCTACTTGGCCTCATTAAACTCGACCGCAACAAAAAACGAGAGTGCCAAAACGGCACTTCGGGACCGGGATAAAATCCACCATGGACGGTGGCGCCGAAAAGCTCGCGCGGCTGTCGACCGCGCAACGCAAGTGGCTTGAGCGCGGGTTGACGCAACCCGGTGGCAAGCTGCCGCTGTTCGATTCCGACGGACGCAAAGTATCGCCTCAAGTCGTCAGGAAGTGTCTTGACGAAGGCTGGGCGGAGCCCTGGTTCTCAAACCCGACGAAGCCTGACTGGATCGTCTGCAAGCTGACCGACTCCGGCCGGTCCATTCTGCAGCCCGCGAGCAACCCTTCGAACTAACGATCAGGCCGAAATTTCAAGGTTCTCGCCGGGCCTGGCGAAGGTCGACGCGACCGAGAAAAAGCGAGCGGCGTAGCTGCCCGACGCTTTCAGAAACTGATGCTGGATCCGATCGCTGGCGGCAGACTGCGGTACCGACGCAACGTCGGGCGATGGATGATGCTGCCGGTAGAGTTCGGCACCCTCGATGTGCTCGACGTCGTGCGGTCGGTGATCTGGAATCCGCTCGGGTCGTGACACCCGATCGGTTGCTGCAGAGTCCGATCCTGTGTCGCGCCGCAAAGCATTTGGCACTGCGTTCGCGGTCGCTGAGTCGAGCGCGGCGCGGAAGCTCGCCGCCCGCTGCCTGCCGTGCTGGGCGCCGTCGCGCTTTCGGTCGCGGGCGCTCGACCGTGGATCGACCCCGCCAATGTCAGCCGGGCGCGGCTGGGCGGCTGGTGCGACGGGCACCGGCTCAATGGTCGCAATGAAGTCGTTCGAAATCTGCACGCGATTTACCCGGTCGTTTGGCGAGGGCCGGAGGTTAAGCGATGGTAAATAAATCCCGTAACACGTGCAAAAACTTTTGCTCTCTGCGGGGTTTATAAATGACTTGAACGAGTTCGCTCAAATCATTGTTATGAAGACCTCTTCAGCAGTCGGATTCCCATGCACGAGACCAGCAAATCCATCCTACGGCGGCTTTCCGACAGCCGTTTTGCCACCCGGTATTTTGTCGGCGACGGCATCGACATCGGCTCGGGCCCTGACCCTCTTGGACAATACGAGGAACAGTTCCCTCTGATGCGGACCTGCCGGTCATGGGACATGCCCGACGGCGATGCTGAAGTGATGGCATCGATCGACGATCAGACCGTGGACTTCGTGCACTCCAGCCACTGCCTTGAACATATGCGCGATCCGCGGACTGCGCTTGGCAACTGGCTTCGCATACTGAAGCCCGGTGGGCATCTGGTTGGAATCGTCCCCGACGAAGACATGTACGAACAGGGAAAATTTCCATCGACCTTCAATCCCGATCACAAGTGGACGTTCTCGACCGGCAAGGCGAAGAGCTGGTCGCCGGTGTCGGTCAATCTGTCGGCCCTGCTCAACGAGTTTGTCGCCTTCGCCGAAATCCTGAAGATCGAACGGCTCGATGCCAGCTTTCGCTTTAACTTGCCGCGACTGGATCAGACCGGCACGCCGGTCGGTGAATGCGGAATCGAGTTTATTCTGCGGCGCCTGCCCGACATCGAGCGGCAACGCTTCGGGCGATTTCCGACGGCTGAAAAAAGTTAGAAATGGTCGGGGCGGCGGGATTTGAACCCACGACCCCCAGACCCCCAGTCTGATGCGCTACCAGGCTGCGCTACGCCCCGACCTGAGCGACTGAGTCGGCCCTGCGGCCGGGTCCAAGGGGCGCGGACTATAGCAGCGTCGGCTGTCGAGGCAATGCTGGCAAAGGGCTTGTATTCAAGCGTTTCGCGTGATGTCGAGCGCGGCGCGCAGATCGTCGCGCAAGACCATCAGATCGCCCACCAGCCGCTCGGTGTCGGTCCGGCCGAGCCCTCCGGCCGACGCAGCGATCGCGCGCTCGGGCGGAGCCGGCGGCGGTGGCGTTGGATCGCTCGCTTCACGAAGCATCTTCTGCACGCCACGGATGGTCATGCCGTCGACATGCAGATGCTGTTTGATGCGCTTCAGGAACGCGACGTCTTCCGGACGGTAATAGCGCCGCCCGCCGGCGCGCTTCATCGGCGCGATTTCGCCGAACTTGGTTTCCCAAAAGCGCAGAACATGTTGCGGCAGACTGAGGTCGGCCGCCACTTCACTGATGGTACGCAATGCCGAGGTCGATTTTCCCGGCCGGTCGTCGTCGCCAGTTTCGCTCACGATGCCGCGGCAGGTTTGGCCTGGCTATCCGCGCCGGGTTGCCGACGTTCGGCAAAGCCCTGGCGAATTCGCGCTTTCAACAATTGTGACGGACGGAAAACCAGCACTTTGCGGGGCAAAATGGGAACTTCGTCACCGGTCTTGGGATTGCGGCCAACACGCTGGCCCTTTTGTCGAACCGAAAAACTGCCGAAGGAAGAAATCTTTACGGTCTCGCCCTTGAGCAGCGCCTGGGTGAGTTCCTTCAACACCAGCTCGAGCAAGTCGGCGGATTCGTTCCGCGACAGGCCGACTTCCTGATAGATTGCTTCAGCTAGCTGGGCCCGCGTGATCGTCTCGGACATCGGCGCACGTTCCCCACCAAGTGAGGCCTCCGCTCCGGAGGCTTCCTCGAAACTTTAGCCGCCGGCTATCAGCCGGTCAACAAGTTTTCGTTTGATCGCAATGATTTAGGGGTCGGTTTCGGACCCGGCCCACAGGCCTACATGCGGACCAGCGCCGATCCCCAGGTGAAACCCCCGCCCATCGCTTCCATCAGAACCAGCTGGCCCGGCCGGATTCGACCGTCAGCAACGCCCTGGTTCAACGCCAATGGGATCGAGGCGGCCGAAGTGTTGGCGTGCTGGTCAACCGTGACAATCACCTTGCTCGGGTCAATCCCGAGTTTTTCGGCGGTGGTGTCGAGAATGCGCTTGTTGGCCTGGTGCGGCACGATCCAGTCGATGGCCGATGCTTGGACGCTGTTGGCAGCCAGAGCTTCGTGCACCGCTTCGGTGAGATTGGTGACCGCGTGGCGAAAGACCTCTTTGCCTTTCATCCGGACATGGCCGGTGGTTTGGGTCGACCCGGGTCCGCCGTCGACATAAAGCATGTCGTGCTGGCGCCCGTCGGAATGGAGGTGGGTGGAAAGGATCCCGCGATCGGCTGAATCGCCACGCCCCTCGCCCGCCGTCAGAACGACCGCGCCCGCCCCATCTCCGAACAACACGCAGGTATTGCGGTCGGACCAATCGAGCAGGCGGGTGAACGCCTCCGCGCCGATCACGATCGCGGACTTGGCCTGTCCGGCCTTGATGAAGTTGTCGACGACCGCGAGGCCGTAAACGAATCCCGAGCAGACAGCTTGAACGTCGAATGACGGAATCCCCGGCCGCGCCAGGGCCGCTTGGACACGGGCGGCCGTGGCCGGAAAGGTCTCGTCGGGCGTCGTCGTCGCGACGACGATGAGATCGATCTTGTCACCCGACAGCCCGGCCGAGCCGAGCGCCGCACGGGCCGCGGCAATGGCGAGATCGGAGGTCTTCTCGCCGTCGGCGACAATGTGTCGCTTCTTGATCCCGGTCCGTTCGGTGATCCATTCGTCGGACGTGTCGACGCGTTTGGCCAAATCGGCGTTGGAAACAGCGTTCGCCGGCAGATAGGCGCCGACGCCGGCGATGACGGAACGAATCGTCATTTCGAAGCCACGGCCTGGAGGGCCGCGGTGGTCGAGCCAATCCGTTCCAGTTCTTGCCCAATGCGGCGATTGAGATCGCGAGCGATCATGTCGTAGGCGACGCCAACGGCATTGGCAAAACCAAAACCGTCGGTGCCACCGTGACTCTTCACCGCAACACCGTTCAAACCGACGAAGAGCGCGCCGTTGTACTTGCGCGGATCGGTCCGCGCCATGACCTGCATGATCACGGGTTTCGCCAGCAGCATGCCGATCTGCGCCAGGAACGAACTCTTAATCGCGTTCTTGAGGAACTGGCTGAACAACTTGGCGGTTCCTTCGGCGGTCTTAAGCGACACGTTTCCGGTAAAGCCATCCGTCACCACGACGTCGACGGTTCCCTTGGTGATGTCATCGCCTTCGACAAAGCCATGAAATTCGATATCGAGGTGCGACGACTTGAGAATGCCGGCGGCCTCTTTCAAGGTATCGGTCCCCTTGAGATCTTCGGATCCGATGTTGAGGAGTCCGATGGTGGGCCGCTCGATCCCGAGCAACGCCCGGGCAAAACACTCGCCCATCACCGCGAACTCGAGCAGGTTGCGGGCATCGCACTGAGCGTTGGCGCCGAGATCGAGCATGGCGGTTTCCCCGCGCATAGTCGGGAACAAGGCGCAGATCGCGGGGCGATCGATCCCTGGCAACGTCCGCATGATCAGCTTCGACATCGCCATCAGGGCGCCGGTATTGCCCGCGGAAACAATGGCGGCCGCCTCGCCTGCCTTGACGGCTTCGATCGACTTCCACAGGCTCGAATTGCGGCCGGTTCGGATCGCCTGCGAGGGCTTGGCATCGCCGGTAATACGATCGGGGCAATGTCTGATTTCGCAACAGTCGGACAGGATGGCTTCCAGCGCGACCAGAGGCTTCAACAGCGCCTCGTCACCAAATATCAGAAACTTGATGAGTGGATGACGCTCGCGGGCCATGGCGATGCCGCGGACGATGATCTCGGGCGCGTGGTCGCCGCCCATGCCATCGATGGATATGACCGTCGGCGTGCTCACTCGATCCCCCTCAAGATCGCACTGGCGGCGAGGTCTTGCGCCCGATGCACCGGCGGGGCGATCCCCTGTGGCCGTGTGAGCAGCATTCCATCGCCTGAGTCGGCGGCGATTATATAGAGATCAATGGCTTAGGCGACAGCGGCTTTTGAGGCAACGATTTCGCGGCCGTCATAATACCCGCACGCACCGCAGACATGGTGAGGACGCTTACGCTCACCGCAGTTTGGGCATTCCTGGTATGACGCCCTGGCAAGGCGGTGGTGCGACCGGCGCATATCGCGGCGAGATTTCGACGTTTTTTTCTTGGGAACGGCCATGATCGTGATCTTTCCTGGGATGGGCCGCGGGCTCGCCCGCGCGATGGGCTCCGCTGTCCGAGCCCAAAAAGCCGCCGTTCATAGCCAAAAAGGCGGACCCACGCAAGGCGATTAACTATTTGGATTTGCTATCCGATTTCAGCTTGGCCAGCGCCGCGAAGGGCGACACGACGGAACTTGTCGGCGAGGAAGCCCCCTGAAGTGCTGGCGAAAATGTCGCTCCCGGCTTGCGCGGGTAAGGGTCGATGGCGAGCGCCAGATGCTGCACCACGATATCGCCAAGGTCGATCGTGTGGTCCTGCATGACGTCGATATCGTCCGCTACCGGATCGACATCCTCCTCCTCGTCGACGTCTTGTGTGGCGGCTACGAAGGTAGCCGTCAGGGGGCCCGCGACATGGGTCTCGATCGGTTCAAGGGTTACGACACAGGACTGAGCGATGTCTGCGGCGAATGTGCCCTGCACTTGAACGGCGCCGCCGGCAATCGGCCGGACTTGAAGGTGCGCGGTGAGCCCAGAAATGCCGGTGACGCCGAGACGCCTGGCAAGCGCGGCGCATTCCTCTGGATTTGCTTTCGTCTCTTCGTCATGACCGCGAGGGGGCAGCGTACTGACGTCGAGCGGGCGCGAAAACTCGGGTGCCGAAGCCACGTTTCCGCTTTTGGGCAACCCGTTCATGACGGTTGTGGCCTTCAAGGCTGAGGCCAGGCGAGACGGCCCGCGACCACATCTTCGGTCGCAACCCCCGCCAACGAGCGATCGGCCGAACGCAGGTATTTGCACATGGCGCCAATCTTGTCCTGAGACGCTCCACCGCCCCGAAACACGCTGGTGGTCAGTGCGCTGGCGAGCAGCGCATCGTCGCCGTCGAGACCGCGTTCGCAGTCGGCGGCGCGGCCATAGAATGCCTTAGCCATCTTCTTGATATGCTTACCGATGCTCAAGTCGCCGACGCCCATCTCGCGCAGCGAGCGATCCATGTCGCTGAACATGTAGTCGAACAGCGCCTGGCGCAAATCAGCCGTGGCCGTATCGTCGCGCCGCAGGCGGCGCATGACCAACATGGCGTGCAGCACGATCAAATCGAACCGGCCATCGACGGTGTCGGGCACGCCATAATTGAGATAGAACCCCGTCTGACGGGCCTGGGCGACCAGTGCCATGTAAATAGCAGCTGCAGACTTCTGTTCGGGGCGGGTCTTCCACCAGGCTGAAAAAAATGTCATGGAGTGCCAACCTCAGGAGTGGCGCTGTTTCGTCATATCAGGGACTTCTGGTATATGAGACATCTCGGACCAGCAACCTCGTTTCGCCCCATGATGCGTTCGACGAAGATCACCTCGGCTTTGGCCGCAATTACAGCGGTGATCCTGGCCGGCTGCGCAAAGGACATCGATGCGCGCGGCAACCAGCCGACCAATCTCGCTTTATCCCGGCTCGCCCCCGGCGAACAGACCCGCCAGGACGTACGCAATATCCTCGGTTCGCCCGCGACCACCTCGGTGTTCGATAACGAGACCTGGTACTACATCAGCTCGCAGACCACGCAGTACGCATTCTATGGAGTCGAGGAGCTGGACCGGACGGTCTATGCGGTTCACTTCGACCAGCGCGGCATCCTGAACGAAGTCGCCAAACTCGATCAGCGCGACGGCCGCGAGATTACCATTGTCTCGCGCGAAACCGCGACCAAGGGCCGTGAGTTCAGCCTGATCGAACAGCTGATCGGAAACCTGGGTCGCTTCAGCGCCGGCAAGGAACGCCAGGGTCCGCAGTAGCGAGAGATTCCGATTCCGGTCCGAATCGTCCAACTCGGCGTCACGCCCCGCACCAAGAACGAAGGCCCCCGCCTCGGCACAGCGCGTCGGCCGCCGCGTGGGGTGCCGAAGTCCGCGTTTGCCCGGCGTGATTTCTACGATGCTTGGCTGCCCAACCTCTCGCACAGCCCTGCCCTTGTCGCAAAGGCCCGTGGCGCTGAAAACGATTCCGACTGGGCAAAATTCCGCAAGGCGTTCATTTCAGAAATGAACAAGCCGGAAGCCGCGCACATCCTCGATGCGCTTGCGGCATTATCCAAGAGCGCATCGTTTTCGGTCGGCTGCTATTGCGAGAACGAGTCGCGCTGTCCCGATCTATCTTGCGCGAGTTGCTTGCGGCGCGTGGCGCAAAGATTGCGCCGCACTGATCACGGCGGGTCGCGAGAGTCGCGCGACGGGACACGACGTTCCGCGATGGGGGAATCACGGACCTCGACTTTGCGGCCCTGGGCTTTGCGCGTCGCGGTTCATCCGGTCGCCAACGTGGCCCTAGGTAGGACGCGTCATGAGGCGATTTTCCGGGTCGCCGCGACGACCCGGTCGGCCAGCGGTTCTACCCACAGCCGCATGAAGGGGTCCAAGGTCGACAAGCGCTCGGCCAATTGCTCCTTGGTGAGCATCATGAGCTTGCAGTCGCTGCCCAGACAGTCCGCGCGCGACGAACGAGGCTTTGGAATCAGCGCCGCGTTACGACTTTTTCTGCCACTCGGCGCCGACCTTGAGGTGCCCCTGGCGCGACAAGGGGCCGATGGTGCGCACGATGAAAGCGTCGCGCTCCTTCTGCCAGTCGGCGGTGTCGGCCTCGCCCGGCACGTAAGTCTCGATCATGGCTTGCGTGATGCCCCTCTCGGCCAGCAGCTTCTCCATCACCCGCACGCGCCGCCACAGCGCCCACACTTCGGCGCCCATGGCCTGCATCGAGGTGACCAGATTGTCGGTCATCGGGTTGCCCAGCATCACCACGTCGTCGACGTCGCTCTTGATGAACGCGGCGGTGTGGGTCTTGTCGGTTTGATCGTTTGCCATTGCTCTCGCTCCGCATCCGTTCGGGTTAGGCCGGCTTGACGCCGATGATGTTGGCCTTGTTGTACCAGGCCGCGGGGCCGTCCTGATTGACCGCGAAACCCGCAGCCTTCAGCGCGCCGGGGAAATCCATCTGCCGGTACTCGATGCGCCAGATCTCGTTGTTCCAGCGGTGGTCCTTCCATTCCTGGAAATTGCCGTAGGCGGTGGACGGCATCTGACGGTTGCCGGTGTAGAAGTCGATCGGGAAGTAGACCCCGCCCGGGCGCAGCACACGGAAAGCTTCGGCCATGATCTTGCGCGAGGCCTCCGCCGGCACCTCGTGATGCAGGATGTAGGAAGCGACCACGTCGAAATGGCCGTCGGGGAACTTGCTGTCCTCGGCCAGGCGCTGGGCGAAGTGAACCTCGACGTTGAGATCGACAGCGCGCATGTGGCCGTAGCGCACCATGGGCGCGCCGACGTCGATGCCCCAAATCTCGGCCTTGGGGTGACGCTCCTTGAGCGCGATGCTGAGCTGGCCGATGCCGCAACCCATGTCGAGGATGCGCATCATCTTGCCGTCGGCCGGCGCCGGAACCTGGCTCGCCAACTGAGCATGATGCTCATCCTGATAGTTCATGATCTTGCCGGCCTCGTAAAACGCATTGGTGCCGTAATGGTAGATCGCGCCGGCAAAGGCGTTGCCGACGTAGCCGCCCGGCTGCATGTGGATCTCGTGGCGGGTGTAGTCGGGCATGACCAGGCCCGGGTTCAATTCCAGCGTGCCGGGGCCGGCTTTGTCATAGGCCTCCAACTCGGCGATGTAGCGGTCCTGCTCGCGCTCGAAGGCTTGCTTGAACAGGCGATGCGCCATGCGCTGTGAGTCGATGCGCACCCGGCCTTCGAGGCCGATGACGACATCGTCCTCGACCAACGCGGCGAAGTTGGCGTGCGGTATGTTGGCCTTGGGGTCGAGGCCGTTGGCCTGCAAAATCTCATTGAAGCGGGCGCGCGCGGCGGATTCGAGCACATCGGTGCGGTAGCGGCGCAAGCCGGTGGTGAAATCGACCCGGCTGTCCGTGTCCAAATTTGGCATGCGCTCAAGCCGGCCTTGCGTGCCGCGCGGCTCCACGTCGAACGACTTGGGCTTGGCGGCTTCGGCCTTGCGGCCTGGGCGCAACACCGCCAGCGCCGCGCTGAGGGTGCCCGAAGCCCCGGCAAATAAACGTCGATTGAGCATGAACGTTCTCCCTTTTGGCTCACCTGTTCCACACGAGCCGATTTCTCGCCCGGGCGCGACCGGCGCGCCGCCCCGCGTGGAGGTTGGAAATGTAGCGCAATCGCCGCCGAACAAACACCACGCAAAACCCTAGCCGCGCTGATGGCATCGATACCGGTGAACCCGTCACTGGCAACAGGCCCAGTCACGCCGGGGACCGACAGCGCATCAATTCTGATGCCTGAATTATCTGCTTTCGTGACGAAACGGTGCGGCGATCCGGGATCTGCGGGAAAAAGTTAGCCAAGATTACCCAACGCTTTCTTCCAGTCGTCCGCCGTCCGCGTCGCCGCGTTGAACAGTTGAAACGCGGTGTTCAGCGTCTTGGGCTGATACAGGCACTCGACACATACCGCCGCGAGATCGGTGCGGGAGATGAGAAGCTGCGCCATGATTGGATCGCTCGGCAGGAACACGATGCCCATTTGCGCGCCGGGCCGATCGTCCATTCCGAAGGGGCGGATCAAGGTGTAGGGCACGCCGCTTTCCTTGAGCGCGCCCTCGCTTTTCGCCTTCCATTTGATCGGCTCAAGCAGCATGGGGGAAATCCACGGCGGCAATTTCTGTTCGACGCCCGCTGATGAAATCAGCACGAACTGCTTCGCGCCGACCTCCTTGGCCGCCGCCGCCAGCGAGACAACACCGCCGTAGTCGACGGCCTCAAGCGTATTGGCGGGGTCTTCATCGCGGAACTTTCGTCCCGCTGTGAAGATGATCCGATCCACGCCCACCATCGCCTTCTTGAGGCTGGCGGCGTCGCGAAGATCGCCGGCGACCCACTCGGCCTTCGGCTGCGCCGCCCGTGCCTTGTCGGGATTCCGCGTCAGGCCGCGGGCCTTCTCGCCCCTCGCCAGCAGCATTTCCACAACGAACTTACCGATGGCGCCCGTCGCGCCGGTGACCAGCACGGCGCCACCCGCCGCCTGCGCCGGCATGGCCGCCAGCGAGGCCAGTCCTGTCAACATCGTCCGTCGTTGCATGATCCCCTCCCCGATTGAACTGGACCCAAGGTAATGCCTCACACGAAAAGCGAAAGGGCCTCGCGGTATGAACCCGAGGCCCTTTGCAACGAACGTGCCGAAAGGATCACTTGGCCAGGATAGCGAGCAACAGAATGGCCACGATATTGGTGATCTTGATCATCGGGTTGACGGCCGGACCGGCCGTGTCCTTGTACGGGTCACCGACGGTGTCGCCGGTCACGGCCGCCTTATGGGCGTCCGAGCCCTTACCGCCGTGATTGCCGTCTTCGATGTACTTCTTGGCGTTGTCCCAAGCGCCGCCGCCGGAGGTCATCGAAATGGCGACGAACAGACCGGTGACGATCGTGCCAAGCAGCATGGCGCCGAGCGCGGTGAAGGCTTCGGCCTGGCCGGCAATCAGGTTGACGACGTAGTACAGCACGACGGGCGACAGCACCGGCAGCAACGACGGCACGATCATCTCCTTGATCGCGGCACGCGTCAGCATGTCGACGGCCCGGCCATAGTCCGGCTTGGCCTTGCCTTCCATGATGCCGGCGATTTCCTTGAACTGGCGGCGAACTTCATTGACCACCGAGCCGGCCGCGCGGCCAACCGCCTGCATGCCGAGAGCGCCGAACAAATACGGCAGCAGACCGCCGATGAAGAGCCCCACAACCACGTAAGGGTTCTCAAGCCGGAACTCGACATTCAGATTACCGAAGTAGTGCTTGAGGTCCTCGGTGTAGGCCGCGAACAACACCAGCGCCGCGAGGCCGGCCGAGCCAATGGCATAGCCCTTGGTGACGGCCTTGGTGGTGTTGCCGACCGCATCAAGTGCGTCGGTTACCTTGCGGACGTCTTTCGGCAGGTGCGACATCTCGGCGATACCGCCGGCGTTATCGGTCACCGGGCCGTAGGCATCGAGCGCCACGACGATGCCGGCCAGTGCCAACATGGTCGTCGCCGCCACCGCGAGGCCATAGAGGCCGGCCACGCTAAACGACACGATGATGCCGCCCGAAATCACCAGCACCGGCAGGGCGCAGGCTTCCATCGAGATAGCGAGACCCTGGATGATGTTGGTGCCATGACCCGTGGTCGAGGCGGCCGCCACCGAGCGCACCGGACGGAAGCCCGTGCCGGTGTAGTACTCGGTGATCCAGATGATCAGTCCGGTGACCGCGAGACCGACGAACGCACAGACGATCAGATCCGTCGCCGACACCGCGACCCCGGCTGTGGTCGTCATCCCGGCCTCGAACATCTGACCGGTGATCACATAGATCAGCGCCGCGGAAATGATCGCCGTCACGATGAACCCTCGGTACAGCGCGGGCATGATCGCGCCGGAGGCGCCGATGCCGCTGAAGAAGGTGCCGATCACCGAGGCGATAA
>Ga0194132_10009375_pt1 | contig 13513 bp, 12 predicted proteins | sample TA2KigOf80mmetaG_FD_148612 | JGI IMG/M metagenome (GOLD analysis project Ga0194132, IMG submission 148612) | Freshwater microbial communities from Lake Tanganyika, Tanzania - TA2015054 Kigoma Offshore 80m | ecosystem: Environmental > Aquatic > Freshwater > Lake | place: Tanzania: Lake... | reverse complement strand
GAGCGGCCCGGCCTCGCGCCCCTTGCCTGGCCCTGGCCGCGCTGGTACGGTCGCCCGCACATCCCGCCCCACAGGACATGCCCATGCCGCTGACGACCCTCGTGCTGGCCGCCGGGCCCTACGACCGCCACGCCGCCCTGCGCGACGGCACCGTCGCCCCCGACGGCTGCTCGCTCGACTTCCGCCCCTACGCCGAGCCCGCCGAAATGTTCACGCGCATGCACCGCGACCTCGCATTCGACATCTCCGAATACTCCTGCTCCATCTATCTCACCGAGGTGGAAAAGGGGCCGACGCCCTACGTCGCAATTCCCGTGTTCCCGTCGCGCTACTTTCGCCACGGCTTCATCTTCGTCAACAAGCACGCCGGCATCCACGCGCCGAAAGACCTCGAAGGCAAGCGCGTGGGCGTGCCCACCTACGGCCAAACCGCCGGCTACTGGATGCGCGGCATGCTGCGCGACGACTACGGCGTCCGCCAGGAACGCATCGCCTGGTTCGAGGGCGGCGTCAACGCGCCGCGCTTGGCCCACCCCGGCGACGGCGCTCATCCCGCCGGCGTCTCCATCGCCACCATCCCCAACGGCAAGACCCTCGGCGACATGCTGGCCTCCGGCGAGCTCGACGCCCTCGTCACCGCCGCCAAGCCCCGCAGCCTCCACGAGCGGCCCGATGCCGTTGGGCGGCTGTTCCCCGACTATCGCTCCGCCGAGCGCGACTACTTTCGCCGCACCGGCATCTTCCCCATCATGCACACCGTGGTCGTCAAGCGCGCCGTGATCGATGCCCACCCCGGCATCGCCCGGGCGCTGTTCGACGCGTTCGAGGCCTCGAAGCGCAAGTGCCACGCCGAGCTGCGCGCGTCGCGCGGCGCCCTGCCCTACATGCTGCCATGGCTCGAAGCCGACATGGACGAAATCGATGACGTGTTCGCCGGCGACGCCTGGCCTAACGGCCTCGCGGCCAATCGCCATAACCTCGACACGCTACAGCGCTACATGGTGGAACAGGGCGCCCTTCGCGCCCCGGTGCCGCTCAAGCGCGCCTTCTTGGACGTGGGATCGTAGCCGCCGCCGGCACCCGCCGGACAGACCGCCGAAGGACCACTCCCAATGTCGCTCATGGTTACCGTGTACGCCCCCGAAGGAATCGTCATGGCGGCCGACAGCCGCTTGACCTGGTCGACGACCGAGGAGAAGGGCGATCGCCACATGGTTCACTCCGCCGTGTCGATGACCGACTCGAACTACAAGGTGTTCCTGACCCCCAGCGACGTCGGCATATCCACCTACGGCGCCGCCGACGTGGGTGGCGTGCCCATCTCGCGGCACATCGACGCGTTCATCAACGAGACGCTGCGCCTCAAGGACGCCGCCGACGAGCCCGCCGAGGTCGCCTCCCTGTTGCTCAAGCACTTCCGCGCCTTCACCCCGCCGCCCGCCACGCACTTCTACGTGGCCGGCTACACGAAGGGCCCCGGCCGCCGCTTCCAGCAGGCGCGGGAGGTCGACATCGCCCGCGACTCCGTCGTCCCCACCAAGCCGCTCGACAAGCCAGAGTTCTACGGTGCCTCCTGGGGCGGCGAGGCCTACATCATGGACCGCCTGCTCGGCAAGGTGCTCACCATGACCGACGCCGAGGAGTTTCAACCCGTCACCAGCTACGAGGTCCCGTGGGGTTTCTTCACCCTGCAAGACGCCGTGGACTTCGCCGTCTACGCAATCCGCTCCACCATCGACTCCATCCGCTTCCAGATGCGCCCCAAGACCGTCGGCGGCCCCATCGACGTACTGGTCATCAAGCCGGAGCGCGCGTGGTGGGTGCAGCGCAAGGAGCTGCGCGCCTGGCGGACCGCCCACCGCAGCAATGCCCGCGCCGCGCCGGGACCGCCGGCAAGCGACGCTTGCAGGTCAAGGACATACGCGGGCCACCGCGGCCTGCTGGAGACATGGACGATGGCGTAGCCCGTCAGCGCGCCCCGCTCATCGCACGCGATGCCAATGTATCGCGCGGCGTGCGGAGATGCTTGCCCATAGCGCCACGCTAGGAAGCGCCGGTCGCGGCGCACCATTGCCGGCACGCGGTATGCGAGGTCATCGGCGAGCGCGTCGAACCGCTCGTCGAAGCCGTGAGCCGGTGTCACGCGCACCGCGCGGCGCGGTGCTCCACCATGCCGCATCCGCCGCCTGCAGCGCCCGCGCGACCGCCCGTGCGATGGGGCCGGGCGGCCGCGCCCAACGTCGGGCTCCGCCCAGCGCGCGCGGGTCGAGCACCTTTACGTGGCGCGTGAGCCAGCCCGCGGGCGCCGCGCCGAGCCAGCGCTCCACGTGGATAGTCGCCTCCATGTCGTCGCAGCTAACGATGCGCGGGCAGGCGCCGAGGCACGCTTGCATCAGGCGGACGCCGTGGAATCGGAATTCGGGGTGCACCATGTAGTCGCTGGGCGTGTGCGCGACCAGTGATTCGCCCGCGATGGCGTAGGTCTGCGGGATGGCAGCCAGGTAACCGACGACGCGGCCGCCAACGGCGAGCACCCACTGGCGCGAGGCCTCCGGGTGAAGCTCGCGGGCTTGCGACCATAGCCAACGCGCCTCGAAGTCGAGGGGCGCTTGGCGCCCGAAGACATCGGCGTAGAGGGCGAGCACCTGGGGAGCGTCGCTGTCCGCGAAGGGGCGCACGACCGCTTTAGCGGAGTTGGCGGGCGCGCGAGCGGAGGGCGGCGCCGCATCCGTAGCTGGGAGTGACGGCCGTGAACGCAAGGGGCCTCCTAGGAACGGCGGCTGCATGGGGCGAGACCGCCGCTGGCGTCCCGCATATCTAAGAGGTTCGCGGCACGCGCGGCTTCACCGGAACGGACTAACCGATTCCGTCGCGCGCTTCGTGGCGGGAAAGGCTACCGCGGTGCGCCGGGGGACTATGCGCGGTACCGCGCGTGGCCGTTACGCGGCCATCCGCCATCGCGTACCGTCCAGCCGATGGCTTGGATCATGGAGCAACCGGACATGGTGCTCGACCAAATGCGGCGCGATTGGGACAAGCGGGCGAAGCACGACGCCCTTTATTGGGTCTACACCGTGCGCGGCAAGCGCAACACGGACGTGGCGGCCTATTACAAGGACGGCCGCCGCCATGGCCGCGAGCTGCTGTCGATGGCCTTATCGACCCACGGCGTGGGCCGGCTGTTTCCCGGCTTCGCCGACGTGGGCTTCAGCGAGATATGGGGCGTGGATGTGTCGCCGGAGATGGTGGCACGAGGCCGGCGCGACTGCCCGTTCGCCACGCGCGCTTCCTGCTGGTCGACAGGGTGCGACTGGCGGGAGTGGACGATGCGTCGGTCGATTTTTGCTTCTCGTACAACGTCTTCCGGCACTTTCCGAACGCCGGCATTTTTTGGCGCAACATTGGCGAGGGGGCCCGCGTCCTGAAGCCGGGCGGCCACTTGCAGATCCACTTCCGCGGCTCGCACGGAGCGCGCCAGCGCTTGAAGCTTGCGGTGCCGCGCGCGCTGCGCCGGCCGGCCAACATCGGCTACCGACTGGTTTCGCTCAAGTGGTTGCGCGGCTTGCCCATCAAGCCGGACGACGATCCCGCCGACCCGTCGACCTGGGAGCTCGGCGTGGCGGCTTCGCCGGCCAAACTCACCGCGAGGCTGCGAGCGCACGGGTTCGAGGACGTGCGAATCCTCACCGATCCGGACTATGCCGACGGGCGCCGATTCTGGGCGCTCGCCCGCAAGGCCGGTCGCGAGACGCCGACAGAGGCCTCCTGACGTTGACCCGCGGGCGTGGAGCCTGCCGGTCGCGCGCCATCGCCTCGGTCACGGTGACCGGACTACTGGCCGTTCGGCGCGCGGTTTCCAGCAGGGGCGAAGCCCGCGTAGCCGAGGTCCAGCACCGTCATGAGGCCGCGCCCGGAGGCGGCGACCGCCTCGCCGACGGCGCCGTGGAACGTAGGGGAGGCGTAGATCATGGAACGCAACTCGGCCAGCGAGACCCGAGCGTGGACGGCGAGCGCGAGCATGCCCTGCACCTCGCCGCCGGAGGGGCCGACGGCGGTGGCGCCGAGCTGCAGGTCCGTCCGGCGGTCGACGACCAGCGTGATGACGCCGCTTCCGCCGCCGCCGTGGAGCCAGCCGCGGAAGGTGGATGGCAGGTGCTTGACGGCGACGTTCACGTCCAATCCGGCCGCGCTAGCGGAGGCCTCGGTCATGCCGACCGCCCACACCTCCGGGTCGATGAAGACCGCGCGGGGCAGGGCGTCGTAGCGCACCGGCGGATGGTGTTCTCCGAGGATGTCGGCCGACACGATCTCCGACTGGTAGAGGGCGACGTGCGTGAATATCGCCTTGCCGGTCACGTCTCCCATCGCCCAAATGCCGCCGGCGGCGCGCAGACGCTCGTCGACCTCGATGTATCTGCCGCCGCCGAGGCCGGCGGATTCGAGGCCAAGTTGCGTCAGGTCCACCCGGCGGCCCGTGGCGACCAGCAGCCGGCTGCCCGAGAGTTCGGCGCCTCCCGCGAGGGTGACGGCGATGGCATCGCCCTCGGCCCTGACCCGTTGCACGGCGGCGCCGGTCCTGACCTGAATACCCTCGGCCTCGAACGCGGCCTGGACCACCCACGATGCCTCCGGGTCCTCGGCGGGCAACAGGAGGTCGGAGGCCTCGATCACCGTGACCCGCACGCCGAACCGCGCAAGGACCTGGCCCAGCTCGCAGCCGATGGGGCCGCCGCCGAGCACCAGCAATGAATCGGGGAGGCGCTCCGCCCGGATCACGTCATGCGTGGTCCAAAAGGCCACCTCGTCGAGCCCTGGGATTCTCGGAATCGACGGCTGAGACCCTGTCGCAATGACGATGCCCCGCCTCGCCGTGAAGCTCTCGGCGCCGACGCGCACGGTGCGAGGCCCCGTTAGCACGCCGCGCCCGTGGACGAGGCGGCCGCCGCAACGCTGGAACCGTTCGACGGCTACCGAGTCGTCCCACCCGCCGGTGGCCTCGGCGCGCACGCGCGCGGCGACCGGCGACCAATCGGGCCGCACGTCCGCCTGGCCCGCCATGCCGGCCACCCGGCGCGCTTCCTGAAGGGTGTTCGCCGCCCGAATCATCATTTTCTACGGCAGGCACGCCCAATACGGGCGCTCTCCCCCGACGAGGGATGCCTCATGCCGACGACGCGCAGGCCGGCATCCAGCAGCCGCAGCGAGAGGTCCTCCTCGCAGGTCCCAACACCGAGCACTATCACGTCCGCCAGGGAGTCGTTGGCACTGGTCATGCCTCGTGCTCCTGTAGAGGATTAAGGCCCACGCACGGCTTTCCACCGAGCACGAGCGAGGGTGACGCACCTCGGAGTATAAGGGCAGCCGGCGGCGGCGAAACGGTATTCCCCGTGTTCCCGGCGTGGGCACGCCGATGCGTCGATCATGGCAGGGTCGTGGGGCCGCGCAAGGGGAATGACCGACGCGTCGCGCCGCGGCCGATGACAGCCACGGCACGGCGTGGGGCGCCGCGCGCGCAGCGAGGTAGGCGAGGCAGGCGAGGCAGAGTGGCGTCCCCGGAGAGAATCGAACTCTCGCACCCGGCTCCGGAGGCCGGTGCTCTATCCGCTGAGCTACGGGGACGCGATGGAATCCAGTATATAACGGCGAGGCGCGGTTAGGAGGCCGTTTGGCTCTTTTCGATGGGCACGTCGAGGGGCTGCTGGGCCACGTCTGGCGAGGCCACCCGGGCGACGCGCACCGTTTTCACGCGGCGGCCGACGGTCGACTCCACCTGGAGGCGGAGGTTGTCGGAGACGACGGCGTCGCCGGTGATTGGGATGCGGCCAAGCTGACGGTTGAGGTAGCCGCCAAGCGTGTCGAAGCCCTCGGCGTTGATGTTGGCGCCGAACTCCTCGTTGAAGTCCTCGATGGGGATGCGGGCGTCGACGAGCGCCGAGCCGTCGGCATTGCGCTCGATGTCGACCTCGCGCACGTCGAACTCGTCCTCGATGTCGCCGACGATCTCCTCGAGCACGTCTTCCATCGAGACAATGCCGGCGACGCCGCCGTATTCGTCAACGACGATCGCGATGGTGTACCGCTTCTCTTGGAACTCGTCGAGCATGGCATCGAGCCGCTTGGATTCGGGGACGAAGAACGCCGGGCGCATCACCTCGCGGATGGTGGCCGGCTGGTTGCCGTTTTTCGCGAGCGCGTCGAGCAGGTCGCGCGTGTAAAGCACGCCGACGATGTTGTCGGCCGAATCCTGGTAGACGGGCAACCTGCTGTGCTTGGCCTCGGTGACGCGGCGCACCGCGTCGCGCAGGGGCGTGTTGACGTCGAGGGCGGCCACGTCCACGCGCGGCACCATCACCTCGCGGACGGTCGTCTCCTCAAGGTCGAGGATGCCGCGCACCATTTCCTGCTCGCGCTCGCCGAGGGGGTTCTCGGCGATCTCTTGCTCGATGGGCACTTCCTCGTCCTGCTGGTGGCTCTCGGCCTGCCCGGCGGGGGCTTGGGGGGCCGGTGGAAGGGCCTCGGCCGAGCGACCGGCGAGCCGCAAGCCGGACTGGCTGAGGTAGCGCAGCGGGAGCAGCGGCCACAGGCCGATCTGCACGATGACGCCGAACGTGACGAGGGCGCGGATGCCCATGACGCGGACGAGGCGCTCGACGACCGGCACGGCGAGGAGCAGCACCAACCAGACGAAGAAGAGGGCGAGCACGGCTCCGATCCACGACGACGTGAGCGAGCCGAGGGTGAGGCCGATGGTGAGCCCGGTGGTGGTGGCGACGCTGATGAGCACCAGCAGCCAGATCACGTCCTCGTAGGCGCCGCGTTTCTGGCGCAGGAGGCGCACGGCGGCGGCGCGCACGCCCTTTTCCGGCAGCGACTCGCGAACGATGCCACGCCGCAGCAGCGGCAATGCCGCCTCGGCCGCGTGTAGCGCCAGAAACGCGACGGCGGAGAAGAAAAGCAACACCGCCCCGAAAATGTCGGTGTTATCCCACATGCCGCCTCTCTTCGCCCGGTATCGCCGGTTCGACGTCGGGCACGCCGCGTCGCAATGGACGTGCCGGCACGCCCGCCACCAGCTCGCCCGGCGCGACATCGCGCGTGACGACGGACCCGGCGCCGGTGACCGCCCCCGCGCCGATGGTGACGGGCGCGACCAGCAGCGAATCGCTGCCGATGAGGGCCCCGTCGCCGATGATCGTCCGGTGCTTCTGCTTGCCGTCGTAGTTGCACGTCACGGTGCCGGCGCCAATGTTGACATTGGCGCCGAGGTCGGCATCGCCGACATAGGAGAAGTGGCCGACGTGCGTGCCCGGGCCGATGCGGCTGTTTTTCACCTCGGCGTGGCTGCCGACATAGGCCTCGCGCTCGAGGTGCGTGCCCGCGCGTAGGTGGCTGAACGGGCCGACATGCGCCCGCTCGGCGAGCGTCGAGCCATCGACGATGGCGGCGTGCACGCGCGCGTCCTTGCCGATGACGGAGTCAGTCACCGTGGCGTTCGGGCCGATGATGGCGCCGGCCGCGATACGCGTGCCGCCGCGCAAGGCGCAGTTCGGGTGTAAGACGACGTCCGGCGCCAGGTCGACGGTCAAGTCGAGGTAGATGGTGTTGGGATCGATCATCGTGACGCCCTGCTCCATCCAGTGCTCGCGCAGCCGGCGCTGCGCCGTCCATTCGGCCTGCGCGAGTTGTGAACGGGTGTTCACGCCAAGCGCCTCACTCGGGTCGTCGAGGGCCAGCGCCTCCACACGCTTTCCTTGGGAGACGGCCTTCGCGACCAGGTCGGTGACGTAGAGCTCGCCCGATTCATGCGGCAGCAGCGTTTCGATGGCCTTACGAAGCCATGCGGCGTTGAAGGCGTAGACGCCGACGTTGATCTCGACGGTTGGCTTTGCCGCGGTGTGCGCCTCGCGCGCCTCCACGATCGCGATTACCTTGTCGCGGGCGCCGCGCTCGATTCTGCCGAGGTCGGCCGCTTGGGCTGGCGGCAGGTGGGCGGTCAGCACCGATACGGTGGCCTTGCGTTCGAGGTGGAGCGCGGCGAGGGCGCGGATGGTCTCGCCGCGAATGAGCGGGATGTCGCCGTTCGCGAGCAGGATATCGGTCGCCGAGAAGGGCACCTCCGGCAGCGCGACGGCCAGCGCGTGGCCGGTGCCCAACTGCTCGTCTTGGTCGACGGACTGCACGTCAGGACCGGCGACGCTCACGATGGCGGACCGGTTGAGGGGGGAGGCAACAACGAGCGCGCGCGTCGGCCGAGTGTGACGGACGGCCGTCAGCACGTATTGTAACAGGGGGGCTCCCGCGACGGGGTGCAGCACCTTGGGCATGCGGGAGCGCATCCGCGTTCCCCTGCCCGCCGCCATCACGATGGCCGCCCAACTCTGCATGCGTGACCTATGAATAGTGCATTTGCTCCCGAGAGAAAACAAAAAGCGGTGGCTAGCCCGTCCGGTAGAGGATTCCGTCGAACGTCACGCCACCGTTTTGCCGATCAATACGCCATTCATGGCAAGCGCATGGTACGTGGAAGGCGTCGTGGATGTCAAGGCGGAAGGCGGTTGGAGGGGCACCGCCGGCCGCGCGGCGGACGCTCGGGTGAATCTGGCGCGCGCGGGCGGCCGGCCCATCGCCGGCCCGGCGTGGCCTGGTGAGGCGGCGGATGCGCTGATATAATCCATGAGTCTCGGAGAGATGGCTGAGCGGTTGAAGGCGGCGGTCTCGAAAACCGTTGTACCGGTTTTCCGGTACCGTGGGTTCGAATCCCACTCTCTCCGCCACACACCGATCGTTTCCGGCGGTGCCGTTCGCCCGCCGCCGTCCTCCAGGCGGAGGACCGTTCCTTATACGGAGAGGTGCCAGAGCGGTCTATCGGGCACGCCTGGAAAGCGTGTAGTGGTCACAAGCTACTCGCGGGTTCGAATCCCGCCCTCTCCGCCAGTTACGCCGCGATCGCCGCTGGGCGTCCACGACCTCGAAGGCGACGGGTTGCCGCACGCAAACGCCGGGCCGGACAACCGCCCCTTTCGCAACGAGGACGCGCCTCCTATCATCCCCGCTCGAAGGCCCGGATGCGGTGGAGCGATGACGACGCGACCTAAACGCATGTCCGAGGAGTCCGTCTGCAAGACCACCGGCAAGACGCGGACTGATTGGTTCGCGCTGCTCGATGCCGCCGGCGCCCGCGGATGGCTGCACAAGCGCACCGCGCAGTGGCTCCACGACCAGGGCTTGATCGACAGCGGCTGGTGGCGCCAGAGCGTGACGGTGGAGTACGAGAAGGCGCGCGGGCTCCGCGTCCACGGCGAGAGCTCGGCGGGTGGCTTCCAGCTTGGAGCGACACGCACGCTGAACGTCACGCCGGATGCGGCGTGGGCCTTCCTGGTGAGCCGACAGGGGCTTCGAGCGTGGTTGGGCGATACGAAGGCGTTGCCGTTGGAGAAGGGACGGCGTTACGTGACGGCGGACCTGACCGAGGGGGAGGTACGGCCGGTGGAGCCGGGGCGCAAGCTGCGGCTCACACGGCGACCGGCAGTGCGGTCAAGCCCATCACGATCCAATTGTACGTGATGCCGGCCGGCGATCGGGCGTCGGTGCGCTTCCACTTGGAGAACCTTGCCGACGCGGCCGAACGTGAGGCGATGCGCGCGCTGGCAGGGAATGCTGGACACGATCGAAGAGGCCATCGCGCGACCGGTGGCAAAAGGAGTGCCGGCGCATGGCGCGGACGACTAGGGCCACCGTGGCGGACATTCTGGCGCCATTCGCCGGGCCGGTGGTGGCGCTGGCCGAGGCGTTGCGCGCGTCGATTCGGCGGGCCGTGCCCGAAGCCGTCGAACGGCCGTACCCCGGATGGAAGGCCATCGGTTACGCGCATCCCGCCGCCGGCTATTTCGCCGCGATTTTTCCCGGTGGCGACCGGTGCACCGTCGTTCTCGAGTACGGCTCCCTGCTGGCCGACCCGAGCGGGCTGTTCGGCACGGTGGCGAAACAGCCGCGGTGTGCGCGCTACGTCGGTTACGATGGTATCGGGCAGGTGGCCGAGCGACAGGACGCGCTGACCGACCTGCTCCTGTCGGCGGTGGCGCTGCAAACCGAGGCGAGGGCGATCGCGCGTGGCGGACGCGGTGACCGCTCGCGGGGCGAGGGCCGGTAAACGATGCGACTGTTATCACTCAACGTCGGGTTTCCCGAGAACGTTCGCGCGCGTGGCCGGATGATTCATACCGGCATATTCAAGAGGCCGGTGAGCGGCGCCGTGATGGCGCGCGAGCGCGGGCTGGACGGCGACGGCCAGGCGGACCTGCGCTATCACGGTGGCCCCTACCGCGCGCTCTACGCGTATGCCTCGCAGGACTGCGAGCATTGGGCAACCGAGCTCAACCGCCCGCTCGACCGGGGCGGCCAGTTTGGCGAGAACCTCACCATCGACGGCGCGACATCGGACACGATTCGCCTCGGAGACGTGTTGCGCGTTGGCGAGGCGCTAACGCAGGTGACGCAGCCGCGCCCGCCGTGCTTCAAGCTCGGCATCCGCATGGGTCTGCCGGCGTTCCCCAAGCGCTTTCTGGGGAGCGGCCGCGTCGGCTTCTATCTGCGTGTACTGCGTGAGGGCGCCATTCGCGAAGGCGATACGGTAGAGATCGTCGAGCGGCATCCCGCGGGGCTGACCGTGGCCGGTGTCAGCCGTCTTCGCTACTTCGACAAGGGCGATGTGGAGGCGGCGGAGCGGGCCCTGATGATCCAATGCATGTCGCCGGGCTGGCTGCGGGAGTTCCGCGAGCGAGTCGAAGGCGCGAATGGAGGCCACCGTTGAGCTACGAGCCGGGGCACCTGCCCTACTGGCTGGCGTTCACGCGCGTGCCGCTGGTTGGCCGCGTGCGGCTGCCGCTGCTGGAGGAGCTTTTCGGCGACCTGGCCGCCGCATGGCGAGCGACGGCGAACGAGCTGCGCGCGGCCGGGCTCGACGCTAAAACGGTGAAAAGCATCGACACGACGCGAGAGACGGTCGATCCGATGGCGGAGCTGCGCGCGGTGGAGAGCGCGGGCATACGCGCGATCACGCGCCACGACCCGGAGTATCCGGCGCTCCTGCAAACCATCGGCGACTGGCCGCCGGTGCTGTTCATGCGTGGCGGGCTATCGAGTCAGGATGAGCGGGCGGTGGCCGTGGTCGGCACGCGCAAGCCGACGGCCTATGGGCGCCAGGCCGCCGCCGACTTAGCGGGCGCCTTGGCCTGCAATGGGGTGACCGTCGTGAGCGGATTGGCGCGCGGCATCGACGGCATCGCGCACCGGGCGGCGTTGGAGGCGGGCGGGCGCACGGTGGCCGTGATGGGCAGCGGGCCGGACGTCATCTACCCGCCGGAGCACCGCGGCCTGGCCGAGGAGATCGCGGCGAAAGGCGCGGTGATCTCGGAGCATCCGTTGGGCACGGAGCCCGACGCGTGCTTCTTCCCGCGCAGGAACCGGATCCTCAGCGGCCTATCGCTGGGGATGCTGGTGGTGGAGGCGGGCGACGATAGCGGGGCGCTCATCACCGTGCGGGCGGCGTTGGAGCAGGGCCGGGACGTGTTCTGCGTGCCGGGCAGCATTTATTCGCCGGCGAGCACCGCGACGAATGCGCTGATTCGCGAAGGGGCGATGCTGGTGACCCGCGTGGAGGACGTCCTCGATGAGCTGCGGCTGTTGACGGCGGAGCAGCAGGCTAGGCTGCCCGGCCTGCGCGAGCCAGCGGAGGGTGCCGAATTGGCCGTGCTGGACGCCTTGACGAGCGAGCCCACGCACGCGGACGAGCTCGCGCGGCGCGCGGGGCTTCCCGCCGGCAAGGCCGTGAGCGCGCTCGTGGCACTCGAGCTGAAGGGACTTGCAAAATCCGTTGATAGAACGTCCTACGTCCGGGCGCGAGAAGCATCGACGATATACACTGCCTCCTCTAATGCGTAGACAATGCTTGGGAGGCCCATTTTGATGGCCCGACACGAGGGATATGGCGATCAAACCTAAAACGGCAACCGCGAAGCCGGCCGCGCCGACTCGCAAGAAGAGCACGGTGAAGGCCGCGAAGCCAGCCAAGACCATTAAACCGGCCAGGACCGCGAAATCGAAAGGAGCCACGTTGGCGGCCGACGCCGCCGTCAACGGCAATGGCGCGTCGCCCGGCGGGCGACGCCTCGTCGTCGTCGAGTCGCCGGCCAAGGCGGCCACGATCAGCCGTTTCCTCGGTCGTGGGTACACGGTGAAGGCGTCGATGGGCCATGTGCGCGATCTGCCGCAGGGCAAGCTCGGCGTCGACATCGAGCACGAGTTCGAGCCGCAATACGCGGTGATGGCCGAGAAGAAGAAGGTGATCGCCGATCTCAAGGAGGCGGGGGAAAAGGCCGACGCGATTTACCTCGCGACCGACCCCGACCGCGAGGGCGAGGCGATCTCGTGGCACCTCAACACCGCCGCCGGATGGGACCGAGGTCACAAGCCGGTGAAGCGCGTCGTGTTCCACGAGATCACGCCGGATGCCGTCCGCGAGGCGTTCGCCAACGAGCGCGCGATCGACATGCGGCTGGTGAACGCCCAGCAGGCGCGCCGCATACTCGATCGGCTGGTCGGCTATCAGTTGAGCCCGCTGCTGTGGCGCAAGGTGCAGCGGGGCCTGTCGGCCGGCCGCGTGCAGTCGGTGGCGTTGCGTCTGGTGGTGGAGCGCGACCGGAGCATCGACGCGTTCAAGCCGGTCGAGTATTGGTCGCTGGAGGCGACGCTGAAGCCGGAGACCGGCAACTCGTTTGTCGCGGCGCTGCACAGCGTCACGGCCGATAAGAAGAAGGTGGAGCTGCCGGACAGTCCGACCGTCGAGCGCATTCTGGCGGACATCGAGAACGCGCGCTACGCCGTGAGCGGCGTGACGATGCGCGAGGTGCGCCGCCGCCCCGCCCCTCCGTTCATCACGAGCACGCTGCAACAGGAGGCGTCGCGGCAGCTGCGCTTCTCCGCGCGGAAGACGATGTCGGTGGCGCAGCAGCTCTACGAAGGCATGGCGATCGGCGCCGAGGGCTCCGTGGGGCTCATCACCTACATGCGTACCGACTCGCCGGTGCTGTCGGAGACAGCGATGCGCGAGGCCGAGGCCTACATTCGCGAGCGTTTCGGCAAGGACTACACAAGCGGTTGGCGGCGTTACACGTCGAAGTCGAAGGTCGCGCAGGAGGCCCACGAGGCCATCCGCCCGACCAGTGTGCGCCGCGCGCCGGAATCGATCCGCCAATATCTGAGCCCAGACCACTACCGGCTCTACGATCTGATCTGGAAGCGCATGCTGGCGAGCCAGATGGCCGATGCCATACTCGATTCGACCCAAGTCGAGGTGCAGACGACGGGCAAGAGCGGCACGGTCTATACGTTCCGGGCGACCGGCGCGGTGATCAAGTTCGCTGGGTTCCGCACGCTGTATATCGAGGCGAAGGACGACGGCGAGACCGCCGGCGACGACGAGGACGACCGCGAGCGCGTGCTGCCACGCCTCACG
>Ga0194132_10009373_pt1 | contig 13515 bp, 10 predicted proteins | sample TA2KigOf80mmetaG_FD_148612 | JGI IMG/M metagenome (GOLD analysis project Ga0194132, IMG submission 148612) | Freshwater microbial communities from Lake Tanganyika, Tanzania - TA2015054 Kigoma Offshore 80m | ecosystem: Environmental > Aquatic > Freshwater > Lake | place: Tanzania: Lake... | reverse complement strand
CGTAGGAGTACCCGGCATGGTCGCGCACCGAGACCGGCGCGCCGGCCCTGAACTCGGCGGGCATCCACCGCGCCAGCTCGTCCACCGGTTCGTTGCAGTGTCCGTCGGCGTCAATCACCAGGTCGGGTGCCATTACCCACCTCCGAGTTAGAGTGCGGCCATGATAGCAGGCTGATGGGCGGCCCATGGTCGCAGCATGAGCACCCCCAACCCCCGCGCCGCTCGGCCACACCCGCTATGCTTAGCCCTATGGCCACCATCCACGACCTGCTGACCACCACCCGCCGCCGGCTCGAGGCGTCCGGCAACCTTGAGGCCTCGCTGGAGGCTGAGGTACTGGTGATGGGCGTGCTCGACATCGCCCGGACCCAGCTTTACGCCCGCCGCGGCGACCCTGTGGACGACACCGTGGCGGCGCCCCTGGAAGCGGCGGTCGCCCGCCGGCTCACCGGCGAACCGCTGGTGTACATCACCGGCCACCGGGAGTTCTACGCCCTCGACTTCCTGGTGGACAAGCGAGTGCTGATTCCACGGCCCGAGACCGAACTGCTGGTGGACGAGGCGTTGGCCTGGCTGCGGGGCCACTTCGGCCAGCGCCTCACCGTTGCCGACGTGGGCACAGGCTCCGGGGCCATCGCCGTCAGCATCGCCCGCAATTACCCCGGCGGCACCGTCTACGCCATCGACGCTTCAGCCGGCGCGCTGGAGGTGGCCGCCGCTAACGCCGAGCGCCTGGGGGTGGCCGGGCGCGTCATGCTGCTGGAGGGCGACCTGCTGCGGCCAATTCAGGTGCAGGTCGACCTGATCGTGGCCAACCTGCCCTATGTGCGGGAGGACCAGATGCCGCTGTGGTGCGGCGCCACCCAGGTGGAGCTGGCCTTCGAACCCTTCGATGCCCTGTGTGGCGGTCCGGATGGGCTCGACGTTATCCGCCGCTTGTTGCAGCAGGCGCCCTCGGCCTTAAAGGACGGCGGCGCGGTCATGCTGGAGATCGGCGCCGATCAGGGGCAGGCCGTCATACAGCTGGCGCAAGAAGCCTTCCCCGAGGGCAGGGTGCGCCTCAAGAAGGACTTGGCCGGCCTCGACCGTATCGTCATCGCCGACGCCCAGCCACCATCACGCCGCTTTGTGCCGCCCCACTAGAGCGGGTACCATGGGTGGGCGCCAGTGCTGGTCGATGCCCCTCTCCGCCTAGGGAGGGGCGAAGGCTTCGGCCATGGACGAGGTTTGGGGCCAGCGTCCGGAACCCCCTCTTGGTCTCCCCCTAGGCAGGGGGAGAAGTGGTCGCACCTGGATAAGGCAGGTGAGAGAGTGGTCCCGGTCGATTCCCCTCCCTGTCTAGGGAGGGGTTAGGGGAGGGTCGAAGGCTTCGGAGTTGACCGACATCGAGGGCAACGTCCAGAACCCCTCGCCGTCTCCGCTGGGCCCGGGAGACGTGAAAACGCGGAGCAGGGTGGGAGTAGCCACGCGCATGAAGAACGCCGAACTCATTGTCCAAGGCTTGGAGCGAGCCGGCGTGCGCTGGGCCTTCGGCGTGCCCAGTGGTCCCGTGCTGCCGCTCATCGAGGCGCTGCGTACCAGCAGCATCCGCTACGTGCTCACCGCCAGCGAAACATCGGCGGGGTTCATGGCCTCGGCGGTTGGCGCGCTCACCGGCACACCGGGCGTCTGTGTCTCTACGCTGGGGCCGGGCGCCACCAACCTCGCCACCGGGGTAGGCGCCGCCTGGCTCGACCGTGCGCCCGTCATTTCCATCACCTGCAACGTGGAGACTCCCTGGCTGGAACGCCGCATTCAGATGCGCATTGACCACCACCAGCTCTTCGCGCCCCTCACCAAGGCCAGCCTACCGCTGCGCCACGAAAACGTCGGCCCAATCCTTACCCAGGCACTGGGTCTGGCCTGCGCCGAGCCGCCCGGCCCGGTGCACCTCGACCTGCCTGAGGACGTGGCGTCGGCGACGGCGACGACGAGTCTCGGCGAACCGGAGGGCTACCGGCCGCTGCCGCGCCTCGGCGATGACACCTACGCCCACCTGGCGACCGCGCTCCAGGCCGCCAAACGGCCGCTGCTGGTGGGAGGCCTGGAGCTTGGCCGCACGCGCCATCCCGAACGCCTGGTGCGGTTTGCCGAGGCGCAGGGCATGCCGTTCGCCCTCACGCTGCACGCCAAGGGCTTCCTACCCGAGAGCCACCCCAACTACGCCGGCGTCATTGGCCGCGCCCGCCGCACCGACGTGCAGGCGCTGGTGAGCCAGGCCGACCTCATCGTCGCCGTCGGCTTCGACCCGATCGAGATCAACTACGAGGAGTGGGCCGGTCAGACGCCCATCGTGCACCTTGGCACCGAGATGGCCGAGGCAGGCAATCGCCTGCGGTTTGTGGCCAACGCCGCCGGGGACCTGGACGCCGCCATCGATTGGCTGGCGGCGCTGCCCGGCACGCCGCACCAGTGGCACACGGCCGACCTCGCGGCTCACCGGGCTCGGCTGGAGGCGAACCTGCGGCCCACGGGTGCCGGCTTCGCGCCCCACCAGGTGCTCGACCTGCTGCGCGCTCGGCTGCCGGCGGAGGGCATTCTGGCCTACGACGTGGGCGCCCACACCCACCAGATTGCCACCCAGTGGCGTACCGACGTGCCCGGCACCCTGGTGGCCACCAATGGCTGGTCATCCATGGGCTTCGGGATTCCGGCCGCCTATGCCGCTAAGCTGGTTCACCCGGACCGGACCGTGGTGGGCGTGGTAGGCGACGGCTGCTTTCAGATGACCGCTGGCGAGCTGGCGGTCGGCCGCCGTCTCAACCTGGCAGCGCCCATCGTGGTGCTCAACGACGGCTGGCTGAGCCTGCTACGCATCAAGCAAGACCGCAAGCACTACGGCTTGTCCGGTGTCGACCTAGAGACGCGGGTGGAACCGCCCCCGCACTACTTCGGGGTGCCCTGCCGTGCCGCGCACGGCCCCGCTGAGTTCACCGCCGCCCTGGAGTGGGCCCTCGCGCTCGACGGCCCCAGCGTCATTGAAGCATTCGTGGACGGCGACAGCTATCTGCAGACGGTGTACGACTAGGCGTCACCTGACGTAGGCTGTGACCAGCCGCACAGCAAGCCGGTTGCTGGCGCCCGACTGTAATGCGTATGAGCACACAGACGCAGACCGCCACTGAGCTGGAGTTGGTGACCCTGTACCGCCCCGTCGGGCAGAACGAGCTCGACCTCATCCGTTATTACGACTTCCGGGCGTTTCCCCAACGGCTCCCCACCCAGCCGCTGTTTTACCCGCTGGCCACCGAGCAGTACGCCACCGAGATCGCGCAGACTTGAGACGCGCAGCAGGGCGGCCACCGCGTAGGGTATGTGCTGCGCTTTCAGGTGCCTAGGGTCTATCTCGAACGTTACGAATTGCAGACGGTGGGCCGCCGCTACCACCAGGAGTACTGGATCCCTGCCGAGGACATGGATGCCTTTAACGCTCAGCTGGCGGGCGGCATCGAAGTCATCGCTGAATACCGCGGCGAGGACATGGCCGCGTAGTGTTGCTGCCGGGTTTGGCTGCCAGCGGGTAGCTACCCCTGAGGCTGGGCGTACTTGCGGCCCAGCTCCTCTTCCCACTCCAGGTAGTGGCGCATGGCCGCGGCGTCACGCTCGGTGCCGGTGCGCACAACGTCGTTGGCGGGCAATGCCAGGTGTTCGGCACCGCTGGCCACCGGCTGGTTGGCCTCACGCCACGCCAGCATCCCGCCGGCTAGGCACACGGCCTGCCCATACCCCAGCGCCTTCAGTGCCGCTGCGGCCAGTGCCGATTGCACGCCGTTTGGGCAGGTGCACACGACGGGCGATTGCTGGTTGGCGGCCAGAGTGGCGATGAGCTCCTCCAGCATGCCACGCGGCGCCCACACCGCTCCGGCCACATGCTCACGCTCGTAGTCCCGGCTGCTGCCGACGTGCAGCACCAACGGGGCAGACGTGGCTGCGAGAGCCTGAGCCAGGGCCTCGGGCGCTAGGGCATCAACACCTCGTCGGGCTACCTCCAGGCCGAAGATCGCCTGCGGTGGTGGCCCGACCTCCGTCGGTAATCCGGCCGCCTGCCATGCGCCCAGGCCACCTTCCAGCACAAACACCTCGGGATACCCCATTTGCCGGTACCAGCCGCCGGCCACCGCGGCCCGGGCCGTCGCGTCGCAACAGAAGACGATGTCGCCGCCCGGCACCCCAACCACGTCCTCCGACCGCTGGACCGCCTGCCCGCCCGGCACCCACTGGAAGCCGGGGATATGGCCCGCCTCGTACTCGCTCTGCGTCCGCACGTCGATGAGATAGAGGTTGCCACCCTGTGCGAGGCGACGCTGCAACGCCGCAACATCCAGGTAGCGCACGCCGTCTTGGTGCGTCACCGTGCGGGCGAACTGCTCGGCCTTTTGAGTCGCTGCGGCCGAGGCGGACGGCAGCGCGGTACGGGTGGAACCGCGCTCGATGGTGTGGCCCGCCAGCGCCCAGCCAGTCGTACCGTTGCGCAGCGCAAACACGCGGGGTATGCCCATGCGCTGCAGGGCACGGGCGCCAATGATGCTGCGGGTGCGACCGGCGCAGTGCACCACCACCGTGGCCGTTGGGTTCTCGGCCAGCAGGTCGGTGATGCGCAGCGGCAGCTCGCCGCCGGGCACATTGCGGGCGCCGGGGATGCACTCGCGCGCGTGCTCCTCCGGCGTGCGGGAGTCCAGCAGGATCAGGTTGTCGCCCCGCTCCAGCCACTCGTGCAGTTCGTCCGGCAGCACCTCGGCCACCTGCTGCTGCACCTGCACCTTCTCGCCGAAGTCCTTGCTCAGCACGTTGCTGCCCCATTCGGTCTTCAGCCCCGCTGCTGTCCAGGCGTCGATACCCCCAGCCAGCACACCGGCCGCGGTGTACCCCACGGCCGCAGCGAGTGCAGCCGCAAGCGTGGCTCGTCGCCCATCGTTGTCCACGAAGGTGATCGGCGTGCTTCGATCGGGTACCACGAGCGTCAGCCGTGCCTCGAGCTGCGAACGCGGCAATAGGGTGACGCGCGGAATGTGGGCGTCGTTGTATTCGCCCGGCTCGCGCACGTCCAGGAATGCCTGGTTGGCGGGCTCGGCTGACGCCAGGGTTCGGGCGAGGTCGTGGGGGGAGTGCCGTGCGGTCATGGGCTCACCTCGGCTGGGGTGAGCCTATTCTAACGGGAAACAGGGGATGAAGAAGGGGGATGGGGCGAGCGGTGGGATTCGAACCCACGATCCCCAGGGCCACAACCTGGTGCCTTAACCACTCGGCTACGCCCGCCATCCGGAAGGGGCAGAAGATAGTTTAGCATGGCGGAGATGAGCCCCGCCATGCCTGCGATGACGTGTATATGCTCAGAAATGAGGGGGTAGGGTCATTCCGAGCCCGCGAGGAATCCCTTCGTTTCCGATGAGTGTCGACTTCCAGGCATGAAGAGATCCGTCCTTGCGTCGGGATGACACTCTGAGCAGGACTCCAGCACCCGTACCGTGAGCGCTCACGATGACGTTGGTTGGCCGTGTTTGCGGCGGTTTCTCCCACCATGTGTGGCAGCATGGACTGGCTGAACCCCCGGGTACACCGCCCAGCCGCGCGATGTACCCGGGCTCGTGCCCTGACGGATCGGACTGCTGGCAACCAGAGAGCGCGACAAGGCTGAGTGCGAAGGCTTCCGGGGAAGAAGTGCTGTTAGACCCATCGGTCACTACCTAGGAGCGCGGCACGAGAGCACACGGAGTTTGCCTCCGATGTCGCCTCACGGCAACACCTGCTTTTGACAGCCAGCCGTCATCCCGCCTATTCTGCACCAAAGTCTCCAGGCTGTAGACGGCTTAGAGGAGCTACACATGTCACGTACGTCAGCCATCACCATTTCTGCATACCACGGTCACGCCGGCGTGTGGGCCACGCTAGCGGCCGGCGCACTGGCGGTGGGACTCACTGCGTGCGGTGGCGCCACCTCGCCTGCCGTCGCACCCCCTGCCGCCAGCGATGGTCACACCAAGCCGAAGGTGGACCGGGTGGTGTTCGCCACCGAGCCGCCCGCGCTGGAGGGGATGGAGCTGCGCAACCTGAGCCCCGCCAATTTCATGCCGCTGCGGCCGATGTACGACGCGCTAATCGGCGTGGACCCCGTGGATAGCACCAACAAGCCCTACTTGGCCACAGCGTGGTCGCTGCGTCCCGACGGCCAGTCGTTCCACTTCAAGTTGCGCGAGGGAGTACCGCTGCATCACAACGCCGGCACCTTCACGTCTCAGGATGTGGTGGCCGTGGCCCAGGAAGTGGTGAAGGAGGACTCAATCCACGGCAACGCGTCCTTCTATCGGGTCACCATCAAGAGCGTGGAACCGGTGGCGCCGAACGAAATCGTCTTCCATCTGACCAAACCCGACGGCACCTTCCTCTCCACCATGTCTGAAATGTCGGGCGGCCTCGAGCCGTTCAGCAAGGCTCTGCTCGATAAGAGTGGTGTGGCCACCTTCCAGAGCGGACCGCACCCGGGCACCGGTCCCTATCAGTTCAAGGAGGCTCAGCAGGGCCGATTCATGCGGTTCGAGCGCACGCCCTACAAGCACTACCGGGTGACACCCGACTTTCCGGAGTTCGAGTTCCGCTATGTGAAGGAGGCCTCGACCCGCATGGCCTCGCTGGTGACCGGTGAGGTGCACCTGGCGAACCTGCCGGAAGACATGCTGAAGCAGGGAACTGCCCAGGGCCTCAAGATAGCCGAGGGCAAGGTGCCGGCGCTGCGCATCTTTGCCGGCGCCATGTGCTGCTTCGTCAAGGACAAGAGCGACCCGCTGCAGGGCTGGATCAACCCCAACGATCCCCTGGCTGATGTGCGGGTGCGGCGGGCGCTCAGCAAGGCCATCAACCGGGATGAGCTGAATAAGGCGCTGTTCGGCGGCAAGGCCCAGCCGATGTACCTGAACGCTTTCCACCCCTCGCGGCCCGGCTGGGACCCCTCGTGGGAGCGCCGGTTCCAGGAGGAGTACGGCTATGATCCAGCAAGGGCTCGCGCCCTGTTGGCCGAGGCCGGCTACACCGCCGTCAACCCTATGCGCACCCAGATCCTGCTGCTGCCGGCGGCCGGCTACTCGGCCAGCAACGACATTAGCGAAGCCCTCGCCAGCTACTGGCGGGCGGTGGGCGTCGACATCAAGCTGACCCCAATGGACACCAACGAGGAGAACAACATCCGCCGGCAGATGCGGCACGCCAACAGCATCAGCCTGGTGGGCACCGCATCCCACATCTGGACGGGCAATAGCGCGCACGGCAGCTCCGTGGGCCCTAGGGGCGCCCGCCTGGAGCTGCCCGACGCCGACGTGCTGCTGGCGCAGATTGCCAACACGCTGGACGAGAAGAAGCAGGACGAGCTGTGGAAGAAGGTGGGTGAGGTGAACTTCACCCAGCACAAGCACATCCCCTTGTTTTGGAACCCGGTGGAGGTGATGTACGACCCCAAGATCGTGGGCGACTACATCTTCGGCGGCTACAACAGCGGAGCGTTTACCCACGTCTACAACATCAAGGCCGCGCGCTAGGCGACTGCGCAGCGAAGGAGCTGACACATGTTGACCACACAAGATAACGACACGCTCACCAAGGTCGGGCCCGGCACGGCCATGGGCAACCTGATGCGCGAGTTCTGGACGCCGGCCTTCCAGTCGAGCGAGGTGGACGCCGACGGCGCGCCGATGCGCTTGCGGTTGCTGGGCGAGGACTTGGTGGTCTGGCGCAACACTGATGGCAGCCTGGGTGCGATGCAGAATGCCTGCCCGCACCGCGGCGCGTCGATGTTCTTCGGCCGGAATGAAGAGAACGGCCTGCGCTGCGTGTACCACGGCTGGAAATTCGACGTGTCCGGTGCCTGCATTGACATGCCAAACGAGCCCGCCGAGAGTAACTTCAAGCACAAGATCAGGGCGAGCGCCTACCCCTGCGCCGAGCGCAACGGCATGGTGTGGATGTACATGGGCCCGCGCAGCACGCCGCCCGCCCTGCCCGACCTCGAATCGACGATGATGCCCGAGGACCGCTACGAGACGACCATCATCAACTACCTGCGTGAGTGCAACTACATGCAGGCGCTTGAGGGCGACATCGACACCGTGCACAGTAACTTCCTGCACGACGGCGCCGTCGACTTCACCACGCTGACCCCGGGCACCGGCGACTATTACCGCCGTAAGACGGTGTCGCCCAAGTTCGCCGTTACCGAGACCGACTATGGCACGCTCTACTCGGCCCAGGTGCCGGCGGAGGAGGACAGCTCCTACTGGCGGCTGGCCAACTTCCTGTTCCCCTTCTACACGCAGATCCCCAGCGGCATACTGGGCGCGCAGATTCTGACGCGCATGTGGGTGCCCATTGATGACGAGAACACCATGTTCTGGTCGGTCACCTGCAAGCGGGTGGAGAACGCGAACGACCCCGCCATCTACCGCTCTCGCATGCGGCGGGAGGCCGATGCGCTGATGGCCACCCGGCAGGGCCACGGGCTGCTGCCCAACACCTCCGGTTGGCTGGGCCGCTACCGCCTGGCGGCCGATGTCGGCAACGACTACCGCATCAACCGGGAGGATCAGCGCACCATCAGCTACACCGGCATCCCCACCATCCACCTGCAAGACCAGGCGATGACCGAGAGCATGGGGACGATCTATGGGCGCAACGCCGAGCACCTGGGCACGACCGACCTCATGATCATCCGCACCCGCCGCCGCATGATCCAGGCGGCTGAGGCCCACCGCGACCACGGTACCCTGCCGCCCGGCGTCGATAACCCTGCGGTGTACCAGCAGCGGACTGGCTGGTGCCTGTTGGCCAACGGCGTCGATTGGCTGGAGGGCACCGTCGAGCTGCGCAAGGCCTTCGTGGACCACGAGGCTGGGGTGTTGCCCAACCCGCTGATTCAATAACCCGTTCGCCTTGGGCGAGACCATGGGAGGTAAGCGCATGCCACGGTTCCGCAGGGGCCTGGGAGCAGCGTGGTTCACGGTCGGCATCCTGCTGTTGGCGGGCTGTGGTCAGGCCGGGCAACCGGCGGGACCTGCGGCCGACGCTCCTGCCGGTCCCGCTCAGCCCAAGGTCAACCGCGTCGTGTTCTCCGTGGTGCCGCCTGCCAGCGAGGCCAACGAACTGCGGCTGCTGGTGCAGACCGAGCTGTGGGTGATGCGGCCCCTGTACGAGTACCTCATCGGCGTCGACCCCGCCAACGGCAAGCTCATTCCACAGCTCGCCACCAAGTGGTCTCTGGAACCGGACGGCAAGTCCTTTCGCTTCAGCCTGAAGCAGGGGGTACCCTTCCACAACGGCTTCGGCGAGATGACCGGCGATGACGTGCGCCACAGTCTGCGCGACGTGGTGCAGGAAGACACGGTGCCGCAGTACGCCACCTACTATCGCCGCTTGGTGGAGGACGTGGAGGTGGCTGGCAAGTACGAGGTGGTGTTTCGCAACCGCACGCCCGACGGCAACTTTTTGCAGGCCAGCTCCGAGCAGGAGTCGGGCTTGGAGATCCGCGGCAAGGCCAGCGCCGAGCGCGACGGTGTGCCCACCATGCAGTCGCAACCGGTGGCCGGCACCGGCCCCTACCAGTACGCGGAGCGGCAGCAGGGCGCCTTCGTGCGGTTCAAGCGGCCCGATGGCAAGCACTGGCGGTCCACGCCAGACTTCCCCGAATTCGAGTTCCGCTGGCAGCGCGAGGGCTCGACCCGGCTGGCCTCGCTGCTTGCGGGCGAAGTGCACGTGGTCGGCCTGCCCGAAGACCTGCTGCAGCAGGCGCAGGCGCGCGACTTTGGCGTTAAGCGAGCGCCAGTGGCAGGGCTGCGCACCTTCGTCGGCCTGAATTGCTGCTTCCTCACCGACCCCAAGGATCCGGCCACCAGCTATCGTTTCCCCGAGAGCCCGCTGATGGACCTGAGGGTGCGCAAAGCGCTGAACAAAGCTATCAATCGCGACGAGATGAACAAGGCCTTTTTCGCGGGCAAGGCCGAGCTGATGGTGCTCAACCACTTCCATCCCACCCGCGCCGGCTGGAACCCCGACTGGGAGCGCCAGTTCCCCGAGGAGTACGGCTACGACCCGGCAAAGGCCCGAGCGCTGTTGACGGAGGCGGGATACGGTGCCGCCAAGCCGCTGCAGACCACCATGCAGCTCACCGAAGCGTCGGGCGTGTCGGGCTCCGGCGACATCACCGAGGCCATTACCAACTACTGGCGCGCCATCGGCATCCAGGTGAACCTGCAGACCATCGACCCCGCCCAACGGACGGCGCTCGCCCGCCAGTTCCGCTTCAACAACGAGACCAACCTAGTGGGCACCGGCTCCGCTCAGCTGTTGGGCATCACCTTCTACAACACCGGGCTGCAAAACGGCTCCACCGGCGCGCAGGACCCCGAGCTCAACACCGTCATCCAGAAGATCAACGTGACGGTGGAAACCGAGAAGCAGGAGCCGCTGTGGCGTGAGGCCGGCAACCTGCTGTTCAAGAAGCACATGAACGTGCAGCTCTTCTGGCTGCCCGCCGAGGCGGTGTACAACAAGCAGATTGTTGCTGACTACGGCTTCCCCGGCAGCATCACCGGCCTTTGGACCCACGTCGATACCATCAAGGCAGCGCGGTAGGGCAAGGAACCAGGAACACTGAGCAGGGAACGAGGACCAGCGGCAACTTCTACCCCTGGGTCGGGCGTATCCCTGGTCCCGCTCATCTGAGGCTCTCGAAGGGCGAGCGGTGAGCCAACCCACGGGGCGGCGGCAGCCCCGAAAGCCAGTGGCTGTGTCAGCCAAACGGTTGCTTTGACGCCTGGCGGTTCTCGCAATGACAGGTGATCCGCAGCCTTGCGGTCAGCCGAAAGCTGGCACCGTGGCCTGACAGGCCCACCCCAATGCAGTAGAATGCCGCCAAGCACACTCCGGAGCCGCCTATGACCACACCGGCACACCCCTTCACCGAACAACGGCTGTCCGTTGGCCCGGCTCAGCTTCTGGTACGGCGCACCGGCAGCGGCGGCCCCGCGCTGGTGTTGCACGGCGAGGAGGGCGACGAGGGCTGGCTGGCCTTCCACAGCGCGCTGGCTGCTAGCCACGAGGTGCTGGCGCCCTCGCACCCCGGCTATGGCTCCACCGAGTGCCCGGAGTGGATCAGCGAGGTGCGGCACCAGGCTGCTTTCTACCAGTGGTTCCTGCAACAGCACGACCTGCGCGGCGTCGACCTCATTGGTGTTGGGCTGGGTGGCTGGATTGCCGCGGCGATGGCGGTCATGAGCACCGAGCGCTTGGCGCATCTGGTGCTGGTAGGCGCGATGGGCGTGAAGCCCGAGCGCGGGGAGATTTTCGATATCTTCATCACGCCCTGGCAGCAGGTCATCGACCGCTCGTTCCACGACCCCAAGGCCTCGCCCGAGTACCAGCGACTGTACGGCACACCAGTGCCCGAATTCGGCGGCGCTCGCGAGGCGGGCAAGACCATGTCCATACGCATGGCCTTCCGGCCCTACATGTACGACCCCGTGCTACCCGGCATGCTCGGCAAGGTGCAAGTGCCCACGCTGGTGGTCTGGGGCGACGACGACCGGATCACGCCCATCGAGTGCGGCGAGATCTACCGGCAGGGCATCCCCGGCGCCCAGCTCCGCACACTACCGAGGTGCGGCCACTGGGCGCATATGGAACAGCCCGACGCGCTCGCCGCCGTCATCCGCGACTTCACCGCCCGCTGAGGCAAGGAGCAGACGCCATGTTCAAAACCGACTACTACTACTTCAGCGAGCAGCCCTACACGGCCTACGACCCCGCAATCCAGGCGGAGCATCCGTCGCTGCGGCTGCTGACGCCCAACAGCAACTTCGATCCCCAGGCAGCCAGCGAGCTGTTTAGCCGCTACCACGACGAGTACCAGATCGCCGACGAATCGGGCTTCGATGGCATCATGATCAACGAGCACCACACTGCGCCCTTCTGCATGCAGGCGTCGATCAATATCACCGGAGCGGTGCTCGCTAAAATCACCAAGCGCGCCAAGATCCTCATGCTGGGAGCCCCGCTACCGGTGGTGGAGAACCCGCTGCGGTTAGCCGAAGAACTGGGGATGATCGACTGCATCTCCAAGGGGCGGCTGATCTCCGGGTTTGTGCGGGGCGGCGGAGTCGAGAGCTTGGCCAACAACGTGAACCCCGCCTACAACCGCGAGCGCTTCGAGGAGGCCCACGACCTTATTATCGCCACGTGGACGAAGCCGGGCCCCTTCCGCTGGGAGGGCAAGCACTTCCAGTACCGGGTGGTGAACCCCTGGTCGCTGCCGCTGCAGAAGCCGCATCCGCTGATCATGGTGCCCGGTACCGCCAGCCCCGAGACGGTGGTGTGGGCAGCGCGGCACCGCTACCCCTACGTGGTCCTGGGCTCGTTCCTGGAGCAGACCCAGGAGCTGATCGAGATCTACCGTGAAACGGCAGCCGAAGAAGGCTACGAGATGGGCCCACAGCACATCGGCTACCTGATTCGCGTGTTCGTGGCCGACACCGAGGAGAAGGCGCAGCAGGAAGGCATGAACTTCTTCTGGCAGAAGGGCTCGCTGGGCAAGCAGCCGCGGGAATGGATGGCCCCGCCGGGGTATGCCACGGTCGACGTGGCGGGCATCCGCCGGCTACGGGCCGTGTCCAAGCCCTTCGACACGCTGGCCTATCAGGAGGCGCAGGACAACTACCAGGTGGTGGTGGGCACGCCCGATACCGTCACCGAGAAGCTGCGCTATGTGCGCGACCTGCTGGGCGTGGGCCACATGTGCCTGTGGGCCATGGACGGGTACATGTCGCACAAGGACACCGCCCGCTGCATCGAGCTGTTCGGCAAAGAGGTGCTGCCGGCGCTGCGGGCGCGCTGAGCGCCGAGAGAGGAGGATGCTCATGTTCGCCGTGCGTAGTGAACGGACGGTGACTGCTGACATGTTACCCGAGTACGAGGAGTACTGTGACAGGACGGCCGCCGCGCTGGAGCGAGAGCCGGGCTTTCTTCGGCAATTCCAGGTCTCGTCGGTAGACGATCCGCATCGGTGGCAGGTCTACCAGTTCTGGGAGAACCTGCAGGCCCGAGAGCGCTTTGCACGCTCCAGCCGGTGGGTCAGAGTGCCGCCAGGCGTGCTGACCGGGCCCGCGGACACGGGCTTCTTCGAGGTGCTGGCCGGCATTCAGCTAATGGAGCCTGAGCCCGGCGCTTGTGTACTCGGCCGTGAAATGCGGGTGGGCAACGGCCCCCAGCGCGAATATGAGTCTGTGGAGCGGGCGCTGTGCGCGTTGGCGCAGGCGCAACCCGGCTTCATCTCGCGCCGCATTCTGAAGTTCCTAGGCAACGACACTGGCTACGTACGGCTATCGGTGTGGCGCAGTTGGGGCGCGCTGGAGCACTGGCGTACCACCACCGAGTACCAGTGTGAGAATGCCGCGCTGGCTGGCGCCGTGGTGTGGACTGAGGCGCGGCGGTACCGCGTTCATT
>Ga0194132_10009371_pt1 | contig 13515 bp, 10 predicted proteins | sample TA2KigOf80mmetaG_FD_148612 | JGI IMG/M metagenome (GOLD analysis project Ga0194132, IMG submission 148612) | Freshwater microbial communities from Lake Tanganyika, Tanzania - TA2015054 Kigoma Offshore 80m | ecosystem: Environmental > Aquatic > Freshwater > Lake | place: Tanzania: Lake... | reverse complement strand
CCCGAGCCGAGCAAGGACCACGAGCCTTCTCCAGCCGATGCCCCCGCGCAACCGCCTCGTCGCGGACAGCGCCCTGCCGGCCAGTGAGGGGCCAGGTGCGGCCTGCGGGTTGACGGGTCACGGTTGAAGCACTTGGGGGCCAGCGACACGCCCTTGAAGAGCGTGCGCATGCCCTGCGATTTCGCCAGGTCACTTGCCGTCAGGAGCATTGGGGCCGGACACCGTACCGCGTCCGTCGAAACCCAGGATCAGCTTCAGGAACCGGGTGTCATTGAAGTTGACGCCCTTCTGGTTCATCTCGGCGAGCCGCACGATGACGAGCCCGTGCTCGGGCAGGATGTAGAGCCGCTGCTTGCCCGCGCCGGCAGCCATCACGGCCTTCACCGGCGTGCCGTTGGCATCGAGGATCGTGGCGGTCTGGCCTGCCGCGAAATCAGCAAGACCAGGCTGCTCGCCGCGACCGAGTCGCTTGCGCATGCGGCCGCCCTCGCTGCCACCGACCTTCGCAACCGAGCCGTCGGGACCCGTCAGCAACCACCAGGTCAGCCCGTACTCCGGATTGACGCGGCTGCCGATGAAGCACTGCTCAAGTGCATCGCGGTCGATCACGGGTGTCCATGTGGCAACAGCGCTCGATGGAGCAGTTTCGATTGCGGCTCCCTGGCCTGCGGGGGCAGCCGACGACGAGCCTGACTGCGCTCCCGGCGCTTGCTTCGTTCCAGGCTCCGATCGCACCGCGCACGCACGCCGCACGAACTCCCCCCACTGCGCCCACTCGCGCGCGGTGAGATGTGCGCCACCCGGCAGGTTGGGATTGCCCTGCTGATCGAGCGCGAAGCGCGTCTTGGGAAACTCCAGGCCCGCCGGCTTGAGGACGCGCGCGTGCATGTAGTCCCAGTAATTCCGCTCTGGCCGTGAACTCGCCGCGAGCTTGCGCGTGAGGAACTCCCCCCACGCGTAGAAGTGCGACGGCCCGTACCGGAAGGTGCGACCCGGCTCGGCGGTGACCGGCACCTTCACGACGGCGGCGTACCAGTTCTCCGGAGCCCGTTCGCGCGCACCGCCGTTGAGCCGTGAGGCGAGATCGCTCGTCCCACCGAGATCCTTGATGCCGTACCCCTGCCGACCGAGCAGATCGCTGTTGGGCTCGAGCCCGCTCGTCAGGCTGAGCAGTTCGCGCACCGTGATGCGGCTCGCGCGCGGATCCGTCTTCCACTGGGTGATCGTGTCGCTCACGAGCTCATCGAGCGTGATCAGTCCATCGGTCACTGCAGCTGCCGCCGTGACGCCGGAGAAACTCTTCGTTCCGCTCGCCAAGGGATGCGGCCGCTCGGCCGACCAACCGTTCGCGTACTGCTCGGCGATCACCACCCCATCCTTCATCACGAGCACCGCACGGCCGGAACTCGACTCGCTGTAGGCGATGGCCCTGGCGATGGCTTCGGCACTCGGCGCGGGCGTCGGGGCAGGCTCGGGATTCAGGAAGCGGGGTCGAGCGGCTGGCTTGCCCGGCTCTGGCTTGCCCGGCTCTGGCGAAGCGGGTATCGAGGGCGGCGCGGTTCCCGCCGGCGCCGAGTGAGGCGGTGCCTGGACGGGCGGCTCGGCGGCACATGCGAGATGCAGCAGCACCAGGAGGACGGCTTGGCCGAACATCAACGGTCGAGTGGTCATCATGATGGTTGCCTCAGGTCCATGGCAGCGGACGGGGAATCTCATGCATGAGGCCGCACGGCGCGACCACGCAAGGCATTCGCCCGCACGCTATGCGGGCCCGTGAACTCCTCACGATCGGGATCCCAGGTCAGCGGCTGCCCGATCGTGTAACCGATCACGGCAAGGTGGCAGACCGTGGCGGATCGATGCCCTGTCTCGGCGGTGCAGATCGGCTCATGGCCGTCCACGATCGCCGTGAGGAAGTCATGCACGTGCGATCGATTGCGCGGCAAGCGGACCTCCCCGGGTCCCGGCGGCCGGAGCAGTTCCATCGCCGGATCCGCGCGGCGATCCTCGCCCTTGTAGGCCTTGAGATACCCGCGAGCGACTTCAATCGTCCCCTCGGTGCCGATGAAGGTGCAGTCGGTCGGGCCGCCATGCACGAGTTCCACGCCATTGGCATAGGTGAACACCAGACCCGTCAGCGCGCCGTCCGTGGGCGGCGTGATCGTCACGGGCCCCGACAGATCCATGCCGAGTGCCCACTGGGCGATGTCGAAGTGGTGGGCGCCGAAGTCAGCCAGACCGCCATTCGCGTACTCGGCGTAGTTGCGCCACGCGGGATAATGAGCATGCATGCCGATCGGGCAGAGTTCGTGGTTGAACCCTCGCCACGCCGCCTGGCCGAGCCACGCGTCCCAGTCGATGCCCGTCGGAAGCGGCTCCTCGGGGAGGTCACAGGGCTTTGCCATCGAACCCACGCCGGCGAGCACGCGCTTGACGGTGCCGATGCGGCCATTGCGCACCGCCTCGGCTGCGGTGGCGAACATGTGATTGAACTCTGAGCGCTGTTGCGACCCCACCTGGAAGGTCACGCCCGTCGCGCGAGCCGCCGCTGCGATCGCGCGGCCCTCGGCGAGCGTGAGCGAAAGCGGCTTCTCGCAGTACACATGCTTGCCGGCCAGGCACGCAGCGATCGATGGCTCGGCGTGCCAATGGTCAGGCGTTGCCACCAGGACCGCATCGACGCCAGGATCGGCGACGAGTTCCCTCCACGACCGCGCCGCAGTGCAGACCGTGCGGCCGCGCTTCTGGTTCACCCGACCGATGCACTCGTCACGGCGGACCTCGACGACTTCAGCCACGCTCACGACCTCGACACCCGGGTGATCCATGAACGCATTCAGCAGCTCGCTCGCGCGCTTGCCGTACCCGACGATGCCCACATTGATGCGGCCCATCGGTCGACCCGGCGGCGGAAGCGGCTCGGGTGTGGACGCCGGCCCTGCCGGGGCCGTCGGCGACGCTGCGCACGCTGCCAGAGCGGGCCCAATGGCAGCGAGCAGGCTCGCGGTGCGGACAAAGTCACGACGGTCGGTCGGCAGGTTCGTCATGCCGTGCAGGCTACCCCTGCTGCGCTAGGCTGCACGGCATGACGATCCACCGCACCGTCGCCGCCCTCGCCACCGCCCTCTCGCTGTGCACGGCCATGGCCATCTCCCCCGCAGCCGATCTCGTCGCAGCCCAGAAGGAGCGCATTGCCGGCTACGCCAAGGCACCGATGAAGTCGCCGCACCTCTCCTTCGTGAGCAACGGTGTCGCCGACTTCTGGACGATCGCCAAGGCCGGTTCGCTCGCCGCGGGCAAGGACCTCGGCTGCGAGGTCACCGTCGTCTTCCCGGGTGCTGGGCTCAGCGACCAGAAGCGCATGCTCGAGGACCTCGTGATCCGCGGGATCGACGGCGTCTCGGTCAGCCCGATCGACCCGAAGAACCAGATGGAGGTCCTGAACCAGATCGCCGAGCAGGCCCTGCTCATCACCAACGACAGCGATGCACCGGGTTCGCCACGACTCTGCTACATCGGCATGGACAACTACCTCGCCGGTCGCCAATGCGGCGAGCTCGCGCGCAAGGGCCTGCCCGAGGGCGGCGAGGTCGCCATCTTCATCGGTCGCCTGGAGCAGGACAACGCCAAGCGTCGCTGGCAGGGTTTCGTCGATGGCCTGCTCGGCCGCAGCGTCGACGCCGAGCGACGCGACGACCACACCAAGCCCTTCACCGAAGCCGGCTACACGATCGTGGGCACCTGGACCGACTCGTTCGACCGCGCGAAGGCCAAGGCCAACATCGAGGATGTGATGACGCGCCACCCCAAGCTCGCGCTCGTCACGGGGCTCTTCGAATACAACTCGGTCCTCGCGGTCGAGGTCTTCCGCCAGGCCGGTCGCGCCGGGCAGATCAAGATCGCCGCCTTCGACGAGGGTGCCGATGTGCTCGTGGGCATCCGCGAGGGCATCGTGCTCGGCACCGTGGTGCAGGATCCCTATGGCTACGGCTACGAGAGCATCAAGTTGCTCCATGCGCTGACCCAGGGCAAGCTCGACGCGATCCCCAAGGACGGCGTGAGGAACATCCCCGCGCGCACGATCACCAAGGACAATGTCGACTCCTTCTGGTCCGACCTCAAGGCGAAGCTCGCCGCAGGCAAGGCCGCCAAGTGATCGCGGGGCCGCGCACGGGCGCGGGTACAGTCCATCCCATGCGGAGCCAGCCAACCGTCCGGACGATCCTGCGCACGCGCGGCATCGGCCGACGCTTTGCAGGCGTGACGGCGCTCGATGGCATCGAGGCTGAGATCCGCGCCGGTGAAGTGCTCGCCATCGTGGGCGAGAACGGTGCCGGCAAGAGCACGCTGCTGAAGATCCTGTCAGGCGTGCTGCCACCGAGTTCAGGTTCGCTCGAGGAGGTCGACGATGATGGTCGCACGCACGAACTGCGCCTGCGCAGCGTGGCCGAGGCCGCCCAAGCGGGCATCGCGCTCGTGCACCAGGAGCTCAACCTTGCGGAGAACCTCGACCTCGCCGGCGCGATCCTGCTCGGCCGCGAGCACCACCGCTTCGGTTGGCTCGACACGCGTTCGATGCGCGCCGAGGCTGCGCAATGGCTCGCGCGCGTGGGCCTGGACCTCGATCCATCGACGCTCTGCGGCAGCCTGCCGATCGCCCAGCGGCAGTTGGTCGAAGTCGCCAAGGCACTCAGCACGAACGCACGGATCCTGATCCTCGACGAGCCGACTTCGAGCCTGAGTGCGCGCGAGACCGAGCGCTTGCTGGCGATGCTCGACGAACTGCGGCGCAGCGGCGTGGCGATCGTCTATGTCTCGCACCACCTCGATGAAGTGCTTTCGGTCGCCGATCGCGTGATCGTGCTGCGTGATGGCCGCATGGCCGGAACGCTCGATCGGGCTTCGATGGTTCGTGCCACGATCGAGCGACTGATGGTGGGGCGCACCCTCCCGCCGACGACGGCCCGGCCGTCGCTCGACGATGCGCCCACCCGCCTCATTGCCGAGGGTGTGGTCAGTGCGCATCGCCGTCGGCGTCCGGCCTCGCTCACGGTCAAGCGCGGCGAGATCGTTGGGCTCGCTGGGCTGGTCGGGGCGGGTCGCACCGAACTGCTCGAAGCGATCGCGGGGCTGGGCCACGCTGGTGGCCGCATCACGCTTGACGGCCGCGCGCTGACAGGCAGCATCGCCGAGCGCGTCGCGCGCGGACTTGCCATCGTGCCGGAAGACCGCGCACGCCATGGGCTCTTCACCCTCGATCCTGTTCGCACGAATGTCTCGATGGCCTGGCTGCCGCGCGGCGCACATGCGGGACTGGTCGACCGCGCGGGCGAGCGTGATCTGGTCGACGGCATGATCACGCGGCTGCGCCTGCGGCCGGCCGATCCTGCGCGACGCGTACAGACGCTTTCGGGGGGCAACCAACAGAAGACGATCCTCGGTCGCTGGCTCTCCATCGAGCCGAGCGTGCTGCTGCTCGACGAACCCACCCGTGGCGTCGATGTCGGCGCACGACACGACATCCACGAAGCGATCCGCGCTGCGGCCACCGCCGGCTGCGCGGTGCTGTTCGCCTCGAGCGATCTCGAGGAAGTCCTGCTCCTGGCCGATCGCGTCCTCGTCATGCACGACGGTGCCATCGCGGGCGAGTTCCTGCGCGATGCGGCGACCGAGGTCGCCATCATGGGTCTGGCCACCGGCGGCGCCATGGAGGCAGCACGATGAGGAAGCACTGGGGATTGCTCGGCATCTTCGTGGTGGTCTGCATCGTGACGGCTCTGTACGGGACGAACTTCCTGACGGCGTACAACCTGATGAACCTCGTGCAGCGCACCGCGCTCTTCTCGATCCTGGCGCTCGGCGTGGGCTTCGTGATCGGCACCGGCGGCATCGACCTGTCGCTGGGTTCGGTGGTCTGCCTCGTGGGCATCGCGGTGCCTTGGCTGCTCATCGAGCATGGCTGGTCGCCGTGGGTCGTCGTCCCGGTCGTGCTGGTGGGCTCGGCGCTCATCGGGCTCGGGCATGGCCTGCTCATCACGCGACTCAGGCTGCAGCCGTTCCTCGTGACGCTGTGCGGGCTGCTCCTCTATCGCGGCATCGCGCGATGGATGACCGGCGACCAGTCGCAGGGATTCCAGGGCGAGTTCGCCGAGTTGCGATCGATCGCCGTCGGTCGCATCCCGGTCCCCGGGCTGGAGACCTTCCGGCTGCCGGCGACCACGATCCCGCTCATCGCGCTGGCCGTGATCGCGGCGATCTTCCTCACGCGAACCGTCTGGGGCCGATGGCTGCTCGCGACCGGCAGCAACGAAGCCGCCGCGCGCTACAGCGGCATTCCGACCGGGCGGCTCGTGACCGGGGCCTATGTCGCGTGCAGCCTGCTCGCGGGGCTCGGCGGCATGCTGTTCATCTTCGATGTCGGCAGCGCGCAGCCAAGCGACTTCGGCAACTTCTACGAGCTCTATGCGATCGCCGCGGCCGTCCTTGGCGGCTGCAGCCTGCGTGGTGGCAGCGTGAGCGTGATCGGCATCGTGCTCGGGACCGCGACCTTGCAGGTGCTGCGCAATTCGATCAACCTGCTCGGGCTCGGTTCGCAACTGGAGTTCGCGGTCATCGGTGCCGTGCTCCTGGCAGGCGTAGCCGCCGATGAACTGGTCCGGCGCTGGCATGCAGCGCGGCTTGAACGCCGGGGTGCAGGATGACGGCGTCACCCAACACCAAGCCCAGTGCCCTGCCGCAGGCGTGGCCCATGCCGACGGCGCCCCGACCGATCACGATCATCGGCGCGGGATCGATCGTTGCCGACGCACACCTTCCGGCCTACCGAGCTCTGGGCTTCACGATCGAGGCGATCGTGGATCCCGACCTCGAGCGCGCCAAGGCGCTCGCCGATCGCTGGGGCATCGCCCGTGCGTCGGGAACGCTCGCACCGGGCACATGGCACGCGGGAACGATCTTCGATGTCGCCGTGCCGCCGCAAGCACTCGACGAGGTGCTCGCCTCGCTGCCAGTGGGTGCCGCAGCACTCGTCCAGAAGCCCCTCGGTCTCGACCTCGCGCATGCCACACGCTTGCGGCGCCTCGCCCGCGAGCGCGGCCTGCGTGCGGCGATGAACTTCCAACTACGATTCGCGCCTTCAATGATCGCCCTCGCGTATCTCGTGCGTTCGGGTGCGCTCGGTGCGCTCACCGACCTCGAGGTCCGCGTCACCTGCGCCATGCCCTGGCACCAGTGGCCATACCTCAGGTCGCTCGAGCGGATCGAGTTCACGCAGCATTCGATCCACTACCTCGATCTGCTGCGATCGCTCGCCGGCGAACCGCGCCAGGTCTGGGCCCGTGCGGTGCCACACCCTGGGAGCGGCGGCTTGGCGGCCACGCGATCGAGCGCGATCATCGACTTCGGCGAGCACCTTCGCTGCACGCTCTCCATGAACCACCACCATGCGCATGGTCCGCGCCACGAAGCCAGCGAGCTTCGCGTCGAAGGCACCCGTGGCGCGGCGGTCGTGCGCATGGGCGTGAACCTTGACTATCCCGTGGGCCAGCCCGACGCGCTTGAGGTCGCGCTTGATGGGCAGCCCTGGTGCAGTGTGCCGCTCGTCGGTTCGTGGTTCCCCACGGCCTTCCGCGGACCGATGTGCAACCTGCAGCGCTTCATGGCCGGCGAGGACGCCGTGCTCGTGAGTCCGCTCGAGGATGCATGGCGGTCGATGCAGCTCGTCGAAGCGCTCTATGCGTCGAGCGATCACGGCGGCACGCCGCTCTCCGCGGATCCGGACACCGTGCCATGACCCACCGCAGGATCGACAGCCATCAGCACTTCTGGCGTCGCTCACGGGGCGACTACCACTGGCTCACGCCGTCGATGACCGCACTCTGGCATGACTTCGAGCCTGACCAACTCCGCCTGCAGCTGCTCGCCCGCGGCATCAGCGGCTGCATCGCCGTGCAGGCAGCCGAGAGCGTGGAGGAGTCCCTCTTCCTGCTCGAGCTTGCACGGCGCCACCCATGGATCGAGGGCGTGGTCGGTTGGGTCGACCTGCGCTCGCCGACGGCGATCGCCGACATCATGCGCCTGCGCGAACATGGTCCGCTCGTTGGGCTTCGGCCGATGCTCCAGGATCTTGCGGATGACCGCTGGATCCTTGATGCTCGCTGCCAGCCCGCGCTCACCTTCATGGCTGCGCACGGCGTTCGTTTCGATGCGCTCGTGCGGCCGCACCAGCTCGGTGCGATCGCCCGGCTGATGGACCGCCACCCCACGCTGCGCGTGGTCATCGATCACATGGCCAAGCCCTCGATCGCCCTCGGTGACGAGTGGACCGAGGCGGGCCCTTGGCTCCGCGGGCTGCAGTCACTCGCACAGCGTGGGGCGTTCGTCAAGCTCAGCGGCGCACTGACCGAGGCCAGGCCCGGTGCAGGTGCACGCGACCTGCGGCCGTTCATCGATCCGGTGCTCAAGGCCTTCGGACCATCGCGCACGATGTGGGGCAGCGACTGGCCGGTGGTCCTTGGCGCCGCGAGCTACGCGCACTGGGACTCGATCACGCAGGAGCTGCTCCTGGGGCTTCGCGCAAGCGACCGCGAGCAGGTGCTCGGGACATCCTGCGCACACTTCTACGGTCTCGGCGAGTGATCCACCTCCTTCCCCTGATGGCATCCTGACCATGCCCACCATCGCTTCACTCGAGGTTCTCGACATCCGCTTCCCCACGAGCGATCACTTGGACGGCTCTGATGCCGTGCACACCGATCCTGATTACTCGGCGGCCTATGTCATCTTGAGGACCGATGCTGCCGGTCTCGAGGGCCACGGTCTGGCCTTCACGATCGGTCGCGGCACCGAGGTCTGCGTCGCCGCCGTTCGCGCACTCGAACCCTTCGTCGTTGGCAGATCGCTCGCGTCGATCACCTCGGACTTCGCTGGCTTCTGGCGTGCGCTCACCAACGAATCGCAACTGCGCTGGATCGGACCCGAGAAGGGCGTGCTGCATCTGGCGACCGCGGCGGTCGTCAACGCCGTGTGGGACCTGTGGGCCAAGGAGCGCGGCCTGCCGCTCTGGCGCCTGCTCTGCGAGCTCACGCCCGAGGAGTTCGTGTCCTGCATCGACTTCCGCTACCTGTCCGATGCGCTCACGCCCGAGCAGGCACTCGCGATCCTGCGCGAGGGCGAGACCGGCAAGCGCGAGCGCATCGCCGAACTCGAACGGCACGGCTACCCCGCCTACACGACCAGTGCAGGCTGGCTCGGCTACGACGATGACAAGATCCGGCGCCTCTGCCGCGAAGGACTGGCTGCGGGCTGGAACCACTTCAAGCTCAAGGTCGGTGCCGACCTCGCTGATGACATCCGTCGCTGCGCCATCGTGCGCCAGGAGATCGGCCCCGACCGCAAGCTCATGGTCGATGCCAACCAGCGCTGGGATGTGCCGGTCGCCATCGAGTGGATGCGCCACCTCGCGCGGTTCGATCCGTGGTGGATCGAGGAACCGACCTCGCCCGACGATGTGCTCGGCCACGCGGCGATCGCCCGCGCGGTCGCGCCGATCGGCGTGGCCACCGGCGAGCAGTGCCAGAATCGCGTGATCTTCAAGCAATTGCTGCAAGCCGATGCGATCCGCTTCTGCCAGATCGATGCGTGCCGGCTCGGCGGCGTGAACGAGGTGCTCGCGGTCATGCTGCTGGCCCGTCGCTTCGGCATCCCCTGCTGTCCGCACGCCGGCGGCGTGGGGCTGTGCGAATATGTGAACCACCTCATCATGGTCGATCACGCGCGCATCGCCTGCTCGCATGAAGGTCGCGTCGCTGAGTGGGTCGACCATCTGCACGAACACTTCGAAGCCCCCTGTGTCGTGCGCCACGGCCACTATATGCCGCCGACCGCACCCGGCTACGGCATCACGATGAAGCCCGCCTCGCTGGCGGCGCATGCGTATCCCGACGGCCCGGTCTGGTCGGCACGGCGTGCGGCGGCGCAATGAGCCGGGCCGCGAGTCTCAGGTCCCAAGCGGAATGCCCAGTGCGTTCCACGCGACAAGGAACGCCGTCCACAGCACGAGCGCCCACATGCAGTACGGCAGGAGCAGTGCAATCAGCGTGCCCAGCCCTGCCTGCGGATCCCAGCGCCGGATCGCGACGAGGATGATCACGAGGTACGCATTCATCGGGGCGATCGGATTCGTGCAAGAATCGCCGACGCGGTACGCCACCTGCACCAGATCCGGCGACATGCCGGCGGTGCCGAGCATCGGCACCAGGATCGGCGCCAGGAAGGCCCACTTCGCGCTCGCGCTCGACACCAGCAGATTCAGGATCGCCACGACCACCACGATTGAGGCGAGCATCGGTCCCTGCCCGAAGCCCATCGCCTTGATCAGCTCGCCGCCCTCCACGCCCAGCAGTACCGAAAGGTTTGACTGCTTGAACCACGCGATCGTCTGGCCCGCGAAGAACGCCAGCACCAAGTAGGTGCCCATGCCCGCCATCGACTCGCCCATGCGCTTGGCCACGCATCGATCGCTCCGGATCTCGCCGCTCACGATCCCGAACGCCACGCCCGGCACGAGGAAGAGCAGCATGATCATCGGGACCAGCGCCTCGCTCCAGGCGGGCACGGGGCGACCGGTCGAGTGATGCGGCACCTCGCCCGTCAGCGGCCCGCCCGGCACCAGCGCCATCGCCAGGAGCGCGCCGCCCACGACCAGGAACGAGAGCAGCGCCATGATGAGGCCGCGCACTTCGCCCGGCTGCATCACGAGTCCGCCGACATCGAGCCCACCCTGCTGCACCTGTCGGTCGATCGCTGCGCGGTCAAAGCGCGGCGCGACGATCCGCTCCGTCACCCACCAGCCGATGCCGGTCAGCAGGAAGGTCGACGCGATCATGAAGAGGTAGTTGCAGGTCGGCAGGACGCGGGCCGTGGGGTCGAGCGCGCGCGCCGCCGATTCCGTCAGCCCCGACAGCAAGGGATCGAGGCTGGTCACCATGAGGTTGGCGCTGAAGCCGCCGGCCACGCCGAAGGTCGCGGCCGCGATCCCCACCAGCGGCGATCGGCCCGTGAGGGCGAACACCCCGGCAGCGAGCGGTGGCAGCACGACGTAGCCCGCATCGCTCGCGGCACTCGACATGACCCCGATGAAGACGACGACCGGCGAGAGCGCGCGGTCGGGCGTCACCCGCACGAGCAGCTTGAGGAGCGCCGGGAAGAGGCCCGTTCGCTCGGCGACGCCGATCCCGAGCATGGCCACGAGCACGATCGCCAGCGGCGGGAAGTCGAGGAAGTTCTTGAGCGCACTCGTCAGGATCCACTTGATGCCGTCGGCATCGAGCAGGTTGCGCACGGTGGCGGTGGCGCCCGGCGTGCGCGGGTCGGCGACCGACCACTCCATGCGGGCGCCGATGAAGCTGAGCGCGAGCACGACCACGCCCAGCATGACGAAGAGCGTGGCCGGGTCGGGCAGCCGGTTGCCCAGCCGCTCGACCATCGCCAACGCGCGCGCGGTCGCGCCGCGCTGCGCACCAAGACTCGATCCGCCGGCTTGCTCCATCGCTGGACCTCCTGAAGGTCCGGCGAGTGTAGCCCTGCGCCAGAAGCAGCCCTGCCTCTGGTCGGCTTCAGTTGCCTGCGCTCACCGCCGGCCGCGGAGCGGACGATTCCAGCCACGGCCCGGGGCCGGACGAGCGGTTTCGTTGGCGCCGCCGCTCGTCGCACCGCCAGCCTGCGCACCGGGTCGATGCGCCGACTCGAACGCGGCAGCATCGCGCTGGTGACCCTTCGGCGATGCATGTGGCGTGCCATGACTGCGGGTGCTTGAACGATCACCACGAGGTTCCGGGCGACGCTCACGCGCCTGCTCGCCCTGCTTCTGCCCCCGCTGTTCGCCCCGCTTGTCGCCGCGCTTGCCGGCCTGACCCGCGCGCTCGCCACCGCGCGACGATGACTCGCCACGCGATCGACCGCGCCCACCACGCTTGCCACGTCCGCCACGGCCTTCGCTGCTGCCGGTCGCCGGCTGCTGCGCGGATTCGCCTTGGACCGCCGCGCTCGCCGGCGGTTCGGCCAGCGACAGGTCGTTCGGGAGCGGCTGCACCGGGATCTGCTGGCGCGTGAGCTTCTCGATGTCGCGCAGGAGCCCGCGCTCCTCGCCGTCGCAGAAACTGATTGCCGCGCCGCTCGCACCGGCGCGCGCCGTGCGGCCGATGCGGTGCACATACGCCTCGGCTTCCATGGGCAGGTCCACGTTCACGACATGCGTGATGCCATCGATGTCGAGCCCGCGCGCAGCGATGTCCGTCGCCACGAGCACGCGCACGCGGCCCTCGCGGAACGCCTCGAGTGCGCGGATGCGCTGGTTCTGGCCCTTGTTGCCGTGGATCGCCTCGCTCTTGATGCCGTGCGCGCGCAGGCGCTTCATGACGCGGTCGGCACCGTGCTTCATCTTCGTGAAGGCGACCACGCGCTCCATGCCCGGATCCCTGAGCAGGTGCACGAGCAGCGCCACCTTGTGCGCCTTGGGCACGTGGATGAGCGACTGGGTGATCTTCTCGACGGTGGTGGCCACCGGGGTGACGGCGACCTTGGCGGGATCGCGCAGCAACTGGTTGGCCAGGTGCTGGATCTCGCTGGGCATCGTCGCACTGAAGAGCATCGTCTGGCGATCCTTGGGCACCTTCGCGGCGATCCGCTGGATCGGCTTGATGAAGCCCATGTCGAGCATGCGGTCGGCCTCGTCGAGCACGAAGATGCTCACGCGATCCAGGTGCACGAAGCCCTGGTCCATCAGGTCGATCAGGCGGCCCGGCGTGGCGACAAGAACATCAACGCCGGCCTTGAGCGCGTTGACCTGGGGGTTCTGGCCGACGCCACCGAAGATCACGGCATGGCGCAGCGCCAGGTGCTTGCCGTAGGTGGCGAAGCTCTCGCCGATCTGGGCGGCGAGTTCGCGCGTGGGCGCAAGGATGAGCGCACGCGGGCGACGGCCCGTGCGCAGTTCGCCCTGCTCGCCCGACTTCATGCGGTGCAAGATGGGCAGCGCGAACGCGGCGGTCTTGCCAGTGCCTGTCTGCGCGATGCCGAGCAGATCGCGGCCAGTCATCCCGATGGGGATCGTCTGCGTCTGGATTGGCGTGGGAACGGAGTACCCCTCGGCCTCGACGGCCTTCAGGATCATGGGGTGGAGTCCGAGCTGGGTGAAGCCTGCGGTCGCAGGCACGGTCGAATGGGTCGATTCAGTCAAAAGAGATAACCAAGTCTGATTGCAGCCGGAGCACGGATGCTGCAACCGGGATGAGGCTTGTTCGCGATTCCGGGGGCGCTCCGGCCATGGCCGGCGGGCGCGGAAACGGGAAAGGCCAAGAGCGACGCCACCCACCGCTTCCGTTGCGATTCATGGCGTTGCCGGCGCAGTCCCAGAGGTTCGCAAGCGTGGATCGCTCGCGCTGGTTCACCGGCTGAAGGCACGCAGCATAGCGCGGCCCCCCGCTCAACGCAATGGCAGCGTGATCGTGACCTCGA
>Ga0194132_10009370_pt1 | contig 13516 bp, 13 predicted proteins | sample TA2KigOf80mmetaG_FD_148612 | JGI IMG/M metagenome (GOLD analysis project Ga0194132, IMG submission 148612) | Freshwater microbial communities from Lake Tanganyika, Tanzania - TA2015054 Kigoma Offshore 80m | ecosystem: Environmental > Aquatic > Freshwater > Lake | place: Tanzania: Lake... | reverse complement strand
ACGATCCGCACGACGATCGGGGCGGGTCGCTCTTCCGCCGCCCAGCATTCACAGAGTCTTCAGGCATGGCTGGCCCATATCCCGGGGATCAAGGTAGCCATCCCCTCCACACCCGCCGATCTCAAGGGGCTGCTCAAAACCGCCATTCGAGACGACAACCCGACGATCATTTATGAAGACAAGATGATGTACAACATGAAAGGCATGGTTCCGAGCGGCGAATATACGATTCCGTTTGGCGTGGCCGACATCAAGCGCGAAGGAACGGATGTGACCGTCGTGGCGACGTCGAGCATGGTACATACGGCGCTTGCCGCCGCCGAAACGTTGGCCCAGGAAGGCGTGTCGGTGGAGGTCGTAGACCCGCGCACCCTGTCCCCGCTCGACAAAGACACGATTCTCGCCTCGGTTCGCAAAACCAGCCGCGCCGTAGTGGTGGACGAAGGATACCGTAGTTTCGGCGTTACGGGCGAACTCGCCTCCATGATCGCCGACGAAGCGTTCGACGATCTCGACGCTCCCGTCAAACGCATCGGTGCTATGGACGTTCCGGTCCCATTCAGCCCCGGTCTCGAACCTGCCACGATTCCAAACGAGGAAAAAATCGTCAGGGCCGTGCAGAGCCTGTTCCGGGACGTGTAGGACTTCCGCCGGATGCCACTTCACTGGCAGATCATCGCCGGACTACTGGGCGGCGCGGTCTACGGCCTCTGCTCCGCTTCCTTCGGATGGAGCCGTTTTACCTCCGCATGGATCGTGCCGTTCGGAGACATCTTTCTCAATCTACTCAAACTGATCGCCGTACCGCTGGTGATCGGCTCGCTTGCCACCGGGGTAGCTTCCCTATCCGACATGAGGAAGCTCTCCCGGATCGGCGGCAAAACCATCACGCTGTATCTACTTACCACCTCCGTCGCCGTGATGATCGGTCTTGTGCTGGCGTCGGTTTTGCAACCCGGCGAGCGAATTCAGGAAGACCTCCGCCGGACACTCCATACCGCCTACGAAGCCGAAACGCAGAAAGGCATCGACGCGGCGACAGTGACCCAATCGCGCGGACCGCTTCAGATACTCGTAGACATGGTCCCGGACAACATCGTAAACGCTTCCGGCAACAACCGGGACATGCTCAAGGTGGTTTTTTTCGCGGTCCTGTTTGGCATCGCGCTGATCCTGATCCCTCCGGAAAAGGCAAAACCACTGCTCGACGTACTCGACGGTCTTACCCATGCCATCGTCAAAATCGTCGAACTCGTCATGCGCGTCGCACCGATCGGCGTGTTTGGGCTGATCGTCAAAACGATACAACAGGTGGCCGGCAACGACCCCGCCGCAGCCGTCGATCTGTTGCGCGCGCTTGGATGGTACACGCTGACCGTCGTCGCTGGGCTGAGTCTCCACATGTACGGTCTATACGGGGCGATGTTGAGGCTGTTTTCTCCGATGGGGGTTGTCCGATTTTTTCGAAGCATCGCCCCGGCCCAACTTTTAGCGTTTTCGTCGAGTTCGAGCGGCGCCACCTTACCCGTATCGATGGCGGTGACGGAAAAACGACTTGGTGTCCCCGGCGAAATCACGGCCTTCGCCCTGCCCCTCGGCGCTACCGTCAACATGGACGGCACGGCGCTGTATCAAGGCGTGGCGACCGTCTTTATCGCCACTGCATTCGGCATGGGACTGGATTTCACCACACTGGCGACCATCGTACTCACCGCCACGCTGGCATCCATAGGCAGCGCGCCGGTTCCCGGAGCCGGGCTGATCATGCTTATCGTCGTGCTGGAATCGGCCGGGGTGCCCGCATCGGGCGTTGCGCTTGTTCTTGGCGTAGACCGGATTCTCGATATGTGCCGCACGGTCGTCAACGTTACGGGGGACATGGCCGTAGCCACGGTCGTAGCCGCATCCGAAGGACAGCTTGAAGTACAGGAGAAAGGATGAAGGGGAAAACATGGTACTCAAAGACCGTGTAGCCATCGTAACAGGTGGAAGTTCAGGAATCGGAAGAGGCATCTGTCTGGAATTTGCCCGTGAAGGGGCTTGTGTGGTGGTAGCCGACGTGCAGGAAACCCCCAAACGTGGCAAATACCATGAAAAAGACATAACCACCCCTACCGCCGTCGAAATCGAAAACACCGGTGGCCGTGCACTGTTTGTTGAATGCGACGTAAGCGAGGAAGCATCGGTACATCATCTTATCGACCGGGCGGTCGCGCATTTCGGGAAACTTGACATCCTCGTCAACAACGCGGGCATTTTCAAACCGGGTGACAGCCAATCGCTTGTGATGGCCGACTGGGACCGTATCGTGGGTGTCAATCTGCGCGCGCTGTTTCTCACGATGAAATATGCCATCCCCCACCTCAAAAAATCAAAGACCGGGCGGATCGTCAACATAGCATCGGTCCACGCCTTTCACGGAGGTGGCGGTCCGGCCTACGCGCCCGCCAAGGCCGGTGTGGTCAACATGACACGCGACATCGCCATGGAACTGGGATCGCACGGAATTACGGCCAACACGGTCTGCCCGGGGTATATCGAGACACCGATTCAGGACTATCTCACCGAGGCGGACATTCAGCACTGTCTCGACAAGACCCCGCTGCCTCGGTTGGGCAAACCGCGTGACATCGGACGCGCGTGCGTGTTTCTCGCGTCCGACGACGCCGAATGGATCACAGGCGTCGCGCTTCCGGTCGATGGCGGATGGCTCGCCCCCATAGGGATTCTGTGATGACCCCAGACCGTCTTTTTATCCTGCTCGGTGCGTTATCCGCCTTTGTCGGCGTCGCCGCCGGCGCCTTTGGCGCGCACGCACTCAAAACCCGTCTTCCCGTCGATCTGTTTGACATTTTCGAAGTGGGTGTACGGTATCAGATGTATCATGCGCTGGGATTGCTGGCGATAGGTCTTGTGATCTCCCGACAGCCTTCGGCCTCGCTTACGGTGGCCGGATGGATGTTTGTCGTGGGGACGATATTTTTCTCCGGAAGTCTCTATGTCTTGAGTCTGACCGGCATCCGATGGATGGGAGCGATTACTCCGTTGGGCGGCGTGGCTTTTCTGGTCGGCTGGGTCATGCTGGCCTACAACGTCTGGAAAGGATGATCATCTGGGCGTTCTCGACCGGTTTTCGCTTAACGACCGGATCGCGCTGGTGTCGGGCGGTGCGGGCGAACAGTTTGGCAGCAGCATCTCCGACGCGCTGGCCGAAGCCGGTGCCACCGTGATCGTGGCATCGCGCTCGCTCGAACGCACCCAAGCCTTTGCCCATGAAAGAACACAGATGGGTTACCGTGTTCATGCGGAACGGCTCGACATCACCGACCCCGGCTCGATAGACGACCTGGCCCACCGCACGCTGAATCGGTTCGGACGACTGGATATTTTGGTAAACAGCGCCGTGGTGGGGCGCGGCGGTGGTTTTGACGAACAGACGCCCGAATACTGGGCGGCCAGCGCCGGCGGCAACATGGTCGGTCTGTTTGCCATGTGCAAGGCATTTATCCCTTCGATGAAAGCGCACGGACGCGGGTCGATCATCAACATCTCCAGCATCTATGGCGTCGTTGCCAATGACCCTACGCTGTACGAAGGAACCGACATGAAACAGCCACCCGACTATACCTTTGTAAAGGGCGGGATGATCAACTTTACACGGTATCTTGCCAATTATTTTGGCAAAGATGGGATACGGGCCAACTGTATCTGTCCCGGCGGATATTTCAACCATCAACCCACACCGTTTCTCGAAAATTATACCAAACGGGTTCCGTTGGGACGCATGTTGGGTAACGAAGATATCAAGGGGGCCATCGTTTTTCTTGCGTCGGACGCCTCCGAGTATGTCACTGGTGTCTCGCTTATGGTGGACGGTGGCTGGACGGCGTTGTAACAGATAGGTTCGACATGTTTTCGACCAAAGACGTTTTCGACATGGTGGTAGTGGGGGGCGGACCGGGGGGGGCGATGGCCGCATGGGCCGCCGCCGAACGCGGCATCGACGTACTCATGATCGAGAAAGACCGTGAAATCGGTGTGCCGGTCCGATGCGCCGAAGGTATCGCCGTTGATACCGTTCATCGATTTCTCGATCCGGCCCCACACTGGATATCTGCAAAAATCGAGGGTGTCCGGCTCTACGCTCCCTCCGGCGCTTCGCTCGAATTTACGCAGGAAGGCATGGGCTATGTACTGGAGCGCCGTGTCTTCGACCGCGAACTCGCCAACCGTGCCGCAAAAGCGGGCGCAGAAGTCCGAATAAGCACTTGCGCGACTGGGTTGGTGCGTGACGCAGACCGTATCGCCGGGGTTCGCATGGTCACCCGAGGACGCGAATATACCGTGCAATGCCCACTGGTCATTGCCGCCGACGGCGTGGAGTCGCGTGTGGCTCGCTGGGCCGGTATCAACACGCTGATCGCGTTGCGTGACCTCGAAGTGACGACTCAATACCTGCTCGACAACGTCCGACCGGACAAAGGTTATTGCGAGTTTTTTCTGGGTCAGCAGATCGCGCCGGGTGGTTACGCATGGATATTCCCCAAAAGCTCCGACACCGCCAACGTAGGCATCGGCGTGTGCGGTAGATATACCCGTCACAAATCTTCCACCGCCTATCTTCACGAGTTTATCGAACGTCGGTTCCCGGACAGCACACCGCTGGCTATGGTCGTGGGTAGCGTGCCCGTAGCCCATACGCTCGACGAAATCTTTACCGACGGTCTCATGGTCGTGGGCGACGCCGCGCATCAGGTCAACCCGATCAGTGGCGGCGGAATCGGAACCGCCATGATCGCAGGTGAAATCGCCGGGCGTGTAGGCGCCGAGGCAATCAAAACAGGCGACGTGTCAAAAAAACGTCTGGCGCAGTATCGCAAAGACTGGGACGAGGCGTATGGCAACCACCAGCGCCGGGTATATCGCGTCAAAGAAGCGATCAACAAACTCAAAGACGCGACCTTTGACGCGACCGCCGAACGTCTCGGACAAAAAGATCGCATTACGCTTCGTGAAGTGTTTTTGACCGCCCTACGCCATCAGCCCGGCATGTTGATCGAAGTGGTTCGGATGTTTGCCCGCATATAGCTCCTCTCCCGGAAACCTGCGATGATTCCTCGGTTTCTCGCGTTTATCGAACTGGCACGCCCCGTCAATGCGGTCATCGCCTTTGCTTCGGTCCTGACCGGTGTGTTTTACGCCTATGGCAATCCACTCGACGAAACCGCGCTTTGCGCCGCCCTGTCGGCGTTTTTTCTTTGCGCCGCCGCCAACGCGGGCAACGACTGTGTAGACATCGACATCGACCGGAAAAACAAACCGAGACGACCGCTTCCTTCGGGACGCGTATCTTTGCGGTCGGCAGCCGTGTTTGCTGGTCTTTTGGGGGTGACGGGACTGGCGCTTGCGGGTCTGACCGGACCTGTTTATCTCGGCATTGCCCTGACCGCCACCGCGCTTGCCGCCCTCTACAACGCACGGCTCAAAAAACAAGGCGCAATCGGCAACCTTGTCGTGAGCGCCGTTGCCAGCCTTGCCTTTCCCTATGGCGGTCTGCTTGGAGAACAACCGGAACGATCGCTTTTTCCCGCGAGCTTGGCTTTTTTGTTTCATCTGGGAAGAGAAATCGTTAAAGATATCGAAGACATACCGGGCGACCGCCCCGCGCGGTCGCGCTCGATCCCGATCCGCTACGGCCCTACCGGCGCGCTCGCCGCAGTCACGTCGGTATTTGTTCTGCTGATCGTCGTGACGCTCGTTCCCGTATATTTTGGCTGGTCCGTCGTAATCTATCTGTCGCTCGTTATGCTTGTCGATCTTGTGATTCTGTATGCGCTGTGGACGTTGTGGACCGATGCCAGCGCCCAAAACGCCGGACGGATAAGCCGTCTGCTCAAGGCGGACATGGCGCTGGGACTGCTGGCCCTTTTGCTCGGACGGACCTGATGCGGGTAGTGTTGCAAAGAGTGACCGAAGCGTCGGTGCGCGTCAACGGAGAGATCGTCGGGGCCATCGGACCGGGGCTGGCACTGCTTATCGGCGTCGCGCGCACCGATACCAACACCGACGTGGCGTTTGTCATAGACAAATGCGTTAACCTGCGCATTTTTGCCGACGAAAACGGAAAAATGAACCGTTCGCTCCTGGATACGGGCGGTGCGGTATTGGCGATTTCACAATTTACCTTGTATGGCGACACACGAAAGGGTAGACGCCCCGGTTTTGACCTCGCCGCACCATCCGACACGGCCGAACAGCTGTACGACCAGGCCGTGGAACGGCTCAAAAGTCATGGCTTGACCGTGGCGACGGGACGTTTTGGGACCGACATGAAAGTCTCACTCGTCAACGACGGACCGGTAACGTTTATCGTGGAGAGTCCCTGATGGAGCCGGTCGTTCTTGCATCCGGGTCGCCACGCCGCGCCAGCCTGCTCACGCAGATCGGCCTCGCCTTCGAGGTGATCGTTTCGCACGCGCCGGAAACCGACGTATCGTTTGACGATCCGGCGGCGGGAGCGATAACGCTGGCCCTGCGCAAGGCGAGCAAGGTCGCGGTGACGATACCCCTGACCGGACGCACGGTCATCGGTGCGGATACCATTGTAGTGTTTGAAAGCCACATCCTCGGAAAACCGAAAAGTCCTGCCGAGGCGGCGGATATGCTTGGCCGTCTTGCCGGACACGCGCATCGTGTGATCACAGGCGTCGCCCTCGTCGAAACCGGTACACAACGCGCCGTGACTTTTTACGAGACGACGACTGTCTTTATTCGGGGTTGCTCCGAGGCCGAGATAGCGGCGTATGTGGCCACGGGCGAACCCCTTGACAAAGCCGGAGCGTACGGGGCGCAAGGCTATGGCGCTGCGTTGATCGAACGGGTGGAAGGGTGTTTTTACAATGTCGTGGGTATGCCCTTGGCACGACTGACGACGGCCATGCGACAGTTTAGAGAAGGTTAAGTGTATCTCCCGACGCATGCCGGAAAAACCAACCGAACGCGGATAAGATAGATTTCCAGAGGTCGGCAAGACCGAGAGCGGCATTTTCATGGCCTTTTTTCGACGACATCTGTGGGGCGGATTTATCGCTACCGCGCTTGCCATCGCCGGGATCGGCGTGGTGTTGTGGCAGAACGACTCGCTCCATGCCTACTTGACGCTTCGGGAAGCGCCCAACCTTGGCATCCTTATCGCGGTCGGTCTTCTCTCCGCGTGTTTTCCCGACATCGACATCGGCAGCACCTCGCAGCGCCTGTTTTACCGTCTCATGTTGCTCCTCGATCTCTATCTCCTCTGCGAACGCAACTATCGCGCCGCCGCCTTACTGGGTCTTGCCGCCATACTCCCGGTGATCGACAAACACCGGGGATGGACCCACACCTGGCTCGCCGCCCTGCTCGTCCCGGCGGTCTTTTTTCTGACCCCGATGCTGCTGAGCGAAGAAGTACAACCTTTTCTGCTCATGTGCTACGCCGTTTCCGTGACGGCCTATACCAGCCATCTGGTGCTTGACGGCTATATCGGAGACGTTATGGTCCCTGCCCAGAACCTGACGATCAGCGCGTTGTTTGTGGCGCTCACGGTGGCCAGCGCCTTTATCGCCGTACCGATAGGGCCGGTTCCGGTTACGCTTCAGAGTTGCGTTGTGTTGCTGGCAGGGGCACTGACCGGTAGCCGGAACGGGGCCGCCAGTCAGGCGGTGTACGTATTTATCGGGCTTGTGGGGCTTCCAGTGTTTGCGGGGGGGCGCGGCGGACCGGGAATGACGCTCTCACCGACCTTTGGCTATCTCCTCGGATTTATCGGGGGGGCGTATGTCGTGGGATACATACGCGAGCGAGCGGCGTGTCCTACCCGGCGACGCACCCTGATCGCGTTGATTGCCGGTCAGGCGGTTATTGTTACCGCTGGAACGGTTTATCTGTATTTCTATTTCAATGTAGTTCTGTTGCAATCCGTGGGGTGGCTCGCCGTGCTGGGTATGAGTGTGCTGCCGTTTCTAGCAGGTGACGCAATCAAAGTTCTGCTGGCCGTGTCGATAGTCATAACCTTTGATCGTCTCGGAATGACACGGTTTGCGCCGCTCCCGCGCGACCGGTAGAGCCTATCACGCCAAATCTCCAACGGAAAAACGGGTCCGGCGATGGGCCCCATCAGCGTCCCATGCGCCGAACCCGTTTTGCCGTTTTAACGCACTCGGTTTAGTCCGTTGAGGGCCGCCACACGATACGCCTCGGCCATGGTCGGATAGTTAAACGTGGTGTTGACAAAATACAGCAGCGTATTGCCTGCATCTTGCTGTGACATGATCGCCTGGCCGATGTGGATGATCTCGGACGCCTGCGCGCCAAAACAGTGGATGCCGAGAATCTGCAACGTCTCACGGTGAAAAAGAATTTTCAACATTCCGGTCGTATGCCCGGTGATCTGTGCGCGAGCCAGATGTCGGAAAAACGCGTGTCCCACCTCATAGGGCGTTTTGGATGTGGTCAACTCGCGCTCCGTCGCTCCCACCGAACTGATCTCCGGGATCGTATAGATGCCCGTCGGAATATTCTCAACTAAATGGTATTCGCACAATCCAAAAATCAGGTGTGTAGCCGCAAACCGCCCCTGATCGTACCCCGCGCTGGCAAGACTCGGATACCCTACCACATCTCCGACCGCATAAATATGCGGCTGAGAAGTCCGGTAATCCGCATCCACCCTGATCGCCCCGCGCTCGTTGATCTCCACCCCGATGCGTTCCAATCCCATGTTGTCCGAGTTGCCCGTTCGTCCGTTGGCCCACAGAAAATAGTCGGTATATATCTGTTTGCCGGACTGAAGATACACCCGTACCCCTCGGTCATCGGGTTCGATACTGTCGTACGTCTCCCCGTGCCGGATCAACACTCCCTGTTCGCGCAGATGATACGCCAGCGCGTCGACAATCTCGTCATCTAAAAACGACAACAGCCGATCGCGTGTATTGATGAGATTTACCTTGATCCGCAGCCCCCGGAAGATCGAAGCGTATTCACACCCGATCACCCCAGCGCCGTAAATACAGATCGATCGAGGGTTGTCTTTGAGCGCCAAGACCGTGTCGCTGTCGAGGACACGGGGATGCGAGAAATCCACATCCGGAGGATGATAGGGCCGCGAACCCGAAGCGACGATAAAGCCGGAAGCGGTGTACTGTTCAACCCCGCCGTGGGTAAGGGCTACCTCGACGGTATTCGGATCGAGAAACGAAGCCCGTCCGTAGAGAATATCTACCTCGTTGCGTTCGTAGTATGTCCGGCGTAATGCGGCCTGCTGCTCAAGCACCGGCATGGTGGAGGCCAGCAGGGCAGGGTAATCGACCGGTCGGTTGTAGCGGTTTTCGGCCAACTGTTGGATGGCATGACGCAGGGTCTTGCTTGGAATCGTCGTGCGATACGTGCAGTTGCCCCCGACAGGTGGCGTCTGCTCCACTACCGCCACCCGTTTGCTTTCCTTGACCGATTTCATGGCCGCCCCCTCGCCGCCGGGGCCGCTGCCGATCACGATGATGTCGTAGTCGTAGGAAGACATTAGGAAAAGATAAGAATGAGAGATATTTTTTTAGCCCATGCTGAGTCTTTTGACAGGCTCAGGACAGGCTTTTCGAAGCAAAAAATACGTTTCCCGGCAAAACAGGTTCGGCCCGAACTTACCGTGTGTCGGCCAACCTGTCAACCGTGAATCTCCTTCCGTGTTCCGGCTTGCTCCGGCGACGACGGAACCGTATCTTGTGCCTGTCGGACATCGTCTCTTCGAATTTCACTTTCGCACCTCTTTTCCGGATCGTTCATGGATCGCATCAGACTTGCCCTGGTGGGCTGCGGCGGTATGGGAACCCGACATCTCTACGGTATGAAGGAACTGGCGCTGACGTCTCTCAACAACGTCGAACTGGTCGCCTTGTGCGATATCCGGCAGGAAAACGCCGACATGGCCGCGACGGAAGCAGAAAAACTGTTCGGTCACCGACCCGCGACGTTTACGGACATGGAAACCATGCGTAGACATCTGCCCGATCTTGACGCCGTATCAGTGGTAACCGATCCCGCCTTTCACCATACGGTGGCCTGTCAAGCGCTCGAACTCGGTCTGCACGTCATGGTCGAAAAACCGATGGCCATCACGGTCGGAGCCTGTCGCCGAATGATGGACGCCGCCCACAAAAACCGCCGTATCCTGTCGGTCGCCGAGAACTATCGCCGTGACCCGTCCGCCCGGCTGATCCGCTACGTGCTCGACAACCGTCTGCTCGGAAAACCCTATCTGGCATGGCTTCATGCCCTGTCGCCCGGCAATGGCATCTTTATCACCCCGTGGCGTCACCTCAAAGCCAAAGGCGGGCCCGTGCTCGACATGGGCATCCATTATACGGACCTGATCCGTTATCAGCTTGGCGAGGTGACCGAAGTCTATGCCGACGCCCGACTGATCGAAAACGTCCGGTACAAACCGCCGTCCATCGGCGACACCTACGCCTTTTACCAAAACCGGCACAAGGCCATGCCCGATACCGTGCCCGCCGACGCCGAAGACGTATCGGCGGCGCTGCTACGCATGGCGGACGGTTTTACGGTCAACTGGATCATGGGCTATGGCGGCAGCGGCGGGATTTCGGGCGAGATGATTCTGTGTCAGGAAGGTCGGATAGAGACCTATGGCACGCGCGGCGGCAAGGCCGTACTGCAACGCAACGGCGAAGAAAAACGCACCCACGAACAGACACTCGAACTGGCGCCCGGTTTTAGCCTCGAACCTCTGGCCGCCCACTTCTTCCCCAACCGCATCACCGACGGCAACGCCGACTGGCGCCTTATCGCGCTCGAATACCACGAACTGGGAGAAGCCATTCTCAAAAATCGACGTATCGAGGTAGACGGCACGGAAGGCATGAAAGACATAGCGGTGGTATACGCCATCCTGGAGTCGTCGCTCGCCGGGAGAGCCGTCACGCTCAAAGAAATCGAATCGTGCGCGCTGTACGACTATCAGCGAGAGATCGACGACGCGCTTGGACTTGAATAAACACCTATCGAACCTGCCGGATAGACGCTAAAAGGAGAAGAAATGATTATCGATTCGCATACCCACGCATGGGAAAAATACGAACACCCCATGTTTGACTACGAGTCGCGCGGTCGTATCGAACAACTGCTGTTTCACATGGACCGTAACGGAGTGGACAAGGCTGTTCTGGTCTGTGCCAGAGTCTACGAAAACGACCGCAACAACGACTATGTCTACGAATGTGTTCAGCAATATCCCAACCGGATCGTCCAGTTTGCGGATGTGGACTGCTCCTGGAGCAACACCTATCATGTCCCCGGAGCGGCAAAACGCTTGGAAGATGCGACAAAACGGTTCGGTCTCAAAGGGTATACCCATTATCTCAAGGACGATTACGACTGGTTCGAATCGCCCGAAGGGAGCGCTTTTTTCGAGAAAACCGCCGAACTGCGGCTGATTGCCAGTCTGGCACTCGGAACCGGTTGGCAGCCTGCACTCCGCAAACTGGCGGCGCGTTTTCCGTCGATTCCCTTTCTGTGTCACCATATGGCCAACGCTACCCCGCGCGAAGCGCCGCCGTATCCCAATATGAACGAAGTGCTCAAATCCGCCGAACTGCCCAACATCCATATCAAACTTTCGGGATTTCACTACCAGGGGCATACGGCATGGGACTTCCCCTATTCCGACACCCACTGGGTCGTCCGTAAACTGTACGAACACTACGGTCCGGAGCGGCTATGCTGGGGGTCCGACTATCCCGAAGTGCGGAACAAGATGACCTATACGCAGACGCTGGAGGTCGTCCGGACCCATCTGCCGTTTGTTCCGGAGACACACAAGAAACTCATTCTCGGCGAAAACATGGAGCGTCTGCTCGTCGCCGCAGGGTGAGGGAAACAAAACCCGGGGCGTAGCGCGCAGTTTCGGAAAATACAGCACCACATCACCCGTAAAAAACATCAAAGGACAAACCCTGCCCATGATGATCGGATATACCACCTGGGGTATGCCACAAACGCCCGTAGACATCTTTATGCCGTATCTGGCCGAGTTGGGTTTTGACGCGGTCGAACTGACGGTACTGCCCAACTATACCACCTCGCTTGATGCGCTGACACCCACCGAGCGACGGCGTATCAAAGCGATGTACGAACACTACGACCTGTTTCTCCCCGCGGTCGCCTCGCACCGATCGCTGTTGGATGAAAACCCCGAAGCCCACCGTGTCAACATGGACATCCTCAAACGCGCCATCGACCTGTGTGCCGAATGGTCCGACGGAAAGGGCCATCCGGTCATGGACACCGTATTGGGGGGCACACCCGAGGATTGGGACACCAAACATGCGTTTATCCTCGACCGGGTGGGTGAACTCACTCACTATGCGGAAAAATGCGGTGTGGTGGTAGGCATGGAAGCGCATATCGGCGCGGCGTTGGACACTGCGGAAAAGTCGGTGCGACTGGTCGAAGAAATAAACTCTCCGTATATGCGACTTAACTTCGACATCAGTCATTTCGATATTCTCGGTATGTCGATCGAGGAGGCCGTGCGTCTCATGGCTCCGTATGCCGCGCATACCCATGTAAAAGACCAACGCGGTCGTGTTCCGGATTACGAATTTCTGATTCCGGGCGAAGGCGATTTCGATTTTGTCGCGTATCTCAAGGCGATGCACACGGCAGGCTATACCGGCTCCATCACGGCAGAGGTGAGCTATATGGTCCAGCGCCGTCCCGACTACGACCCACTTGCCGGCGCGGCGTTGTGCTACCGGACACTCGATCACGCTTTCGAGACATCGGGCGTACCGCGGGAAAGACGCCATCCCGCTTAACACAAATGTAACATACAGGAAACAAAGATTTAACCGGCAGGAAATACACAGGAAACACGCGGCGTCTATATTGACCACAACCTTTGTTTTGGTGTTTCCGTATAGCCTTTTTCCGTCTGCAAAGGAGCCGGGAATGTCTCTGCTTTCGGTATGGCCGCAGACCTCCCGATGGGGCGTTGCCGCCTTTCTACTCTTGCCCGCCTTAGCGTTTGCCGAAAGCACGCCGGTTGCGCCGCCGCTTCCCCAGAAAACGCTCGACACCGGTCATACGGCTTGGATGCTCGTAAGCTGTGCGCTCGTGTTGCTTATGGTCCCCGGTCTTGCCATGTTCTACGGCGGTCTTACCCGAACCCGCAACGTACTCAGCACCATGATGCACAGCTTTGTCGCCATGGGCATTTTTGGCGTGCAGTGGGTGATCGTCGGTTTTGCCCTTGCCTTTGGCACACAACCGCTTATCCCCGGTTTTGTCGGATGGAGCAACGATTTTTTGCTTTTGCAAGGTATTACGCCGGAAACGCTGTGGGGTGAAACCGGTGTGCCCACCTATCTGTTTGCCATGTTTCAGGGAAAATTTGCCATCATCACCCCCGCGCTTATCGCAGGCGCATTAGCAGAGCGTGTCAAGTTCAAAGGCTACTGTC
>Ga0194132_10009367_pt1 | contig 13524 bp, 11 predicted proteins | sample TA2KigOf80mmetaG_FD_148612 | JGI IMG/M metagenome (GOLD analysis project Ga0194132, IMG submission 148612) | Freshwater microbial communities from Lake Tanganyika, Tanzania - TA2015054 Kigoma Offshore 80m | ecosystem: Environmental > Aquatic > Freshwater > Lake | place: Tanzania: Lake... | reverse complement strand
CCACCCAGCTTTGAAGTTGGCTGCGCTGGTCCGGCAACAGGACGACAGGATCAGTGGTGCGGGGCATGACCTATTATGCCCCGGGGCCGGAACAGTTGTCCAGATATTTGTGAGACACTACACTAGCAACCGGCGATCCGCTACAATCGAGCCGTGCCGCTACGCGCCGCAACCGCCGCCGCTTTTCTGCTGGCTCTGCTCTGGGCGGGATGGGGCGTTGCGGAAAAGCCCATCGGCAGCGGTTTTGTCGACCCCATCGGGCGCATAGCCGCCCAGGACGAAGCCGTCTACAGCCACGCGGCTCTTGAAATGGTTCGTTCCGGCGACTGGCTCACGCCCCGCATGATGGGACGCATCGCCACCTATAAACCTCCGCTGCTCTATTGGCTTCAGGCCGCCGCGGCCAAACTCGCCGGTCCGGGTCCCTTCACGCTTCGCCTTCCCAGTCTGCTGGCCGGCGCCGGCATCGCCGCTCTGGTTTTCTGGTGGACCCTCAGGCAGAGCGGCTGGTGGCAGGCTGCCGCCGCGTTTCTGCTCGTGGCTGGGAACCCGCTCTGGTTCCGCGTCTCACGGCTCGCCCTCACCGACGCCCTGCTGGTTTTTTTCGCCACCGCCGCCGCGATCCTGGTGTTGCGCGGACGTCTCGAAAGCGCGGGCGCGGCCACCGGATTCGCGCTCCTCACCAAGAGCATCGCCGGGCTTCCCGCGGGCTGCCTGCTTCTGGCCGGGCGATTCACCACGCGCCAGCTCGCGATGGCCGTTGGGGCGGGCGCGGCGATCGCTCTACCGTGGTTTATCCTCCAGTACGTCCTTCACCCGAATTGGTTCTGGGCTGAACACATCCGGTCCGAGATTCTTCGCTACGGTTTGGGCTCCCCGCCCCAAACCACATCTGGCTCCACGCTCGGTTTCTACGCCGGCCGCCTCATTCAACTCGATCCCGTGATTCCACTGCTCTTCCTCGGCTCCCTCGCCGCCTTCAAACGCATTCCGCGCCCCGTTTGGGTCTGGATCGCGGTCACCCTCGTCACCTGCGTGGCGTACCAGTATCGCAACGCCTCCTACCTGCTTCCTTTGACCCCGGCCATCGCGCTGATGGCCGTCGCCTGGAAGGAACGCCCGGCGAAGATCCTCACCCTCATTCTCACCGCGGCCGTGGCCGTCAAAACCGCCGTGCCGGATCAGCCCTGGAGCATCTCACACGCTGAGCCGGCATGGCCCCTGGCCGCCGCTCTCGGCGATCATTGCGCCCAGGGCCGGACCAACGAACTGATCGTTACCGGGCTTGACGACGAATTCCACACCACCGTCCTGCCGCTGGCACGTCTCCGCTACCTGCTCATTCAGCCCCGGACCGAGTACTCCCGCGACATCCTCGACTTCGAACACCTCGGCATCTCGATGCGGATCGATGAATTCCTCGCGCCGGAACAGTGGGACCAGGTCTATGGACCCCGCCTCCGCGCCATGGACACACCCAGCCTGGACCCTCTGGCCACCGTGCTGCTAGCCGACTCCCGCCAGGATCTGGAGCGCCTGATTCTGGCCAGTCCCGGGCGTGATTTTCTGGTCCCCAACCGGTTGCTCCCAGCCTCATCGCCCCACCAGGTGGTTCCCGCCGGACCGGCCCATTCCTTCCTGTTGGCGCGCCAGACGGGACCCCGGCGTCAGGTGTCCTGGCCCTGCCGCATGTAGGCCCCCCCGCGGCTCAGCCCGTTCTTCAGCCGCTCTTGCGTCGTCGCCGCATCGGCGGGCTCAGCCAGATAGTGTCCCTGCAACAGGTCACAGCCGGCCCGCCGGGCCAGTTCGTACTGGCGGGCTGTTTCCACGCCCTCCGCCACCACCCGCAGCCCCAAAGTATGGCCCAGCCGGGCGATCGCCCGAATGAGTTGCACCGTACCCTGGGCGGCATCCATGTCCCGGATAAACGACTGGTCAATCTTCAGCACGTCCACCGGGAGCCCCCGCAGGTAGCTGAGCGACGAGTATCCCGTGCCGAAATCATCGATCGACAGACTGACCCCCAGGTTCCGAAGCGCACTCATCCGTTCCACGGACTGCTCGACGTCCCGCATCACCAGGCTCTCCGTGAGCTCCAATTCAAGCAGCCGTGCCGGCATCCCGCTCACATCCAGCGCCCGTTGAACCACGTCCACAAAGTCAGCCCGCGCGAACTGCAACGACGATACGTTCACCGCGATCTTCACCGTCGGCAAACCCGATTCCACCCACTGCCGCGCCTGCCGGCATGCCTGCTCCAGAACCCAGGCTCCGATAGCGATGATCATGCCGCTCTCTTCGGCAATGGGAATGAATGACGACGGCGCCACACGGCCCAGTCGCGGATGATCCCACGCCAGCAGCACTTCCAGGGAATCAATACGCCCGGCGCGATCCACCTGCGGCTGGAATAGCATCTGAAACTCGGATTGATCCACGGCGCGGCGCAGATAATTCTCGATATCCAGCCGCTGCAGCCGCTCGGAGTCCATCTCGGGTTGATAGCACTCCACGGTCCGCCGCCCGAGATTCTTGGCGCAGTACATGGCAAGATCCGCGTGCCGAAGCAGCGCCTGAGGATCTTCTCCGTCGTCGGGAAAGAAACTGAGTCCCACACTCCCGTTCACGAACAGTTCCCGGCCCCCAAGCAGGATGGGCGACTCCAGGATTTTGATCACCCGGTCCGCCATTTCGATCGCCTCGGCCTTGTCTTCGATTCCCGGCATCAGGATGGTGAACTCGTCCCCGCCCATTCGCGCGATGCAGTCCTGCACGCGGATTTGATCAGCCAGCCGGGCCGCCACGCGCTGCAGCAGTTCATCGCCCACGGCATGGCCCAGCGTGTCGTTGATCTGTTTGAACCGGTCCAGGTCCACGTACATCACGGCCACCCGCTGCCCGCCCTGGCGGGCCTCGGCGATCAGTTTCTCGAAGCGCCCGATCTGCGCCGCGTGATTGGGAAGGCGTGTCAGGCTGTCGTGTGCCGCCTGGAACGCCAGTTGATCGGTCATCTGCCGTTGCTCAATGGCCAGCCCGGCCAGGCGCCGGGCCGTTTCGATCACCGCCAGATCCAACTCTTCAAGCGTCTTGGGCTCCGCCGCCCACACCGTCAGCGCTCCCAGGAGAACACCGTTGCCGGACGTCACTGGGCTCAACAGGTACGCGCGCTGTTCACCCGCGGGGAATGCCCCGGCGTGGATAGCCCACTCGGGTGAGCCCGGCTGGCAGGAAAAGAGCCGCAATGGCGTTGATTCCGGCGGTTCCTGCCGCGCCATCCACTCCAGTGGAACGGCCATCAGTTCGAACCAGCCGCGCATGCCTTCCGGAAAACGCGGCGCGGCTCCACAGTGCAGCCGGCCTCCCGTGGTCAGCAGAATCGAACAGTGCAGGCCGTGGTCATGGCTCTCAAGCACCCCGGCAAGGCGCGCAAGCACCTCGTCCAGAGCCCGGTCCCGCGCCACCATCTCCAAGACCTGATTGCGGTCCCGCTCCAGCCGCTGTGCCTTCTCGCGGCGCATCCGGGTCTCTTCACGCAGAATGAACTTGCCCAGGCTCTCGCCCATCAGTTCCATGAACTCGCGCTCTTCCTTGGAGAACGTCCGTCCCGGCAAGGGAGTACTGGAGGCGAAGCTAAGCGTTCCCCAAACCTGGTTTTCCACAAGGATGGGGGTTCCGATGTAGGTCTGCAGCGGGAATCGCGTGCGCGCTGCTTCGTGCTCCAGCCAACCGGACTCCGCCGGATCGCTGAAAGCGAGAGTCCGCCGGGTGGCCACAATCTGCATCGAGTACGTGGAACTCAGAGGAATTGACTGGCCTTCCTCCAGGAAAACGGCAGACTGAACGGCGCGCACCAGGAACGTGCCGTTCTCCACCTGCGCCACCACGCCGGAAGGCAGGGAGAAAATGTCACGGCCGGTCAACAGGAACTTGTCAAAAACCTCCCGCAGGCTGCCGTACTCAGCCGTGCTCAGCCGGTGCAGACGCTTGAGATTCGTGGTGAACCGCGACAGTTCATCGCGCTTCTCGCGGAGTTTTTTCTCGGCCCGGCGCCGTGCCGAGTCCACCCGCTTGGCGGTGGAAACATCACGGCCAAAGCCTTCAATGGCAACCGGCCTGCCGTGGTCGAACGCCAGGCGGGTCGTCAACTCCAATGTGAACCTTCGGCCATCCTTGGTCTGCACCGGCAGCCGGCGATGCGTGGAGGTGCCGGAGCCGAACTGCTGCTGGATTGCGGCACGGCCGATTTCCCGCGCGTCCTCCGGCATCAGGTCCAGAAAGTTCATGCCGAGCACTTCTTCCCGCGAGTAGCCGGTCAAACGCTCAACCGCCTTGTTGATCGAGGTGAAGTTGCCGTCCAGATCATGCGTGAAAGCCAGATCGCTCACCAGGTTCGAAAAATCCGCGGTCTTGGTCACGCCCGGGTCCAGACTGCCGATGCGCCGCAGATTGCGGTCCACTTCGAAAGCCACCAGCCGGGATGCCGTCCACAGCAATTGAAGTTTGTCTTCCGGCATTTCTCCAGGCGCGTATCCGATGACACACAAGGACGCTCCAAGCCACTCACCCGAAGGGTCTGTCAGCGGGAAACCCATCGATGGCCCCCGGGCGCATCGCACGGGTTCCGGAGCCAGGCAGTCGAGGATCGTGTGTTCAAACTCGGCGTTTTCCAGGAGGGTAACGCTTCCATGCGCCGCGAGAATCAAAGGCGATCCGCCCTCCAGCATGGCCACCGCAAATCCCTCGGCGCTCACGGAGCAACGGATCATCTCGAGAATCAACTCGAGGCTCCGGTCGGTGAACGGCGTCAGCAGGCCGGAAGGCGACAGTTTTGAATTGAGCACGTCCATGCGCGGGCGGCTACAACGCCCGCTTTGCCTCCCATTTTCACACACCTTCCCAAAACGCTCTGCCATACTGGATCGATGACGGAGTTCTTCCAGATACGGGAAGTGCGCGGAGTCCACGTGATTCACCCCAAGGGCCCGCTCACCGCGCAAGCCAGCCTCAGCGACACCGTTCGTCATCTGATCGCGGCGGGCCACGCGCGGCTGGTGATCAATCTTCGCGATGTCGCCAGCATCGATAGCCGTGGCCTGGGCGAGGTTGTCATGGCCTTCCGCGCGGTCTCAGGCGCCGGTGGGGCAATGGCGCTTTCAAACGCCACCGCGAAAGTCCGCGACGTGATGCGCATGACGCATACGGATGCCCTGATGCCCGCCTTCCCCTCCGAGGATGTGGCCGTGGCCAGCCTTGCGCTTGCGGACTAGTCGGATCCGCACGCAGGTACAATAGGATTTCGACATGCGCGCGTGGAACCGGGCCCGTCTCTTGTGGAGCTATCTCACGCGCTCGGCCACACCCACGGGCCTTCCCGTCGAGTTCATCGTCGAAACCACCGCCAAGTGCAACCTCTACTGCCCCATGTGTCCGCGCGAGACGCACAAGCAGCCCAAGGAGGATATGTCCGATGACGTCTTCCGCCGCCTCATCGCTGAAGCCTCCACTTCGGCCGAGCACATGATGCTCATCGGTCTCGGCGAACCGTTCATGGACCGGGCCATCTTTGACCGCATTGGCCACTGCGAGCAGCACGGCATCTCCGCCCTGCTCTCAACCAACGGCACATTCCTCGACGAAAAGACCAGCCTTCGCGTGCTCGATACACCCCTTTCGCACATCACGCTGAGCTTCGATGGCATGTCCAGGGAGTCCTACGAATACTACCGCAAGGGGGCCAGGTTCGAGAAAGTGCGCGACAACTTCATCCGCTTCGCGCGGTTGAAGCATGAGCGCCGTTCATCGCTTCAGGTGGTAGTTCAAATGGTGCGCATGGAGCGCAACGCCGCGGAGGTGGACGAATTCCTCCGCTTCTGGAGTGCCCAGCCCGGCGTGGATGAGGTGCGCATCAAGGAGGACGAAACCGACCTGATGCGCCCCGACGCCGGCCACGCGCCCGAGGACTGGAAGCATCCCTGCCACTACCTCTGGCGCGGGCCCATGTACGTGAAGCATTCGGGCGATGTCTATCCCTGCTGCCAAAGCTACATGCTCGACGGCGCGCCGGTGGGCAACATCGGACATGAGTCCCTCGCCGCCATCTGGAATTCGGATGCCATGCGCCGCATGCGCCGCTTGCACGTGGCCGGGCGCGCGGGCGAAATCGACATCTGCTCGAAGTGCCGCACCACCATCCCGCATCCGGTCCTTGTGGCGGGAAGCCTGCTGCTGCACGGCAGCACCGTACGGCGGCTGCTGCCTTGGGTGGAACGCCTCACCTATCTCGCACGCCTGCCCCGGCGTCTGCTGCAACCGCCCAGGCCGCTTCCGAAACCGAACCCGGAACTCGTGCGCATCGGTGGCGTGAAAAAGCCGGAGTAAGTCTCTACGAGAACCGGATGGGCCGGTGCCCATCCGCCGCCAGGCGCGTCGGCCGGCCCAGCGGATTGACATACTCCTTGCGGTAGTCGACACCCACCTTCTCGTAAATCGTCGCCAGAAGGTCCGGCACGTCCACGGGATCCTTCGTCACGAAGCCGCCTTCCGAATCGGTCTCGCCAATCACCGCGCCCCCCGGAATCCCGGCGCCCGCCAGAACCAGCGAGAACGCGTTGGCCCAATGATCCCGCCCTCCGTTCGCGTTCACCTCCGGTGTGCGGCCGAACTCGCCCGTGGCGATCACCAGCGTCTCATCCAGCAACCCGCGCGCGTCCAGGTCCTCAATCAAAGCGGCCAGGCCGTCGTCGAGTTCCGGTAGAAAGGTGTCGTTCAACAGCGGGTAGATGTTCGCGTGATGGTCCCACGTGTTGAACCCGCGCGACACAGTCACATATCGGACACCCGCTTCAACCAGACGCCGAGCCAGCAGCAGGCCCTGCCCGGTGGAGTTGCGGCCGTAGCTTTGCCGCAGCTTCTCCGGCTCCTGCGCGATATCGAACGCCTTCTTCGCCCGCGGCGACTGCATGAGTCCGAACGCCGTCTGATAGTAGGCGTTCATGTTGTCGATGATGCCCGTCGAATCATACCGCCTGAACTTCTCGTCGGCCAGGTGCAGCAGGGACCGGCGCCGGTCCATACGAGCCCAGTCCACTCCCAACGGCAGTTCAAGATCGCGCACCTGGAACTTCTCCGCATTCGGGTTGCCCGTATCGAACGGATTGTAACGAGGTTCAAGATACCCCGCGCCCTCCCAGTAGCCGGTGGAGCCTGGCACGGAACAGAATGCCGGCATCTCATTGCGCGGCCCCAACTCGCGGCTCACCACGGATCCTGCGCAGGGGTGCGTAATGCTCGACAGCGGCAGATGGCCGCTCAGGATCAGACCGCAGGCCGGCACATGCACCGGCGTGTTGTGGCGCATGGAACGGATCGTCGTGTATTTATGCGCCAGCTTGGCCAGCCTCGGCAAGCGGTCCGAGATGTGGAACCCGGGGACCGACGTCGGAATGGCGCCGAACCGTGTCCGGTTGCCCGGCTGCGCGTTGAGCTTGGGGTCAAACGAATCCATCTGGCTCAACCCGCCGGTCAGGAACAGATGAATCACCGACTTCGCTTTCGGCTCGGCCGTCTGCGCGGCCAGCGTGCCCCCCAGCGTGATCCACCGGAACGCGGCAATCGAGCCGGCCTTGAGGAACGCCCGCCTGTCGAACGCCCCCCCGTGGATCCCTGGAATCATCGACTTGATGATATCGCGCTCCGCCCCTCAGAGGCTACAGAAAGCGCCTGCCCGGTGGTGTTGGTGTGCTCCGTCGAAGTGTCAGGCGAACGACCCCGGCCGCGCGCGCATGGGCTGCCGCCGCGGCCAGCAGAGCCCGTCCAACCCCAGCCCTGCGTGCCGAAGGCGTGACAACAGGTCATTCAGCACCCGTACGATCTCGATCATGAGGCGGCACCCGTTCTCGACAAAACCAGCTTTCCGGCCGTCGCCGCAAGGATCAGCGCACCGCCCGTCAATGGCCACGGGCCCGGCACTTCGCCATGCAGCAACCAGGTCCACAGCGGGTTGAACACCGGCTCGATCAGCATGATCAGCGAAGCCTCAAATGCCGCCAGCCGGGTCAAAGCCAGCGACAGGCACCCATAGGCCAACGCAATCTGAAAGCAGCCCAGATAGAACAGTGCTCCGATATCGGCCGCGGTGATTCGCTCCACGGGCAGAGCCAGGGGCAGCGCGACCGCGAACGCCAGAAGGTTCCCCATCGCCACGATGCCCAGGCTGTTGCCCGCCTTTGAGCCCGCGCGGCGCAAGGCCGCCAGCAGAAAGGCATAGGAAATGCCGGAAACGGCGCCAAACACGTTGCCGCGAACCGGGTCCGGCGCCGTGGCGGTGCCCTCATCGCTCCCCAGAAAAAGGCACAGCATCCCGGCCGCCACCAGCGGTGTCACCAGCAGGTCATTCCGCGTGGGACGCTCGTGCAGCAGCAGAGGCCCGATGAGCAGCAGGTACACCGGCGCCGCCGCTTGCAGAAACGTGGCGTTCACGGAGGTGGTCAGCTTGGCGGACACCGCGAAGAACACCAGCGTTGCCGCAAAGGCGATTGCCCCTGGAATCAGGTTCCACGACCAGCCGCGGCGCGCCGCGGGCCACAAAAACAGTAGCGCCACAGCCGCCGTGCCCGACCGGAAACTCGCCACCTGCCAGCTTGTGAGCGTGGTGGTCTTGATCGCCGCCCCGCCCGTCGAAAACAGGAATGCCGTGGCTGCTACCAGCAGGCGGTACCGTGCCGCTTCGTTCATGCCGCTGTTCCGTTGACCCGCGCGGCGACATCGCGCACCGCCCCAATCACCAACTCCGGCTGGTCCAGTTGAACCCAATGGCGGCTGCCGGCGGCCACGCGCAGTTCGCCCCGCGGCGACAGGCGTGCCAGCCGCTCCATCGCCGCCAGCTTGGCGGCATCCAGGTCGCCGCCAGCCAGCACGATCACCGGAATGTCGCCCAGCGGCGCGTCCTCCGGAACCTCCCCGCACGATTCGGGAAGACGTTCCAGAAAGCGAGCCATGGTAGTGAAATTGCGCGGGCGCGACCAGTGCGCGCCGATGAGCGGCCAGGTGTCGCGCGGCAGCTTCCGCACCTCCCCCAGGAACCGGTCGACGAACGTCACGCCGCCGCTTGAAACACGCGTAATCAGCCGGGCGGCGTTGTGCGCGCCCACGCCAAGAAACGTCAGCGCCAGCCGAGGGATGCCGCACCGGGCCAGCATCGCGCCTCGCCGGGCAAGGAACAACGCCCGCCGCAGAAGCTTCCGCTGCGTCGCATCGGGGTGCCGCCATTCGTGGGGCAGCAGCGGATCGACAAACACCAGCCCCGCCACTTCATCGGGATAACGCAGCGTGAACAGCCGGATGATCAGGCCGCCAAAGGAGTGCCCCACCAGAACATAAGGGGCCGGGATACCGGCCCGCTCCAGCATTTCGTGGAGCTCTTCGGTGCAGTTTGAAGCCGTGCGCGGCGGCGCGGCGTCACCACTGTAGCCCAGACCGGCGCGGTCATAGGCGCAGACACGAGTCCAGCGGGCCACCTCACCCGTCACCAGACGCCAGTTGAGGGACGAGGCCGCGAGCCCAGCCTCGAACACCACGACAGGCTTGCCCGCCCCGACGATCTCAGCGTGCCAGTGGCTGCCATCTGCCGGAATGATCCGGCCGGGCGCGGGATACCTCCGCCGGTCGCGCCGTGCGCCCCACCACTCAAAGCAACAGCCGGCCAGCGCCAACCCAGCCAGGCCGGCCAGCAACCAGGGGAGCACTTAGACCTTCGGCTTGGGCGGCGGCAGTTCGCGGGCTTCGCAAACGGAACTGAAGCCCTGGCGGGCGTGCGAACCGTCGCAGAACGGTTTGTTCTCCGAAAGGCCGCAGCGGCACAGCGAAATCACGGTGCGCCCGGCCAGGCCGAAGGCGGCCCCCTGCGCGTCGTGGATCGTGAACTCGCCTTCAATCCGGATGGGACCGTTGTTCAGGATGGATACTTTGGAAGCCATTTCTCACCGATGGTAGCAGAACGTCGGGACCGGGCTTCTTCTGACGCGACTCAGGGCCTGGCGGTCTCCCGGATGTGGCGGGCCATCACCTTGGAGAATTCATCCGCGAACGGCCGGCCCTGCTGCATCAGGTTCTCGCGGGTCATCACCTCAATCGCAACGTCGGGCCGAACGCCGATGTTCTCAATGAGCGCCGAAAGACCAAACTCCGGCGTTCGCACCTCGCGCGACCGCACGATGAGGGCGTTCGTCATCCCCACCGACGCCTCCGAATACTGCCCGGCGGGCGAGACCACCACGGAGCCGCCTGCTCCGTTCGTCCGTGCTCCCACCACCAGGCCGCGCCGGTTGTCCTGAATCATGGCCGCGAATGCATCGGCGAACGAAGTCGAAAACTCGTCCACCAGCAGGATCAGCGGCTTTGTGTACGCCATCAGGTCACCGTTCCGCGTCCGCGCGGGCTCATTGTCCGCTGTGAGCGAGCAGGCGGGAATGGCGCCCGTCAAACCGCGGCCGTTCCGGTAGGCGCTGCGCAGTGAGTCCAGTTCGAAGCGCACCGTCTCGATCACCCACTTCTCGGCGCCAAACGCCTCCAGCAGCGCGAGCGTCTCTTCCATGTCCGCGATCATGGCGAGTGTCGGCCGGATGTACTCGCTAAATCCCTTGAACCGTTCCGGCATCAGCAGCGCGGCATAGCGCAGGCCCACACAGCCTCCGCCCGGGTTGCGCATGATGTCCACCACCAGGCCATCGGTGTTGGCGTTCAGATAGGCAATCTCGGTCTCAAGCTGCCGCACCGACGCCGCGGCGCCCTCGGAGGGGAAAGAAGGAATCCGCAGAAACCCGATCCTGAACCCTTCGTATGAATGCGGAAGACCAAGTTGCGGGGGTTGGCAAAGGTGGCATGGCAGTTCTTGATGACCGCGGCGGCATTCAATCTGTGGCGCCTCCCGAAGTTGCAAGCGGCAGGAGTGTAGCCGGACGCCGAAAAACGGTGTTTTTCAACACCGCGCGGCGGTGTTGCCGGGGCAGTGCGCCCCAAAAATTCCCTTTTCGCACCGTTTTGCGATGTTCGGATCGAACGGATCGCGTCGATGCTGACGCGGCGAAGCGTATTTCAACAAGTTCCTAGGACTTCGGAACCGAACTTGACTGGTATTGCCTTGGCCAACTCTGCCGATACACCCTTTTCGGTGAGGAACCGTTGCCAGGCCTCTCGAAGTTGCCCTAAGGCCTCGCGCTCCTCTTTGATGCGGCGGGCACTCACGAAAGACTCGTATAGCGCCAAGGTTCCCGCAAGAATATGAACGCTCACCATCGCGACCTCAGTTTCAACGCCCAAATGGAAGTCATCAATCGTTTCCAGAAGTGCTTCGGACCGGGTATTGACGAGCATATTGGCAGGGATTGCCTCGATGAGGTCCGCTTCGTCCGGTGCGACTTCGCTGGCGATCACAACAGTCAACGCCTTAATCTTCTCTAGGTCAATCTCCGGCACACTCCCAGAACGCATAGTATTCCCTCGTTTGTTCGATCCTCCGATAGCATACCTGAAGCAGCGTATGCCGCGCATGCAGGTCCACCCGCCAACGCATCTCTACGCAATGCTGAAGGAGCGCCGGGCGCGTACGTCGCGGCTTGACCTGGTAGAACCCGAGTAACGCCACAGGCGGCAGAAGACTGGTACCCGGCTCGTTGAATGACCAGCGCTAGGAGCCGGAGAGCCTGGCAGCGGGCGGTCGGAGAGTGCGATACCCGCCCTTGGCCAGGCGCTTGTCGGTGCGCCAAAGATAGTCGCCGGTTAACCCAACATGCTCCCAGCCGAGCGGTGAAACATGCTGGAGCAGCGTCAGATCGATCTTCTGGGATCTTCCGAGCAGCGAGGCGGCACGTTCCAGGTGAGCTGCTCCCACATCCACAGCGCCAGTCACGCGTTTACGCTTCTGGCAGTTCGATGTTCGGATTCCTCATCCGACAAGATCCGCCATGAGCCAAGGCAGGGGTGGCGACTCGGCGCTCCAGCCGGGGGCACTGCCCCTGCGGCCCCACCAGGAGGTGTTCCCCTCCTGGACCTCTCCGACTCGCCGTCGGGCAAGGGATCAGGCTGTTATGCCCCTTCGGGGACGCTCCCTGCGGTCGCTCAGAACGCCTGAATCCCCAGGCCCAAGCCTGGCAGAGCGGCCGTCAAGGCATGACGCCGCTGACGCGGTGCGCTTCGCGCAGCCTTGACCGCCAAACGCACAAACGGCGAATTTTGATGTGGACGCCCGTTGTCTGGTACGACAGAAAGAGCCAATGAAAGATCAGTCGCCTAGCACGCAGTCCTACGCCGCCCTCTTGAAGAGCATCAAGGAGCGGATTCTGACGGCCCAGGTGCGGGCAGCGGTCGCCGTCAACCAGGAGTTGGTTCTCCTCTATTGGGGGATCGGGAACGAGATCTTGGCGCGCCAGCAGGCGGAAGGGTGGGGAAAGAACGTTATTCCACGCCTCTCAAAGGATCTATCCTCGGAGTTCCCAGAGATGAAGGGCCTTTCGCCCAGGAACCTCGGCTACATGAAGGCGTTCGCGGAGGCATGGCCTGAAGAACCAATTTTGCAACAGCTTGTTGCAAAATTGCCGTGGGGTCACAACGTGCGCCTCCTCGACTACGTGAAGGACCCGCTAGAGCGACAGTGGTACGCTCAGACGGCCATCGAGCACGGCTGGAGCCGAAACGTTCTGGTGATCCAGATCGAGGCAGGACTGTATGGACGGCAGGGGAAGGCGATAACAAACTTCACCAAGGCCCTACCGGCTCCCCAGTCTGACCTGGCCCAGCAGCTTCTGAAAGATCCATACAACTTCGATTTCTTAACGCTGTCCAAGGACGCCGATGAACGGGAAGTCGAGACCGGCCTCGTAGCGCAGATCCAGAAGTTTCTTTTGGAGCTGGGCACGGGTTTCTCGTTCCTCGGAAGGCAGTACCCGATTGAAATTGCCGGTGAGGAATACCGGCTCGATCTGCTCTTCTATCACATCAGACTTCGCTGTTTCGTGATCATCGACCTGAAAAGCGGCCCTTTCAAGCCGGAGTACACCGGCAAGATGAACTTCTACCTTGCAGCAGTTGATGACATGCTCAAGCATCCATCCGACAACCCAAGCATTGGGCTTATTCTCTGCAAGAGCAAGAAAGAGCTTGTTGTCGAGTACGCTCTTCGGAACACGGCAACGCCGATGGGGATTGCCAAGTTCAAGCATCTTGAGAAGCTGCCAGAGGAACTAAAGGGCAGCTTGCCGAGCATTGAAGAGATCGAGGCCGAGCTGGCCGCGTCAGAGAGTGAGACGGAAGAATGAACGTGAGTGGAGATGATTTCGAAACAGAGGCGATCGCTCTACCGGCTACAAAGGGCAGGCTGACGAATCAGCAGATCCTTCTTGGAGTGGACTTGTCCCCTTTTTTGAGACAAACGGTTAAGACTCAAAATCCAACGAATGGAGAATTGAGTCATGGGTCAAGTACGAAGGCGATTCAGCAAGGAGTTCAAGTTGGCGGCGGTGCGGCGGCTTG
>Ga0194132_10009366_pt1 | contig 13526 bp, 16 predicted proteins | sample TA2KigOf80mmetaG_FD_148612 | JGI IMG/M metagenome (GOLD analysis project Ga0194132, IMG submission 148612) | Freshwater microbial communities from Lake Tanganyika, Tanzania - TA2015054 Kigoma Offshore 80m | ecosystem: Environmental > Aquatic > Freshwater > Lake | place: Tanzania: Lake... | reverse complement strand
CGCCGGGGGAGGGGGGGGGTTTCCCCCCGGCCCCGGGGGGGGGGGGGGGGGGGGGGGGGGGGGGCGTCTCGCACCCCCCCCAACTACAGCCGAGAAAAGTTCGCGATGATGTAGCCGGCGATCGAGTGACGCGAGGGGCGGATCGGGAGCTCGTCGGCCGGGAACCAGCGCGCGTCCTCGAGCTCGGTCGTGTCGACCGCGATGTCGCCGCCCGCGTACTCCGCCACGAAGCCGCACATGAGCTGGCTCGGGAACGGCCAGTTCTGGCTGCCGACGTAGCGGATCTCACCGACCTCGACGCCGACCTCCTCCATCACCTCGCGGCGCACGCATCCTTCGAGCGACTCGCCGTTGTCGACGAAGCCCGCCACGAGCGCGTAGCGGCCCGGCGCCCACTCCGCCTTGCGCGCGAGGAGCACGCGGCGGTTCGGCGTGTCACGGATCATCGTGATCGTGCACGGGTGCAAGTGCGGATAGTGCTCGTACGCGCAGCGCGGGCACTGCTTGCCCCATTCGCCGACGATGCGCGTGGTCGCGTCGCCGCACCGCGGACAGAAGCCGCTCGTCGACTCCCACCAGAGCAGCTGCGCGGCCATGCCGCCGAGCGTGAGCAGGTCGTCGGGAAGCTTGGTGCCCCGCATGGGCACGATCGTCTCCGCGTGGTAGCCCGGCGGCAGCGGCGCGTCCTTCGGCAGCGCGAGCACCCAGAACGCCTCGTCGCCGCAGTGGCCGAGACAGGCCGGCTCGCCGGTCGCCGCGTCGAAGCCCGCGGGGCGCTCGCCTTCGGGGAGCGAGATCTCGTGGCCGTCCGTGCCGACGACAACGCTCTGCTCCTGCATGATGAGCCAGCGTCCCTTGGGCGCGCCGGCGACGGCGCCTCGCTTCGCGGGCTCGAAGCCATTCTTCAGACAGCCACGGTTGAACGGCAGGTACGCGGCCAGCGGCGCCATCTCGTTCATGAGCGATTCTCCCACCACGGATAGAAGGGCGGCATGTCGACGCTCGGCTTGAGCGTGAAGCGCGCGGGCCGCTTCTCGACGAACGCGCTCACGCCCTCGTAGGCGTCGGCGCCGCGTCCGGTCCAGAACATGCCCTGCGAGTCGAGGCGATGCGCCTCCATCGGATGGTCGGCGCCGAGCAGCTTCCACAGGAGCTGGCGCGAGAGCGCGACGGACACCGCCGAGGTGTGATCGGCGATCTCGCGCGCGAGCGCGCGCGCGGCCGGCAGCAGCGCGTCCGGCTCCACGACGCGGCTGACCAGGCGCGCGCGCAGCGCTTCGTCGGCGTCGAACACGCGGCCGGTGTAGACCCACTCCGCCGCCTGCGCGATCCCGACGATGCGCGGCAGGAACCACGTGCTGCACGCCTCGGGCACGACGCCACGCCGCGCGAACACGAAGCCCATGCGCGCGGCGGACGACGCGAGCCGCACGTCCATCGCCAGCGTCATGGTGATGCCGAAGCCGACCGCGGGTCCGTTGATGGCGGCGATCACGGGCTTCTTCAGGTCGAACAGCCGGAGCGTGACGCGTCCTCCGCCGTCGCGATGGGTCTCGGCGGTGACGCCCTCGCGAGAGAACGTGCCACCGCCGCCGGTCAGGTCCGCGCCGGCGCAGAACGCGCGCCCGGCGCCGGTGACGATCACCGCGCGCACACGGTCGTCGCGATCGGCCTCGTCGAAGGCGGCGGTCAGATCCTCGATCGACCGGGGCGTGACCGCGTTGAGCTTTTCGGGACGGTTCAGCGTCACGGTGCAGACGCCGTCGTCCACCGCGTAGAGGAGCGTCTCGAAGCTCACCGGTGGATCAGGTCGCCAGCATGCTGACGCTCACCTTGCCCGGAGGCTCGGGCGTCGCAGACGCCGGCGGTGGCGGCGGGCCGAGCTTCTGGAGCTGCGGCATCACCTCGCTGGCGAAGAGCCGGAGGTTCCGCTCGGCCTCGTCGTACGGCATCCCCGCATAGCTGAAGACGCCGACGAAATGGTCGTTGCCGACGCGGCGGCGGATGTCCAGGATCTTCTCGTAGCACTGCTCGGGCGTGCCGGACACCTGGAGGTCGACGAAGAAGTCGATCACGCCCTCGGTGCCGTACGTGGCGATCTTCTCCGAGAACTTGCCGTAGTACTCGTAGCCCTTCGTCGTCTTCAGGTGATCGCCCGCGAACTGGTAGTGCGCGAGCACCGACTCGAAGTAGCCGCCGATGTAGCGCCGCGCCATCTCGCGCGCGCGGCCGGGGTCGGGGTCGCAGAACGTCCACCCGGCGCAGATTGGAGGAGGCGCGTCGATGCTATTGACGCGGCGATAGATCTCACGGTAGGCGCCGAGCTCCTTCGCCACCTCGCCCCACGGCTTCTGCGGGATGATGAGCACGCCGACGCCGAGCTCCGCCATGATCGGGACCGACTCCGGCGACACGGCCGCCGCGTACGTGCGGCCGCGGAACGACTTGAACGGCGCGGGCCGGATCGCCTTCTTCGGCTGCTTGACGTAGCGCCCGTCGAACTCGACGTACCCGGTCTCGAGCCCGCGCAGCAGCATCTGGGCGGATTCGACGAAGCGGTCGCGCGACTCGTCCATCGAGAGCCGGAACCCGTCGAACTCCACCTTCCCGGCGCCGCGGCCGAGCCCGAGGATCAGCCGCCCGTCGGAGATCGCGTCGAGCATCGACACTTCCTCCGCGACGCGGAGCGGATCGTGCCACGGCAGGACGACCACCATCGACCCGAGCTGCAGGCGCCGCGTGCGGCCCGCCATGTACGTGAGGAACTGCAGGACGTCCGGACACATCGTGTAGTCGGTGAAGTGATGCTCGACGGACCAGATCGACTCGAAGCCGAGCGGCTCGGCGAGCTCCGCGAGCCGGAGCTCCTCGCGGTAGACCTCGTGATCGGAGATTCGACGGCCGGGATTCTGGAAGATCGACGCCATGCCGACTCGCATGGCCGTCATTCTACTGCGATACGATCGCCCCATGACCTCCGTGCCGCAGGCGTGGCAGGCGGTCGGCGATCTCTATCACGCGTACCTCACCGGCCTCATCCTCACGACGGTGACGCGGCGGAGCGCCGACGACGCCGCCGAGCTCCTCTTCCAGGTCTTCCGCCGGCAACAGCTCGAGAAGTTCCTTCCGGGCCTCGCGAAGCTCGGGCTCCGCGGGCTGCCGGACGCCGTCGCGTGCGCGCAGTATCACTACCCCTCGAACGACGTCGGCGGCGTGCGCGTGGAATACATGCCGGAGTCGGAGCGCAAGGCGTGGGTGCGGTACGTGCCGCCGCGCTGGATCCATCCCGACGCGACGATCTGCGCGGTGCCGAGCGCGGTCACGCGCGCGATCCTCCGCGGCTGGCACGCGAACAACGGCGTGCTCCTCGGCAACCCGCGCCTCGGGTTCGTCTGCACGAAGATGACGACCGACGGCCAGCCGGGCCTCGAGGGCTACTACGAGGAGGCCGATCGTCCGCTCGCGCCCGACGAGCGGCTGCGCTTCGCGCCGGAAGAGGATGCACCGGACTTCGATCCCGCGCGCGTCCCCCGCCTCGACAGCGCGACGTGGCCGCCCGAGCGGCTGGCGAAGGCGATGCGCAACTACGCGATGACGTACGTGCGCACGATGCCGCTGGCGCTCGTCGACGTGTTCGGCGCGGACGAAGCGCGCCGGCTCGGCGGAATCACGGGCCGGCTCATCGGCATGCAGCTGTGGCAGAAGACGGCCGAGACGCTCGGCGCGAAGGACCACACGCCGGAGGGATTCGCGGACGCGCTCGTACGTCTCGGCGACGCGCAGGGCGACGCCACGACGTGCACGCGCGAGGGAGAGGGGCTCGTCGTGCGTCAGGCGTCGTGGCGATTGATGGGCGATACCGCGACGCTGTCGCCCGCGATCTTCGACGCGTGGAACGAGCTGTGGGTGGGCGCGCTGTCCGTCCACGATCGCCGCGCCCGGCTCTCCGTGGTGGAGCGGCCGGGCCCCGCCGGGGCCTCGATCGCGTGGAGGATCGACGCTGGGCGCCGCGCGTAAGCGCACGGGCCGGCCGCGCTATCGGCCGCTCTCCGAGTCACCGCTCTGGCCGGCGAACCGCCGGTACTACGATCGCGCCGGCGTCGAAGCCTGGCGCAGCGGCACCGTCCCGCACTACGTCACCAACAGTGTCGCGCTCGCCACCGCGTACGTGCGTGTCGTCTTCGGCTTCGTGCGCGACGCGCCGCGCGCGGCGGGTGGGCACTCGGACCGATCGCGGCTTTGCCGCGACCGGTCCGTTGGGGGGCTTGGGGGGCGCCCGGAGCCCCCCATCTATGTGATCGAGCTCGGCGCGGGAAGCGGACGATTCGCGTTCCTCTTCCTCACCGCGCTGGAAGCCCTCGAGCGGGACGCGGGCGTCGGCCCGCTGCCGATCCGCTATGTGATGACCGATGCGACGGAGAGCAACATTGCCTTCTGGCGACGCCACGAGGCGCTGGCGCCGTTCGTTCGAGCCGGGCGCCTCGACTTCGCCCGGTTCGACGCGGAGACTGACGGCGCGTTCCGACTGCGTCACGCCCGACGCACGATCTCGCCGCGCGCGCCCGTCGGCCGCCTGGTCGTCGTCGCGAACTACGTCTTCGACAGTCTCCGGCACGACGCCTTCGTGCTGCGCGGCGGCCGCGTGTACGAATATCTCGCCGCGGCGGCCCTGCCCGCGCGCGGGCGGGCCGCCGACGTGTCGCTCCCGTGGCGCGTGGGCGCGCGCGTGACGGCGCCGTACGGCGACGCCGCCTTCGATACGATCGTGCGCGACTACGCGACGTCCGCGCGCACCGGCCGCGTCGTCTTCCCGATCTCGCCGCTGCGGTGTCTGGCGCGCTTCGCGGCGCTGGCGCAGGAGGACATGCTCGCGCTCGTCGCCGACCGTGGGACCGCCACCGCGGCCGAGGCCACCGCGCTGCCGGTCAACCTGAAGCTGGCGCGTCACGGAAGCATCTCGCTGCCCGTGAACTTCCACGCGCTCCGCACGTGGGTGACGAGCCGCGGCGGCCGGGCGTTTCGTCCGGCGAGAACGCCGCGCCACCTGCACGTCGCCGCCTTCGTGCTCGGCGCCCGCGCCGGCGGATGGCCGTCCACACGCGCGGCGTACGACGAGGCGATCGCGCACGGCGGCCCGGATGCGCTCTACCACCTGCGCCACGCGCTCACGGACACGGCGGAGCGCATGAGCGCGAGCCAGCTCCTGGCCGTGATCCGCCTCTCCGGCGACGACGCCCGCGTGATGGCGGAATGCATCCGGCCGCTGTGGCGGCACGTGACGCACGCGGACGCCCGGCGGCGCATCGAAATCCGTGACGCCGCGCGCGCGGCGTGGGCGAACTACTATCACCTCGGCGAGGACTACGACCTCGCGTTCAACCTCGGGCTGCTGCTCTACGAGGCGCGCGCGTACGTGGACGCGCTGGCGCTCTTCCAGGAATCACTACGTCTCTACGGCGATGACGCCGCGACGCTCTGGAACGCGGGCCTCGGTTACGTCGCGCTGGCCAAGCCGGACGAGGCGACGGCGTCGTTCCAGCGCGCGCGGGCGCTGGCGCCGGGCTACGGTTCGGCCGGGCTCGCACTGGTCACATCACATGGGGGGACGCCTCCAGCGTCCCCCCAAGCCCCCCGGCGCTCCGCGCCCCGGCGAAGCCGTGGCGCTCCGCGGGTGCCGAATACTAGAGGTTGACGCCCTTCATTTGAGGCTCGGGATAGCGGAGGCCGGCGGCGGCGCCGGCGGGGATCGCGGCGGCGATCCGCTTGACGTCCTCCGGACTCAGCTTCACGTTCAACGCGCCGATGTTTTCCTGCAGCCGCGCCTGCCGCTTCGTGCCGGGAATCGGCAGGACGTCCGCGCCCTGGGCGAGCATCCACGCGAGCACGAGCTGCCCGAGCGTGCAGCCTTTCTCGCCGGACATGCTCTCGATCCGCTCGACCAGCTCGCGGTTGCGTGAGAGGTTGCCGTCCGCGAAGCGCGGATGGTCCCGCCGCCGGTCGCCGTCCGGAATGTCGGATCGATGCGGTGCACGTAGTAGAGATCGATCACCTCGACGCCGAGCCGCTTGAGGCTCGCGTCGCAGGCCTGCATGACGTACTCCGGCCGGCCGTCGACGAGGTTGCCGCCGCCTGCCGGGTTCTTGACCTGCCCGAACTTCGTGGTGACGAGCGCCTTGTCGCGGCGTCCCTTCAGCGCGCGTCCGAGCAGCTCCTCGCCCTGGCCCCAGTCGTCCATGTCCGAGGAGTCGAGGAGGTTCACGCCGAGATCCAGCGCCTTGTGAATGACCGCGATGCATCGGCCTCGTCGAACTTGCCGTAGGTGCCCGACTTCGACATGAGCCCGAGCCCGATCGCCGACGCCTTGATGCCACTGTTCCCGAGCGCGCGCTGTTCCATGCCGACCTCCCGTGGTCTCGACGCGGATTCTACCCGAACCGCGGCGGCGTTCATCCGCGTACGAGCAGCACGAGGCCGGAGACGAAGAGCAGCACGAACACGATGCGACGGAACCGCACCACGTCGACGCGCGTGAACAGGCTCATGCCCACCAGCGTGCCCGCGAGCGCGGGCACGAGGTAGACGCCGGTGAGCCGCACGACCTCGTCCGTGACGAGGCCCGCGATCGCGTACCCGACGAGGATCACCGTCTGGTTCACGAGGAAGAACGCCTGCAGATTCGCCTTGAACGTGCGTGGTCCCCACCCCTGCGTGGTCGCGTAGATGATGACGGGCGGCCCCGGCAGCCCGACCGCGCCACCAAGGACGCCGGCGAGCACGCCCGCGCCGACGCCCCAGCCCGGCGCGCTCAGTCGTCGCGGAAACTTTCCCGAGAACTCGAGCGTGACGACGACCACGAGCATGAGCCCGATGAGCCGGTTCACCACGTCGGCCGGCGCGACCGCGAGCACCCACACGCCGGCGGGCGTGCCGGCGAGCGAGCCGAGGAGCAGCGCGACGAGGGGCCGCGGCGTGACCTCCCGCCGTAACGGCACGTAGAGCACGACCGCGAACACGATCGTGAGCACCGTCATCAGCACGACGGCGTCGCTCGTCGTCATGATGAAGGGCAGGAACGCCATCGCGACGAGGCCGGTGCCGAAGCCGGCGAGTCCGAAGACGACGTGCGCGGCAACGATGACGACGGCTCCGAGCAGCCAGGCGGCGGTCACCGGCCGAGCCTACGGGCACACCGATTGCTCGATCAAGACGTGACTGCGGTGCATCACTTGCAAGCTTTACGAGGTGATCATGCAGCTCGACGGTCTCATCGAACGGCTGGCCGCGTTTCATTCCGGCACGTTGCCCGTCATCAGCCTGTATCTGGACGGACGGCCCGATCAGCACGGGCGTGAGCGCTACGGCGTGTTCGTGCGCAAGGAGCTCGCCGCGCGCGCGCGTGCCTGGGCGGATCGCTCGCCCGAGCGCGGCAGCTTCCATCGCGACGTCGATCGCATCCTCACGTGGCTGCACGAGGAGGCGCGTCCGTCGGCGCACGGCCTCGCGATCTTCGCGTGCGCCGGCGCCGCGGACTTCCGCGGGCTTCTTCGAGGCGGTGCAGCTCGAGGGTCCGGTCGAGCAGCACCAGATCTTCGTCGGGGCCACGCCGCGGCTCCTGCCGCTCGCGCGCCTCCTCGCGGATCGCCATCAGCGCTACGCGGCGGTCGGGCTCGACACGCAGAGCGCGCGCATCTTCGTCTTCGGGCTCGGCGAGCTCGAAGCCACCGGCGAGATCGAGGGCGAGAAGACGCGGCGCACGATGACGGCGGATGGCACGTGAAGGACGTGATCGACGCGCTCGACGACATCGTGCGCGCGGAGTCGCTCCGTCGCGTGGTGTTCGCCGGCGACGAGGTCGTGGTGCCGCTCGTCCGCGATCAGCTTCCGAAGGCGCTCGCGGACACGGTCGTCGACTTCATCAAGATGGACGCCTCGGCCGGCGATCGCGAGGTGGTCGAGCGCACGCTCGACGTGGGGCGTCGGGCCGACGCGTGCGAGGACACGGAGGACGTCGAGCGCGTCCTGGGCGCGCAGCGCTCGGGTGGCCTCGGCGCTGCGGGCCTCGAGGAGACGCGCGTGTCGCTCGTCAACGGCCAGGTGCGCGAGCTCCTGCTCAGCGCGGACGAGAACGCCATCGCGGGAGCGAACGGGCAGGCCGGAGCCGAGATCGCCGAGGCGCTCGTCCACCAGGCCTACGCGACGTCGGCGCGCGTGAGGTTCATCGACGATCCGTCGCTCCTCGCGCCGGTCGGTGGCGTCGCCGCGCTGCTGCGATTCCGCGTCGGAGGCATCGCCGCCTGAGCAGCACGAACAACGTCCATCCGGATGAGTGCCCGCCGGCCGGGCGTTACTCCGGCGGCTATCCGGCACCGAGGTCACGGGGGCCGACACCCTCATCCCCGTCCTTTGCGGCGGGCCTGCTCGATGCGGCTTCACCCGGATGCGAAGCACCCGCGGCGGGCCCTTAGATACTACACGGCGCTCTCATCTGATAAGGTGGGCACGCGATGAGCACGCGCGAAGCGGTCTTCGTGGCCGGGCTGGACGCACGCGTCGACCGGATCCTCCAGGACTGCTCGGCCTGTGGACGCTGCGTCGAAGTGTGTCCCACCGCCGAGCCCGGCGGCGTCGATCGTCGCGATCCGACACAGGTCGTGCGCGACGTCCTCGCGATCCTCGGCGGCGCGGGCGATCCCGCGAGCGCGGGTGCCCGGTGGGCCGAGACGTGCACGGGCTCGGGCCGGTGCATCACCGCGTGCAACGACGGCGTCAACCCGCGGTTCATGCTCGCGATGACGCGCGTGAAGCTCAACGAGGCCAAGGCGGCGGAGCAGCGCCGCGCGACCGGCCAGAAGGCGTTCAACACGATGTCCCAGGGCGTGAAGGTGCTCTCGCGCCTGCAGCTCCCCGCGGACCTCGTGGGCCGCGTGACGCGCTCGGCGCACGCGAACGAAGGCCCGGCTCCCGACGTCGTCCTCTATCTGGGCTGCAACGTGATGCGGACCCCGCACATCGCGCTCCTGTGCATGGACGTCCTCGACCGCATCGGCGCGCGGTACGCGGTGTTCGGCGGACCGGCGAACTGCTGCGGTGTCCTCCAGTTCCGCGCGGGCGACACGAAGACCGCGGGCCGCGTCGGCGGCAACACCGTGGCCGGCTTCGCGGCGACGGGCGCCGCGACGGTCCTCACGTGGTGTCCCACGTGCAACATCCAGCTCGGCGAAGTCGTGATGCCGTCGACGCACGCCTCGCCGAGCCAGGCGCCGTTCGCGCTGGACCACGTCGTGCCGTTCATCGCGTCGCGGCTCGATACGCTGCGCGCTCACTTCGTCCATCGCGTCGACAGGCGCGTCGCGCTCCACGAGCATCCCGGCGTCGCGGGCGTGACCGAAGGGGCCCTGAAGATCCTCGGCGCGATCCCGGGGCTGACGATCGTCGACCTCGAGCAGCCGCGCGTCGGCTACATGTGCAACTCGCTCGCGCCGGTCCCCGCGTACAAGCGCGCGCTGCACGCGCGGGAGCTCGAAGCGGCGGCCGCCGCCGGGGTGGACGCGCTCGTCGGGATCTACCACGCCTGTCATCGCGAGCTGTGCGCGCACGAGACGACCTACCCGTTCCGCGTGGTGAACTTCCTCGAGCTCGTCGGCGAAGCGATGGGCGTCGATCGTCCGGATCTCTTCAAGCAGTGGAAGATGATGCAGGACGTCGATCGCGTGCTCGCGGAGATCGGCGGTCAGATCGCGGCCGCGGGGCTCGACGTCGACGCCGTCCGGGAGGTCATGGCGACGGCCATCCTCGGCGAACAGCCGCTGCCCGTCGGTCGCTTCTTCCCCGAGTAACGGCCGCGTCTAACGATCGGGGGGTGCGCCCGGCAGCCGAGGCGCGGCCGCCGGCTCGACCGCTTCCACGGACGCCGCAATCGGCATCGCGCCCGCGGTCACGCTACGCTTCAGCGCGACGGAGACGAACCGTCCCTCTCTGAGGTGCGCGAGCGCGCTCGCGTCGAGCCCCGCGGTGTTGACCTCGTAGATCCGGTCGTCTTCCCCGCGCAGGACGAGGATGCCCTCGCGGTGCCGCAGCACCCAGCCGCGCGCGGTGCGGGCCAGGCCGAGCACGTCGGTGAGCGCTTCGAGGGCCGTGGACGGCTGCGTCTGCGCGACAGCCGCGGGAGCGACAGCAGCGGCGGCAACGAGCGTTGCCAGCACGGTCGTGACGGGTGCCTTGACGTCGGTCATCGCCGCCGGGGTGATGCAACTTTCAAACCGTCACAGATCGGATTACAGTCCCCGCGTGGAGAGCGCCGTCCGCCGCTTCGAAGCCGCGTTCAACGCGCAGGACGTCGACGCGCTCGTCGCGTGCTTCACGGACGGCGCGACGTACACGGACACGTTCTTCGGGCCCCACACCGGCCATGCCGCGCTGCGCGAGATGTTCGCGCGGATGTTCCGCGAGGGACGGGATTACGCCTGGCGCATGGAGGTCGTCGTCGAAGACGCGCGCTACGCCGCCGCGGAATGGAGCTTCGGCTACGTGGCGACCGACGCGCTGCCCCGCAGCGCGGGCCGCAAGGTCGCGTTTCGCGGGATGAGCCTGTTCGTGCTCGACGGCGGCCGGATCGCCGACTACCGCGAGTACTTCGACGAAGGTCTGGCGCTGCTCCAGCTCGGCTTCGCGCCCGAGTCGCTCGCGAAGGTCCTTCGGCGCCGCCTCTAGCCGGCGGCGATCACGTCGAGCGCGATCTCCACCGCCCGCCGCATCAGCGTCAGGTCCATGCTGGGCTGATCGAGTCCCGACGCCGCGACCATCGACGGCAGCGGCGGCACGTGCATGAAGCCGACGCGCGGCGGGGCATCGTGCCGCGCCACGGCGTGCAGCGTCGTGTACAGCGTCTGGTTGCAGAGATACGTGCCGGCCGTGTCCGAGAGATACGCGGGAATGCCGGCGTCGACGAGACGCGCGACGATCGTGCGCGACGGGAGCGTCGTGAAGTACGCCGCCGGCCCCGACGGGACGCACGGCTCGTCCTGTGTCTGACACCCGGCATTGTCCGGCACCGCGTAATCCATCACGTTGACGGCGACGCGTTCGAGCGCGATGCGCGCGCGGCTGCCCGCGAGGCCGAGTCCGAGGACGGCGTCGGGCCGCACGGTGTCGAGCAGCGCGAGCATGCGCGCCGAGGCCTCCGCATGATGGACCGGCAGCACCGTCGCGCGAACGACGGCCTCGCCGACGCGGTAGCCGTCGAAGCCGCGCGCCAGCTCCTCGGAGGGATTGGCCTTGTACGGCGTGAACGGCTCGAAGCCCGTGACGAGAATGATCATGCGGAGAGCGCGCCGCGGAAGCGGCGAATGACGCCACGCGCGGCCGCGTCGCCCTCGAGATGAACGCGCGTGGTGCCCTCGTCGGCGGGCGCCGTCCGCACGCGGACGACCGCCGCGGACGACACCCGGGCCTCGAGGGTCCCGGCCTCGCTGTCGTAGCGGGTGATGCGCGCGCCCAGCCGCCGCAGCGCGGCGGCGCTCGACAAGAGCGCCGCGTCGGGTTCAGCCGCGACGATCACCGCGCGCGCGGGACGCCACCACCACCGCATGCGCGCACGATAGCACGCGCCGCGCGTGCCATCCGCCCCGATGGCACCGCGATCGATGCCACGAGCGTGCGCCAGACGGACGAAGAAAAGCGCTAGGGCTCGACGGGCGTTTCGGGCCGGCTCGCCCACTCCGTCCAGGAGCCGTCGTAGACCGCCGCGTCGGCTCGACCGACGCGGTGGAGCGCGAGCGCCAGCACCGACGCGGTGATGCCGGAGCCGCACGTCGTCACCACCGGGCGCGTGAGATCCACGCCGGCGGCGACGAAGGCCTCGCGGAGCGCGGGTGCCGGGCGGAGCGTGCCGTCAGGCGCGTGCAGGTCGTCGTACGGCAGATTGAGGCTGCCGGGGATGTGGCCGCCGCGCAGGCCCGCGCGCGGTTCCGGCTCGGTGCCCGCGAACCGGCCGCGCGAGCGCGCGTCGACGACCTGCTCGCTCTTGCTCGCGAGGTTCGCCTTCATGCGCGTGACCTCCCGGACGAGCCCCGGACGGAAGCGCGCGGTGAAGCGACGGGGCGTCGGGGTGACGGGATCGCTCGTGACCGGACGGCCTTCGGCGCGCCACTTCGGCAGCCCGCCGTCGAGCGCCGCGACCGCGTCGTGGCCGAAGACGCGGAACGTCCACCACACGCGCGCCGCGCTCACGACGCCGCGCGAGTCGTAGACGACCACGCGATCGTCGTCGCCGATTCCGAGCGCGCCGACGGCCTTCGCGAAGACCTCGGGCGCCGGCAGCATGTGCGGGAGTCCGCTCGAACGGTCGGCGATGGCGTCGATGTCGAAGAACACGGCGCCGGGCAGATGCGCCTCGGTGAATTCGCGCGCCGGATCGCGCTTCGCCTGCGGCATGTGCCAGCTGCCGTCGACGACGCGTACCGTCGGATCTTCGAGGCGCGCGGCCAGCCAGTCAGTGCTGACGAGGGCGGCGCTCACGCCCGTATCTTACGTGAAGAGCGACTCGGCGGCCTCCATCAGGGATTCCGAAAGCGTGGGATGCGCGTGGATGGTGAGCGCGAGGTCTTCGGCAAGCAGCGCGGCCTCGACCGCCAGCGCGCCCTCGGCGATGAGCTCGCCCGCGCCCGGGCCGACGATGCCCACGCCGAGCAGGCGGCCGGACTCCGGATCGACGACGAGCTTCGTCAGCCCGTCGGACCGGCCGAGCGTCGTGGCGCGGCCCGACGCCGCCCACTGGAACTTGGCGATCTTCACCGCGCGTCCGTCGCGCTGCGCCTGCGCTTCGGTGAGACCGCACCACGCGACTTCGGGATCGGTGAAGACGACCGCGGGCACCGCGACGCTGTCGAACGCCGCCGGCCGTCCGGCGATCACCTCCGCCGCGACCTTGCCCTGCCGCGACGCACGATGCGCGAGCATCGGCTCACCGGTCACGTCACCGACCGCGTAGATCGCAGGATCCGCGGTGCGACACCGCTCGTCGACCGCGATGAGGCCGCGCGCGTCGGCTCGCGCTTTCGTGTGCTCGAGACCGAGACCGTCGGTGGCCGCGCGCCGCCCGACGGCGACGAGCACGCGATCGAAGCGCTCGGTCCCCTTCCCCGCGAGCTCGGCTTCGATGCCGCCCGCGGTCTCGCGGACCGACGCCACCTTCGAATCGAGGTGGATGGCGGCGAACAGCCGCTCGCAGCGCCGCGCGAGCGGCTGCACGAGTTCGCGATCGACGCCGGGCAGCAGGCCGTCGGTCATCTCGACGACGGTCACCGCGCTGCCGAGCGCGGCGTACACCTGACCGAGTTCGAGGCCGATGTACCCGCCGCCGATGACGAGCAGGCGCTCCGGGATCTCCGCGATCTCGAGCGCGGCCGTCGAGTCCATCACGCGCTCGCTGGCCGGGAGCCCCGGCAGGCGCGCGGGCACGGAGCCGGTGGCGATCACGGCGTGGCGGAAGCGAATGACCTGCGGCTCGTCGCCGCCGATGCGGATCG
>Ga0194132_10009365_pt1 | contig 13526 bp, 11 predicted proteins | sample TA2KigOf80mmetaG_FD_148612 | JGI IMG/M metagenome (GOLD analysis project Ga0194132, IMG submission 148612) | Freshwater microbial communities from Lake Tanganyika, Tanzania - TA2015054 Kigoma Offshore 80m | ecosystem: Environmental > Aquatic > Freshwater > Lake | place: Tanzania: Lake... | reverse complement strand
CTTCTCGACGCCGAAGCGATTGGTCGCGTCGGGGAAGTGCTTGATCGCATGTTCGAGATCCAGTCATTGAGCGTGTCCCAGCCTTGGCCGGTGTGATTTTGCCAAAAGGGCGAAATAGGCTTCCGATTTCTCGGTCAGTCTGCCCATTCGCATGTCGCGAGTTCCATCCAAGACCGGGATCTCGGCCGAGGACGACGAGGATCTTCTCACCCCCCGATCCTCTTGCTCGCGCTTAGCCGCCGAGCAACGGCCACGATACCGCCAAGCGCGCTGGCAGCCGCCGGGACCAGGGTCACCAGCTGCTGCTGGTCGTCCTCGCTGACGCCATAGCCGACCATGCCGGCGATGCCGGCACCGGCGGAGATGAGCCCGCCCCAGACACCACTCGCTTCGGACCGGGCCTCGATCTCGGCGATGGTTTGCAGGTTCAGTTGCCCCTGGCGGCCGTGGGCTAGTGGGAATTGCCGCGAGGTAGTCGATCAGCGTGCTTGGCCGACCACGCCGATTGACCACGTGTTTGATCCCGGGCTTTGGTGGTGCAATCTTTTCCCACGAGTGGAAGGAGGCACTATGGGCCAGGTTCTACACCGCAGCGCCAAGCCTATCGACTGGTCGAGCTTAAGCGTTGGCGCGATCACCTCGGCGTGCCGCTCAACCTTCAGCCGAAGTTTTTTCCGGCCAACGAGAACCTCGGCGCGTGCCTGGTCACCGCGGCGCGCGATGCCGGTCAGGACGCGATGGCGCTGGCGCACGCGATTCTGCGCGCGCTGTGGGCTGAGGAGCGCAATACCGGCGATCCCGACACGCTCCGCGCGATCGTCTCGACCTGTGGGCTGGACGCCGCGACGTTGTTTGCCGCGGCCGAGAGCGATGCAACCAAGGCAAGCTACCAGGCCGGCACGGATCGGGCGCTCGCCGCACGGGTCTTCGGCGCCCCGAGCTACGTGGTCAACGGCGAGATCTTCTGGGGCCAGGACCGCCTCGGGTTCCTCGAGCGCGCGTTGGCCGAGCACGCCTGAACACCACCCTAGCGCCGCCGCGGCAGCGGTTGCGCCAGCCTCGGGTCCTCGGGCCAAGGGTGCCTGGGATAGCGTCCCCGCATGGCCGCGCGCACGGCCTGGTACGATCCCGCCCAGAAACCCGGCAGATCGCGCGTGACCTGAACCGGCCGACGCGCGGGCGAGAGCAGCTCGATGACCAGCGGAATCCGCCCATCGCCAACGCTTGGATGCACGGTCATCCCAAACAGGTCCTGCACCCTGGCGGCGATGGTCGGACCCGACGGCGCGTCATAGTCGATCGATAGTCGCTGGCCGCTTGGTGCGACAACATGCGTCGGCGCCAGAAGGTCGAGGCGCTTGCGTTGGGTGTGGCTGAGTCCCGCGAGTAGCGCCGCGTCGAGCTTTGATGGCGCGATGTCCTTCAGCGCGCGGCAGCCGACGAGAAACGGACCGAGCCAGCCTGCGAGGTCCGCGAGCAGCGTCGCGTCACCGACATCGGGCCAGGTGTCGGGCTCCAGGCGGTGCGAGAACCCAAGCCGAGAACGCAGGGCACGGGCTTCCACGCTCCAGGGGAGGGCATCGAGGCCGAGCCCGCGGAGACCCTCGATCAGCATGGCCGCGATCTGCTCAGCGCTGACGTCGTTGACCTGTGATTCCCGCAGCACGATGGCGCCCAGGCGCCGTTGCCGCTGCGCCTTGACCGCGCGCGCTTCAGTATCGAATTCGACTGAGTCGACCACCTCGATCCGCGTCTCATGGTCGCGCTCGATATCATGCTCATCGAGCGGCGCGGCCAGGAGGATGCGCTGTCGCGCGGCATCGCCGGCCAGATTGGCGATCGCGAGATAGGGCGCCTGGGCCAAGGCATGGCTGGAGTCGATCGTGACGCCGCGTCCGTTGGCCATGAGGAACTCGCCAGTCCGACCCGGTCGCGCCTTGGCGATGCGCTCGGGGAAGGCCAGAGCCAGCAACGAACCCGCGCGCGATTGATCGACGGCGGCGGCTTTGGCACCAAGCATGTCCAGCCATCGGTTCGCCATGCCGAGCGCAGCCTGGGCACGCTCGCCGCGGGCCCGATCGAGCGCCTCCAGTCGCATCCTGAGATCGACATCATCGCCGGCGAGGTCGCGTTCGGCGAGGAGAAGCGCGATGCGCGCCGCCAACAATCCTTCACCACGCCCGGCCGCCACGATCACCATATGCGCGAGGCGAGGAGGCAAGGGCAGGGCCATCAGCGCCTTGCCATGGGCGGTGAGCCGCCCCTTGGCATCAAGCGCACCCAGCAGACTCAGCAATTGGATGGCCTCGTTCCAGGCCGCCTCTGGCGGAAAATCGAGCCAGGATAGGTGATGCCGATCACCTACGCCCCAATCCGCCAGCGCAAGCCGGAGCGACGAGAGATCGGCATCGAGAATCTCGGGTGTCGGAAACGGCCTCAGGGCCCGCGTCTCGGGCTCATCCCACAGCCGGAGGCAGAGGCCAGGCGCGGTACGGCCGGCGCGGCCGCGACGCTGATCGACCGCGGCCCGCGAGGCGCGCTCGGTGACCAGAGCCGTCAAACCCATGCCCGGCTCATAACGCGGCATGCGGGCAAGGCCGCTGTCGACCACGACCCTGACGCCATCGATGGTGAGGCTGGTTTCGGCGATCGAGGTCGCAAGAATGACCTTTCGCATGCCTCCCGCTGCCGGCGTCAAGGCGCGATCCTGCTCCCGCGCCTCGAGCGCGCCATAGAGCGGCGCGACGATCACGTCTCGGCTGATTCCACCGTCCTCAAGCAGGCGTGCGGTTCGGCGAATTTCACGCCCACCCGGCAAGAACGCCAGAATGTCGCCCTGCTCCTTGTCGAGCGCACGGGTGATCGCGGAGGCCATCTGGGGTTCGATCGCGCGATGCGGCTCGCGCCCGAGATAGCGGGTCTCGATCGGATGGCTGCGCCCTTCGCTCGTGATGACCGGCGCGTCGCCGATCAGCTGTGAGATCGCACCGGCATCGATCGTCGCCGACATGACGAGCAGACGAAGATCGGGCCTGAGCCCGCCCTGCGCGTCAAGCGCCAGAGCGAGCCCGAGATCGGCGTCGAGGCTGCGCTCGTGATACTCGTCGAACAGCACCGCGGCGATACCCTCGAGGCCGGGGTCGTCGAGGATCATCCGGGTGAAGACGCCCTCGGTGACGACCTCGATGCGCGTGTCGCGGCTGATGCAAGATTCCAGGCGAACGCGAAAGCCGACAACGCGGCCGACGGACTGACCGAGCATCTCGGCCATTCGGGTCGCGGCGGCGCGCGCCGCCAGGCGCCTCGGCGCCAGCATGACGATCTTGCGGCCCCCGACCCAAGGTTCCTCAAGCAATGCCAGCGGCACGCGCGTGCTTTTGCCGGCTCCCGGCGGCGCGACCAGCACCGCGCGGGTACTTTCTGAAAGGACTCTCTTGAGCTCGGGAAGAACGTCATCGATCGGCAGCATCGTTCGGCAAGATAGACGCGCTGCGCAGAAATTTCAGTGCCCATCAAGCTGCGACTCGCGCGAGGCGGGCAGAACGGCCAAGGGCAAGAAGAGGAATCGCGAAAAGCAGAAGAATTCCGACATTGAGCACGATGTTGCCCGGTGCGTCCGACAGGATAGAGCCGAGGCTGTCGGCAAGGAACCAGGCGCCGATCGCGACCCACGCGGCGCGCCGGGCGCCGCCATCACCTCGGGCGATCGGCCCCAGGCTCAACCAGGTCATCATGCTGCCCCAGCCGATCAGGAGACCGCCGCTGATGCCATTGAGCAGGCGCGAGTCATCATCGAACTGATAGGCCCCGGGCTCGAAGCTCCAGCGCACCAGATCGAAGAAGAAGCCCCAGACCGCCGCGCCGCCGGGGTGACTCGCGGCAAGGGCAACGAGGCCGAACAGCACGACGCCGATCGATGCCGCGGCCAGACATCTCACCCAGTTACGCTTAGACATGGTCCGCCTCCTTCAATGCCATGCTTGGCAATCTCGTTCGATCGGTGACCCGAGACAATGACCTCGCAGGTAATGGCCATGGATCAGCGGTTCGTCATCAGCCCGCGATTGACAGGCGGGTGGGCGGCCCCATGATCACTCGGCTGCGAGGCAGGATGGAAAAGCGAGGCGCAATGGCGAACGACGTCGCGCAGAGACTGCGGGGCAATTGGAACTACCCGACCGCCATTCGGTTCGGCGCGGGCCGCATCTCCGAGCTGGCGGATGGTTGTCGCTCGCTCGGCATGAAGCGGCCCTTGCTCGTCACCGATCATGGCCTGAAGGCGAGCGCCATGATCGACGCCGCCCTGGCCGCCAACAAGTCCACGGGCCTGCCGACCGGCCTCTTCGCCGAGGTGCGTTCCAATCCGGTCGGCCGCAATGTCGGCGACGGGGTCGAGGTTTTTCGGGCCGGCGGTCATGACGGCGTCATCGCGTTCGGCGGTGGCAGCGCGATCGACACAGCCAAGGCGATCGCGCTCATGGTCGGCCAGAAGCGGCCGATCTGGGATTTCGAGGATCGCGAGGACCGGTGGACCCGAGTTGACGTATCAGGCATGGCGCCGGTCGTTTCGGTGCCTACCACCTCGGGTACAGGAGCCGAGATCGGGCGGGTTTCGGTGATCACCGATGAAGCGGGACCAACCAAGAAGCTGATCTTTCACCCGCGCATGATGCCGGGGCTGGTGATCGCGGACCCCGCGCTCACCCTCGGCCTGCCGCCCAAGCTGACCGCCTGGACCGGCATGGACGCGCTGGCCCACAACCTGGAGGCCTATTGCGCGGCCGGCTTCCATCCCATTGCCGAGGGCGTTGCGCTCGAGGGCGTCCGGCTGATCAAGACCTGGCTGCCAGCGGCGGTGAAAGACGGCAGCAACCTCGAAGCGCGATCGCACCTCATGGTCGCCTCGACCATGGGTGCCGCCGCGTTTCAGAAAGGCTTGGGCGCGATCCACGCGCTCTCGCATCCGGTGGGCTCGCTCTTTGACAGCCATCACGGGCTGACCAACGCGGTCTTCATGCCCTACGTGCTCGCCTATAACCGGCCTGCGATCGCCGGCAAGCTCATGGCCCTGGCGCGTTACCTTGATCTCAAGCCTGCAACGCCTGAGTCAGTGCTTGACTGGATCATTGCGCTCCGGGCGGAGCTTGAGATTCCGCATACATTGGGCGCGCTCGGCGTGCCTCGCGATGCGCTGCCACGCCTGGCGGCCCTGGCTGAGAACGACCAGACCTGTGCGGGTAATCCGCGGCCGGTCGGTCGTGCGGAGCTCTTGTCGCTCTATGAAGCCGCCCATGATGGTCGGCTGCCGGACGAATAGGAGGAGGGGAGACCATGCAAAAGGAAATCATCGAAATTCCGGTCATTTCGGAGGCGATCCGGCGCCTCGGCGTGCCCTTGTCGCCGGTCGTGCGAGCCAATGGCTTCGTCTTCGTCTCGGGCCTACCGCCGATCGACCTCGCAACCGGCAAGATCATCCGCGGCGATATCGAGGCCCAGACGGATGCCTCGCTCAAGGCCGTGAAAGCAGCGCTAGAAACGGCCGGCTCCTCGCTCGACAGGGTGGTGAAGGCGCTGGTCTATGTGAGCAACGCCGCCTATTTTCCGAGCATCAATCGGGTCTACGCCCGCTACTTTCCCGACAGGCCGCCGGCACGCACCTTTGTCGCGGTCGGCTCCTGGCCACTCGAGTTCGACATCGAGATCGAGTGCATCGCGCTCGCCTGACCCGCGAAAAACGCCAACACCACGAGGCAACAACAATCCCATGGCCCAGCTGATCTCACTCACGCTCGCCAAGAAGGCCAATGACATCCCGGTCACCCTGGCCGAGGACCATGAGACGGTCTCGGCCTTCGAGGCCATGCTGAAGAAGACCAAGAGCCGCCTCTATTGCGATGCCAATGCGCCGTCGGCCGTGCTCGAGGTGCCCGACAAGGCGGCGAAGGATGCGATCAAGGGGCTGGCCAAGCTGCCATTGATCGAGAAGGGCGTGGTGATCTGCAAGCCGGGCGCCAAATCTGTTCCCAAGAGCACCAAGCTTCGCTTCGATCCAAAGAAGACCAAGGTCCATTGGGCGCGGGATTTCGACCCCAATCGCGTCAAGGTGCCAACCTATGCCTACAACGAATTGGCGAGCGACGCCCCGGTCGAGGCGGTGTTCGGCTGGCTGATGCGCGCGCCGCGCTGGCCGGAATGGTATCCGAATTCGGCGAACGTCAAGCTGCGCTCCTTCGCCGGTAAGGACCTGCAGCTCGGCACTCATTTCACCTGGAGCACCTTCGGCGTCCACGTCGACACCTATGTCGAGGAGTTCGTGCCGCCCTATCGCATCGCCTGGCGCGGCTTCCTGATGGGTTCGGAGGTGATCCACGCCTGGGTTTTCGAACGGAACGGCTCAGGCTCCCGGCTGATCACCGAGGAGGTGCAACGCGGCTTCGTCTGCATCCTCGCGCATGATTTCTTCGTGCAAGGGCTGCACAAGAACCACCAGCTCTGGCTTGAGCGGCTGGCGAAGCAGGCCGAGAAGGGCATGCCCGACTGATCGATTGGGAAAAGAAAACGGCCCCGCCGGTTTTGCAGCCGACGGAGCCGTTGGTTGTTTCGCCCGCGCTCACACCTCGAGCGTACGGATCAACTCGGCATAGGCGGCCTCGGCGGCGGTGAGCGCCTCGCGGGCGTTCTCGGCCTCGATGCCGACCTTATCGAGCTCGGTCTCCTGCGCCGCGAGCTTGGTCAGATAGCGCGCGTGCAAATCGCTTTCGCTCGGCACCCGGCTGAGGTTGTCGCGCAGCCGGCTCTGATCCTCGAACAGGCGGGCCTTCGCCCCCTCAAGCCGCTCGATCGACCTACGCAATTTCTCGATCTCGGCGCGCTTGGCCGAAAGCTGCTTGAAGGCCGCACGAACCTTCGGATCGAGCGAGCCGTCCTCCGAATACCAAACGAGGTTTTCGGGCTGCATGTCGGCCAGCGCATAGCTCTCGGCGACCGTGCGGGTTAGGCCGACATCCGTCTCGATCGACTGGCCAGCCGCAACCTTCACCGGGATGCGATAGGCCGTATCTGTCAGCTCCACCCCCTCATGGCCGGGTTCGATCTCCCAGTCATAGCGTCGCGGGTGCTCGATCAGCACGGTGCGAGCATCGGCAGCGGACGACTTGATGCGATATTTCGTGCGTTCATTCTCGCGCACCGAGAGCTGCAAATAGCCCTGGTTGATCTTGCCCGACACGACCGTGCGCACTGATTTGTCCTCGCGATCGACGATCACAGCTTGGTCAACTGCGAAGCTCAGCAGGCGATCCTCGCCTGCCGGCATCGGCGCAAGCCGCGCATCACCCACATAGTCGACCGCGGAGCCGCGCCCGTCATAGAGCGTCACCACGCCGGGCGGCAGACCGGTGCCCGTGTCGTTCTTGAGCTTGACCGCGGCGAGCGGATGGCGTGCGTGCGTGCTCGGCTGATAGAGCGCGATCGTATCAGCCTGCACGGTTGCATCGATCACGGGCACGGTGAGCGACTGACCCGATGGCACGGTGACCGGCTCGCTCAGGCGCAGCACCACCTGGGTCGAGGCGTCCTCGCGCGCGGTCGCGAAGGCGCCACCGGCCATGCCCACGGGCTCAGGCGCCGGCACGGGCGGCGCATCGGCACTCATGGCTGCGCTTCCAGCCATCATCGAGTCCGCCACTTCCATTTCGGCCGGCGCCTCCGTTGATGCTCCGTCTCGACTCAATCGACCCATCTTCGTCCGCCGGTCCTCTTCATCGAGCGCGATCGAGCCCTGATTGACCTGGGGCAGCACGCGGCCGAGCACCTCGACCGGCACCTCTGGACGGCTGACGAAATAAGCTGTGTAGAGCGCCTGACGGAAGGTCACCGGGTTGCCCGAGGCGAGGGTGAGCTCGACACCTTCCCAATCGCGGCCGCTCAGGTTTTCGAGATGCGCCCAGCCCTGGAGGCCGTTCTTCGCCTTGGAGAGGCTCAGGCGGTAACTGGTCTTCCACAGGGGCGCCGACACGACATAACCGACGCGCACGCTGCGCTCGCCGGTTCCGCGCGCATTGATCTCGAGCGAACGACGATCGCGCACACGGTTCTCGGCGATGGCGTTCAAGGCGGTGTTAACCTGGGCTTCGAGCGCGGCATCGGCGAAGCGCACCGAATCCTGCTCCTCCAGGACGAATTGCTGAACGCCGGCGGCGGTCAGCAGGCTCACCCGGTGGCGCGTTGTAGTGCCAAGCCCATCGGGCAGCATGGTGATTTCGGGGTCGACCCCGATGAGACGACCGGTGAGCGCCCTCTTGCCGGTGATCACCACTTCGGCGCCGCGGAGCGAGCCGAACAGCGCCGGCGCCGATGTCAGCGCGTCAAAGCCGAATGGCAGATCACGGAACACCTCGCTCAGCGGCTCACGGCCCGGCAGGCGCACGGCGCCGACGCCGCCCTTGTCGTCGAATACGACAATGCTCTTCAGCACATCGTCGACCTGCTCGAGCGGCACGTCGAGCGCGAGCACCGCATCGCCATTCACCTGCGCTTCAAATTCGTAGTAGCCGACGCCACCGCTCGACAGAAGTACGCGCCTAAGTTTCAAGTCATCGGCAAGGGCAGGGGCGGCGAAGGCAACAATAAGTGTGAGCAAAATCACAAAGGGCATGAAGGTGCGACCACGCGGGGCCATGACGGTTCACCTCTTGTCGTGGAGACGCGAAACCAGACGACGCCATCCTAATCGCCTGAATCGGGCGAATTTACGGCGTCAACCATGGTCCCGCATTCAATCCATGGCAAGAGGAAGTCGTTCGCGCGGCCCTACGCCTTCTTTTCGCGTACGCCCAGGCGGATGCGTGCCCAGATCCGCTCATGGAAGTAGTAAAGGAACGTCTTGGTCAGCAACTCGGTCAAACCGATTGCGATCGTGGCCTTGTGATCGCCGGTGAATATGTAGGCGAGAATCAAGGTATCGATCGTACCGACGGTGCGCCAGGAGATCGCCTTGCCGAGGCTGCGCCACACGCGCTCGCGCGCCGGCTGGGGCAGGAGTCGTATCACCAACGTGAGACCAAACACGGTGAGGGAGCGCTGCCGACGCAGTGTCGCCAACCAGGCGGACACCATGCCACCAGCTTCACGCGTTTCATCGTTTGCCGCAACCAGCGTCGCACCTTCGAGCCGCCGCTCGATGAAGCCCATGCCGACCGTGTCATTGGTCTCCCGATCGATCAGGATGAACGAGCCGGTCTCGCGATTGCGCGCATAAGCGTCGAATGCGATCGGGCGGTCGAGCTTGAGCGCGACGACGCCGACCTCATTCATGCCAAGGTTCGTCGCGGCCTTGCGCTCGAGCGTGTGAATATCGATGAGCTGCTCTGGCGTCGCGCCAGAGGCTCCGACCGTCTTCGTGCCGACCTTGAGCAGGTAAGGCCGGTCAGCTGCAAACGGGCGCTCATTGAGCCAGAGCAGCCGCGCCTCGAGCTGGCGCGCCGTCTCCGCGGTCTCGGCCGCGCTCGTGATCAGATCGCCGCGCGAGATGTCGATCTCGTCGTTCAACACGAGGGTGATCGACTGCCCGGCGACCGCCCGCTCAAGGTCGCCGCCTTGAGTCACGATGCGCGCGACTTTGGACTCCTTGCCCGAGGGCTCGATGCGGATTCGATCACCGACCCAGACCGTTCCGCTGGTGATCAGCCCGGCATATCCGCGGAAATCGGGGTTGGGTCGATTGACCCACTGCACGGGCATGCGAAACGGCTGGGCCGCCGCGTCCGCCTCGACATCGATCGTCTCGAGCGTCTCCAACAGCGGGCGCCCGCGATACCACGGCATGGCGCCCGACGACGTCACGACGTTGTCGCCCTTCAGGGCTGAGAGCGGAATGGCCGTGATGTCCGCGAACCCAAGCTTCTGGGCAAACTGGATGTAGTCGCGCTCGATCTTGGCGAAGGCGAGCTCGGAATAGCCGACCAGGTCCATCTTGTTGACCGCGAGCACGATGTGGCGCACGCCGAGCATCGAGACGATCACGCTGTGACGGCGCGTCTGGGTCAACACGCCCTTGCGGGCGTCGATCAGGATCACCGCGACATCGCAGGTCGAGGCGCCGGTTGCCATGTTGCGGGTGTATTGTTCGTGGCCTGGCGTATCCGCCACGATGAACTTGCGCCGCTCGGTGTTGAAATAGCGATACGCGACGTCGATCGTGATGCCCTGCTCGCGCTCGGCCGCGAGGCCATCGACCAGGAGGGCGAAGTCGAGCCCGCCGCCCTGCGTGCCGGACCGGCGCGACTCCGTTTCCAGGGTGGCGAGCTGATCGTCGAACAGGAGCTTCGACTCATAGAGGAGCCGGCCGATCAGCGTCGACTTGCCGTCATCGACCGAGCCGCAGGTGATAAAGCGCAGCAGCGGCCGCTCGCTCTGCGTCCTTAGGAATGCGTCGATATCGTCGACCGCGCGGGCGGCAGCGCTTTGCATCAGAAATAGCCTTCCTGCTTCTTGCGCTCCATCGAGGCGCTGCCATCGTGATCGATCAGCCGGCCCTGGCGCTCGGACGTGCGTGCGAGGAACATCTCGCGCACAATCTCACTCAGCGTGGTGGCGTTGCTTTCAATCGCGCCGGTCAGCGGATAGCAGCCCAGCGTACGGAAGCGAACGGTGCGGATTTCCGGCGTCTCGCCCGGGTGCAGTGGAAGCCGATCGTCATCCACCATGATCAGCATGTTCTCGCGCTTCACCACCGGGCGGGGCGCGGCGAAATAGAGCGGCACAATCGGAATGCGCTCGCGGAGGATGTATTCCCAGATATCGAGCTCGGTCCAGTTCGAGAGCGGAAAGACGCGAATGCTCTCGCCTTTATTGGTCCGGCTGTTGAACAACCGCCAGGGCTCGGGCCGCTGGTTCTTCGGATCCCAACGATGTTCGGCCGAACGGAAGGAAAAGATACGCTCCTTTGCGCGCGACTTCTCCTCATCTCGCCGCGCTCCGCCGAACGCCGCATCGAAGCCATGTTTGTCGAGCGCCTGTTTCAGCGCCTCGGTCTTCATCACGTCCGTGTGGACCTTGGAGCCGTGCGTGAACGGATTGATGCCGCGACGCAGGCCATCCTCATTGGTGTGAACCAGCAGCTCGAGGCCAAGCTCGGCCGCACGCTGATCGCGGAAGGCGATCATGTCGCGGAACTTCCATGTCGTATCGACATGGAGCAGCGGAAAGGGCAGCTTGCCGGGGTAGAACGCCTTCATGGCGAGATGCAGCATCACCGCCGAATCCTTGCCGATCGAATAGAGCATGACCGGCTTTTCGCATTCGGCCGCGACCTCTCGCATGATGTGGATGCTCTCGGCCTCGAGCCGCGCCAGATGATCCAAGCGCACGGGCTCGGCCGTCATCAACGGCAACGCCGCGCGCGCGCTTGCCTGCGCTGAAGAACCTGCCTGCCACGCGGCGCTCTGTGCCACACCTGCGTTCAACGCTTCCATCTCATGCACTCCGTCTGACCAGGCGACCATCCGCCGCAACATGGAGGCCGCATTCTTTTTTCTCGTCCGCTTCCCACCACCAGCGCCCTGCCCGCTCGGGCTCGCCGGGCTCAAGTGCGCGCGTACAGGGCTGGCAGCCGATCGAGAGGTAGCCCTTATCGTGCAGCTGGTTGTAGGGCACTGCGTGCCGCTTCACGTATTCAACGACCGTAGGCCGATCCCAGTCATAGAGTGGGTTGATTTTGATCAGACCGCGCGCAGGATCGTGGCTGATCGCATCGACCGCGGAGCGCGCGGAGGATTGGTCGGCCCGCAGACCGGTGATCCAGGCCTCGGCGCCATCAAGGGCACGCGCCAGCGGCTCGACCTTGCGCACCTCGCAGCATGCCTTGCGGTTCTCGACCGAGGCATAAAAGCCGTTGATGCCGTGCCCGTCGATATGCGCCTCGAGCGCATCGTGCCGCGGGTAGAAGGCACGGATGCGCCGATCATAGCGCGCCTCGGTCTCGGCCCAGACCGAGTAGGTCTCGGGGAACAACCGGCCGGTATCGAGCGTTACCACATCGATCTCGAGACCGAGCGAGAAGACGGCATGGCAGAGCGCCTGATCCTCGATGCCGAAGCTGGTCGTGAGCACGATGCGGCCTGGAATCGCGGCGCGCACGCGCTTCAGCCGATCGTCGAGAGAGAGATCGCCGAGCGCCTCACGGAGGTGGGTAAGACTGTGCAGACGCTCGGTCACAAAGGGAGCTCGCATGGAATGAGGTGTAAGGGTGGGACGCCGCTACTCGGCAGCCGCCCGCTCGGACACGTCGGCTGCTTTAGCGCGCGCCGCGCGCCGAGCCGCCAGGATGTTGAGCGGACCGCCATAGCTGCGCTGATAGAGGCCACTGAACGCGCTTAGCGCGGCGAGCCACTGATCGCTCGGCTGGCGCCCGAAAGTTGCCGCATCCAGCTGCACCGTGTCGAAGCCGCAGGACTTGAGGTAGGCGAACTGGTCGGCGATCAGCGGCCCCACCGCGCGAAGCTCGCCGGCGAAGCCCGCGAGGCGCAATTGTCGTGCGATGCTGAAGCCGCGGCCATCGGTGAAGCTCTTGAAGGGAATCGCGATGAGATCGAGGCGCTGTAACCACGGGGTCAGGGTATCGACGCGCACCTCCGGCACAATCTCGACGCCGAACAGCAGAAGACCATGGGAGGGAAGTTGATCGAACTCCGCCTTCAAGCGCGCGACCGAGAGAATCACAGCGCCGGCGCGCGGGAGCGGGGTGTCATCGGTCAGTCGGACCCAGCGATCGGTGATCGCGCCGGTGGCATCAAGCAGCGGCATCGAAGGCCTCCTTGAAGGCATCGTGACCGAGGCGACGATAGGCCGTGATGAAGCTCTCGCCGGACTGACGACGCGCGAGATAGACCTCGACCAGGCGCTCGATGGCATCGATCGTTGCCTCGGCCGACAGGCCGGGCCCCAGGCGCTCGCCGACCGCCGCGGTCTCGGTCGGGTCGCCGCCGAGCGTGATCTGGTAGTACTCCTCACCGGCCTTCTCGAGCCCGAGAATGCCGATGTGCCCGACATGATGATGGCCGCAGGCGTTGATGCAGCCTGAGATCTTGATCGCGAGCGGGCCGATCGCGCGCTGCCGCTCGGCATCGGCAAAGCGCTGCGACAACGCCTGCGCGATTGGAATCGAGCGCGCCGTCGCCAGACTGCAATAGTCGAGGCCGGGGCAGGAGATGATGTCGGTGATCAGACCGACATTGGCGGTCGAAAGGCCGGCCGCTACCAGCTCGACATAAAGCGCCGGGAGATCATCCGCCTTGACATTGGGCAGCACGATGTTCTGCTCGATCGTTGCCCTGAGCTCGTCCAGGCTGAAGCGGTCCGCCAAATCCGCGAGCACATGCATCTGGTTGGCCGTGGCATCGCCCGGGACGCCGCCGATCGGCTTCAACGAGACGGTGACGATTGTGTAGCCCGGCACCTTGTGCGCGCCGACATTGGTCTCGACCCAGCGATGGAACGCCCCATCCTGCGCGCGCGCGGTACGAAGC
>Ga0194132_10009364_pt1 | contig 13526 bp, 12 predicted proteins | sample TA2KigOf80mmetaG_FD_148612 | JGI IMG/M metagenome (GOLD analysis project Ga0194132, IMG submission 148612) | Freshwater microbial communities from Lake Tanganyika, Tanzania - TA2015054 Kigoma Offshore 80m | ecosystem: Environmental > Aquatic > Freshwater > Lake | place: Tanzania: Lake... | reverse complement strand
GATCAAGGCGCTGGCCCAGCCCGACATCCGGCAGCGCCTGGCTCGCGACGCCATCGATCCGGAGCCGCTCGACCCCGCCGCTTTCGTCAAGTTCATCGAGGAAGAGACAAAGATCTGGGTGCCGATCGCCCGCGCCTCCGGTGCCAAGGCAAACTGAACCCCTCATGCTCAGCCGCGAACGCAACGAAGAGCTCTGCCGCACCGGCCCCGGAACGTTGATGGGTAATTTGCTCCGGCGCTACTGGATCCCGGCCCTTCACGCCTGGGAGATCGCCGAGCCGGATGGTCCGCCGGTGCGCCTGCAGCTGCTGGGCGAGAAGCTGGTCGCCTTTCGCGACAGCGACGGCCGCATCGGTATCGTCGACGAGTTCTGTGCCCATCGCGGCGTGTCGCTGTGGTTCGGCCGCAACGAGGAATGCGGCATCCGCTGCCCCTACCATGGCTGGAAATACGACGTGACCGGCCAATGCACCGACCTGCCGTCGGAGCCCGAGGAGTCCGGCCTGCGCCAGCGCATCCGGCTCAAGGCCTATCCCGCGATCGAGTGCGGCGGCGTGATCTGGACATACATGGGGCCACCGGAGCTTCAGCCGGCGCCGCCGACGCTGGAGTGGGTGGAGGTGCCGGCGGAGCGGCGCTACGTCTCCAAGCGCCTGCAGGAAAGCAACTATCTGCAGGCCATGGAAGGCGGGATCGACTCCAGCCATGTCTCCTTCCTGCATAGCGGCGCGCTGCACAAGGACCCGCTGTTCAAGGGCAGCAAGGGCAACGAGTACAACCTCGCCGACCGCATGCCGCATTTCGAGGTCGCCGAGTACGAGGGCGGGTTGCTGATCGGCGCGCGGCGCAACGCCGGCGACGACCGCTATTACTGGCGCATTACGCCGTGGATCATGCCCTGGTACACCATCATCCCGCCGCGCGCCGGCCACCCCCTCGGGGCGCATGCCTGGGTGCCCATCGACGACGAGACCTGTTGGGCCTGGAGCATCAACTACCACCCGAAACGGGCGCTCAGCTCTACAGAGCGGCAGGCCATGGAGGACGGCAAGGGTATCCACGTGAAATACCTGCCGGGCACGTTTATCCCCGAGGCCAACAAGCGCAATGACTACCTGATGGACCGAGCCGGCCAGAAGCGCGGCGATACCTACAGCGGGGTCGAGGGGATCGCCATGCAGGACGCCTCGCTGCAGGAAAGCATGGGGCCGATCCAGGACCGCGCCAACGAGCACCTGTGCTCGACCGACAAGGGCATCGTCATGGCGCGGCGCATGCTGCTCAAGGCGGCTGAAACCGTGCGCAACGGCGGCGCGCCGCCGGCGCTCGATCCCGCCTCGCAGCGCGTACGCTCGGTCTCGATCGAGCTCCCGAAAGCGGACGATTTCCGCACAGGTGCGCGGCACGGCCTGTTTGCCCCGCCGAACACCGATCCCGTCACCGTCTAACCGGAACGTCCCATGTCCCTGCGCGTTACCCTCTCCTGCTGGAACTATGACCGTACCCGCGCACTGGCCGACGGCCGGATCAGGCCCGATGGCATCGATCTCAACTACATCACGCTGCCCGTGGAAGAGACCTTCTTCCGCATGCTGCGCTACCGGGAATTCGACGCCTGCGAGATGTCGCTGTCGTCTTACTCGGTGTCGCTGATGCGCGATGATCCGCCTTTCATTGCCATCCCGATCTTTCCGTCACGCATGTTTCGGCACTCGGGCATCTACATCTCGACCAAGAGCGGCATCAAGCAGCCCCAGGATCTGGTCGGCAAGCGTGTGGGCAATCCGGAGTACCAGCTCACGGCACAGGTCTGGATCCGCGGCATCCTCGCCGACGAGTACGGCGTCGATCACCGCAGCATGAGCTACTTCACCGGCGGCGGGGAGACGCCCGGCCGCGAGGAGAAGGTGAAACTGTCGCTGCCGCCGGAGATCAAGATCCAACCTATCGGCCCGACCCAGACCCTGTCGCAGATGTTGGCCGGCGGCGAACTCGACGCGATCTTTGCCCCCCGCGCACCGTCCACCCTGCGCACCCGGCCCAAGGACGTGCAGCGCCTGTTCCCCGACTATGTGCCGGTGGAGAAGGCCTACTACAGAAAGACGAAGATCTTTCCGATCATGCACACACTCGTCATCCGCCGGGAGCTCTACAAGGCCAATCCTTGGATGGCGACCTCGCTCTACAAGGCCTTCGTCGAGGCGCAGAAGCTGGTCTACGAGGATCTCGATGAAGTGGCTGCGCTCAAGACTATGCTGCCCTTCCAGGCCGCCTGGGCCGAGGAGACGCGCCGCGAGATGGGCGAGGATTGGTGGCCCTACGGTTTCGCGCCCAACCGCGTGGTGCTGGAGACTTTCCTGCGGTATCACCACACTCAGGGCTTGTCGAAGCGGCTGCTCAAACCCGAGGAGCTGTTCGCACCGGAGACTCTGGAGGCATTCAAGATCTGATGGCCTTGCCGCGCATCGCCATCGCCCTGGGCGACCCTTCGGGTATCGGGCCGGAGATCGCCCTAAAGTCAGCCCTCGATCCGCGGGTGCTGAAAGTATGCCGGCCGCTTCTGGTCGGCGACCGGACGGCGCTCGAGACCCACGCAAAGGCCACAGGCCTCCATCCCGACATTCTTCCTTTCGACTCAGCCGACAAGGCTATTTGGAAGGATGGCACCGTCAGCTTGCTTCAGCGCAACCACTACAAGCCAGGCGAGTTCGCCCTGGGCCAGGTTGGCGCCATTCATGGCCGCGCTGCACTCGATGCGGCACAGGCGGCTATAGAGTCCGCACTGAGCGGCGCCGTCGAGGCGGTGGTCGCCGCCCCGCAGACCGAGAAGTCCATCGCTGCGGCTGGCGTGCATTTCGACGGCTACCCGACCTTCGTTGCCCGTTGTACCGGTACGGATCCCAACAACGCCTACCTGATGATCTGCTTTGGTGACACGCGCATCGTGCACACCACGCTGCATATCGGCCTGCGCAAGGCACTCGACCTGATCACTCGCGAGCGTGTCCATAACGCTATCGCCTCGGCACATGACGCTCTCCGGCGGCTCGGTGTCTCATCGTCGCCGCGCATCGCCGTCTCGGGCCTCAATCCGCATGCCGGTGAGGACCGGCTGTTCGGCGACGAGGATCTTGATGTGATCGCCCCGGCCATTAGCGACGCGCAGGCTCAAGGTATCGCCGCCGAAGGCCCGTTCGGCTGTGACATCATGTTCGGCCGCAAAGGCTACGATGCCTTCGTGGTCATGTATCACGACCAGGGCCATATCGCGGCCAAGCTGCTCGCTCCGTACCGCACGGCCGGACTGACCATCGGCACGCCGATCCTGTTCAGCTCAGTCGCCCACGGCAGCGCTCACGACATCGCCGGCAGGAACAAGGCCGATCACAATGCCATGGTCGAGGCGATCTTGCGCCTGGCTGGCGTCGGCCGCGCCTAGTCCACACGCTGCCCGAAGCAGATCGTGTAGCCATCCGGATCGCGGACGTAGATCTCCTTCATCCCATAGCCCTGCCGCGTCGGTGCCATTGTGATCTCTGCCTCTCGCTCCTTGAACTCGGCATACAGCGCCTCGACATCGTCGACGTGGATGTAACAGTCGAGCGCATCCCCGACGCGCTCGCGGTTGGAGCCTTTCCGCCCGTCATAGGCCCGGCGCAGGTGGATTTCCGCCCCGTCGCGATCGACCATGCCGAAGGCCGGCGGCTCCTCGAAGAAATAGCCGATGATGCGGAAGCCGAGCTTGTCCCGATAGTACTCAGCCGCCCGGCGCACATCGGCGACTAGAAAATGGGGACAGCTGGTCATCAGCTTGGGCATGAAGCTCCTCCCGCAAGGCCCCTAGGGTTTGCCGCCAGCCGCCACCCCGGCCTATGACGACCATCACCCGGGACCGCTTGCACTATTCCGAAAATTACTTTAAGCTTAAAGCAATTTCGGGAGGGGACGGTATGGGGCCGAGTGGCACCAAGGCGATCGATGCCGCGTGGGTTAAGCGCCGTGCCCGCGAACTGGGCGCCGACCTCGTCGGCATTGCCAGCGCCAGGACGCTCAACGCTTTCCCGCCCGATCCGCGCTGGCCGCAGACACCCGAGGGTATCTCGCCGTACTGCAAAAGCAACATCGTCATCGTGCAACGCATCCCGGTCGGGGCCTTCCGTTGCAAGACCAATACGCCGGTCCAGCTTGAGCTTCTGCAGACTCTCAAGCCGACGGTCTGGATGGGCATGAGCGGCTATGGGCTGCATCTCGCCAATCTCGCCGAGCAGCAGGGCCTCGATCTCGCGGGCGGGACGGTCGAGCGCATCCTGAGCACGGCGGAGCCGCTCTCCGATGCCAAGCGCGCCAAGCTCGCCCGGCATTGGGGCGCCAAGGTCTACGATTCCTTCGGCATGACCGAGGTCACCATGATGGGCGCCGAGAGCGAGCGGGCCGAAGGCTTCCACATCTGGACCGACCTCGCCTTCATCCAGGTTCTCGATCCCAAGACCCTCCTGCCAGTTGCCGAGGGCGCGGAAGGTACCCTAGTGGTGACCCCGCTGTTCACCAATAACGCCACACCGTTCCTGCGCTGGGGTACAGGTGACATCGTTCGCTACCGCGAGCACGGCGAGCACGATGGGCCGTTCTCGGTCTTCCCGCTAATCAAGCACGCCCACCGCACGGCAGGCTTCTTCAAGGTGCGCGGCATCAACATCAACCACGCCGAGTTCGAGGATTTCATGTTCGCCGATCGCGAAGTCGGGGACTTCAAGGCCGAAGCCGTGTCGACCGGCGGCCTCGACGCGCTCCGCGTCTCCGTGGAGTTCCGGCGGGGTGTCGACGGCGCAGCTGCTGCGGCCGTCATGACCGCCCGCACCAAGGCTAGTTTCGAGATCACGCCCGAGATTGTGGTGCTGGAGACCGGCACGCTGGCCCGCGAGTTCGAGGCAGCGGTCAAGGCGCCGCGTTTCATGGACCGCCGTACATGATCTTGCAACCGTTCGACCGCCCAGTAACATCGATTCCACAGGTCTAGGCATCGGTAAGAAACAAGGAGCCACTCATGAAAAAGACAGTCTTACTTGCGGCAGGCGCCGCTTTTTGGGGCGCGACGCTTCTCGTAACGCCCGTACAGGCACAGCAAGGCGTCAAGATCGGGCTGATCGCGACCTTGTCGGGCCCACAGGCCGGCATCGGCCGCGAGATCGTCGACGGCTTCAATCTCGGCGTCAGGCATGCGGGCGGCCGGCTGGGCAACGTGCCGACCGAGGTGCTGGTCGGCGACGACCAATTCCGCCCGGATACTGGCAAGTCGGTGGCCGAGCGCATGGTGCAGCGCGACCGCGTCGACATCGTCACCGGCGTGGTGTTCTCGAACATCCTGCTGGCGCTGTCCGACACCGTGCTCAAGGACCGCCGTGGCGTGTTTCTGATCAACTCCAATGCCGCCCCCTCCGATCTCGCCGGCAAGGGCTGCGACCGCAACTTCTTCTCGGTGTCGTGGCAGAACGACAACGTGCACGAGGCCATGGGCCAGCACATGACCAATGCCGGCGTGAAGCGCGCCTATCTGATGGCGCCCAACTACCCGGCCGGCAAGGACGCACTCACTGGCGTGAAGCGGTACTTCAAGGGCGAGGTCGTGGGCGAGGTCTATACCCAGCTCGGCCAGACCGACTACGCCGCCGAGCTCGCGGCGTTGCGCGCGGCGCGGCCTGAGGCGGTCTACTTCTTCTACCCCGGCGGCATGGGCATCGCCTTCGTGCGCCAGTACGCCCAGGCCGGCCTCGTCCAGCAAATCCCGCTCTTCGGGCCCTCATTCAGTCTCGACCAGACCATCCTGCCTGGCATCGGCGACGCGGCTCTGGGTGTCTACGCCAGCACCTACTGGTCGGAGAAGCTGCAGAACCCCGGCAACGAGAAGTTCGTCCGCGACTTCGAGGCCGAGCATAAGCGCATCCCCAGTCCCTATGCGGCCCAGTCCTACGACACGGCCATGCTGATCGACGCGGCCCTCAAGCAGTCCGGGGGCATTGGCAACAAGGATAAGTTCCGCGACGCCGTGCGCGCCGCGAACTTCACCTCGATCCGCGGGCCGTTCAAGTTCAACAAGAACCACATGCCCATCCAGAACTACTACCTGACGCAGATCGCCAAGGATCCGCAGGGGCGGCTGGTCATGGACCTGAAGGGCGTGATCTTCGCCAGCCATGCCGATGTCTATGCAGCGGAATGCAAGATGAAGTGGTGAAGCTACTCTAGCGTCCAACGCGGGGCCGCCGCGGTATTTCCCGGCGGCCCCTTTCGCGCCATGCCCCTCCTTCTCTTCCTCGAGCAGACACTCAACGGCCTGCAGTTCGGCGTCACTCTATTCCTGATGGCAGCCGGCCTGACGCTCGTGCTGGGCATCATGAACATGGTGAACCTGGCGCATGGCGCGTTCTACATGCTGGGCGCCTATTTCGCGGCCACGCTGGTGCCCATCACCGGCAGCTTCCTCGTATCGATCGTGCTGGCGCTGGCCGGCGCCGCCGCGGTCGGCCTGCTGACCGAGGTCGTCGCATTGCGCACGCTCTACAGCCGTGACCACCTCGACCAGGTGCTGGCGACCTTCGGCCTGATTTTGTTTTTTCGCGAGTTGGTCAAGATCCTCTGGGGGCCGATCGCCATCTTCATGGATGTTCCAGCACTGTTCTCCGGCCGCGTTGAGATCGTCCCCGGCGCACCCTATCCGGTCTACCGCCTCGTCGTGCTGGCCGTCGGCGTCGGCGTCGGCGGCTTTCTCTGGTGGCTGATCGCCCGTACCCGGCTGGGCATGCTGATCCGCGCCGGCGCCTCCAACCGCGAGATGGTCGGCGCGCTCGGGATCGACATCAAGCTGCTCTACACCCTGGTCTTCGCACTGGGCTGCGGGCTCGCCGCCTTGGCCGGGATGATGGCGGGACCGCTCTATGTCGTCGATATCGGCATGGGCGACGACATCCTGATCAAGACCTTCGTGGTTATCGTCATCGGCGGCATCGGCTCGGTGCGGGGTGCGTTCGTCGCGGCGATTATCGTTGGCATGGTCGACACCTTCGGTCGCATCCTGCCCTCGCAGTTCGGGCTGTCGGCTACGCTAGCCGAAATTTCCATCTACGTGCTCATGGCCGCCGTGCTGCTCTGGAAGCCGCGTGGCCTGTTCCCGGCCGCTGGCTGATGATCTCCTCGCTCGACCGCTCGCGGATCTTCGTCCTGCTGCTGCTGGCGGCTCTCGCCTTGCTGCCGATCGTCGCCACGATCGGCGGCGAAGAATTCTATATCGGCCAGTTCCGCCGCATCCTGATCTTCGCCATAGCAGCCATCAGCCTCGACCTGATCCTCGGCTACGGCGGCATGGTCAGTCTCGGTCACGCGGCGTTCCTGGGTGCCGGCGCCTACGTCGTTGCCATCCTTGTGCACCATGCCAGCGAAGAGACCAGGTTCCTCGGCTTCATACCGGGCACTTTCGAGCCCCTGATCGCCTGGCCCGCCGCGATGCTGGTTTCGGCCGCTCTTGCCTTCTTCATCGGCCTGGTCAGCCTGCGTACCTCTGGCGTCTACTTCATCATGATCACCCTCGCCTTCGCGCAGATGGTCTACTACGTCTTCGTCAGCTGGCGTGCCTATGGCGGTGACGACGGGCTGCGTTTCCGCGGTGGCGATACGCTCGCTGGGTTCATCGACCTCGGCAACGACGTGGTCTTCTACTACGTGGTCTTCGCCGTGCTGCTTGGCGTGCTCTATCTCGGGCAGCGCCTGGTCAAATCGCGTTTCGGCCGGGTGATCGAAGGCTGCCGCGAGAACGAACGCCGTATGCGCGCGCTGGGTTTCCCGACCTACCGCTACAAGCTAACTGCCTTCACCCTCGCCGGTGCGGTGGCCGGGCTCGCGGGCGCGCTCTTTGCCACGCAGGAATCCTACATCAGCCCGTCGATCATGCATTGGACGCGTTCGGGTGACCTGATCATCATGGTCATCCTGGGCGGCATGGGCACGCTCTACGGCCCCCTGGTCGGTGCGGTCGTCTTCATGCTGATGGAGAAGTTCCTGCCGGACTACACGCAACACTGGCAGATCGTCTTCGGACCGATCCTCGTGCTGATCGTGCTGTTCGCGAGGCGCGGCGTGTTCGGCTGGCTGCTGCCAGCACGGCCGGGGGGCGGCGGCCATGGCTGAACCGCTCGTGGAAGCTCCCCTCCTCGAAGCACGCGGCCTGATCAAGCGCTTTGGCGGCATCGTGGCCACCGACAATCTTTCTCTTGCCGTCGAGCCGGGTGAGATTCACGCCGTGATCGGCCCGAACGGCGCCGGCAAGACGACGCTGATCGCCCAACTCTCCGGCGAGCTGCGTTCTGATGCCGGGACCATCCGCTTTGCCGGCGAGGATGTAACCGACCTGCCGGTCTACGACCGTTCTCGTCGTGGTCTGGCGCGCTCGTTCCAGATCACCAGCGTGTTCCGCGCCTTTACCGCACTCGAGAACGTGGCGCTGGCCCTGCAGGCCCATGACAGCCACTCTTTCCGCTTCTGGAAGGACGCCTCGCGCGATCCGGCACTGGTCGAGCCGGCACGACGGATGCTCGAACAGGTCGGCCTCGGGGCGCGGGCCGAGATCGCCGCCGCCGAGCTCGCCCATGGCGAGCAGCGTCAGCTCGAGATCGCCATGGCGCTTGCTACCGGTCCCCGCATGTTGCTGCTCGACGAGCCGATGGCCGGCATGGGTCGCGACGAGGCGGTGCGCATGACCGCTTTCCTGCGCACGCTCAAGCAGTCCGAAACCATCTTGCTGATCGAGCATGACATGGACGTCGTCTTTGCCCTGGCTGACCGCATCACTGTGCTGGTCTACGGCCGAGCCATCGCCTCAGGCACGCCGGCGGAGATCCGGGTTAACCAGGAGGTTCGCCAAGCCTATCTCGGCGAGGACGAGCATGCTTGAGGTGAAGGGTCTCGAAGCTTCCTACGGGGCCTCGCAGGTTCTCTTCGGTGTCGACCTGGCGATCGGTGCCGGCGAGGTCGTCAGCCTTCTCGGCCGCAACGGCATGGGCAAAACCACGACAGTACGCTCCCTGCTCGGCCTCCTGACACCGCGTGCCGGCGCGATCACCTTCGGCGGCGCAGCAATCGCCGGGCTGCCTGCCTTCCGCATCGCCCAAGCTGGGATCGGCCTTGTGCCCGAGGGCCGGCAGATCTTTCCCAACCTGTCGGTGCGCGAGAACCTGATCGCCACCGCACGGGCACCCCGCCACAGCGGGGTGTCGAGCGAACCATGGACGCTCGAACGCCTCTATAGCCTGTTTCCCCGTCTCGCCGAGCGCGAGGCCAACATGGGCAATCAGCTGTCGGGCGGTGAGCAGCAGATGCTGGCTATCGGCCGTGCGCTGATGACCAATCCGCGCCTGCTGATCCTGGATGAGGCGACCGAGGGCCTTGCCCCACTGGTCCGAGCCGAGATCTGGAGAATTCTCGATATGCTCAAGCGAGCCGGTCAGGCGATCCTGGTGATCGACAAGAACGTCGATGCCCTGACCCGGATCGCCGACCGACACTACGTCATCGAAAAGGGACGAATCGTGTGGTCAGGAGATTCGGCAGCTTTGCAGGCGGATACCGCACTACGCAGCCGCTACCTCGGGGTTTGACCTTCGATCGGGGAATTCTGCCCCCGGCTCGGCCGTTCATCATCCCATGATGAAGTCACGCTCCGCCGTTCTCGTCGTTCTTACGGCCCTCGCGGGCTGCACGCCGATGCGCTGGGAGCACCCTCAGTCCGGACTGGACGCTACGGAAAGCGATCTGACGGATTGCAGCCGCTCGGCGCGTCAGGAAGCCTGGCGCAGCTCGTTCATGTACAGCACCTGGGACTACCCGAGCTACTATCGTGGACGCGATGGCCGCCGCTATCGCGATCCGTTCCCGATGCGCCGGCGCGATTCGACCTTCGACGAGTGGCAGCTACGCGACTATTGCATGCGCAACAAAGGCTACCGGCTCGTCCCGGTGCCCGAGCCCGAAGGAAGCTGACTACCCCCCGTCGCCAACCAAGCTGAACGGCGCCCAGAAGATAGGATGGGCGTAGGAGAACAGCGCCTTGCCGTCAGCACCCTTCAGGCCAGGCCCCTCGATCAGGGCCAGCATTGCCTGGCGCATCGCCTCGGCCCTCGTCAGGCCGGCGGTCTCGACCTGCCGGCGGAAGAGGTCCGTGGTCAGCTCACGAGCCGACGTGCTCTCGACCGGCCAGTTGGAGACCAGCAGCGCGCGCGTGCCGGCGTAGAAGAAAGCCCGCCCGAGCCCGGACACGGCCTCGGCGCCGGCTCCCTGCGCCGACGCCGTGTTGCAGGCTGAGAGGACAACCCAATCTGCATTGAGGCGCAGCGCCAGGATGTCCTCGACCGTGAGCAGGCCATCGGCCGTGTTGCCCGTGACCTCCGGTGCCGACAGCGCCAGGGCCGGCTGGCCGAGGCCCGACAGATCGCCCGGCACCAGACCATGCGTGGCGAACATGACGATCCGCCGGTTGCGCAGATCCATCTGCTTGACCGTCGTCGGGCTGGCCTTCGCACCAAGGATGACGTCGCTGGCATCCGCCCGCAACGCTGCGGCGATGGATCGCACCTCGTCGGCGGTATCCGGCAGGCGTGGCAGCTGGCCATACTCCGCGGAATAGTCGTTGCTCTTGGGTGCACTACGCAAGCGGATGGGAATACCCCGCGTCGTCAAGCTGGCGGTCTGCGTCGCCGCCAGATCACGCGCGCCCTCCGCCGCCTGTTCCTTGCTAAACCAGGGATCGCCGAAACCGACGAAGTTCCGCCGCTCGCCGCGTGGCGCCGGAACCGCGCGCAACGCGGATAGCGCACCGACGGATGGTAGCTGGGCGACGGCGACTCGCTTGGCGAGCCAGGGGACGCCGCGATAGCGGCTGAACGGTACGCCATCCGCGTCGGCGCCGGCGAGTGTTGTCGGCGCTGTCACCAGCAGCGCTAGCGGCAGCTGGCCCAGTGCGCCGTCGGGAACCACGAACAGGGTCTTGGCCTCTCGCCAGCCAGCTTCTGCCGGCTGCAGCAGGCTGCTGTAGAGGCTGTGCGCCTCCGCCACGTCATAGGCTGGAATATCCTCCAGCGTTTGGGCATTTGGATCGAGCGCCTTGCGCAGTTTGGCCACCGCCCCGGCCAGCGCATCGCGGTTGAGCGGCGCCACCGCCATCGCGGCAGGACCAGACTTGGGTACCGCCCAGGCGTAAGTTCGGCGCTGGCCGCTGAATACGGCCGCCATCGCTTCGCCATCATGTAGCGTCTTCTGCACCTCGGCGACCGTCGCCGGCCCCGGGTTCACCAGCTTGGCGTATTCAGGGAATTTGCGCTCGATCTCCGCCGCCAGGCGCCCCCGCTCGTCACGCAGCCCGTCGATATGCCGGCGCAGATTGCGGATCGACTCCTCGTCGCGATCCTGCGCCCTGGCGCTGATGGCGTTGGCCAGAAGACCGTTGAGGGCCGAGATCTGCTTCTCGAGATCTTGGGAGCGCCGGGCGATTTCGGCCAGCGCGGGATTGCTGGCGGCCGCCCGCGCCGCGGACGCCGCGAGCGCCCTCACCACACTGCGGCCACGTGCGGCATCGGCCAGACGGAAGCTCTCGGCGACCGGGTCGAGGCCCGCCGGTGCGCCGCCCATCCGCAGATCGGCCAACGTGTCGATGTACCCGTCGATGATCATGCGCGAGCGCTGATCGGCGGCCGAGGTCGTGGTGTCGTCGACGTCGCTGGCCTCACGCGAGCGTGTCAGCAGGATCTCCGTGGCGGCGCGATACTCCCCGATCGCACCATCCCGGTTGCCGGTCGCAGCCAGCGCCATGGCATAGAAGCCCCGGGCCTCGGCGGCGACGAAATGCCGCTCACCAAGTTCCTCGCGGCTTCTCTCATAATAGGCCTTGAGATAGGTCAGTGCCTCGGCAGGCTTGCCCACGTGAAGTAGTGCCACCCCGGGGAACGGGTTGCGGCGCGTCAGATTGGCAAACTGCTCTGGCCGGCTGCGGGTGATTCGGCGGAGCGTGTCGAACTCCCGGTTCGCCTCGGCCCATTTCCCCTGCTCTGCTAAAATGGCGGCCAGGAGCTGCCGCGGATTGAGGGTCCCCTGCCCGACCTGCTCGAAAATGCCGATGGCGCGCCGGGTTAACCCCTCCGCTTCGGAAAAGCGCCCCTGTGCCGCAAGTACGCTGGCGAGGCTGACAAGGCCGCGCGCCGTCCCGAGTGTAGCAGTACCGCCGCCGCGTTGCGATTCGACGAGCACACCGCGTGCCTCGTTCTCGGCCTCAGCCAGCCGGCCCTGGAGGCGCAGATTGTTGGCCAGCGAGCCCTGCATGGCGTTGATCCGGCCCTGGAAGCGGCTCGGGTCGCGTAGGGTCTCCAGCATCTTACGCGCTTCGCGATAGCCGGCTTCGGCTTCGGCGAGCTGCCCCTTGCGTTCAATCACCGCCGCCACAGCAGCCACGCCCTCGGCCAGGACCCGCTGGGCACCCACGTTCTGGCCGAAGCGCGGATTGTTCTCCATCTCGCGCCGTAGCTGGCGAAGCCGCGCCACCGCGGCATCTGCGCCTGGGATGTTGCCAGCGTTGAGCTGATAGCGCGCCAGGTCCGCGTGCAGGGTAATCAGCCGGTTGCTGAAGTTCGGCGGGTTCTCGCGGATAGCGTCCTCGATGGCGCGTACCGCGGCGGGCGCGCGCCCCGACTGGCTTTCCGCATTGGCGAGCTGCATGAACAGCTGCGTCCGGTCGACATTCTGGGCGCGCTTTCCATGCTCGGCGGCACGCCGCAGATCCTCGACGTACTGCACCTGGTTACCGGAAATCCGTGCGGATTGGCCGCGAACCGAATAGAAGCGAGCCAGCGTATCCGCGTCGGCACCGGCTGGCGGCTCCTCGGTAGCCTTCTGGCGCGCAGCCTCGATACGTGCCGGATCGGTGACCAGACTGTCATCCAGCAGCGTGTCGGCATCGGCCTCAGTTGCCTGCCGCTGCATGGGTGCCGGCCCGCCGGCGCCTGGTCCGCCGGGCCCACCCGGACCACGACCCTGCCCAGGGCCCCGCTGCTGCGGCTGTGCTTCCGCGACTGGCCCGTCGGTCAGAAGCAGCAAGGCAACGGCCAAAATGGCCAAGCTCGTTAAGAGACGACCTGACAGCATGGCCGCTCCTCCTGGCTAACGAAGGGAAAGGTTACCGTCCTTCTCGCAGGGATCATCGCGCTTATCAGTGACGGCCGCCACAGTCATGTGCAACGGCAGCGGCAGCAGCCCACCTGCCAATTCGAGAGCCGTAGCGCCGAGCGCCACGGCCTGAGTGCGCCCGGTGCCGCCGTCCCGGAAGGTGAGCGACAGGTTAGCCATGGTGATCGAACTACCGGGCTGACTGGGGTTCATCAGACCCAGCGCATCGAGGACAGCGAGAGCGCCGATGCCCGCACCGGCGGCGCTTCCCGCCGCAGAAGTGATCTCCCAATTGCCGATGCCACCGGGGGCCTGTCTCCAGGTAGAGG